>WNGD01010424.1_pt1 | contig 13263 bp, 11 predicted proteins | sample 5400671 | NCBI WGS metagenome assembly WNGD01 (sample SAMN13153369, study PRJNA577476) | soil metagenome | isolation source: 40 cm soil or saprolite under grassland replicate 2 | place: USA:California | collected 2016-06-15
TCAATTCTCCTGTCCCCCAGGTAGTCGTGATTCGTGGATCACGCCGCTCTGGGGGCACCAGCGGCAGCCCAGAGGCAGCCGCCATTTCGATCACGGCGGTCCTCTCAGCACTATCCACTTCACCTAAGATGCCGAAGAAGGCCGCAACCGGCTCACCAAGCGGCCCGGTCACGGTGGCTGGGATGATGGTGCCTCCGGTTGCTGCTACCATCGCCTCCACCGTGCCTTCGCCGCCATCGGCAATCGGCAACTCGATCACCTGCGCGTTGGGTGCCCCAGCTCGCACTCCCTGGGCCAGAGCCTGCGTGGTTTCGGCGGCGGTCAAGCTCCCTTTCAGCGCCTGTGGCGCCAGTAGTATGCGCATGGCTCCTTCCTTCTCTAACAGCGGCCACCCCGTGTGTTCGGAGTGACCTAGGACAGCTCGCACTTCCTGCTCTGACCTGTCATCGCTTCTGGACAAAAGGCAGAGGGAAGACCTACAGGCGCAGTTCGCTCACTGCGATGGACCTCCGACGGTTGGGGGGCAACCAGGCAAAGCTTTCTTCCGAGCTGCCAATGGCGTTGTATTCCAGACCGACGTAGCCCCAGTATCCTAGCGTATCGAGAGCTGCCAGGACGTGAACATAATGAATTTCGCCTGTCCCCGGTTCGTGACGATCCGGGGAGTCTGCAACCTGGATGTGCCCTATCTTCCCGATGTTCTTCCGCAGGGTATCGATAAGATTTCCTTCCATACGCTGCATATGGTACATATCATACTGGTACTTGAGATTCGGACGGTTGAGTTCATCAAGCAGTTGCAGCGTCTCGCGGGTGTTCGTGAGCAGGTAGCGCGGATTTTCGAAGCTGTTCAAGGATTCGACGACCACGCCAAGACCTGCCTCGCCAGCGCGATCGGCAGCCCAGGCCAGATTTTCACGCACCAGGTCTAGTTGTGCCTCGCGACTCTCTCCAGAGATCGTGTTCCCAATCAGTGCATTGAGCTGGGGGCAGCCTATCTTGGCGGCAAAGTCAAGGGCATGCGGAACGTGGTCGCGAAACCACCGCTGTCGACCGGGGTCATTGAGAAAGCCTCGCTCTCCACCAGCCATATTGCCAGCATCAAAATTCATGAGGGCTACCTGGAGTCCTGTTGCCTGCAGTTGCTCGGCGACAGCAACGAGATTTTCCTCGTCAGGCCACCAGAACTCGACGGCTCCAAAGCCCAGACTGACCGCACGTTCAAACCGCTCTAAAAACGACACTTCCTTCAAGAGAATTGAAATATTCACATCGAACTGTAGCATATGCTTCCTTTCTCTCGTCTCAAGCCTCGTCGCCCTCCATCTTCTCGAAGACAATATCCTGGGCCCCTTCCCACAGCACCAATCGCCCAAGTTCCCACAGCTGCTCATTGCCACTGACAATCGTCAGGAAGTGATTGCCTGCCAGTTGTCCAAGTTTACTGGCAAAGGAAGTACTTCCATAGGGGAAGAGGATTTCGGTCTCACTGTAGCCACCTGGGTAGAGCAGGATTTGACCAGAAGCTGGATAGCTTGTATGGTTCTCGTAGCCAACACCGATCTGAAAATCGCCCAGGGGAATCCAGGCTGCCTCCCCACTCCAACGGGCCTGAATGATTTTATTGTGAAATGGGAGGAGCTTACTGAACGCCTCACAGGTTTTGGGGGCGTCTGCTTCCTCCATGTGTGCAATAAATTCTAAGGGACCGACGGTAATACGTAACCTAGTCATGATGTGTTGTTCTCCTCGTTCTACAACGTTTCGTCGGTTTATGTGGCCGTAGCCGTCATTGTTGGAATGTACTGACTCTGCGAAAGAGATGGCTTCAGGAACCGACCAATAGGTGCTGAGACGATCTTGCCCTCGAGGAAAACGGTTTGGCCTCGCACCAGTGTGCGGACAATCCGCCCACGAAGCATCATGTCTATGTAGGGGCTATGTTTATGACGGTAAAACAGGTTGTTGGCCTGGAGCTGATGGCGACTCTGCAGATCAACGAACACCAGGTCAGCGTCAGCACCGAGAGCAAGACGGCCTTTGGATGGGAACAAACCAAAACGCCTGGCGATATTCTCAGAGGTCAGGGACGCAACCGTCGGCAGAGGCAGGTGACGTTTGTCATAGGCTGCTGTCAAGAGCAACTGCAACACAGACTGGCAGCCGGAGATCCCACCCCAGACCTTGAAAAAGTTCGCATCCGTTTTCATATCGGCTGGAGCCGGTGAATGATCGGAGACCACCATTGGCAGATTGCCTGCAAAGATATGTTGCCACAAGGCTTCTTGCTCTGCCTGTGAGCGTATGGGTGGGGAACACTTGGCGACTCCCTCTAGTCTTTCGACATCTTCTTCGGTCAGGACTAAATAGTGTGGGCAAGTTTCACAGCTCACATTGACGCCTCGCGCTTGCGCCTCTATCACCAGGCCCACACCGCGTCCACTACTCACATGCACAATGTGCAGCGGACAACCAGTCTCGCTGGCAAACAGAATCGCTCGCTCGATGGCTTCCAGTTCGGCAATCACGGGGCGCGAAGCGAAATAGTCGCGTATACCCGTTCGGCCCTCAGCGAGAGCACGGCGGGCTAGTCCGCTGGTAATCTGCTCGTTTTCCGCATGTACGATGACAATCAGGCCTAGCCTGGCAACACGCGCCATACCCTCGTAGAGCGTCAGGTCATCAGCCATCGGAAAATCGGCGATGCCGCTGTTACTCATAAAGGCTTTAAAGCCCACAACACCACACTGGGCAAGCTCGTCCAGATGTTCGAGGTTGCCCGGCACCAGGCCACCCCACAGCGCGAAGTCAACCAGCGAGGTGGCCTGTGCTGCTTTCAGCTTAAGATCGAAGCTCTCTGCATCGAGAGTAGGCGGCGAAGCATTGAGCGGCATCTCAATATAGCTGGTCGTGCCCCCTGCCGCTAGTGCCGCCGTGCCCGTGGCGAAACCTTCCCACGAGGTACGCCCTGGCTCATTGAAATGTACATGCGCATCAATCACGCCAGGAAACACATGGAGTCCCTCGGCGTTGATTTCCTCTTTACTTGTGCCTGCAAGATCGGGTCCGATAGTGACAATATGCCCGTCGGCAACAGCGACATCGACGTAGCTTTCGCCCGCTGGAGTCACCACCGTGCCATGGCGCACAAGCAGGTCATATTGGCTCATAGGTACCCTCCTTCTTCAGAGAGGAGCTGCAGAAACCGCTCCACTACCTGAATGGCGATGGCCACATCCTCCTGCGTGACGGATTCAGCCGGATTATGGCTAATGCCGCCGCGGCAACGCACAAAAAGCATGGCAATGTCGGTCAGCTCGGCGACCACTGCCGCATCGTGTCCTGCTCCGCTCGGCAGGGAAAGGAGCGAATAGCCGAGATCCTCGATGGCCTGCGCCAGCAGTTGCGTAAGATGTGGTGCGCATGGTACAGCATGATGTTCTTGCAGCACTTGCCAGTTGTATGAGACGCCCCGTGCCTGACCGATCTCGCGGGCCCGCTCTTCTAACTGGCGACACGCCTGCTCGCGCACCATGTCATCCTGGTGCCTCACATCCAGGCTCAGCGTTACCTGCCCCGGAATCACATTGCTTGCCCCGGGCTGCACGTTGAGCTGCCCCACCGTTGCAACCAGCCCTGGTAGATTGCGTGCAACGCTCTCAACGGTCAATACAAAGTCAGCTGCTGCACAGAGGGCGTCGTGGCGGAGGGCCATGGGCACCGTCCCGGCATGACCAGCCTCACCGGTAAACCCCACAGTGATGCGACTCTGTCCTGCAATCGCCGAGACGACGCCGATGGGCAGATTGCGTGCTTCCAGCACCGGCCCTTGCTCGATGTGGACTTCGCAATAGCCTATGAGGTCGTCGCGGTGCCAGCGCCTGGTGCGCAAGGCAGCAGGGTCAGAGTTGCCACCAAAGGCGCGAATCGCCTCAGCCATGGTGATCCCGTTAGCGTCGGTCAACTGAAGCGCTTCGGTATCGAACGTGCCGGTAATCGCTCGGCTGCCCAGGTACGCGCTGTGATAGCGCAAGCCTTCCTCATCAGCAAAGCCAATCACCTCAATGGCAAAGGGGAGACGAGCCTTTCTCTGATGCAGGCGCTCAACACCGGCCAGCGCAATCATCACGCCAAGTGGGCCATCGTACTTCCCGGCGTCGCGCACGCTATCAAGATGCGAACCAAAGAGCAGGGTTTTCGCACCAGCGACACGGGCCTCGTAGCGCCCGATCAGGTTGCCAATCGCATCGCGCTGGACGGTCATGCCAGCGTCTCGCATCCATTTGGCGACGGCTTCGTTTGCCTGGCGCATTGCTTCTGATGCGAACGGTCGAGTGAGACGATCGGGCTCTTCGCTATAATTGCCCAGAATGTCGCACCACTCCATCACAGTATGGGCGGGTGTCTCTTCGCTCATCATAATCTCGCTCCTTCAAGTAGTAGTCAACAATGATGATCCAAAAGAGCGGGCCGAGAAATGCCGCTTAACACTATTGATGATCTTTTTTTGACATACGGAAAACTACTTTTCATAACAGAGTATAAACGCTCATGAGCATGTTGTCAAGGGTATGATAGTGCTCTCATTTTTGCAGCACAACCGAGGTTTATGCTATAATTGAACCAGAAATTTTCATACTACGAAAAAAGGGAAAAGATAGGATATGCAGAATGTATCTCGTGATGGGCAGGATGATGTATCACCAGGTGGAGTGCAGTCGATTGAGCGGGCACTGGATTTGCTGGCGCATCTGGCGTGTACATCCGGTTGGATGGGGATCAGCGAACTGAGTGAGGCGACGGGGCAACCAGTCGGGACCATTCACCGGCTCCTCAAGACGCTCGCTATTCGTGAATATGTGGTGCGGGATAGTCGTACGCGCCGCTATGCGCTGGGCCCTGCCTTTCGTCGCCTGGCCAGCACAGGCTTACAGACGCCGAATTGGATCGAGATCGCGACGTCGCACCTGCAAGAACTCGTCGAGATCAGTGGAGAGACAGCGAACCTGGCGGTGCTGGAGCGAAACCGAGCGGTCTACGAAGCTCAGGCACAGCCCAGGCGGATGGTGCGCATGTTTACTGAACTGGGCAACCGAGTGCCGTTGCATTCGACTGGATGCGGCAAGGTGCTGTTGGCTTATCAGTCGGAAAGTGTGATCGCCTCGATCATTGCCGAGTCGGGCTTGCCCCGCTATACCGAGACCACAGTTACCGATCGCCGACAGTTCCAGCAAGAGTTAGAGCTGATCCGCCAGCAGGGCTACGCGATGGATAATGGGGAGCAGGAGGAAGGGGTCCGTTGTCTGGCGGTGCCGGTGCATGGTGCCAAGGGCAGGGTGGTGGCGGCGCTGAGCATTTCTGGGCCGAGCAGTCGACTGGATAGCAGGGACATTCCGAAGCTGCTGCCGCATCTCAAGCGCATAAGCGCGGCCATCTCCGCCTCCCTGGCGGCCTCTCAGGAACACGACGAGGATACCCGGGACGCCGCAGGGTAAGGATGGGGTTCTTCCCTGAAAAGAGCGGTTCATAGAAGGTAATGTTGCTCTAGCTTGCGCCAAGGAATTTTGTTCCAAGTCTCACTCTCACGGTCAAGTTTCCTTTTCGGTTATTTGACCGTGGGTGTTTTCCTTTTTGCCATCCGACTCGTACCACTTCCTTCCATATCATCGTGCCGACGTCAGCAAATCCTGGGTGTTACCTCAGGCGTTGGCTTCTTCGGCCATCCTTATACTCCCTCTTCTTCAAAAGTGCAAAGACGAAGAGTCCATGGAAAAAAATCATAAAAACACCCTTGACAGTATCAGGAAAAATGATTATACTTTGGTATGTGGAAATTCAATTTCCGATAAGTAAAAATAAGTCCATCATCTACACCTGTTGCTCTACTTGGAGTGCCAGGCCACTCCCCTGAAGGAGGTTTCCTGAATATCGAGATGGACTCGTGCCAACCTGGTGGTGGGCCTTGCCGTCGATGAGGAACAGATATCATGCCAAAACAGCTGACACTAGAGGAGATCAATAGACTTGACCAGGACGGCTTTGTCACGACCCTCAGTTCGCTTTTTGAAGGGTCACCGTGGATTGTCAGACAGGCGTGGCATGCTCGACCATTTACCAGTCTGACACAGCTGTATCAGGCTTTGTGTCAGGTCATCTTTCAGGCACCTGTCGAGCAGCAAGTGGCACTGATCCAGGCGCACCCGGACCTGGTCGGACAGGCAGCCCTCGCTGGCACCCTTACCCCGGAGTCAACAAGCGAACAAGTATCAGCCGGGTTGGATCGCCTCTCGCCAGAGGAAATGGCGACCTTCAAGCGGCTGAATCAGACCTATCGTGACCGCTTTGATTTCCCTTTCGTGATCTCTGTACGCGAGAACAAGAAAGAGAGTATCCTGGCAGGTTTTGCGTCTCGTCTTCATAACACCCGTCAGAGCGAGATCGAGACTGCTCTCGGCGAGATCGCCAAGATCTGCTGGTTTCGCTTACGCGATACCGTTCATGTGGATGAAACTAAGTAGTGTGAACAGTGCCAGGGCCGCAGGACGCGGACGTATGGAGGCACAGCTATTGGCTGCTTGACTGCCCAGTCAAGTATACTTTCTTGCAGTGTTGGTCCTTTTTATTAGCTCAAGGAGGACAGTGATGAGTGCTGAGAATCAGTACAATTATGTGATCAGCTATGGCAAATCACGGGTTCCTGTCTACCGTATGTATGCCACTCCGCTTTCGGGCGTGCCCCCGATCCCCGAGTCGTCATTTACTGGTAGAGAGAACATTCTCTTGGCAGTGGAGGTCGATGTCGAGGTCTTTGGGGAGAACTTTCTTCCATCGTACACCAAGGGTGACAATTCCATGGTCGTCGCGACTGACACCATGAAGAACTTTATCCTGCGACAGTCCCTCGCGTTCAAGGGATCAACGCTCGAGGGGCTTCTTGAACATCTCGGGCAACAATTTCTGGTAACGTACCCCCAGATGGAGCTCTTGCGCATGACAGGCAGGGAACTGCCCTTTAGGGCGGCCCAGGTGCCTCAAGGCGGTCAAGGGCACTTTGGGGACAGCAATGTGTTGTTCAGTCGGTCCCACGATGACTATGCCACGGCCACTATAGATTTTGACTATGCTGATGGAACCGCGAAGATCACTGGACATCACTGTGGGCAAGTGGGGATGCATTTGTTGAAGGTAAGCGGGAGTGCCTTTACCCGTTTCGCCCGTGATGCCTACACGACCTTGCCTGAACGGGGAGATCGCCCCTTATATATTTACCTGGATGTCCATTGGAAGTATAGGGATCCTGCAGATATGCAGACACACTATATTCCTCATGAGCAGGTCCGTGATGTGGCGCAGACCGTCTTCCATGAATTTGTGAGCGAGTCGATTCAACACCTGATCCATGAGATGGGTTTGCGACTGCTAGATCGCTTCCCGCAGATGGTGGAGACATCCTTCGAAGGGCACAATCTCACACGCGACCCCATCGCCACATCCGAGACCGATCCGAAACAGAAAGTGTATAGTGATCCGTTCCCGGCCTATGGTCTGATCAAACTGACGATGTCGAGAAAGATCGAAGCAAGCGGGAGTAAGTGAGATGGCAGGTGGGCTTACCACACATGTGCTTGATACGGCGCGAGGCTGTCCAGCTGCCAATATGACCATTGAGCTCTGGCAACTGGATCCAGCGGGCGATGGTCGCCGGTTGTTGAAAACTGTGCGGACCAATGCTGATGGACGCACGGATGAGCCACTGCTTGTGAGTGATGAAGTTGTAGCGGGTATTTATGAGTTGGTGTTTGCTGTGGGTGAGTACTTTGCTGCAGAAACAGGAACGAGCCCAACGTTCCCGTTTCTGGATCATGTGCCGATCCGGTTCGGGATCGCCGAGCCAACTGCTCATTATCATGTGCCGCTGCTCGTTTCGCCTTGGGCCTACAGTACGTATCGTGGGAGTTAGGTGATGACCTCCGAAAGGAAGTATGTATGTGGCAAACCTATTTTCAACCAAGCGGTGTCGAGGAAGCGCTGGAGCTGCTTCAGGAGTACGCGGGGAAGGCTCGCATCATTGCGGGCGGCACTGATGTCCTTGTCGAATTGCAGCGCGGCGTACGTCCCACAACCACGCTGATCGACATTACGGCCTTGCGCGACCTCAGCTATATACGTGAGGAGAACGGCTTCATCCTTTTAGGCGCACTCACTACCCACAACAACGTGATTGCATCTACGGCTTGTGTGCAGCATGCTCTGCCATTAGCCCAAGCCTGCTGGGAGGTCGGCGCACCACAGATCCGCAATCGTGCGACCATCGCCGGTAACCTAGTGACGGCTTCACCGGCGAATGATACGATTACGGCTCTTACAGCATTGGGTGCAGAACTTGTGCTGGCCCGTCGTGGTAGTGAGCGCGTGGTGGCGTTGGATGATTTCTACACTGGCTACCGCCGTACCGTGCTCCATAGTATTGACATTTGACGATGAGGCGGTGACCAATGCACGGATTGCGCTGGGGGCTCTGGCAGCAACAATTGTGCATGCACGCACTGTCGAAGCATATCTCGAGGGGAAGCAGCTCGACGAAAGAGCGTGTCGCGAGGCCGGTCAACTGGTCTTGAAAGATGTCTCACCTATCGATGATGTGCGTGGATCAGCTACTTATCGCCAAGCGACGGTATCTACTCTCGTCACGCTTGCACTGCAGCGGATTGCGGATGGCAAGCAAGCCGAGGGATGGAGGGCGCAACCGGTGCTGCTGGATGCGAATACTGCCCTCAGTGAAGCGAAGCTGGAATCAACGCCTCCACCCAGCCCATTTGATGGAGTCATCAACACTGTCATCAACGGCAAGCCCTACCTGATTGCTCAGGCACAGCAGAAGACGCTGCTGAATATGCTGCGTGAAGATGCCGCGCTGACTGGCACGAAGGAAGGCTGCGCCGAGGGTGAGTGTGGGGCCTGCACTGTCTGGCTCAATGGACAGGCGGTTATGTCCTGCTTGGTTCCGGCAGCCCAGGCCCATAACAGCAGGATTACCACGATCGAGGGACTCTCGGCTGAAGGGGAGGCGGAAGGAGCAGCGTATGGAGCTGAGTTGCATCCACTCCAGCAAGCCTTTATCGACTGCGGCGCGGTGCAGTGCGGCTTTTGTATCCCTGGCATGCTGATGGCTGGCGCTAAGCTGCTGGAAGAACGCCCACATCCCAGTCTCGATGAAACGCTCATCGCACTTAGTGGCAATATTTGTCGCTGCACTGGCTACCGCAAGATCCTTGACGCGGTGGCCCGCGCCGCGGAAAGTACAAAAGGAGGTCAAGCATGACAACCCATCTGATCGGCGCGTCGCTACCACGCACGGATGCGCTGGGCAAAGTCACAGGCACGACCCGCTATCCGGCTGACCTGGTGCGGCCGGGCATGCTCCATCTGCAGGTCGTCTTCGCCCATTGCCCGCATGCACGCATCAAATCGATTGATACTAGTGCCGCCCTTAAGTCACCTGGGGTGGTGACCGTGCTGACCGCACGCGATGTGCCCTACAACGCCTACGGGCTCATCGACGCTGACCAGCCGGTCCTGTGCGGCGATGTGGTGCGCTTCGAGGGTGACAAGGTGGCATTGGTGGCAGCAGAGAGCAAGGAGGCCGCTGTCGCCGGTGCCAAGCTGGTCCATATAGAGTATGAGGATCTGCCCGCGGTCACCGACCCGCGTGCGGCAATGGTGCCCAATGCGCCACTGGTCCATGAACGCCACGGCTCCAATGTGTTGCTGCACATGCCCATCCGCAAAGGGGACACCGCACATGCGATGGCCCAGGCCGATGTGGTGCTCTCTGGCGAGTTTAGTACCTCCTGGCAGGAGCACGCCTTCCTCCAGCCTGAGGCGGGGATCGCCTATATCGACAAACAGGGCCACGTGGTGATCGAGACGGCCGGCCAGTGGATGCATGAGGACCGCCGCCAGATCGCCGCGATACTGCGGCTACCGGAGGAGAAGGTGGTGGTGCGCTATGCGGCGATTGGCGGTGCCTTTGGTGGGCGTGAGGACCTCTCCGTCCAGCACCTGCTGGCACTGGCGGCCTGGAAGTTACAGCGGCCGGTGGCGATGGTCTGGAGTCGCGAGGAGTCGATGATCGCCCATCACAAGCGCCATCCCATGTTCATTCGTTGCCGTTGGGGCGCGAAGAAGGATGGGTACATCACTGCCGTGGAAGCCGAGGTGATCGCCGATGGGGGTGCCTATGCCTCCACCAGCGTGGAGGTGACCAAGGTGGCGACGCTCTTCTCCAGCGGCTGCTACAATGTGCCCAACATCAGCGTTGATGGTTACGCGGTCTACACCAACAATGTTCCCTGTGGGGCCTTCCGCTGCTTTGGCGGGCCGCAGTCGCAGTTTGGCGCGGAGATCATGGTCACGCGGCTGGCGCATGCGCTGGGCATCGACCCGATCGAGATGCGGCGCATCAACCTGTACAGTGAAGGTGACCTGGAGCCGACGCAGCAGCCACTGCCGGAGGGGGTGACCGTGCGGGAGGTGTTGGAGCGCTGTGTCGCGGAAGCACGCGAGCGGTGGGGGTACGACGGTCAGCCGCGCCTGAGCTCGGCAGCACACCTGCGCCGGGGAATCGGCATTGCCTGCGGGCTGAAGAATGTGGGCTATTCGTTTGGCTTCCCCGAGCAGGCCATGGCGACAGCGGAAATCTATGGCGAGGCAGAAATCGAACGGGTCGTAGTGCGCGTTGGTGCGGCCGAGGTGGGGCAGGGCACACACCTGGCCATGCAGCAGATCGCCGCCGAGACGCTGGGAGTCCCGCTGGAGAAGGTGACGCTAGTCGCCGATGATAGCAGCATCTCGCCCAATGCGGGCAGCGCCTCCGCCTCGCGCCTGACGTTCATGGCCGGACGCGCCGTGCATGATGCTGCGGTGGCCGCCCGTGCCAAGTGGAGCGAGTCGGAGAAGTACTACGCGGAGGCCACGGTGCAGTACCGACCACCGGCGACGACACCACTGGACCCAGTGACCGGGGCGGGGCGGCCCAACTTCTGCTATGGCTATACAGCGCAGGCGGTGGAGGTGGAAGTGAACACGCTGACGGGGCAAGTGCAGGTGCTGCGCATCATTAGTGCGCATGACGTGGGGCGGGCCATCAACCCGCAGCAGGTGGAGGGGCAGATCGAGGGTTGTCTTGCCCAGGCGCTCGGCTATGCACTGCTCGAAAACTTCCAGGTGCGTGATGGTCGGGTGCTTACGCCCTACTTCAGCACCTACCTGCTGCCGACGGTACTCGACATGCCAGTGGAGGTAATACCGGTCATCTTGGAGTTGGCCGACCCCCATGGACCCTTCGGGGCTCGTGGGATGGCAGAGATGCCACTGTCATGCTTTGCCCCGGCGGTCGCGAGCGCGATCCATGACGCGACTGGCGTCTGGCTCTCCGAGCAGCCGATGATCCCGGAGCGGGTGCTGGCGGCTCTCACGAAGCAACAAGAAAAATGAGGAGGACATCGATTGACGAACATGCTACGTATTACCGTCGGTCCATGGGAATGTACCGCGCGCCTGGAAGAGGAAGGAGGCCGCGTCAAAAACCGGGACAGCGTTCAAGAAGCTATTGCCCTTCGGCAACAAGCTCATTCAGGCGTGCTGGATTCGAGCCTGGAGCGCATGAGCGAAGCGCTCTCGACCGGGCTTTGCCAGCAGAAAGGACAAGGGATTAAAGGATGGCTAGCATACAAAGTGTTCTAACAGCATTCAAAGGAAGGGGGCGCAGCAGCGCTGCCCACCCGGTGGACCAGGTTCCTCCACTGGGGCGCCTGGCGGTCTATGGAATCCAGCATGTACTGGCATTTTACGCGGGCGCAGTCATCGTACCGCTGCTGCTGGCGGCGGCGATCCGGCTCTCAAACGAGCAACTGATCCAACTGATTAGCGCTGACCTCTTCACCTGTGGGATCGCTTCCATTATCCAGTCTGTCGGCTTCTGGAAAGTCGGCATTCGGCTGCCGCTCATCCAGGGAGTCACCTTCACCGCGGTCGCACCGATGATCGCCATTGGCAACGCGGCGGGCGGCGGCGCGGTGGGACTGCGCGAGATCTACGGTGCTGTGATCATCGCCGGCATCTTCACGTTCCTGATCGCCCCCTACTACAGTCGGCTACTGCACCTATTCCCACCAGTGGTGACCGGCACGGTCATCACGATCATCGGCGTCACCTTAGTGCCAGTGGCGATCCAGGACGCAGGTGGTGGCAACCCGGTAGCCCCTAATTTTGCCAGTCTCACGAACCTGGCATTCGCGGCCGGAACTCTGCTGCTGATCCTCCTCATCTACCGGTTTTTCCGTGGTTTCCTCAGCACCATCGCCGTCCTCCTCGGGCTGGTCGTCGGCACAAGTGTCGCTGCAGCATTTGGACTGGTTGACTTCAGTGGAGTTGGGAAAGCAGGGTGGGTGGGCATCACCACGCCCTTCCACTTTGGGCCCCCGACGTTCGGCCTGGCCGCCATCATCTCCATGATAGTTGTCATGCTGATCACGGCCGTGGAGACAACGGGCGACGTCTTTGCTGTCGGCGAGATCGTGGAGAAGACCATCCACCGGGAGGACCTTGCGCGGGCACTGCGGGCAGACGGGCTCGCCACGCTGCTCGGTGGTATCCTGAACTCCTTCCCCTACACCAGCTTTGCGGAAAATATCGGGCTCGTACGGCTGACCCGCGTCAAGAGCCGCTTCGTCGTGGCAGCCGCAGGCGGAATCATGATCCTGCTCGGGCTCCTTCCCAAGGTTGCCGCGCTCGTCGCGGCCATCCCTCCATCCGTACTTGGGGGCGCGGCAACCGTGCTCTTCGCCACCGTCGCCGTGGTCGGCATACAAACGCTCTCACGGGTCAACTTCCATGATGAACATAACGTGGTCATCGTGGCCGTCAGCATCGGGCTGGCCATGATTCCCGTGGCCTTTCCGGATTTCTACAAGAACTTTCCGTCAGGAGTGCAGATCATCGTGGGCAACAGCATCACGATGGGCAGCCTGGCCGCCATCCTGCTGAACCTCTTCTTCAATGTCCTGACCGGCAAGGGCAGACTGGTGGAGGAAGTCACCCCCACGCCCTGGCAACCAGAGAAGATCTCGCTCAGCCAGGTGAACCACCTGAGCAAGAACGAGTTCGTGGAGAAGTTCGGACGCCTCTTCCAAGGTGGGGGCTGGATCGCTGAGTCCGCCTGGCAAAAGCACCCCTTCAACAGTGTCTATGAACTGCGCCGTG
>WNGD01012854.1_pt1 | contig 13263 bp, 8 predicted proteins | sample 5400671 | NCBI WGS metagenome assembly WNGD01 (sample SAMN13153369, study PRJNA577476) | soil metagenome | isolation source: 40 cm soil or saprolite under grassland replicate 2 | place: USA:California | collected 2016-06-15
GACGACGTGCCGTCGGCGCAGGTCCGCCGGCTCGTGGGCGACCACAACCTGTGGGCGACGACCGAATATGAAGCCGCGAAGAAGTGCGATGCAGCCATCGTCGCCGTGCCGACGCCCATCGATGAGTTTCGCATCCCCGACCTCAGCTTCGTGCGTTCCGCCGCAAACAGCCTCTCCGAGGTGATGCCCAAGGGCAGCCTTGTCGTCCTCGAGAGCACGACGTATCCCGGCACAACCGAAGAAGTGATCGTTACCGCGTTCCGCAACCGGGGCTATATGCCCGGCGCCGACATCTTCATCGGCTACTCGCCGGAGCGGATCGACCCGGGAAACGCCAACTGGGACATCCATAACACGCCGAAGGTCGTCTGCGGCTTGACGAAGAATTGCCTCGAGGCGGTGATCACTCTCTACAGCGCGATCGTCGAAAAGCTCGTGCCCGTGTCGAACATCCGCACGGCGGAGATCACCAAGCTCTTCGAGAACATCTTCCGCGGTGTAAACATCGCGCTCGTCAACGAGTTCCAGGTCATCTGCGACGCCTTCGACATCGACGTGTGGGAGGTCATCCAGGCCTGCTCCACGAAGCCTTACGGATTCACGGCCTTCTATCCCGGTCCTGGTCTCGGCGGGCACTGCGTGCCGGTCGACCCTTTCTACCTGGCCTGGAAGGCTCGTGAAAAGAACGTCAACACAGAGTTCATCGAGCTCTCCGGCCGGGTCAACGCGAGCATGCCCGCGTACGTCGTCGGCAAAGCCGCCAAGCTCCTCAACACCAACCGCAAGTCTCTAAACGGCGCACGGGTCGGGCTGCTTGGGGTTGCCTACAAGAAGAACAGTTCCGACGTGCGCGAGTCTCCGGCGATCAAGATCATCGAACTGCTCCTCGAGCAGGGCGCGATCGTCTCGTACCACGACCCTCACGTCCGTGCCCTGAAGGTCGGCGGACAGACAATGAAGTCCGTTGGCGGGGGCCGCGATTTCCTCGCCTCGCTCGACTGCGCCATCGTGGTCGCAGACCATGACTCGATCGACTGGACTCTCGTGCTCGAGTTCGCGCCCATGGTCGTCGACACGCGTAACGTGCTCGGCCGGTTGAATCCGATGACGGCAAGGTCAAGGTCTTCGCACCGGGTCGAACGCAGGGCTGACTAGGTGTGCGGCATCGCCGGCATGGCCGGCACCGCACCTGATCCCGCGATCCTCGAGCGGATGGCGGCGGCCATCGCTCACCGCGGACCTGATTCGGACGGATTCCTGGTCGATGAGCAGGCCGGCCTCGCGTTTCGCCGCCTCAGCATCATCGACGTCGCGGGCGGCGACCAACCGATCTTCAACGAGGATGACTCGATGGCGATCATCCTGAACGGAGAGATCTACAACCATCACGACCTACGCAAAGGACTTCTCGAGCGCGGGCACAGGTTTCGCACGCACTCTGATGTCGAAACCGTACTGCACCTTTTCGAAGAGAAGGGCGAGCGGTGCCTCACCGACTTGCGGGGAATGTTTGCTTTGGCGATCTGGAATCGGAAGGATCGATCATTGTTTCTGGCGCGAGACCGGGTCGGCAAAAAGCCGCTGTACTATGCATCGCTGGCGGGCGGCGGCATCGTGTTCGCCTCAGAAATCAAGGCCATCCTCCAGCACTCCGAGGTGGCGAACGACCCAGACCTGAACGCGATCGATCAGTTCCTCATCCTCCAGTACGTGCCGTCGCCGCGGACGGCCTTCGCCGGCGTCGAACGGGTGCCGCCCGCCCACTGGCTGCGCTGGCGCGATGGGCGCGTGGAGATGCGCCGGTACTGGCAGCTCGACTACGAGGACAAGCTGGACGCTTCCGAGGGCGAGCTCAAGGAAGAGCTGCTCCGGCTGTTGCGCGAGGCGGTGGCCATACGGCTCGAAAGCGAAGTCCCGCTCGGGGCATTCCTGTCAGGCGGCATCGACTCGAGCATGGTCGTCGCGTTCGCCGCCGAAGCGTCGTCCAGGCCACTCAACACCTTCTCGATCGGCTTCCGGTCGGACGACTTCGACGAGTCGCGCTACGCACGGCTGGTCGCGGCGAAGTTCGGCACCGACCATCACGAGCTCACGGTGGACGCGGGCGCGCCTGAGCTCATCGACCAGATCGTCTGGCACTACGACCAACCCTTCGGCGACTCGTCTGCAATCCCGTCGTTCCACGTGGCCAGGATCACGCGACCTCATGTGACGGTCGTGCTGAACGGCGACGGGGGAGACGAGAGCTTCGCGGGCTACGGCAGGTACCTACTGAACCGCTTCGCTTCGCTTTACCGGCTGCCAGAACCCATACGCGGCGCGGTACAAGCCCTGGCGCGGCCCGTCGCCAGGTCGGTCGGTCGGGGCGAGCGCATGCTCCAGGCCGGCACCTCCGGACCCCTCGACGCTTACTTCGCCACGCTGGTGCACCTGCATCCGGCGCGGCGATCCTGGCTCTACAAAGATGACTTCATGCGCCGGCTCGACGGAGACGTTCCTCCGCCGCTTCGATACCTTCACGAGCACCCGCATCGAGCACTCGTCGACGCGATGCTCGACGTGGACGTCAACCATTACCTCCCGGATGATCTCCTGGTGAAGATGGACGTCGCGACGATGGCCCACTCGCTCGAGGCCCGATCGCCATTCCTGGACCACAAGGTCATGGAGTTCATGGCCCGCGTCCCGGCGAACGACAAACTTCGTGGTCGCGAGACCAAGCGCCTGCTCAAGGCGGCGCTCCGCGGGATCATCCCGGACGAGGTCCTCGACCGCCCGAAGATGGGGTTTGGCATTCCACTTGCGCAGTGGTTGCGAGGTAGCCTCAAGGAGATGCTGCTGGATGCCGTGCTGTCGCCGCGAGCCCTGAATCGCGGCTACTTCCGACCAGAAGCTGTTCGCGAGATGGTGGCTGATCACATGCAGGGCGGTAACCGATACCGCTACATGCTTTGGGACCTGCTCATGCTCGAGCGGTGGCACCAGGTCTTCATCGACCGAAACCCTGCGCTCCGCGAGGCCACGGCGAGGCGCGCGAGCGCGGGGTAGCTCGTCGTGGCGCCGATTCGTGTGACCTATGTCATACCGACGCTCGAGATCGGCGGTGCGGAAACGCAGCTTGTTCGACTCGTCAACGCGTTGGACCGTGGACAGTTCAGGCCGGTGGTCGTTTGCCCGTTCGGCTACGGACCGCTCAAGTCGCAGGTTGGCCCGGACGTGCAGATGATCTCGCTGCAGCTGACTAACAGGCGCTACTCACCTGGGCCCGGGGTGAGTACCGTGACGCGGCTCCGCGCGGCAATCATCCGCCTGGCGCCTGACATCGTGCACGCATACCTGATGCCCGCCTACCTGCCGGCGGCGTATGCGACGTGGTTGAAACGTCCTCCTGTGCTCATCGCATCGAGGCGAGGCTTGGACACGTACCCCCGCCGGAGGTCCCGGGCACTGCGGGCCATGGCACGCCTCGCCAATCGACGGATCGACTTTCACCTTTGCAACTCGGAAGCCGTCCGGGCTGTAGTGACGGCTGAGGAGCACATACCCCTGACGAAGATCGCCGTGATCCACAACGGGATCGACCTGCCCAGAGACATAAGCGAAGGCAATCGCGGTGCGGGGGACGGCCGCGCGGCCATGGTCGCCAACTTCAACGATTACAAAAGACACTCCGACGTGCTCGAAGCGGTGCGCCTCGTAGTGGACAGGAGACCGGGCTTCGAGCTGACATTGTTTGGTGACGGACCCGAACGCGGCCGCATCGAGCGCCTGATCAAGGACAAGCGTCTGGAGCGCAACGTCCAGCTGGCCGGCGCCAGTGCTGACGCGGCCCACCTCCTCGATCGCTACGACCTGACGATTCTCGCATCGACCAAAGAGGGCTTCCCAAATGCACTGATGGAGTCGATGGCGCGCGGCGTCCCGGTCGTCGCGACCAGGGTCGGGGGGATCCCCGAGCTAGTGCGGGACGAGGTCGATGGCACGCTCGTCGATCCTGGCCGGCCGGACCAGCTTGCAGCGGCTGTGCTCAGCCTGCTTGAATCGCCGCAGGCGCGACGTCGCATGGGAGAGGCTGCCCGCAGCCGGATTCGGGATAGCTTCACAGTGGAGGCAATGGTCACGCGAACTCAGGACCTTTACAGACGGCTTCTGGACAAGTGAGCACGACGAACGCGGGCCCGGTCGGCGCGCTTTGGGCCGGCGCAATCCGAGAGCGCTCTCTGATGCTTCCGCTCCCCGTTCTGCTGTTTCTGGTGGCGGCGGTTCTTCGGGTGCTGAGCTTCGCGATCTTCTATTTCGGCTCGGTACTTGCCGGCCAGCACGGCATCGTCAACGTCTTCGACTCGGTCGCCATCGACAAGTGGGCCTGGTACGCCGCCGAGCACTTTCGCGCCGGGCAGTGGGTCGACCTCCGCCAGAACGAGTTGGCGGGGACGTGGGACATCGGCTTCACATACCTGGTCGCGTTCGAGTACACGGTGGTCGGCCATCACCCGGAGGTAGCGCGGATCCTCGATTGCCTCCTTGCATCGTTTCAAGCCCCTGCCGCTTATCTCGCTGCCCGCCGCACGGTCCTTGGCCCGAAGGTCGCGGCCCGCGCTGGTTGGCTCGTCGCGTGCTGGCCACTTTCTCTCTACTGGTCGGGGTTCGATCTGCTCAAGGATCCGCTGGTCTGGTTTCTGCTGGCGATCGCTCTCCTGGCTCTGACCGAATCCGGATGGCGCCGTCGGTCTGCCCTCGGAGCGCTTGCGGCCGGGAGCGTCCACGTGGTTCGCAACTACATGGGCCCTGGGGTCGCCGTCGCCCTGATCATCTCATCGGTCTTGAAGAAAGACTGGAAGGCCCTGATCGCAACCATTGGTGCTCTCGCGGCCATCGAAGCTGTGCTCCTGGCGGCCCATTTTCCACCGGCGTGGTCACCTGGGCCCTACCTGACGAACCAGGAACTGGTAACGGAAACGCAACCTGCAAGCTTGAACAACCCAGGCGAGCAAGCATCAACCTCGGAAGTGTTCACGCCGGCCGGCTTGGCGACGCGCTTCACGATTGGCACCCTAACCGTCACCTTCGGGCCCGGGCTCAGACCGCTCACTGATCTTGCCCATCCGACGCTGGACTGGGGCATGTACCCGGGCTTGCTCGTCTGGATCGCGCTGCTGCCCTTCGGGATCCTTGGGTTATGGCGTGGGTTCAGGCTGCGGGACCCAGCGCTCTGGAGCGTCGGGCTTTTCGCGATCGGGATCTGGGCCGGCTTGGCCCTCATCTATGCAGGCCACGCATTGCGGCAGCGAGAGATGGCGTTTCCCGCCACACTCATCTTCGTCGCGTCGGGCTTAGAGCGGCCATGGCCTCGACGCTGGTGGTGGTTTTACGGGGGTTACTGGGTGATCGTGGTGGCAGTGCTCTCAGTAGGAGCCGCGATTGGATGAGCCTCTGGTCGCTTCGTGCCTTGGACTGCCACGGGTACACCCAGGACGCGGATATCTGTTAGACCATGCTCCTCGAACCAGGGGAACACTTCCTCGTAGGTGTGCTTCCACTGGTATCGCGGCGAGTACCAGTCGAAGGTATCGAGGACGCGCCATTGACGCTTTGGGTGATTGCTGACTGGAAGGACCCATCGGAGAAAGAACCCCAGGATGGGGACCTTGTATACGTAGTAGAGGGGCACCGAAGCGTATGAAACCGTATGCAGTACACGTTGGGGCAGGCGAGGTGTAACCCGGCGATACAGGTCGGAGAAGCGCCATTGGATGCCGCCGTAACTTGTGTAAAGCCAGATGGCGATCTTGCCTTTATCGCGCAGCAGCTTTGGCAGATTGTCGAACGCCGCCTTCGTGTTCGGCGTGTGGTGGAGAACGCCGATGCTGAAGATGAAATCGAACGTGCCGTCCTCGAACGGGAGCTCGAAGACGTTCGCTTGCGCGATGTGAACGTTCGGCCCGAGCACACGCTTTCCTCGGAGCAGTTCTGGCGTAAAGCCGGTCTTGCTGCGAAATGTGCGCTCTGATTCATCGCTTGCAGAGTTATCGAGCTGCGTGTCGGCATGCACGTTCCATTCAAATCCGAAATTCTGAACGTAAAGCTCGCTGTCGACGAACCGTGGGATGCCGCCGACTATGGGGAATGTATGGCCTTCAGTGCACTTCAACTCACCGGACTGAATGTCGGCACCCGGATCGGGGCCACCAGGCGGTCTAAGCGAGCGGTGGCATTTTGGACAGACGAGCATCTCGACGAAGTCAGGTTTCAAGCCAACCCCCGTGCGAAAGAGTTCCTTAAACCGCTATGGTGCCGGATTTCAAGGGCCGTCGGCTGGAAGCACGCTTGATGGCGCCTCGTGACGGAGGGTGCTCAGACGGCGATTCGCGGCTTGGCGAGCTCGTGTCGGTTGAGCCAATAGACGATCGCCGGCATTGCTGGCGCAAAGACGAGGCCCAGGTACAAGGGCGCCAGAGACCCGAGGATGCACACGAGGCCGACCGCTATCAGCAATATCGACGTGCGATCCGGTCTCGCGCCAACCCAGTGGTGCGTAAGCGCTATGCCCATCAAGGGATAGGTAAGGAACGAGAGCGCGTACGACGCCGGGATGGCGACGAGCCCCCACTGGGGAACCAGGGCAGTTGCCAGCAGGACCCAGGTGGTTGCCTGCGCGGCGATCAACAGCAGGTGGCTCCGGGTGTGACCAACGGCGAAAAGGCATACCGCAAATGACCACCCCACTATGCGGGCGTAGTCACCCAGTGCCTGGATGGGAATCAATGGAGCGGAGGCCACAAAGGACGCCGAATAGAAGACGTGGATGAGCGGAACGCGAAGCGCGATCGAGATGACGAGGATGGGCACCATGAGCGCAAGGTTCGCCCTCAGCCCCGAATTGAGCAGCGAATTCAGCCTTCCAGCGCGCCCTTCGGCAACGAGGCGAGGAAAGACGTAAGCACCCATCCACGCCATGAAGATGGTGATGTATTGACTCGATAGTCCGAAAACGACCTGATACAGGCCATTAGCCGTCTGGCCAAGCGAATGGACGGTGGTCGTCCTGACAATCAAAAGTGAACTCTGGTTGGCAACCGCGCCCAGCAAAAGAATGCCGCCGTACGCGAGCAACTGCTTGGCCAGAGCGCGGTCAAATCCGGCCTGGATGAATCGCCATGCACGGGCGGCGTAGGCGGTCCACAGCACAGCGCCGAAGACGAGTGCCTGCAGAGCACTGGTCACCAGGACCGAAGCGATCGCTCCATTCAGGCCATACGCAAGGGTGAGCGGGACAAGCAAGCCGACTGCGAGCGCGGTGGTGATGATGTTTGCTCTTGTCAACCGCCTCACGTCCGCCAGCCCCTGGAGTACGTAAGCCAGAACCGCCGAGAGGTTGTAGAGGGGAAAGCTCGCAACCAACAACAGGATCGGCAGGGCGTATTGAGAGCTGCCGGTCAAGGCACTCGAGATTGGACCAGCCGCGGGCGCGAGAACTATGGCCGCGACCAGCGCCGACGACAGGGCCAGAGCAGAGGCGGTGATGGTCACCCGAGTTACGTGTCGCTGGTCGCCTCGTCCTTCGGCGACCATCTTCGCGACACCTGTTGTCAAACCAAGCGGTACGACCACCGACACCAGGGCCGAGAAATTCAGAAGCTGGGCCAGGATCCCGACGTTCGATGGGCCGAGGGTGATGGCGAAAAGCTTGGCCGCGATGACCGCGCGGGCGAAGTTGGCGATCGAAGTAAGGCTGAGCAAGCCCGCAGATGTCGCGAAGCGGCGCAGCCCGAAGCGACCGACGGGGTCCGGCCGGGCGCCGCTGTCTTCGCCTGACGCTGGTGCCGGCGTCTCCCTAGTCTGCAATCGCGACCGCGGCCTCTTGGGGCAGGAATTCGGCGTAAACGGCTTCGGTTGCACGGACCATACGTTCGGTCGAGAATCGATCGTGGACCAACTGGCGTGCCCGCCGGCCGATCTCTTCCCGCTCGACTTGGTGGTGTGTCATCCAGGCCATCGCGTCCGCCATCGCGCGGACATCGCCATATGCCACCAGTCGTCCGGTGATGAAATCCTCCAGCAGCTCAGGCACGCCGCCCACTGCGGTCGCGACCGCCGGCACGCCGCATGCCATCGACTCCAGCAGCGCATTCGGAAAGCCTTCTTGCGACGATCCAAGGATCGTAAAGTCAAATGCCGGAAGTAGTTCCGCAGCGTCGCGACGCCTTCCTGCGAAGACGACTTTGGATTCGATACCGAGTTCGCGCGTAAGCTCGACCAGCGCGGCCCGCTCGGGGCCGTCGCCGATCAGGATGAGCTTCTGTCTGGGGTCATGTTCCAATGTTCGCGCGAACGCCATCAGCACTTCGCGATGGCCCTTGTAACGGATGAAGTTGGCCACCATCGCCAGGTTCACTCCAGAGCCGGCCCATCCAGACGGCAGTTGGGGCCGATCCGTCAGCTGCGGCACGTCGATCCCGTTGTAGACGACCCGAGTGCGTCCAATCGGCAGAGCCTCTCGGGCGACGGCCCAATCGCGGACCGCCCTAGAGTTGCAGATCTGGACATCGATGATGTGATTGACGATCCTGCCTAGAACACGCCAACGCAACGTCCCGTAGCTGTCAAACGACGTCAAACCTCGGCGGCCCGCAACTATGACTCGGATCCGCATTACCCAGGCGACGAGCCCGCCGACAACGTAGGCAGCGGGTAGATAGGCATGGACGATGTCGGGGCGAACCCTTCGAAACGACCCCATCAACGCACCGAAGATCTTCATGGCGAGGAACGGTCTCCCCAGGGGCGACCGGGCCACCGCCCCGGCTAGATTGAGTTTGATCACCGGCACATCGGTCTGGATGAGGTCTTCGAGCTCGCCTCCTGATGAGAGGCAAACAATGGTTGGGGCGAAACGCGAGCGGTCGAGACCGTTGGCCAGCCGGATGAGCTGCACCTCAGCCCCGCCGACCGCCAGACTGCCGATCAAAAACAGGACTCGTCTCGTCACGACTTCGGAATCGAAGGAGGGTTCTTGTACCAATCAGCGAGCTGGCGCGCAGATACATCTAGGCTGTAAAGCTCGATAGCCCGTCGACGGTTGAACTGGCCCATGGCCTGGAGTCTTGCGCGGTCGCTCGCGAGATCTGAGATCGCACGAGCCAGTGCAGCGGCGTCCTGAGGTGGGACCAGGCGTCCGCCACTGCCATCAACCAGGGCTTCTGGCACTCCACCTACATCGGTGGCAACGATTGGAAGGGCGCTCGCCATCGCTTCTTGAAGCGCTATTGCGCCACCTTCCTGCCGCGAAGGAAAAATGAACATGTCCGCGTCCGCAAAGAACGGTTTTGAATCAGGTACCTGTCCGACGAATGTGATGATCTCGCCCAGCCCCCTGGTCAAAACCTGTTGTCGAAGCATCGCCTCATCTGGCCCGGAGCCCACGAGTTGGAGTTTGGCGTCCACGCCCTTGGTCTTGAGTATCTCCATTGCCTGAATCGCGAACTCTTGGCCTTTTCGCGGAGCCAGAACGCCCAGGGTCAATAAGCGCAATGTCCCGTCAAGACGTGGATGGGCTACCGGAAACTGGTCGATCTCAACGCCGCTGTAGATGACGGTCCGCTTCGAGGGCAATAGCGCTTCGTAACGTTCGGCATCTTTGAGCGATGCTTGACAGTCGGCGATCAGCTCGTTGGTGAGTGCGTTAGTCGTCTGCTCAAGACCATGAAAGAAAGCTGTTGGGCCATGGGCCCAGCTATGCATCGCGACGCGACTTTGAATGATTCGGCGACAACCTCCGAGGCGGGCCCCCGCGACCCCAAGGACATCTGCCCAGAACAGATTGGTGTGCACGATGTCAAATCGACCCGCCTTGACGATCCGTCGGATTGCATCGACGGTTCGCAGCAACATCATTGTGTTGGATCGAAACGGGCGGGCGAGGTAGGGGGTGCCGTGCACGCGAAACCCAGCGTTCTCCAGCAGAGTCAGGTTTGGACCGGTCCGCTCCAGCGCGCAGATCTCGGTCTCGATTCCATACGGCCTGAGAGCTTGCGCGAAACGTGCGACGCGAGCCTCCGCGCCGCCGAATCGGAGACTGCCGATAACGCTCAGGACTCGTACCTTCTCTTGTTGAGACGCCTCGGGTCCATTCGTCGCCATGACTCGGGGGTTGAGACTACCGTAGACTGCGTTGTCGCCAGTTCGTGACCTGGGCTCGAGCGGCAGCTGCACCAACACATGAAAGTTCACGACGAAGCAACGGACTCCTACGCGATCTCGTCACCAGGGGATCTGTCTCACCCGCCCAATCCGGGACCGCGCCCACGACGTTCCATCCTCGGACTGTCGCGCGGTATCGCGGCCCTGCTCATCGTGGTCATCGTGCTCGCCGGCGGCGGAGTCGGTGCGTTCGTCGCCAAGCAGCACGCCGACCAGCTCCAGGGGCACGTGGTGAGTGACCTCCAGCAGGGTGCGAACGACTTGCAGGCCGCCAAGGCCTTGGCGGTCAAAGCCAATTCATCGGGTGGAGACGCTGGCCAGCTCGACCAGGCAGTAGCGAAATTTCAGGGCGCGCGCAAGCACTTCCAGCGCGCTCTCGATCAAGTTGATTCCGATCTCGTCCTCCGCGGGGGGCAGTTTGCCCCCGGCTACGGAGACAGCTACATCGCGCCGAGGGTGCGAACCGTGGAGGCGATCTCCCGCATGGGAATCGATCTCTCAAACGCGGGCGAGATGTCGACCGAGCTGGTGGCCGCGATCCTCAAGCCCAACCCGACCGCCGTCAAGAGTGGCGCCAGGTTGCTTGCGGCGATGCAGCTGGCAGAGGCCAAAGTCCCTGCGATCAAATCGGCGCTGCAAAAAGCTCAGGACGAAACGACCAGGGTCGATCCAGGCCTACTGCCTGCCGATCAGCGGGCGAGCTTCACCAAGGCGAAATCCGACATCGGAAGAGGCCTGACCGACCTGAACGAGCTGGCGCAGCTGACTCCCGCAATCGTCGAGTTTCTTGGTGGCAATAGCCCGAGAACTTACCTCGTTGAGCAACCCGACCCTGCGGAGCTCAGAGCCGGCGGCGGATTCCTCGGAAGCTACAGCATCCTGACGGCCAAGCAGGGCGACATCACATTGACCAAGTCTGGTGACAGCTTCTACATCGACTATCCGTACGCGCGCGTGGGCAGTCCCAAATACATCAAGCCGCCGGGACCCCTGGAGGAATTCACCGGCACCCAGGGATATATATTCGGTGACTCGAACTTTCTTCCTGACTTTCGCGACGCCGCAAAGACGGGAGAGATGCTCTACGAGCACGAAACGGGAACCAAAGTCGATGGTGTGATTTCCATCGACCCGTTTGCGGTGGCGGATCTGCTGGGCGTGACCGGACCGATCGAAGTTCCCGAATGGCACACCACGGTCAACGCTTCCAACTTTGCGGAAGACGTGTTTCAGCAGCAGGAGATCGCGACACACAACGTCTTCGGTCGCAAACAGTTCTTTGCCGAGGTCGCCAAGAAGTTGCTCGAGAAGGTCGGCACCTTACCAAGCAGCAAGTGGCCGCAGCTGATGACCACGCTCAATGCCATGGTCACGCAGCGCCATTTCCAGGTCTATGCGAATAATCCAGTTGCGCAAGCCGCACTCGAACGGATTGGTTGGTCAGGCGCGATGCTCAAGCCCGCATCGGCCGACGAAACCATGATGGAGGTCGAGACGAACCTCGGCGGCGACAAGGCCAACCACTGGCTCACGCGGTCATACGACTACGTCCTCACCGAACGCAACGGCGTGCTGCACCATGAGTTGACGATCTCGTACGTGAACACGACTCCCCGCGGATATCTCGGCGGACAGACCTACAGCTGTTACGTGCGCATGTACTACCCAGCCTTGGGCACGGGAGGCCAGGCGCATCTGCCCAATCCGCCTCGCATCCCGAACACCGAGAAGCACGACGGTTTCAAGATGCTGGACGGGTGGTTCACGATCCATGTCTTGAAAGGCGGCCGCGGCGTCGCGAGGATCGGTTTTCTCTGGGATACCAAGTGGGATGGCTCAAGCACGCGGACCATCTACTGGCAGAAGCAAACGGGTAGCACCGCCGATCCGATCAAGATCACCTATGTGGCGAACGGCAGGACATTCACGACTTCGACCAATCTCGCACAGGATCGAGTCCTGGTCCTTTCGGGCACAGGAATCGCCGTCCAGGCGGGGGCAGCCGGTCAGGCCAAGCTCCCGTTGATCGGAAGCCCGTCCTAGGGGTCGCTTGATCGCGGCTGCGCGCGACATTCGGCCCGCGGCTTGGCTCGCGCTTGCGGGCCTGCTCTTTGTCCTTGCCCTGACGTTCAAGCCGGTGATCGAGAACGACGGCATCGGCTATTTCTCGTATCTGCACACGCTGGTCATCGACCACAACCTCGATTTCACGAACGAGTACCAGGCGGTGCGAACCGAGCATGTCGGCTACTACCCGCTGCTCATCCAGAGCCGGACGTCGACCGGAATGCTCGCCGACTACTTTCCGGTGGGGGCTGCGATCGTCTCGTTACCCATCTACCTGATCACTCTGGCCACGCATCCAAGCGGCGCGCCCCAGTTTGGCCCGCCTTTCAGCGTCACCCTCACGCTCGTCTCGCTCCTGGTGGGACTCCTTGCGCTGGTGTTTGCATATCGCCTCGCCTCGGCTGTGGTGGCGCCACGGTCGGCGCTTATCGGCGTGGCCGGCGCAGCGATGGCGACCCCATTCATCTACTACCTCGTCTACGAGCCGAGCTACTCGCACACGTTTTCCGCATGCGCGGTCGGTGCATTTCTCTACTTGTGGTGGTGGGGAAGAGACAGGCGCTCCGCCCTGGGCTGGTTCGCGCTTGGGTTGCTGGGCGGGCTGATGGGCCTGATCCGTTCCCAGGACGGTCCGCTACTGCTGATCGGACTCCTCGACAAGCCGCGCCGCTGGTGGCATCTGTTGCCGTTCTTCGCCGGCGTCGTGGTGGCTTTCGCGCCCCAACTGCCGGTCGATCAGGTGCTGTTTGGAAGCCTGCTCCCGGCCAGACCGGCCGGCCAGGATCTCCAGTTCTTCCCCGGCCACTATGTCGATGTTCTGTTCTCGAGCTTCCATGGACTCTTCAGCTGGAGCCCGATCCTGCTGCTCGCCGTCGCTGGATTCGCGCTCGTGCCTGACCGCCGGCTGCAGCTTGGTTTTGCGTATGCGTTTCTGCTCGAGCTGGCTCTAGGCGGCGCGGCACCTGACTGGTTTGGCGGCTTCGCCTTCGGCATGCG
>WNGD01004800.1_pt1 | contig 13258 bp, 15 predicted proteins | sample 5400671 | NCBI WGS metagenome assembly WNGD01 (sample SAMN13153369, study PRJNA577476) | soil metagenome | isolation source: 40 cm soil or saprolite under grassland replicate 2 | place: USA:California | collected 2016-06-15
ATCTGGAGTGTGCTCGAACATGACATCCATCACGGCAGCGAAATCTCCACCATTCTCGGCGTACACGGCCTGCCAGTAGTCGAGTTGGATTAAGAACAGGAACGTCTTCAGTTCCCCTCTCTCATGGGTGGATATGGTGCGCATGATGCGGTCGCTTCAGCGACAAGGTCGCCCCTGTCGCTGAAGCGACATTCCATGCTCACATGGACAGAAAAAGGGGAAAGACTGGATGTATAGATGCACAGCATAAACCTGTTTTCTGACGCATATACCCGCCAAGTTGAGGCACTGACGCATAAAAGCCCCTTTCGGCGATTAATTCAGTCAACCCACAGTAGTTCACGGCCATGAAGCAGCGCGTGAAGAACAATAAGGAGAGAAAGCCATGAGAGACACTGATATGCGCACCTTCTTGACCGAGTTGTACGAAACGGGGCAGCGAAATGATGCCCGGGAGCAGGAGCGCAGCAAGAAGATGCTCAATCTCGAACCAGAAACGGCTCGGTTCCTCCACATCCTCCTACGCAGCAGTCGACGCACGCGACTACTCGAAATCGGCACCTCCAATGGCTACAGTACGATCTGGCTGGCCTGGGCAGCCTCTGTCACCAGTGGTCGAGTGATCAGCATTGACCGTGATGCGCACAAGCAGGCCCTGGCCGATGCGAATTTGCGCCGGGTGGGGCTGCGCGAGGTGGTGGAGCTGATGTGTGGCGATGCGACTGAGATCGTCGCAGGCCTACCCGGCCCTTTCGACTGTGTGTTCTTCGATGCCGACCGCTCTAGTGCTCCGGCGCAGTTGGCCTTGCTCCTGCCAAAGCTGAGCGCGGACGTGCTCATCCTGGCTGACAATGTGCTCTCGCATCCCAGCGAGATTGCTGCGTACCTGAGAGCGCTGGAAGCCCTGCCGCAATTCGACCGGGTGATTGTCCCTACCGGCAAGGGGTTGAGTGTGGCATACCGCCCGGCTGCAGGCTAGAGAATCTAATTTGCTTGCACGATAAGACAGAGGACTGGACTTGAGTCCGCAACAGCATAGAATTTCAGAATCACGCTCAGTTTTGCCATTCGCCACCACTATCTTTTTGAGGATGAGCCCCAAGCAGCCAACACAAGATATGCTTATTCGAATGGTTCCCCCCATCGTTCATTAGAGACAACCTCGCCCAGAGGCTTGCGTTTCTTCTGACCTTTACCGGCAGCTACATCCGGGTAGCCGAACGGAACGATCGCGAGGACCGAGACCTCTTCGGGAATGCCCAGTAGGGGGTTGACCTGCGGCAGGTTGTTGAAGCCGACCCAGTTTGAGCCGATGCCTTGCGACCATGCTGCCAGAATCATATCCTGGATGGCGCGACTGCCATCGGAGACAGCGAAGGGGCTGCTATCCATAGCCACAACAATCGCCAGCGGTGCCTGCGCGATATAGGGACCCGTACGTGCGAGCTGACCAAGCCGGCGCAAGGTCTCCCTTTCCCGAACAACGATGAAGTGCCAGGGTTGGCCATTCGCACTACTGGCCGTTAGATGGCCCGCCTCAACAATTTGCCGGACGATGGGTTCAGGGATCGGTGTGTCTTTGAAGCGGCGCACTGCCAGCGCTGTACGAATAACATCAAATGTTTCCATGGGAACCATTTCCTTTCTTGACTCTTTCATGCAATTGATAAGGCAATTGCACCATGCGAATCGACCGGGCACGAGCTACGGTACAAGTACTAACCGCAGCAGTATTGCCCGCCTGCAAGGCATATCCAGATAAGAGCATAATCTCAATTTGTTTGTCAAGCTGATGCTTGCCACTGGATGTATGAAAAAGTTGTAGGCAAACGAGCATAAGGGCCGATAAATCGGCGATGGGCACGGTAAACCGCCCCTACGTTAACTCGAAACATCTTCTAGGGATGCAGCAACTCTTTCCAAGAGTTGAATGGCTTAAGTTTGAGTGTGGGCCTATTAATAGTTGATGAGATAATATAAATACTTGACAACACGACCAGTTCGAGCAAGCAGGAGTCACGGCATATCCGAAGACCAGCGGTGGGCGCGGGCTGCATATCTACGTGCCGTTAGCACCCGGGTACACCTTCGAACGCGTACGCAGCTGGGTCAAAGCGGTGGGGCAGCAGCTCGCTACCACCTATCCGCATCTGATTGCCATCGCTCAGGGTGCGACGCACCGGGGAGGGCGCGTCACGATTGACCCTGGACAGAACAGCGCCGGTCGCAACACAGCATCTCCCTACACCCTGCGCGCCAGCACTGCTCACCCGACAATCTCCACACCGCTCAGTTGGGAAGAACTGGATGCCGGTAACATTCACCCCGCGGATCTGACCCCCCAGGTAGTACTCGAGCGCGTCCAGCGACTTGGCGATCTCTTCGCACCTGCACGAACTCAGGATCAGCACATCGCATAGCTGTTCAGATTATCTCAGGGCATGGTAAGGAAGAACTTTCAGAGGAGCATCGACCCATTCCCAATGAGGAGGAGCCAGGTGGAACATATGAACTCCGACGCATTGAAAAAGAGGCGGAATGTTCCTGAAGGGCCAGAACCAGAAAGGGAGGTGAAGGGAATGCAAGACGCTCTCGTCTTTGTGGTACACAGGAGTAGTTCTTGCCTGTGGATACCCTTATCGTTTGCGCGCAGCAAACAGCACCACGTCGCGAGGATTCTCCGGTAGACTCAAACTGCCTTTCACCGTGGTGATGAGGCTGTCAGGCAACGGTCTGGGCGCTTTCATTATCAAGAGTGGAAACACATTATGACGCGAGGAAAGCCGAAGGACACAGGGGTACCAGCGTGCATTGCGCGCAGAGCGGCTTGCGAGCTCTGCAAATCGCGCGTCCGTGATAGATCATCACGTATGGGAGATGGAGCCAGTCCTTGCGGGGTACGATGCGCATCAAATCCTGTTCGACTTTTACCGGGTCTTCACTGGTTGTCCAACCAAATCGCCGCGCCAGGCGACCCACATGCGTATCGACTACGATCCCCTCGACGATGCCAAAAGCGTTGCCCAGCACCACGTTGGCGGTTTTGCGTCCCACACCGGGCAGCGTTACTAGATCCTCCATCGTGCGCGGCACTTCACCGCCGTAGTTGGTCATGATGCGCTGGGCGGCGGCGCGTATGTTCTTCGCCTTACTGTGGTAAAAGCCGGTTGATCGAATATCCTTTTCCAGTTCTTCCTGGCTCACCCTCGCGTAATCCTCCAAGCGGTGATATTTCTTAAACAGATCAGCCGTGACCATATTCACACGCTCGTCAGTACTTTGTGCCGAGAGCTGCGTGGCCACCAGCAATTCAAGTGGGTTGGAGAAGTTGAGCGAAATCTTCGCATCAGGGTACAGGCGCCGCAGCTCTGCGATAATGGCTGTTACCTGTTCAGGTGATCCAGGAGGTGGACCCGCGTAAGCGGGGGGTGAGACCTCATGCATTGCTTTTTCTCTCGCCTTTTTCCCGGTATTCTCATACTACTTCTTGCCTTGACTTCGGTACATTTCAATCAACTCTGTCTGCGCAATAGTTTTCACCCTGAAACACATCGTCTACTTGTAAGACGTTCGACACCCTTCCTGCTTCTCGGCTTCGCTGCTCTGCGACCAGTCCCAGGTCACCAAGCGTCGCATACAGCGTGAAAACGTGCTCAGGAGTGGTGTGATAGGCGATGGCAATCGATCTGGCCACGGTTTTCTCTGCCATCCCGATCTCAAGCGCTTCAAAGAACGGGGCCACCCTTCCTTGAACAAGGTAGCAGACCTGTGCCATTTCATCTGGACTGTCGATCGAGCGGAACAGCTCCGCTTAAATCGCAATCAAAGCCAGCCGGGAGCTGGTTTTTCCCAGTTTTTCGAAGGAGTACGCAAGGTGTGCAAATTCCAAAGGGTGTTCCTCTTTCCTGTGGGTGCTGTGCGGCTCTGAGAGACTCCCGCAAGAAGAGCGCGTGGTCGTTGCTATGAGCTCTCCTTTTCTTCATCGTGTAAGTATACGTCGTAGGTGCCGCCTTGTCAAGTATTTATATTTTCTCATCAACTATTTATACGAACTAAAAATATATTTTCTAGCGAGATAATGCTATGCGACCCTTCCTGCCTTGAATCTGCTTTCCATGTGTGATACCCTGAGAGGGACAGTGAAGACCATGTTCATTGTCGGCTATGACTCTGGGTGGGGCACGCGGTTGCGCCAGAGGGTTCATAGCTTCGTTCCCATGTGGCAGAGATGGCCCCTCTGAATGTTCTGATTGTTCTTACGGAACAGTTGAGCGACAGGAGGAGGTGCGCAATGAACCTGTCCATTTTTACCCGGCTTCGTCCATTCTTTTCTTCGGCTCGTCTTGCCGTCAGCATGGTGTTTTTCATCAACGGCTTCGTCTTCAGCAACTGGGTTCCACGTATTCCGGCTATCCAGCAGCAGCTTGGGTTGAGTCCAGGCATGCTTGGGCTGGCACTGTGGGGGATAGCCATCGGAGCTCTTCTCTCTCAGTCACTTGCGGGATGGCTCGTCACACGCCTGAGCAGCCGGACGGTCATACGCATCGCCTCGCTTCTGTACTGTACGGCCCTTCCTCTCCCAGCTCTTGCCGTAAATCTTCCTACGCTCATGCTCGCCCTTTTCGCACTGGGTCTGACCAACTGAATACTTCTGTCCAGTGATGGCCACTTAGGATATCTGTTCAGAAATGAGCTTCTGAAACGAGGTTGTTGATGAGTTAATCGTGAGGTGAGCCAGGCAGAAGAACCTCTCCAGAGAGACGGCGAGGTGGCCCAGAAACATGTTCCCCGATGAGCTGCCCCAGATGAGTATGTAGGTGTTCCTCCGGCTTTTTTCCTGGATGGGCGTGCTCTTCCTTGCGACAGCCCCAGAGCTTTTACCATACCACATTTTTGCGGCACCTCCTCCCTGCCCCAAATGTGAGGAAGAAAATGCCGCAAGGAACGGACAATGGGCCAGGCTCCTTCACGCTGTGCTTCGTCATTCGGGAACGATTTCCGAGGCGGCCAGGCATCTACTGCTGCCTCGGTCTACTGGTGTTTTCCAAACGCTCGCGCATCTGCTCAAAGGTGACAGCGTCGATCTCGCCGCGCGCATAGCGCTGGCGCAGGATCTCGAGCGCTGGCAGCCCCTGCGGCGGCCTATCAGGTGGGTATGAAGACAGGTACCGATCTCTGCGACCGAACCAGTAGCTCGCTCCCCAACAGAAGAACGCCACGATCCCTATCCAAAACAATGGCAGCAGAGGCCAGAATCCAAATCCCCAGTGCATATGAATCCTCTCTTTCATACGTTTCATATGTTTCTGTCATACGTTCATACGTTGATCTCACAAACCCACTCTCTGAGTTTGTAGCTTTAGTATAGCTGGAGAGGATGACAGGAGCATGAACGCAGCCACCATGTTTTGTCATCAATCTGTCATGTCGCTCTTTTCTCGTCTCAGCAGCGGAAGCCTCACCTGAAAGATCGAACCGGAGCCAGGCTTGCTCTCGACGCGTACCTCACCGCCGTGCGCCTGGCTGATCCAGTAGACAATGGCAAGTCCCAGTCCTGTGCCTCCTGGATCCTGCTGGCCTGCTGCCACGCTGGTGTGCTCGCTCTTGCGAGCGCGCGCCTTGTCCACCCGGTAGAAGCGCTCAAAGAGTGAAGGAAGATGCTCCTGGGCGATCCCTGGGCCATCGTCTTGCACGCGCACCACGGCCCATTGCTCTTGCTCACAGGCGAGTTCGACATGCACGCGGGTGCCAATCCCACTGCTATATTTGATGGCATTCTCGATCAGATTCAGCAACAGACGGCTGAGATACTGTGGATCTCCACACACCAGCAGCTCTGGCAATGGTCCTGTTGAGAGGGTGATGTGACTCTGCTGTGCCAGGGAGAGCAAGCGCTCGACACAGCCCAGGACCATGTCGCCTACGTCGACCACTTCCCGCTGCAGGACCAGCTGGCCTGTGTCCGCTCGAGCCAGGGTCAGCAGGTTGTTCACGATATACGTCATCTGTTCATTCTCGGCCTGGATCTGCTCCAGGATCTGCCGGTACTCCTCTGGTCGCTCCAACTGGGTCAGTGCCCGGTTAATCTCCAGGTCGATAATGGTGAGCGGCGTGCGCAGTTCATGGCTGGCATCAGCCGTGAACTGGGTTTGCCGCTTGAAGGCGGCTTCCAGGCGGGCCAGCATCTGGTCAAAGGTCGCGGCCAGTTCGCCAAACTCATCCCTGCGCTTGAGGTGTAAACGACGCCGCAGATCGGTGGCATTGATTTCGTTGGCCATGCGCGTAATCATCTTCACCGGGCGCAGCGCTTTGCCCGCCAGCCAATAGCCCCCGATCGCCGCAATCAGCAGGGCCAGCGTGCCGTGAAAGAGCCAGATCGCCAGGAAGGGAATGTAAGGAGACTGGCGTGGCAATCCCACCAGGAGGGTTGCCACGCGCGCGTTCTGGTTCAGCACAGGCGTAAGCAGGGTGCGATAGTCGTTCTCCTCCGCCCACCAGCCCGAGCCATTCTCCTTCCCCCACCAGCCCCGGCCCTGGGAGGGATTCTGGGGAACAGTGAGATCGATCATCTGAGCGTTCTGCTCGGCCCTGGCCCGCAGAGGCTGGATCACGCTCCCCGTCAGAGGACCGCGCAAGTCCAGGATGCTTCCATCGGGACGCAGCAACAGCACCATCTCCCGCGAGGACTGGTTGAGATGGAGAGCCGTGGGTACCTGGCGATCTAGCAGTGCCTGCTTGTAGGTCTGTGCGAACCGCTGGCTATCCTGGTACAATTGCGTCTCCAGCCTGCTCTCGGCTGCATCGGCATTCAGAAACGTCTGAGTCGCATAGAGACTGCCGCCAAAGACGAACACGATAAACACCATCACGGCCAGGTACCAGAGGGTCAGGCGCGTCCGCACGCTCGAGGTCAGGGAAACGCGGAAATGATGCGCTGCTGGTCGTTTCATGGATCACCCTTGCTCTGACGGCAGCAGGCGATAGCCGACGCCGCGGACGGTGGTCAGCAATCTGGTCGCAAAGGGATCATCGATTTTGCGGCGCAGGCGGCGGACATAGACATCGATCACATTGGACTCGCTTTCAAAGTCATAGTTCCAGATGTGCTGCTCGATCATCTCGCGCGTGACCACCTGGTTGGGATGGTACAGCAAGAATTCGAGCAGCGCAAATTCTTTTGGTGTGAGATCAATGGACCGTCCCTCTCGCTCGACAGTATGCGTGACTGGATCGACCACCAGGTCACCCATCTCCAGTCGCCCGTTTGTATATGGGGATTGGCGGCGTAACAAGGCACGCAGGCGCGCCAGCAATTCGCGCATAGCAAAGGGCTTCACCAAGTAATCATCGGCACCACAGTCCAGGCCCTGGACGCGATCATCCACGCTATCACGCGCCGTTAAGAGCAGAATCGGGGTATGGATACGACGACGGCGCAAGTCACGGCAGACCTGCAGGCCATCTTTCTCGGGAAGAAGGATATCCAGGATGATCAGGTCGTAGGGCGTCAGTTCTGCGAGATCTTGTCCTTCCTGCCCATCATAGGCGGCATCGACGCTATATCCTTCATGAGCCAGATTTGCTGCCAGTGAGCTACTCAGCCGGTGGTTGTCTTCTATTACAAGGATGCGCATGGGAAAGCTTCCTTTTCGTCTGCACACCACAGGTGCGCAGGTTCAACGGCACAGACGTGCTTTCTTCTTACTCCTGTTTCATTATGGCATATCCAGATGACAAATCGATGACAAAATTTGACGGGAACGCTCATGTTCCTGTCATCTCCAAGCACTATACTTGTGCCACAGATGGATTGAAGGTTAAAAGGAGGTTTTCTCATGATGGTAGTACGTATCATCCGAGGGATAGCAGGTGTTGCTGGACTGGGAGCACTGACCCTTGGACTGTTATTCTGGATTGCTCAGATGAACTTCATCAGCCTGCACATGTTGTTTGGCCTCATCGTGGCCCTCTCTCTTCTGATCCTTGGGATCGTGGGAGTGTTCACCAGAGGGATGAGGCTGTTGGGAGCCATAGGCATCATCTATGCGTTCATCGTTCCTGCCTTTGGATTGACGCAGGCTACGTTGCTGGTGGGCAGCCTGCATTGGCTGATCCAGACAGCTCATCTGCTGGTTGGCTTAGGCGCACTCGCGTTCATCGGGGTTCTAAGTACAAGGTACCTACGCCTCAAGCGGGTCTTCACCAAAGCTCCTGCACCTCAAGCAGGGAGATAGTTCAAGTAGGAATGATCAGCGTTCACGCGATTGCAGACCCCGGATTTATCCGTGAGGAGGAAACCATGCGGCTCCTTTCCGGTTTGGCTCTCGTGTGAGAGAATACATACCTATCAGAGAACAGGCTAGCGCAAAGTTACTCCTCTCTCCCATGAGAAACTGTTTGTGATCGGCGGGTACCCCGATCAGTCGGACTGTTCCATGCGCGGATCGGCATGAGGACTAACGCTCTGTACGCTAGCTCAACCTGTGTACTCCCTTCCATGTGGGGGTGACTCTCGGAAGACGAGTACCGCTTGGTTAAAGCAGTCTGTCACCCATCCTATTGTGTGGCTCCCACTGACATATTGGAGGCAGAAGCATGAGCTTTCTCTCTGAGGGAAGAGTGTCAGACTCGCCTTATGTAGAAATGATTTGGCGTGGTCGAGCTGGGAGCGAGTATGCTCCTATTTGCCCTGCCGATAGCCGTTGGAATATGCTCCTCCTCAGAGGGAATGGAAGAATACAAGTCTCTGTCGAGGGTCCACTGACCAAAGCGACACCGAAGACCCATGCCGAGGGGACGGAGTAGCTTGTTATCAAGTTTCAGCTTGGCACCTTTATGCCCTCTTTGCCGGTAAGAAATCTCATGGATGGGGAGGCGATCCTGCCTCTCGTGGCCAGGAAATCCTTCTGGCTTCATGACTCTGCGTGGCAATTTCCTGACTATGACAATGTCGAGACATTTGTAGATAGGCTTGTGCGTAAGGAAGTGCTGCTCTATGATCCAGTCGTGAAGGCTCCCACGGGTTGCGCAACGAGATTCGATAGTTGAACAGGAAGGGAAAAACTGACAGGACATGTCTTTTAGAGTGCCTGTTTGCTAGGATTATCAACACGCTCTTGACGCGAGAGAAAACGCATCCTCTGCCATACATCGAAAAAACAACCGCCTCATTTCTGGCTGTAACACCTCCCTGTATACTACAGTGAAAAACCGGAGAGTCTGAGAAAGGAACCAGAGCATTCGCTATGCAGTTCTCCAATCACTCGCGCCGACAGGATCGCTTACACTGGTTGGCGGAGATATACCGCATGTATGCCGCTGATCTCCAATACTTTATCTCTCACAAGGTTGGCGATCCCACTGTGGCCGAGGACCTGACCAGCACGGTCTTTCTCAAGGCGCTGCGCTGGCTCAGGGAGGATCAGAGCGCCGCTAGCGCGCGCGGCTGGCTCTACGCGACGGCTCGTACCACCATCGTCGATTACTGGCAGGCGCAGAGTCAGTACGAGATGCATTCGCTGAGTGGCTTGGAGGAGCAGCTGTTCCCCAGCGATGATACAGCATCTGCTCACCAGCAGGTCGAGATGCGCGTGCAATACCTGCTCAGCCTCTTGCCAGAACGAGATCGCACTATTTTGACCCTGCACTACCTCCAGGGATATAGTGCTGCCGAGATTGCCTCCGCTTTGGGAACAAGCGCAGGTCATATTCGCGTGCTGCAATTGCGTGCTCTGAGACGAGCGGCACAAGTAGAGACAATGGAAAGGAACAGGTATCGTATGCAAGAACAGGAATCGCCATTCGACTCCTTCGCCACATTCATGGCACCAGAGAGTCGCCGGGTGCTCGATCTGGCCCGCGAGGAGATGCTCAACCTGAAACACTGGTGGATCGGCACCGAACACTTGCTGTGGGGTTTGGCGAGCGAGGAGAGTCTCACGTCGTTTCTCACGCCACTGGGGATTACGCCTGAGCGGATTCATGCTGGTATTGTGTTTATCTTCGACCGCCAGACGCATCAAGGCCAATCGGGCCAAGGCTCTCCACCACTTGCGGACGTCTCATCCGATGCGCTCAAGCTGCTCACACCCCGCGCCAAACAGATGATCTTCCTGGCAGCAGAAGAGATGAAGAGCCAGGGAGAACAGAGCATCCGCCCGACGCATCTTCTGCTTGGTTTGTTGAATGAAGGCGAGGGGATCGGCGCGGGTCTGCTGCGCTCGTTGGGCGTCAGTCTTTTACAGGCGCGCACCGCACTCGTCCCTCCTGCTGCCAATCAGCGCTGCTCCTTCTGCGGGCGCAGCAGTTCCCAGGTGGTCCGCTTCTTTCCGGCAGAGGTCGGTGAGGCTTCGAGCAGCGCACTGATCCCCGGCGCACTCATCTGTGACCACTGTGTGCGGCGTTTCTCTACCATGCTTGGAAGCGCTTAGATGCTTCTGTCTTTTCACGAGGAGGCTTTGGCCCATGGGGACCAATGAAGCGGAAGGGGAAGGCGAAGAGGGTCAAAGCCGACCCACGCTGCCACGAATTGCTCTGGGTTGAGTGTCGCAGACCCGGTGTGGCGTCATCTTCTCAAGCGATAGACCACTGGTGCTCACGGATGGCAGGCGCATTTACCAACTGGGAAAGGGCATTTCACTCGCACCGTGACTAATGACAGAGAACTGACAAGATGAGAAAGGAAAAGAAAAACATGTCAGAAGAAGACAAAGAACACATGCCACAGAAGACTTTCTGGAGTTCATCTGAGGTGGCCGAGCACTGGCAGCAGGATGTCGAACGGCGGAGGCTCGATTTCGCAGAAGCGACGCAACGTATGCTAGAAGCTGCGGGACTGGTGCTGGGAAATCACGTCCTTGACATTGCAGCAGGCACCGGGGATCAAAGTATACTCGCGGCCCGAAGAGTGGGACCGGGCGGCTCCGTTCTGGCAACCGATATCTCTGCGGAAATGCTCAACATCACTGCGCACGTTGCGAAGCTTGAGGGGCTGACCGCTATCACTACACGCGTCATGGATGCCCAACAGCTTGACCTGCCAGACAATGCCTTCGATGCGGTCATCTGCCGTCTTGCTCTGATGCTCATCCCAAACCTCAAGTCGGCGCTCAGAGAGATACGAAGAGTCCTCAAACCGGGCGGGAAACTTGCTGCGCTGGTCTGGTCGGCGCCTGAAAACAATCCGCTCTTTGCTTTGCCGCTTGCCATTGTGTCAAACTATGCGAGAGGAGCGTCCTCTCATCTCCCTGATCCTTTTGCGCTCTCAGATCCGAGAGTCTTTGAGCGGGAACTTACAGAAGCAGGCTTTTCCGGGGTCATCACTCGTGCTCTTCCCTTTCAGTCCCATTACGCTTCGCTCGATGCGTTCCTGCAATCGACAGCAAGCAGGTTGACCGCCGGTGTGATGGGACTGCTCAGAAAACCTGAGCAGCAGCACCTGTTGGAGGAGGTGAGGCAGGCATTGAGCCAGTTTGAGGGATCTCATGGCCTGGTGGCTCCGGCAGAATTCTTGCTCGGTGTGGGAAGCAAAGAGATGAGGCCATGCTGACTCTTCTATGCAAGATACCGCCCCTCCAACAGTCACCGTCCAGATCCAGCCTTCGCCCTCGCCTGCCATACCAACCTGGATGGGCGAAGTAGCAGTGTTTGCGCACGTGCTCACGCATACTGGCATGCTGAAAACGATCCAGGAGCAAGTGCGCTTCGCCCGCGCCCGCTTTGGTCAGTATGATCTGATCGATTTTGCCGTTGTGCTAATTGGCTACATTCTGTCGGGCGAACCGACCTTGCAGGCTTTTTACGAACGACTTGCTCCCTGGGCCTCATCCTTCATGGCGCTTTTTGGCCGAGACCGCTTGCCTCATCGCTCAACTCTGTCTCGGTTTCTGGCTGCTCTCGATCAAGCCAGTGTGGAGGCGCTTCGAACGCTCTTTCAGAAGGATTTGCTTGCCCGCAAACCGTTTCCTTCCCCTGGCGGCTTGTTTGACCGAACAAGTGGGCAGGGGTTGGTGATTGATGTCGATGGGACCAGGCAAGCGGCTCGTCAACGAGCACTGCCGCAGATGGATAGCTTGCCCCTTCCCCATCGCCGGTTTGATCAGGTCTGCGCGCCGGGTTACACCGGGCGCAAGCGAGGGGAAGCCGTTCGTACTCGGACAGTGATCCTTCAGGCACATACGCATCAGTTTCTCGGCACATTCGGAGCGCCTGGCAACGGGGACTACCGCGGCGACCTGCGCCGGGCTGCCCAGGTGATCACGAGCTATGTCTCCGCCCTTGGGTTTCCCCCAGCCTCCGTCCTGCTGCGGTTGGATGGCTTGTATGGCGACGCAGCTCCCCTTCTCGATGTCCTCTCGGCGGGTCTGGCGGTGATCGCGAGAAGACGTGCCTACCATCTGCTGGACCTGGAAGCGGTGAAACGTCGCCTGATGCGCGCTCCAGACTACGTGAGCACCCACCCGGAAAGCGGCATGACGCGTGCGCTTTATGATTGTCCATCCGTCCCTTTGACCGCTGCTGGACCCACCGTGCGCCTGATCGTCGCCACCCACCCTGCTACGGAATCTGCTCCTGCCGTTGGCGTCGAGCGGGACGGGACCGTCTACGAACTCTTTGTCAGCACTCTTCCGTTTCCCGCGTTTACAGCCTCGGATGTGCTGGATCTCTACCTGCATCGCGGCTCGTTTGAGACCGTCCTGGCAGACGAAGACGATGAACAGGACTCGGACCGCTGGCATTCTCATACCCCCTGTGGCCAGGAGTTTGCTCAAATTTTGGCCCAGTGGGTTTGGAACCTGCGTCTGGAGTTGGGACAGGCACTCTCTCCATCGGAACCGCGCACGACCGAATTTGCTCCCGCTCGTGCAGTCGAACTGGAAAAGCCGTGCGAGCCTGCGGAACCCCCGGAGTGTTCGGCTCTTAGCGTGCAGGTGCCTGTCGCGTATGGCCCTCCCCAATGGGCGCGCCCATCCTTTACGCACGGCTTTCCCGGTTCGGCGTTTACTCCGCAACCCGATGGCACGCTCCGCTGTCCTGCTCATCACCCTCTCTATCTTCAGGAGCGGCGTCCTGAGCGCGATGGTTCACTGCGGGTCTTGTATGCCGCACGTATCGGCCATTGTCGTTCCTGCCCCTTGCGTGCGCAGTGCCAGGAGAGTCGTACTACGTTGAAACCACGACGGGTAAGTGCGGTGTTGTGGCCGCTCAACACTTCTCACGCAGATTCCTCGCCTCCTCCTGACTCAGCTCCTGCCCTTCT
>WNGD01004801.1_pt1 | contig 13256 bp, 6 predicted proteins | sample 5400671 | NCBI WGS metagenome assembly WNGD01 (sample SAMN13153369, study PRJNA577476) | soil metagenome | isolation source: 40 cm soil or saprolite under grassland replicate 2 | place: USA:California | collected 2016-06-15
CTTCATGAAACTGTTCAACGAACTCAAAAGGGAAATGAGCCATGAAGAAAAGAGACAGGGAACAGTTGAGAGCATCCATCGCTAGAGACCTAGTCCAGGGGCAGGGCGAGCGTTCTCCCACCAGGGAGCTTCTCAGGCAGTACGCTCCCCTGGCGGGCGTCGTCACCACGCCAAATCTCCCGCCGCAACCTGGGGGGCGTGCTCAGCCTGTGGAAAACTCCTTGGCACCTCGTGCCACCGTGGAACGATGGGCCACGGTCAAGGGAGAGTTGCGGGTGCCGAATACGATCAACTTCAGCATCTTTTCCGACGCTGAATCCCTTTGCCAAAGCGGTCTACTACCAGCTCTTTCTTCTCTCGCACGGCTTCCGGCGGGACACGTGCATCATCGGTCTCGTGAAGCTTGCCAAGTCGGTGCTCATGTCGCTCAGAAAGGTTCAGGACACAGTGGCTTACCTGGAGAAGCGAGGACTCATCAAGCGGCTCGGAGCGAATCTCGGGGGGCCGTCGAAGGGGAGTATTTACCAGGTTCCTCTGCCGGACGCTGGCCTGGCTCATGACGCCTCGGAAACCGAAAATTCCGGCCAGGTAGGTGATGCCACCGTAGCACCGCGTGCCACAGTGGCACGAGCAACCACCGTAGCACGGGATGCCACCAATAAAGATGATGATGATGATGATCTTAAAAAACAATCATCATCAAAGGGCTGGAAACTCGCAACCGACGGTGATCCTGTGGAAAACTCGGAAGACCACAGTCGCGCGGCAGAGCCGCGAGAGAGACAGGAAAATGCGGATCGGCATTTGGCGCTCGTCCGCGCCGCTTACGAGAGGGTAACTGGGAATCGCTGGAGCAAGTCGGATTCCGAAGCCTACAACGAGAATGGCATCACGAAACTACCGGCGGACAAGATCATCTCGGCCATGGAAACCGTGACCCAGCGAACTTCCGCCAAGATCCGCAGCTTCAATTACTTCGTAAAGGAAATCGTAAGGCTCCCGGATCCCCGCAACCGCGCCTGGCAAAAGAAGCAGCTCGGGAAGATCGTGCGGAGAATCCGGGATAGCTCGGTCGGCCGCGCGGGCTATTCGCAGGGCGAATTCGTCGAGGACGTCAAATGCGCCTGCGCCCGCGAAGCCGTCCCCTTCGACAACGATATTTTCAACGAATTGGTGAGCTGATTTTGGCATGCCAAAAATTGCGCCGGAGATGGCGCTGACCGTCGCGGTGGTCGGCCAGCATCATTTTCGTCAGCAGCGTGGGGCTGGCCTTGAAGTCCGGAACGCTGAGGATTCGATTATTCAGACAGCGCCGCCCGCTGGTCGAGACAGTTGGCAGAAGGTCACGGTCTCTCGGCCACCTGCCGCCCCGGCTGAATTCTTCCGGATTGGCGGGTCACAAGAGTATTATCTTCTTCCGAACCATCGACCATGAGAATTCAACGCGACGCGCTTATCGCGGGCTTCCCGGCCAACCGAATCGGGGAGCTCTTGCGTCAGAGCGACGACTTCCTATCCTGCCGCCACGCGACAAAGATCCTGGGGCTTGACGAAAACAAAGCAAGATACCTGCTCGACCGCCTGGATCAAGAGGGCTTTGTCGAAAGAAACACAGATGTGACTGCCTCCGAAACCGAGCACTATTGGAAACGAACGCTCAAAGGAAATGCGCTGAGCAAGGCGCTCTTCTCAAGGCCCGTTTCACGACAGACAGCGGAGATAGGAAGGCTTGACAAACGGCACCTCCTTTTGGTCGAATCAAGAAAAGAATCGGTTGACTTTTTATGCGCCCGTTGCTGCTGAACTCTTCCAAGCGATCGTCAGTGGCACTCTGCAGCCGGACGAAAGGATATATGAAGAGAATGTCGCCCATTGGCTCGGCGTGGCGAAGACAAACCTGCGCGAAGCGCTCCAGAATCTTGAATACCGTGGACTGGTCACCAAATACCTAGGCGCGGTAGCTTCGTAATAAACTCATGCCCAAGGACATTGAGGAGGCGAACGTCGTGCGGCTGCTGTTGCCACCTTCCGCTGTAGCTCTTGCACACCACATAACAAAACAATGCTTCAAAAAAGGAGAACTGCGATGCGGAGGATCCAAAAGAAAACCGAACATATTCAACGTCTGTGCACCCTGGCACTGCTGTTCGTGCTAGGAATTTCAGTTGCCCACGCCAGTATCACGGGGAGCATTTCAGGAACGGTGACGGACGCCACCGGGGCGGTCATCCCTGGAGCTTCGGTGACTGCACACAATACTGGAACGGGAATTGACACCACGGCCAAGACCAGTGCCCAGGGCTTCTATTCCTTTCCGGCCCTCCCCGTTGGTAAATATGAGGTGAGCATCAAGGCTACCGGATTCAAGGAATACCGCCAAACCGGGCTGACGCTGGATGCCACGGTGGCGGTGCGTGTAGACGCGACGCTGGAGGTTGGCGCGGTGGCCGTGGAGGTGACTGTACAAAGTTCCGCAGTCCATGTTGATACGGCCAGCTCGCAGATGGGAGAAATCATCGGGGGGACGAAGATGACGACGCTTCCGCTGAATGGCCGTGCTTACACTGACCTGTTGGCTCTGCAGCCCGGCGTCGTGGCGGTCAATGCCGGCACCTATAGCTCGCAGGCGGTGTCCGGCAATCTGAACTCAGGTAACTTGTCCGTCGGCGGGCAGCGAGAGTCTGCCAACGGATTCGTCGTTAATGGCGGGAGTGTCCAGGAGGCAACCAGCATGGGAACCAGCGTCATCCCCGACCTTGACTCCATCGCCGAATTCCGCATCATCACGAACAACGGCGAGGCCGAGTACGGAAATTACGCGGGCGCCCAGGTGTACGTAGTCACCAAGTCCGGCACCAACCAGTTCCACGGCAGCGGATTCGAGTTCCTGCGCAACTCGTCCTTGGATAGCCGCAACTTCTTCAGTTCGAATCGGGGCATTTTGAGGCAGAACCAGTTCGGGGGAACCGTGGGCGGCCCTATCCTTCACGATAAGATGTTCTTCTTCGGGGACTACCAGGGAATGCGCCGGACTCTGGGTGTGGATTCAGGACGCGTTCTAGTCCCTTCCCCTGCGGTGCGAACGGGAGACTTCTCGGCCGAGTCGGACCAGCTTACGGGCGTCGTCAACGGGGGATTTTGGGCCAATCAGCTCTCGCAGGCGTTAGGCTATCCGGTAACTCCGGGCGAGGCTTACTACACACCCGGCTGCACCAGTTCTGCCAACTGTGTCTTCCCCAATGCGCAGATCCCGCAGTCAGCCTGGGCGGCTCCAGTTAAGAACCTAATGCAATACATCCCCAACCCCAATGACGGGGCCTTCTTCACCACCTCCGCTTACCCCGATTCGCTCCGGGATGACAAGTGGAGCGGGCGCATCGATGCCAATGCGGGTGTGGGCATGATTTCGGGTTACTACTTCTGGGACGATTACAATCGCCTGAATCCGAATACGTCCGGCAACGTACCGGGCTTCGGTAACTTGACTATTGGCCGAGCGCAGCAGGTCAACCTCGGTGTTACCAAGTCCTTCGGACCTTCCGCCATCAACGAATTTAGGGTGAATTACGTCCGCAATTCTTATACCGCGGGCCAGCCCGCGGGTGGTCTGGGCCCCTCGCTCAGCTCGCAGGGATTCACAGGAATCGTTCCGGGCGGTCCAGAAGGGGTTGAGCCAGTCGGTTTCAACTCGTTCAGCATCGGGATCAATGCTTACTACAACCGTCACGTCAACAACACTTACCAGGTTCTTGACAACTTCTCGAAAGTGATTGGAACGCATACTCTGAAGTTCGGCGCCAATTACAAATATGACCAGATCACAGACTTTGAGTTTGGCGCCAAGAACGGGACCTTCTCTTTTTCAGGTTCGGAAACGGGGAGCGACTTCGCCGACTTCCTCATCGGGGCTCCCGCCGACTACGAGCAGGGGGCCCAAATCCCCATGTACACGCGCGGGCGGTATTTCGGCGTGTACGCCCAGGACACTTGGCGCTACCGGTCGAACCTGACCTTAACTCTGGGCCTGCGGTGGGAGTTTGCCACTCCCTGGTGGGAAGCCCATAATCAGATTGAGACGCTGGTGCCCGGCCTGCAGTCCAAAGTTTTCCCGGGGGCGCCGACGGGCTGGGTCTTCCCCACCGATCCAGGAATTCCGCCCACGTTAGCCCCCACGCGCTACAACAACTTCGCTCCCCGCATCGGCTTAGCTTATGCCCCCAACGCCTCGGGAGGTTTCTGGGGAAGGCTGTCGGGCAAGCCAGGAGAGACGAGTATTCGGGCAGGATTCGGCGTGTACTTCACGGCGTTTGAGGACATCACCAGTTTCAATGAGATCGGGGACGCTCCCTATGGGTTCTTCTGGGTAAGCCCTGTACCGCCGCTCTTTGCCAATCCATTTATCGATCGCGCCACTGGAAACCATGAGGGCCAGCGATTCCCGCCCGCATTTCCTCCTCTGAACGTCTCAGCCAGCCACCCGGACAACAGCATCGACTGGTCAAAGCTAACCCCCATCATCAGTTCCCCCGGGTTTTTCCCCGGGAACCGACTTCCCTATGCGGAACATTACAGCCTCTCGATTCAGCGGCAATTCGGGGCGAATACTCTCCTCAGCCTGGCCTACGTGGGCACACAGGGGCATCGGCTGCTCTCCGATTTGGAGGCTAATCCCGGTAACCCGGCCCTCTGCCTGAGTGTGAGCCAGGACAGCCAAGTCATGCCCGGCACCGCCACCTGTGGCCCAGACGGGGAAAATGGCGTCTATTATCCCATCACCGGCGGTGTTATTAATGGCACTCGACGGAATTTTCCCAATACCATTGGGAGTAACGGTTATTTTGCGACGATGGGGAACTCCAACTACAATTCCTTCCAAACGAGCCTGCGGCACACCAGCGGCCGGATGGAATTCCTGCTCGGCTATACCTGGAGTAAAGTGATGGACGACGCCTCCAACTGGGGCAATAGGGGGCAAATCAATGTGGTCAACCACCAACTGGGGAAGGCCCTTTCCGCGGTTGACATGGCCCACCACTTCGTCGGCAGCTACAGCTATGAAATCCCCTTCGATAGGCTCGCCGCTGGAAAATATTCTCGACTAACCCGCGGCTGGGTCATCACCGGCGTCACTACCTTTGCGACTGGGCTCCCCGTATGGATCCGCGAGAACGATGACCGGTCTCTCTTGGGCACGCGCTTCACTGGCCCTACCGGCCAGGGCATCGATGAACCGAACTTTACCCCGGGTGCACTCCAAATTACCGACCCACGATTGTATGACCCTGTAGCGGACACCAACCCCTATTTCAACAGATCGCTGTTCTCCAGGGAGCCCTTGGGCCAGCTCGGGACCTCCAACCGGCAATTCTTCCACGGGCCGGGCCTCAATAACTGGGACCTCGCCCTTCACAAGAACATTCAGCTGACGGAGTCCAAGACGCTCCAGCTCCGCGGTGAGTTCTTCAACGCCTTTAACCATGCCCAGTTTGTAAACCCCACTGGCAACTTCCTTAGTGGAACCTTTGGGGTCGTCACCGGCGCACGTTCACCCCGCATCGGGCAGGTGGCTTTGAAATTCCTGTTTTGAATAGTGGGCATGAGGGGTGCCTACAGCGGGCGCCCCTCGGATTCGCCAAATGCCATCCGTCGAACCCAAAATGGGTGAGTAGAAATTAGCCGCGACTTTTCACTCCGTGCAGTCTGCTTCCGAGCGGGGCTGTTCAGTAGAACGCAGCTCGAACAGCTCGGCAACGCCAACTGGCGCTTCTTCCACGGGCCCGGCTGGAACAACTGGGACCCGTCGTTGGCCAAGGATCTTCGCTTGACAGAATCGAAGAGCCTGCAATTCCGCGCCGAGCTCTTCAACGCTTTCGATCATGCCCAATTTTCGAATGCGAGTGGGAACATCCCCCAACGCGAATTTCGGCTTCGTGATCAGTGCCCGAGATGCGCGAATTGGCCAAGTTGGTATGAGGTTCATCTTCCAGTATGTCTCCGCGGCCCTGGGCGGGACATGATCCCGCCCGAGGTTGCCAGTCTTTTCCGCGGTCCGCGGCCTCGTTGTGGGATAAGAAAACGAGCGCGCAGGAAGTTGTCTTGCTTAAGCCCGTTCACCTTGGCCCTATGTAAGGCCTCTGTGAGTTCTGGTGTGCCCGTGCATCAATTCGACCCACGATGCAGGACCGTGTTTTCCTCAATTCCAATTCTTCGGTAATTGATGATACGTTGCTCATGATTCTTCGCGAGGTTGAAAGATGACTGTAACTTCAAAGTCCCGGTCTCTATTTGTCCGATACGCAGGGTTACTCCATATCGCAGGTGCATTCATTTTACTGGCCACGATGGCTTTAGGTGCGTTGGGTGCCGAGGGAAAAAAAGGCGTACCAGAGCGCATTCCTCCCAAGCGTTCATCGCAGATCGAAAATGGATTGGGAGGCGTGAATACCAGCTTGCCGCGTAATCCCTATATCCCCTGGAACCGCTGGTGGTGGACGCGCATGTTCGACTCCGGCTTGAAGTGGGCCCGCATCGGCCAGTACGAGGACACCTCCGATATTACCGGCTGGGACTGGATCGAGCAGAAACGTGGGGAATTCAGCGCTCTGCCCGAACTTGACGATTACGTGGATTCCCTGGTCGACAACGGCATCAAGATCCAGCTACAACTGCTTTACGGTAACCCCATGTACACGTCGCCCTCCGGTCGCCTGCCGGACTCAATCACTCCCACGCCCGCCAGCGTCCACAATCGCGACCTGAATCTATATTCCGTGTTCTGGCCACCCAAAACGCCGGAGCAGATCGCCGCCTTCGTTCGCTACACGAAGTGGATGGTGAACCGCTTCCGCGGCCGTATCCGCTATTACGCGTTGTGGAACGAGCCGGACATCACCTACTGGAACCCCAACCCCAACTCGGAGGAATATGGGAGGTTGCTGGGCGCCTTCGTGAAGGCCGTGCACGAAACCGATCCGGACGCCAGGGTGGTCTACGGCGGGCAGGCCACGCTTTCCTCCGAATGGACACGCGCGGCGCTGGACACCTGCCAATGCGCCTCCGGCCTCAACGTTTTCAACTACCATCCCTATCCGGGCGGCTATTCTCAAAACACGCCTCCGGAATCCATGGACTACGGCGCTTTCGGACCCCTCACGCCGACGGCGCTGCGCGCGGCCGTGCGAAGCTATCCCGGCATCCGGCCTGACATCCAGTTCTGGGATGACGAGTTCAACGCCCTGCCTGATCTTCCTCGCGGCAACGACGAAACCGTGCAGGCGAAATACGTCACGCGTGGGATGCTTTACAACTGGGCAAACGGGGTCACATCCTGGATCTGGGAACTAATCAATGACACCAGCAGCAGCGAGGGCGATAATTTCGGGATCATTCACGGTATGATGTACAAGCCGACCGATTTCACCCCGCGTCTCGTCTATACCGACATCCAGAACCTGGATGCGCTCTTCGCCGACACCGAGCGTGATAATTCTATTGAAATCTCGAGCCCGGACTTTGCCAGCATTCAAACGGATTCTGGCGCACCCGTGCTCGCTTACGGCTTTCGCTCGCGCAAAGGCAAGGCGGTAGTTGGCTATTGGCTGGCGGCGCAGAGTTGGCCGCACAATGCCTACGTTGCCAAGTATGTGACTCTCACCCTGAAAAATACCGGTATTGAGCACCCCGTGCTGGCTAATGTCCATTCCGGTGAAATCAAGCCGCTGGAGTGGAAGGCGGGGACGCGTGACACCCTGGAAAGAGTTCCGCTGCTCGATAGCGTGCAGGCAATTGTGGACACCGGCTACTTCGATTGGCCGGTCCTACCCGAAGCCCCGAGTTCGCTGGAGGTCAAGATTGCCGGCGATTCCGCCCAACTCAGCTGGGAGCCGCACGGCGGAGATACCACCGCCATGGCCGTGGAGCGCCGCAGGGGCGACCGGGGCGGTTGGGAACGGGTTGCGAAATTGCCGGCCGGCGCGAAGGAGTATACAGACAGCCGCTCGTCGAAAAGCCAGATTGTCTCCTATCGCGTTCGTGCTCTCAATGATGCGGGCGAATCCGCCTACTCCAATATTGTGCGCATTGGAATGTAAGGTTTGATGGGTGCTGAAGTGGACAAGGACAATTTCTGTTGTGGCGACGGCCACGGGCCCGTCTCTACAAATCAGTGTGACAGCTCTGCCTGCGTTGGTCCGATAGTGCACTACAGGATGCCCAGGTCCGGATTCAGGTTTTAAAATTGGCCCGACAGGGGCTGGGGAACTCAAGCCCATCAGGCTCTCCCGGCGGTACAGCTTGCGCGAGGGTCAAGACTTCAAGCAGTAACAGCCAGAGCCAGGACTTCACCGTTTTCTCCAGAAAGGGCTTTTGCGGATACGTGAAACGAGCGACCTTTTCGGACTGTAACCCGCTGACGGCATCCTCCACAGCTTCCGATTTTGGGGTTATGTCCGCTTCCTGCGCCTGCTGCGCGGTCGCCCCGCCTCCGTCATCGGCATTTTACATCGCTGCAGTCCGATGCGCGCGGACTTTTCGCACACCTCCGCCTTCAGGCTCGGTTGGGTCGGCTGTTCACACTACTGCTCGTCGATACCGCGATCCGGCGATGCGGAGCAAATCGGCGGGGCTGTCGTCGGCAGCCCGAGGCATTGAAGAATCTTTCGGACCGCCTCAGAAGAATGGATGGCGGCGAGAATTCTCATTCGACCGAAACTACCTTGAAGTGATCGTGACCTTGAGACCCGGAGCCCAGCTTTTGAATTCGTCCGTGTAATAGAGGTACGCGCGGCTGGCCGGGCCGGTGTACGTACCGGGAATCGCGGCGACGACGCTTAACGGAATGGCGAATTGCTCTCGCGCTTTGAGATAGCGCCAATAGAGGACGACTTCGCGGCCCATGACTTCGTAGGCATCGATCTTCCTCGACTTGACAAGCTCTTTGAGTTGGTCGTGTCGCACTTCCAAACCGCCGGGAATTCCCACAATCGCGACGGGCGTTGGGATCACGCGATCGCTTTTGTTGGTAATGGAAACGATCGCTTCCGTCACGCTGCCTTCTTGAATCTGCGGATCTTTAAGGACGACCTGAATGCCGGCCTGCGCCTGCTCGGCGCTTTCGGGCAACAGGCTGTGATACTTCACACTCATCGACGCCGGCATTTCCGAACCATCTTCCATCTGGAGCGTGAGCGTGTGCTTGCCGGGACCGAGCTCCTTTCCGACTTCGGGCAGGACGATCGCGCCACGTGTTTCCGCCGTGAAGGCGACGGGAGCGCCGACCGGTTTTCCATCCAGGCTGAGAATCATCCTGCCCGGGGCCTTCGGCCGAGCATGCGCCGCGTCGTAGGCGACGATCGTCCGCAGCGCCAGAATCGTGGACTGCGTGGAACCGAACCGGCCGCTCTTGTTCATGTCCACGATCCACTTCAGACCTTTCTGCACATTCACGGTGTATGAGGGCTCGCGCATCCAGGCCAGCACCGACAGCGCGGTGGTCTCGATGTTGAGCGCTTCTCCTCCCGAACGCGTGATGCTGGTGCCGGCGCCTCGGACATTGCCGTTCGTCTCCTGATTCTTCGCAAGCTTGTCCATCAACTGTCGCGCGCCCGTGGAATCACCGGTTGCGGCAAGGATGTTCGCGGCCAACGCAATGATGTAGCTATCCTGGGTCGACGCGGCGGACGCTTTAACGGCGGCGACTTCCCTTTCAAGCCCCTTCTCTCCGGATTCGATCAGCGCCCAAACGATATACGCGTTTGTTGTATCCGCAGGAGCGCCGCCGAAAGTGTCCAGTACTCGGGAGTTGCGGCTAAAACCGCCCTTCCCATCACGTCGGGCAAGCAGCCAGTTTCGCGTGCGAGCAACCATCTGCTTATCGACGTCGCGCACCTGCGACATGTCCGTGAACTGCATCAAGCCATACGCGGTCAGCGCCTCGTGGCCGGGATCCGCGCCGAACCATTCGTATCCTTTTGTCGGCGACTCAAAGCCGACGAGCTTCTTGTACGACACGTCGAGAAGGTTCCTGGCCTTCTCAACCAGAGCGGGATCGACGCCGGTGTGCGTCAGGAAATACTGTTGGGTCATGACCAAGGGATAGCTCGTCGAACTGGTTTGCTCAAAACAGCCGTTCGGCTGACGCAGCAGCGATTGCAGCGCGTCGGTCATGCTGGCCAGTGGCGTGGGATACACAGTGACGTTGGTCGAAATACTTCCGCGGATCCTATCGTCCGGAATCGAGAACTCGAAAGTTCTGCTGCCATTCGCCGTCAGCATTCCACCGGTCGAGTTCTCGTGCGGGAAACCCAAGGGCTGAACATCGAGCGTTCGACTGACGCTGTCGTGATAATTGCCGGCCGCTGCATCCAGCGTGAGGTTGGCCAGTCCCGAGAATTCGCGACCGACTTCGAGTTGCATGAAACGACGCGAACGCTCTTTAGGAGTAAGAGCGCCGCTGTTATCGCCGAGCAGCGTAATCTTGATGCCGCCGGGCGCCTTCGCCGTGAGTTGCGTTCGATCGAGTCTCCGGCTTAAGCCGTTGATGACGCCGACGGGAAGCTGGATTACATCGCCGCTGGTGATTTGCAGCGGGATCTTCGGTTCGATGGAAAAAGGCTTCACGGACTCGACGTTGCCGACGCCGGATCCGAGCGAACCGTCACCGGCGAACGCATCTGCGATGGCGCGGAAAGAAGTCACCGAATCGCTCAGGTTGAACGACACGATCGCAAGTCCGGTTGAGTTGTCCGTTTTGACACCAGCGCTCCAGTAAACCGTTTCGGCGAAGTCGATGCGCGAATCCTCACTCCAGTCTGGACGAAGCGTGTGTGCGTATTCGCGAATCATCTGGATGTGCGCATCCACCGCGATGCGTTTGAAGCCGGCACGATCGCGCTTTTCGTTGAAACCGGGCTCTTCCTTTTCAAAAGCGATCAGATTCCCGGCGACTATTTGAGCGACTGGGGGCGCGGGCGCTGCAATGGGCATGGGCTCGCCCAAGCGGGCGCCTCTGCCGATTCCCACCGCTACGCCGCCCGCGAAGCCTCCAGGCAATCCGCCAACAACTTGAACCATCTCTGCGACTGTAGCGACCTGCATTCGGAGGTCTTTGCGCACGTCGGCAAAGCCGGTGACTCTCACATTCGCCGTGTTTGTTTGAAAGCCCGGCAACAACGCGCTCAACCGATAAGCGCCTGCTTTAATCTCTCCAAAGGTATAAGCGCCGCGTTCATCACTAACGACGCTGAGGACTGCTCCTGTCACCGTATTCATTACGCGAACGGTGACGCCGGGAATGACTGCATTGCTTGCATCTGTAATGACGCCTTTAAGTGATCCCGCTCCCGCACTGGCAAACCGGCGCCAACCTTGCGTTCCGAGCAGAAGATCCGTCGCCAGCGGCGCTTTGGGGTTCGTTTCATCGAGATAGACATGTGCTTCCGCGAACTCCTTCACCTCGCTTTCGAGAAGGACCATCACGGGCAATCGGGGAGCTTGCTCGCGCTTGTCAATCATTTCCAGGACGCTGGAGTCGGTGACGGTGAGACCGACAACCGAGCCAATAGGTTTGCCGGCTTCATCCGTTGTGGTGATGCGAAGCGTCACCTTGTCACCTGGGACATAGTCGGCGCGGTCGGCGACAATTTTCACTTTGATGTGGTGTTCGGGCTGCCGGAACAGCAAACGTTCGGCCTTCGGAATCTTTTTCCCGTCATAAACGGTGGCCACGATCACGCCGTCCAGCGAGCGCGGAACACTAAAGACGGCATCCGCAAACTGGCTTGCTTTAAGCGCGACCCGCTTGAAAGCGATTTCCTTTTCATGTTGGCTCAACGCAACGGAGTACTCGCCGTCGGCGGTTGATGCGATACGAACGACGACGTCCTTTTCGCGCGGTGTGACGTCAGAAGCGGAAGAAATCACAACTCCGGATTCCTTCACTACCGGCAGTGGAAACACAGTTTTAATTCCGGCGGGTTCGTTCACGCGCAGTGAATATTTTTCGCCTTTCACCGGGACGAATGAGAATCGGCCTCGTCCTTCGTGTTCGGTGCGGAAGGACGCCACTTCCCTGCCGGCGGAATTCACGATGACGCCCGCCATGTCGGCCGGTTTCTTCGCCGGTGTTCTGCCTTCGACGTAAACGCGGTTCGGCAATCCCGCCACGAGATCGCCGCCTTCGGGATACATCACCAGATCCAAAGTTTGTAGAAGAATGGGAATCGTCTTGGTCGCGGTTTCGATGATGCCGCCATCCGCAATGGTCATCGCGATGACGCCTTCGCCTCGAACGATCGTTGCCGGCAGCTTGAAGTTGGCGCTGGCATTTCCGGCCGCATCAACAGTGATGGTGCCATTCCATGTCTCGACATTATCGACGCGCGCGCCTACTGAAACTTTCGCACCGGTCGGAACGCCGCCCTCCGCACGTTCGACATGCAGACTGGCGCTGACGGTGTCACCGGGCCCGTAGCCGTCGCGTGCAAACACAATCTGGCTTTTGAGACGCGGGGCGCGGTAGGCGCGAACATCGAACTTCCGCTCGGCCGGCGTGTCACCGAAGGGCGTGGAAATTCGAACGATATATTCGCCGCCCGCCTGACTCCACGGAATGTGCCACGAAAACCCAACAACGCTGTCGATGATCTGCGCACCGCCGGACGCGACGGTGTCTCCCTTGGGTCCTTTGATTTCAAAACTGGCGGTTCCCGGATTCGTCATCGGAGTATGCCCGTCTGTATGTAGGACGACGCTTCTCACGTAAACCTTTTCGCCCGTCCGATAGATCGGCTTATCGGTGGAAACGTGCGTCACATAACGCTCTCCCACGGCGACAACTGGATTGATTTGCGGCGTCTCAATGGGAGCGGCAGTCAGGCCCCCGAAAACAAATGCGACAGCGATGGAGAGTCCTGCGACAACGACATACACGACGGATTTCATAAGTGATCTCCCAACGAAAAAGGTTCCTCACCTAGCCCGGCGGGCAATACGATCCGTTACGCGCGCCCAGGAAAGAACTACTGTCTTTCTTAGACGCCATCCTCCCCGAATTGTTCAAAAAAGAACGCGCGGCAGACGCTGCGCGAAGCCACAGATCTTGCATTGCGGTTGGAGTCTTTTCCTGAATCTCATTTTGGCACGCTCGGCGCAAGGTCCGGCCGGGGTCGGGCCAGGACACGCAACCACTGTGCGCCGGCATCGAGCAACCTTGCGTTCTCGGGGCTCAGGTACGTGAGGCAGCGAGCGGCAGCGTGATA
>WNGD01012213.1_pt1 | contig 13255 bp, 11 predicted proteins | sample 5400671 | NCBI WGS metagenome assembly WNGD01 (sample SAMN13153369, study PRJNA577476) | soil metagenome | isolation source: 40 cm soil or saprolite under grassland replicate 2 | place: USA:California | collected 2016-06-15
CCGCCGCACCGATGGGTGTGAGTTGATAGCGAAATTCATGGTTGAGGGCCTCAAACCAGAGGGGAAGCTCAACAATGATTTCCCCCTGTGCGTCGAGCACGGAGATTCCATCGTAGAGGTTTTTCATATCAGGTGATTCGACGCCGGAGTGGAGAAGGTACTTATTGGCGGGGTCGAGCGGGTGATCAATTTTGAAGGCAAGCGTGGTTTTCGTGAGAGTCCCTATCACAGCAACATTGCCCTGGAAGTAGCCGGCAACCCCGTTGTGGCTGAAGCCTTCGACGCCGTGGCCATTGTAGCTGGAGCCGCGGACGCCGATGCCGAAGGGGCAGATGCCTTCGACGCCAGTGCCGCTCGGGCTGTTGCTGTAGCCGACGACGCCGTCACCGCCGGTGCTCTCGCCGACGACGCCGTCGCCAAAGTCGCTGTAGCTGTAGACACCGTCGCCGCGCACGCTGAAGCCGACGATGCCGGTACCGTCCTGGCTCTCGCCATAGACGCCGGCGCCTGTCATGCTCTCGCCTTCAACGGCGGTGCCGCTCATGCTGTAGCCGGCGACGGCGATGCCGTCCTGGCTGTTGTTCACGCCGTAGACGCCGGTGCCGAAGCCGAAGCTAGCAGAGCTCTCGCCGCGGACACCGGTGCCGTTCGTGCTCGTACCCTGGACACCGGTGCCGCTCGTGCTGTAGCCAACGACGCCGGTGGCTGACTCGCCGTAGACGCCGGTGCCGGAGCTATGAGCGCTTGTACCGCGGACACCGGTGCCGTTCGTGCTCGTACCCTGGACACCGGTGCCGCCTATGTTGCTCGTGCTGACGCCTTCGACGCCGGTGCTGTGCGCGCTGGTGCCTATAACACCTGTCCCCCCTGCGGGATCATTTCCAATTACCTGGGCCATATTTCCTCCCTTTGTCGTTGAGGGATTACATCCTCTCACAATGAACGTGTCACATACCTTTGAGTCTCTCTCACAGGAGAGACGATCAGAAGACACACTTTTTACTCGGTAAAAATACCTAAAAGTGACTGGGTGGAAAATGCCGGCGAGAGGGAGCCCTGGGAAGCTACAAATCCTTGAGCTAGTGTGATTATTACCTACATTCCGTTGTTTAGCATGTTGTTTGTCGGAATAGGAAAGAAAACGGGCATTTTCTTCTCTAATGAGGATCTTGATTGAAAACCATTGTACTCAGACGGGTCGTCAGAGTAAAGGTTTGCCGATGATGGGTCTATGAGTCAATCTGGCAATACTTCTTAGTGGTGCATCCGCTAACTATGGTATAATTTAGAAAGGAATTTCTAGAGAAAGAAGTGGAGAGGGAACATGGTTTTGCGATTGCGAGAACTCACGAAGGAAGAATACACAACCATAGAACAGTTGCTGCATGCGCGAAAGGTGCCAGCAGGGAAACTGAAACGAGCCCAGATTGTCTGGCTGACAAACCAAGGACTGCGTCCACCCGAGATTGCAAAGCGTCTGCAGGTCAGTGAGCGCATGGTGCGCAATCGGCTCCACCGCTTCAATGAGCAAGGATTGCAAGGACTGGAGGAAGCGCCGCGATCGGGGCGTCCGGTGACCTACCAGCCAGAGGTAGTGAGCGAGATTATCCAGACGGCTCTCTCTAAGCCCCAGGATCTAGGAGAGGATTACGCAACCTGGACGCTGGATCGGCTGGTGGACTACCTGCATCGAGTCAAGGGCATTCGCATGAAGCGCAGTCGCATCAGCGAGATTTTCATCCAGGAAGGTCTGTCGTGGCGACATGAAGAGAGCTGGTTTGGCGAGCGGGTTGATCCCGATTTCGCCAGAAAAAGGGGGGCCATCACCAGCCTCTACACCACTCCTCCGGAAGGAAGTGTGATCGTGTGTCTGGATGAAATGGGGCCCCAAGGCGTCAAAAGCTATCCAGGCAAGCAACTCGTCTATCCTGAAGCGGCGGAAGCCAAGCCAGCAGGCCGAGCCAGGCAACTCATCGACTATGGCAGGCGCGGCAAAGCGGGCTCTGTCTTTGGTGCGATGACGCCAGTTGATGGTGAGCTGTTCACCGCGACCTACACCCGTCGCAAGCTCGTCAACTGGATTGACTTTCTGCAACACGTGGAGGAGTGGATCCCCAAAGACGTGGAGCGGGTCTATGCCGTGTTAGACAATCTGAGCATGCATCGAGCCATGGATGTGCTCTTCTTCAACCTGGCCTATCCGCGCTGGGAGTTCGTCTTCCAACCGACTGCTGCGGCTTATTTAAACCTGATCGAGCCGTGGTGGAAGACCCTCAAGTCGCTGGCCTTCAAAGGAAGGCGCTTTGAGAGTTGGGAGCAAGTCGAGGAGGCAGTGCAGAAGGCGACGGCCTATTGGAATGCGCACAAGCATCCCTATGTGTGGGGACGCCGCAGGCGCCAGCAGCCTCGCCGCAAGCCTGGCATCGCTCGTCTCCCACAGGTGGCATGAAGTTAGCGGATGCACCACTTAGCAAAGCACAAAGAGTACAACCTGTGCAGTATCTTACCCGAATCCATCTCACTGATCAAGATGAGTGGAGAGCACCTCGGTGAGCTGATCCAGCAGCGCTTGCCAGCCAGCTTGATGGTTAGAACGCATCTCCTGGCTGCTGAAGCGTTCATGGGTCAAGACGACTTCGGTAAGGGGACCGTGCTCGATAAATTCGACCGTGACTACTGTTTCCAAGCCCAGCGTTGCTGAAAACGACCACGTAAATACCAGTTTTGAAGGTCGCACGATTTCCAGGTAGGTTCCCACGATCGCATCGCTTCCATCCCCTAAAATGAAACAGTATGAACCGCCGACCTGCACATCAAGCTTGCTGATGGTGACTGCCATTCCCATTGGCCTGAACCATTGCTGTAATGCTTCTCGCTCGGTCCAGGCACGGAAAACCCGCTCACGTGTTGCCGGGAACGTGCGCCGCAGCGTCAGCATTGTTGCTCTATCAGGTGCCGGAGTTGCCATCAGCGTCTTTCTCCTCTTCAGAAGTAGCTTCCAGGTAGGTTGCCAGCGAGTCGAATTGTGTTTCCCAATACTGCCGGTATTGCTCAAGCCAGGCCGCAGCCTCTCGCATTGGCTGGACGGCAAGGCGAAAACAGTGAACCCGACCTTCCTTCTTGCGCCGGATGAGAGCTGCGTTTTCGAGTACACGTAAATGTTTAGAGATAGCCGGGACGGAGATCGAGAATGGCCGAGCCAGCTCCGTCCCAGAAGCTTCTCCTCGTGCCAGGCGTTCTAAAATGGCACGCCGGGTGGGGTCAGAGAGGGCCAGAAAAACAGCATCAAGTCGCTGTGATGAATCGTTAACCATAAAGTTAATTATACGAAGGTAAGGCACTCGTTGTCAAAGACCATCTGGAAGCGCTTGCTACGAGGCTATCTCTTGTTCTCGGCAGAAGCGTACTACGTCTAAGGCCTCGTGTGAATCACACCAGGGAAACTCGTCGGCCCTGGTTGATACTGGAAGTCATTGCCCGGTCGTGGACTCAGGAAGCCCGCTGCCTTGACGGCTGCCGGAACTTGCAAGAAACTGGACAGTACCACCGGTCCGAAGCCCCAGTTATCCCAGGGATCCGCATCCAAGATGACTCGGCCCACCACACGATGTCCGCCCTCGACCTGCATGAGCTGTCCGCCGATCTGTGCCAGGCGCGGCAATCCCATTTTCGCCATGTCGTTGATCCAGGCCAGAAGGGCTCCATTGGTCAACTCCTCGGCCAGCTGCTGCGTCTCCAGGAAGAGTGCGCGGTTCTGGAAGGTGTGGGCACCGTGAGGGAAACTGAAGTGGGTGGTGGCTGGGACACCCCCATGAGCTATGGCGAATCTCCGGTGAATTTCCTCTTCCACTCGAATGGCTTCCAGGGCGATCAGTGCATCTCCATTGATGCCCAGCTGCTGATGATGGGCAATGCCAAGGCGATAAAAGGTTGCAAAAAGCTCTTCTCCGGTCGCCAGGATGTTGAAAAACTCGCTAAGGTCTCCGCCACCAAAGGCAGCTTCGGCATGGACTGCCTGGGCATGCATGGCATTGGTAGCAGTTAAAGCAGCAGCAGTGATTCCCGTCACTGCCAGACCGGTGGCACCAGCCGCTGCTCCTCGTAGCAGCCAGCGGCGCGACTTGTGAGCAGATAACGACGTCATGAGATCGCTGGTTGCCGCAAGTGATTCGCCCGGCACCTCATCCAGAGCCTTGCGAACTTCAGAGGTGTTCATTTCGTTCATGATTTTCATTGAGTCCTTTCGATCTATTCAAGCAAGGTGAACAGGTACAAATTGCCGTCATTAATTAAAGCAAAAGTAGATACCACCGGCAAGGAGAAGAAGGTTATCATTCAGTTGAGAATTGGTTACACTTTTGTGAGAGCGGTTCTTTTTCAATCGGTTGGGGCCGTTGTGGTACGCTAGAAAAAGTAATGACAGCACGATTACTTGACAAAAAAGAGGTATTACTTATACTTTCTCTGAAGTACATCAAAATGGCATGACTCATACCATGTACCTCTAAAAAAAAGACATCTACCGCGTAATAGGATCGCATTAACTATGCAAGAAACACTTAGTACACAGACGCTTCAATCTGAACAATTTCATATGCGGCTCTGGTGGATGGAGGTAATACGCGGTGTTGTCAATATCATCTTTGGTGTAGTCCTTCTAACCCACACAAATTTCACGCTTCATATCCTAATATACGCTCTGGGAATCTACCTGATTATCGATGGGGCCCTTGATATTTTTAAGATTGCGACGGGTAAACGCGAAACGCAGCGTAAATTTATCAATTATCTTTTCGGTATCATAAGTATTTTGCTTGGTCTGATCAGCTTCGTATCTCCCATAACGACCCTAATCTTCATAATTGCGGTAATCGCTGTCCGTATCATCTTCAGGGGAGCCAGGGTGATCATTGATGCACGACGATCAAGGCACAAATACGAAGGTTTAACCTGGCTCTTTGGTATACTCTTGATGCTATTCGGTATTGCTATATTTCTAGGTCAGAGCTTACAGTACTTCACTTTAGTTCTTGTTATTCTATTCATAGTGATCTATGCATTTTGCGATGGGCTCTATCTGCTGGTGAGAGGTCTCCTACTTTGCTTTGCGCCGTCTTTCGTTATTGCAAAGAAATTAGCAGTTCCAGAAGACATTCCGGATTTGCCTGCTGATCTTCCCCCAACGACACGGCGTGCGATCGTCTTCGTCCGGCATCCAGGCGCAACTGGGTTGGGTCATATTGGTTGGGTTTTCGAGTGGAACAATGGCTGGTTTAACGCGGGGTCGGTTGAGAATGAGCAGAGGAAATCCTTTGCAAAACCGCAAGAGATGGGCTTCTGGTCTGCACATACACTGGATCCGATTGGGGCGATGCAGAAACAGCTTAATACCTATGATGAGTATAAGGTCTTTTATGTTACGCAACCTCGCCCCAAGGATGCCTGGAAAACCGTGATCTGGGAGAGCCGGCAGCCCTATTCTGTCCTACGTCACAATTGTAATGATGTGGCTTATGACATCTTGCGGGCGTATGGCGTCATAGAACTGCTCGATCCGGTGGAAGGGCTAGTGCCCAATGATTGGTATGATGCCCAACCCGGCCCGAGCTACACAGGGAACTCCACCGCCCTGGCGTGTAAATGGTTGGCGAGCCTGGTATGAATTGAATTATACCTTGGATAAAATGATTAGAGATGTACGAACGCTTTTTGTCTCAATAGGTAAACGCGTGACGAAGCGAGAGGCAGCTTAATCATACTCTCTGCTTGTTACACCATACCCATAAAAGTACATATTTGATCGCATAAGTGCGGCTGAAGTACTAAGGGAAGGCTCAACTCGCCACTGCATAAATGCTGCTTCCCTAACCATAGTACGATTCGTAAACGTGCTGGAAAACCTCGGTGCATAGTTGCAAATAAATCTCTCGTGTGTAACTGGGAGGTAACCTATCCAGCATCTCATCTATAGTAACCTGTACATTGGCCTTCGCCTGTTGTTTTTTGCGCCAGTCAAGCACCAGCTTTTCACGCTTGAGCGTTTCCAGCAGGCTACGCGCTACCTTCTTTACAACCTCTTCTTTCTCCTTCACAGAAAGTTCCTTATTTGGTCGCGTCAATAGATCAAACATGGCGAGTTCCTCTTCTGAGAGTTGTTCGGAGATGTGACGCTGATCTTCTGTGTTGAGTTCGCGAGTGAATGTCATGAGCTTATGAAGCATTTGATCGGCATTCGCACTTCCTGAATTGTACTCATCTTCATAAGCTTTGCTAGCAAGATGTCGTGGGCTGGACAACGATGTAAAATTATCTGATGTTCTGATATATAAGCCTGAAAACTCCCCCATTGATCAAGATGTTGTAGGATTTAGCCTAGTAACCTACTACATGTAGGGACTCAACGTAACAATCATGCGTATATCAGAACACCAGCTTCCCTCAGAGAGCGTCAGGCCGTGCGCCAACGGGTCCACCAGCCCTCAATCAGTAAGAGAGCGATAAGCACGACTTCTACAAACTTATCAATATAGGCCATCAAATCGGAGTGACCCCCCGAAATGAGGTACCACAGCAGAATAGTAATTGCTGTATACCCAATGAGCAGCCAGCGTGTGAGACGCTGAAAGCGTTGGAGTACTGGCAAATAGAGCGCCGCAAGCAGTACCATGTAGCCAACGAAGTTGAGAATGAACAGGACTGGAAGTGACAATGGAAGCAATGACATGATTGAGGAACCTCCTGAAGAGGCTCCTGCTGGAGCGACTCCTGACGGGGCAGTTCCACCCGTCATTGAACCCATCCTAATGCCAAGGTAGAGGTGCATCACTGCTGTGATAACAGTGAGCAAAATGATGCCGATTTGCAAGAAACTTATGCGTGGCAATCGCAATTTTGTAGCAATCTGACTCATAGCTTTCGTATCTCCTTTTGTGTGCCTTTATGGCAGCTTTTGTCATAGTTGACCTTCGTGAAAAATGTGCTTGAGAGAATTTTCTCTTCTGACATACAACAGTGTAGCAGCGAGTGATTGAAATTAGATTGAAAATGTATTGAAACGACATTGGAAAAAGATGTGAGGTTTTCATATGGTGGAGACTTCTCCTCGGCTGAGCGGAAGTGACAACTCGGAGAGTACTAGTGAAGGAGAAAACTGCTAGACTTTTTATAGTCTCCTGGCATAACTACTCAGGTGGAACTGCTGAGGTCTGCTAGATAGGGCCACGCCAGCAAAAGAACGCATCGCACAACTTGAGAAAGAAAACACCGAACTGTGAGCTCCACTCTCAGCTGCCTTTCAAACGCTTTTTTTATGTCTCATCTTCTATATATACTAAGAAGTGATATCAATTGAGCATAGATGATATACGATGAAATATTGACAGTTTTCCAGTTTTCGTGTTACCTTTCGAATGGATTACCACTACAGAATACACCTACCCATTTTCTTTTGGAAGAGCTATGTCGAGCTGGGGAAGCAAAGTGACATTTGAGGATGCGTTGCTAGCTGCCAAACGAAATACCCTGGGAATCTATCTGAAATGTATCATGTTCTCTCTTAATTTATGAGAACATCTAGCAGCTACTTCCTTTCTGTGTACCTATGTGCTTGATCCTTAACATAGTTCTAGCCCGTCAGAAAGGAGTTCTATTGTGAACCGTTTCTCTCCTGGCAGCCTGTTTCGCTGGCGGATGGCCATCCCACTCATCTTTTTGATCCTTGTCGTGAGTATTTTGCCTATTGTGGCTGCTACGACGCATGCTGCAAGTAGTCAACCTCATGCAAAGCCGTTTACGATCCACTTTAAGGGAAAATCCTTTAGTATGGCCCAGGCGAGTCCGAAGCCACCTACAGACTCACAGTGCCGCATACATATTGGCGTTCCCTGCTATAGCCCGCAGGAGATTCGCAAGGCCTATGGTGCGACACCTCTACTCGACGCTGGCTTTACTGGCAAAGGTCAGACGATTGTGATCATAGACTCGTTTGGCAGCCCGACGATCCGGCATGATCTGCATGTCTTCGACCAGGGCTATGGTCTGCCCGATCCTCCCTCCTTCAAGATACTTGCCCCGTTAGGTACTGTACCTTTCAATCCTAAGAAAATTCCAGATCAGATTAACTGGGCTTTCGAGACTTCCCTTGATGTCGAGTGGGCACATGCTCTAGCACCTGAGGCGAACATCGTCCTCATGACAAGCCCAGTGGATGAGACAGAGGGGGTGCAGGGACTACCACAGTTCCTGTTTTTGGAGAAATACGCACTCGAACATCACCTGGGTAAGATCATTTCTCAGAGCTGGGGGGCAACCGAGGAAACGCTCTTCACTCCTGCTGGTCGGCAGGTGATTAAAAACTTTGAGGATTTTTACCAACGCGCTCGCAATGAACACGTCACTGTTTTTGCTTCGTCTGGTGACACTGGCTCCACCAATTTCACGATCAATTTCAAGCTCTATCCATTCCCCGTAATTGGCTTCCCTGCATCCTCACCGCTGGTCACAGCCGTTGGCGGTACCAGCCTCTTTGCTAGTACCAGCGGTAAGTACCAGGACGAGATCGTGTGGAACAACAATATCGGTGCAACTGGAGGTGGTATCAGCAAGGTCTTCAAGGAGCCCAACTATCAGCAGGCCAATCTCTCTGGCTCAGATCAAAACCTGCTGAACGGGCACCGGGGTATGCCCGACATTGCCTACAATGCTGATCCAAATACGGGCATTTTGGTCTACATCAGTTTCCTATCTCCGGCTGGTTTTTACCTCATTGGAGGCACGAGTGAAGGTTCACCGCAGTGGGCCGGTATCATCGCCGATGCTAATCAACTGGCCGGTCATGCGCTAGGATTCCTGAATCCTGCCCTCTATGCTATAGGTAATAGCGGTGATTACCGGGAGAGCTTCCATGACATCACCTTTGGCAGCAATGCGTTCGCCGGTGTACGTGGCTTCAAAGCCACACCTGGTTGGGATCTCGCTACTGGTTGGGGGTCGCCCAAGGTAGCGACGCTAGTCACTGAGCTAATTGAGCGAATACAAGGGTGACAAATCTATCCATTCTTTGAGATAGAACCTGCAAGGAAACGAAGACTTAGATAGTGAGTACCTGGTTTTGATGCCAGCTACTCACAATTTTTATAAAAATCTTGGTAACTATTCAGGTCTCTTGTCTCTTGCGCCACCTCCGGCGAGAGGATGGGGGAGGAAGGTGGGGACACCGCCTTTGGCGTCAACTTCAGGGCGAGCAGGGCACCAATCCGAGGACGGGGGCATGCCCCGTCCCATCAGCGTCAAGTTAAGGCCAACAGCCAGGATGGGGGCCAGCCCCATCCCTACTATACACGAGCCTGACAAGAGGGTTCTTCATACTCTAGTAGGGGCGATCCCTTGCGTTCGCCCTCGCAAGGGTGGCCCGCCATGAGCGTTAAGTTGATGCCAAAGGGGGACAACCCGCACTCCGCCAAGGGGCCTTGCAGGCCCCTTGGAACACCCTTCTGAATAGGTACAAAAAATCTTGTATTCCTGACTGTTGAAAAAGGTGGTAGAAGACGGGCATGTGGTAATATGAGAGCAAGGTGAAAACTCAACTGGTGAATGTGGCATGCTTCCGTGTGTTGCGAACTAGATCTGAATGAGATTGTACAGAAGCGCAAGGAGCACCTTTGAACCTTCCATCTACATCGACACAGGCAACCGTGAACTCTGACTTGCATAGGACAACTGGCACTCGCTTGTATGGTCCCTGGCTTCCTCTTGCTCGCCTAGCGTGGATAGCCTTGAGCGTACCTGCCTTGATTCTCTTCATTGCTAGCTTGCCGGTATACTTTGTGAGCAATCGGGCATCGTACGCGCTCGACTACGCTATATTCCTCCTCGTCCTGGGTATCCTGGTCGCACTGGTACACTTCATTGTCGCTCTCCTGATCTTCTGGCACAAGTCCAACGATTGGATGGCCTTGCTGGTCTCGTTTATGCTGCTGTTGCTAGGCGTCGATACCACTATCTCTCCATTGGATGCGAACCCTTCGATCTGGCAGCTACCCGCGAAGGTCTTAGTCCTGCTGGCCTTTGTCTCGCTGTTTCTAGCCTTCTGTCTCTTTCCGACTGGGCGATTTGTGCCGCGCTGGATACCCTGGCTAGGGATGCTGTTTCTTGGATGGGAAGTGCTTGGAATCCTGACCAACTTGTTCGTGAGCGACAATCTCCTGTACTATCTTGTGTGGTACGGCTTTCTGGGTGGCTTCGTCGTCGCCCAACTCTATCGCTACCGGTCCGTCTCCAGTCGAACGGAGCGCCAGCAGACCAAGTGGATCGTGTTCGGCGTGACTGTGACCTACCTGATCGAGTTGGGGATTGTCTTATGTTATAGCCTCTTTCCCTCATTCTTCTCATCTGCTTCACCCGGTGACCTGGTACTTACACCGCTTGGGAACGCTGCACCTATCCTCATTCCGCTCTCCTTTGGCTTTGCTATTCTGCGCTATCAATTGTGGGAGATCGACTACATCATCAACCGCACATTGGTCTATAGCACATTGACTGCTATTCTTGCCCTGGTCTACGTTGGCCTCATCTTTGCCTTGCAATCCCTGCTCCGGGGGATGTTCAACCAGAATACTGATGTCGCCATCGTGGCCTCTACGCTTACCATTGCCGCCTTGTTTCAGCCACTGAGACGACGCATTCAACGGGCCATTGATCGTCGCTTCTATCGCCGCAAGTATGATGCCGCTCGCACACTGGCGGCTTTTAGTGAAACCTTGCGAGGAGAACTCGACCTGAACCAGTTAAGCGAGCAGTTGATGACGGTAGTACAAGAAACGATGCAACCCAGCCATGTTTCGCTCTGGTTACACCATCCTGAAACATCCAGGGGACGGAACACTCGGCTGCTCCCAAGAATCGATGAGGAAGAGTAAGCGTTTGGACATGGGAACCCCCCTTTGCGTGAGGTCACACTCACACCTGCCTTGAGCAGGTGAGTGATGGGAAGATGATACCAGAGGACGTTCCTGTCTTCAAGACGTGGGTCGCGATCGTTCCTCCACTAGCCATAATGGGGGACCGGTAATGATTTTGTTAAAAATCATCCGGGTATGTGGTGGGTTTCCCATGGGCCGATAATGATTTTTAACAAAATAATATGGATAGCGATCAATGCATCGAGGGCCGATAAATCGGCGCTGGGCGCGATCAATCGGCCCCTACAGACGCCTGGATTATTTTTTCAGCTGAAATCTCTTTTTTGGGTGATAGACAGCAGGCTAGCGAAGGGCTTGAAACGCTTTTTCTTTCGTCATCGTATAGGGTGTAACGATAAAATGCTTTGCAGGAAGTTCTAAACGCTGAGATATTGCGGTGTGAGAACCTCTTGAAGAAGCATGCGTGCAAGGAGAGAGAACGGAGTATGCTGATGCTTCTGCAATTTATGTCGTGGAGTTGCTGAAGCATTGTAATGTAAGGAGTGCCGACGATGAAACTTAACGTGATGAAAAAGCAGACGGTACCTACTGCTCTCAAGGAGGTAGCTGTCTTCAAAAGACGGAAAGAATCAAGCACGATGAGAGATCTAGGGCTACTCATTTTACGCCTGGCGCTGGGAGGATTGCTGACTGGCCATGGATCGCAAAAGCTCTTCGGCTGGTTCAGCGGGCCTGGTTTGAAGGGGACGACGGGTTGGCTGGAATCGCTAGGTCTGAAACCTGGGACTCCCTGGGCGACGGCTGCATCCGCATCTGAGTTCGGCGGTGGAGTGCTCACCACCCTGGGCTTGCTCCACCCGCTTGGCCCCCTTAGCACGATGGGGGCGATGATCATGGCGACCGTCAAGGCGCACTGGGGCAAACCGATCTGGGCAACTAAGGGCGGAGCCGAGTTGCCTGTCACCAATATGGCGACCGCCCTCGCTCTCACACTCACCGGTCCCGGGCGTTTCTCGCTCGATCAGGTGTTCGGCATCCGGCTGCCTCGTGTGCTGGTGATCGCTGTAGCACTCGTCGAGGCCGTGATGGTGGCGATCGGGATCATGAGTCGCCCAACGCCTCCTGCCGCACCTCCTGTCGAACAGCAAGAGCAAGCAACGACGTCCGCCGGAGCAGGCCGGGGTCCTAGTGGTAAATGACCCGACATGTGAGCGGTTTTTGCCCTGAAACATAAGCACTCTTCCCCAATCATGAGCACCGAAAGGAAAGTACCTGAGCAAATCGCTCCACATCTGGGGTATCGGCATGGAATGTTGTAAATAAATCGCTCCGAAAAGATGAGGCATCCCCAGAGGACCGCATGCGATCCTTTATCCTGGCGCCTGGCGCCAGCACGGAGGCGTTTGCGCGTCCTGATATCCACGCTCGCTTCCATCACTCTCCAGATGAGAAGGCTGGCCAGCAGGACACTCAGCAGCACAGGCTGGTGAGCGAAAAGCGGCTGCATGCTCTACGACCTTTCCGTTTGTGTCGATTTCCCCGTGCGCAGCATCACACGGGAGTCATTCAGCGAGAAGAGCACCTTTTTTTGTCGGATGGACAGGCCATGGGGAGAGAGCACTCTTCCCTGCGCTGAGTGGACCCCTACCGGAGGCGTCTCCTCCGCACCTGGCAGATGACCACCCTTGCCTCGCCTCAATCGTAATGCTTGACCTGTGCCCAGAGCACCGCGAAGGGTGCCTTTGGCTGCCGTAAGATCAGGATAGGAGCATGATTCTCGAAATCCACACAATCATCGCAGGAAGTCCTGGCGGCCAGCGTCACCGAGCTGAACCCCCGTGCAGCGTCTTGGGGAGCAATATTGATCGTGATCACGACCTGGCCGGTACACCCCCTTGGTCCCCAGATATAGAAGGTGTTGTGCCCGCTGATCGGTACCGGCAGATGATAGCGGCCGCCGAATTGCACGAGTGCACCGGCCTCGCCATAATTGGAGGTAAAGATGCAGGCAACCCGCTGCTCATTCGTGGGCAGGCTGTGATACACCTGAGCAATCAACGCGACCTGTTCCTCCCAGCCAAAGCGATCTGCCAGGGCTTGCGGCAAGCCGTAGGCATCGCCTGCCTCCTGCTGCGACCCGGCGTTGCCGCTCGGGTGATACACACGTGCATACACGGCGGGGGGCAACACCGGCATCACCGCCGGCCCCAGCAGCACGCCACTCAGGGCCAGCAGCAAGGGATAGGCCGCGACCCATCTCGGCCAGCGCACCCGCCATTCACCGAGCAGCATCGCCCCACCAGCATACAACGGCGGGTAGGCCGGTGCCAGAAAAT
>WNGD01004803.1_pt1 | contig 13253 bp, 13 predicted proteins | sample 5400671 | NCBI WGS metagenome assembly WNGD01 (sample SAMN13153369, study PRJNA577476) | soil metagenome | isolation source: 40 cm soil or saprolite under grassland replicate 2 | place: USA:California | collected 2016-06-15
CCCGGCCAGCCGCCCTCGACGACGTCCACGCCGAGCGCGTCGAGTGCCGCCGCGACATGCAGTTTGTCGGCGACGGTCAGGTCGAGGCCGACCTGCTGGGAGCCGTCGCGGAGGGTGGTGTCGTAAATCTCGACCTTCCCGGCGCCCGCCTGGCTGGCCGCACCGAGCCGGCTGGCGGCACCGGTCAGCGCGGCGAGGCCTGGCTCTCCGGCGGCGGTTGACGGCCCGGCGAGGCCGGGCTTCCCAGCGAGGCCGGGCTCCCCGGCGCTCATACCGTCGCCGCCTGCGCGGAAAGGACGGTCTCCAGCGCCTCGCTCCAGCCGGCCGTGCTGGCCGGCGCGCCGGCCTCAAGCACGGTCGAGACCGCGGCGTCCAGGTCAGCGGCCGCCTCAGCCTCGCCGAGATGATCGAGCATCAGCGCCGCGGACAGCACCGCGCCCGCCGGGTTGGCCCGCCCGGTGCCGGCGATGTCCGGCGCGGACCCGTGCACCGGCTCGAATACCGAGGGGCCGGTGCGGTCCGGATTGAGGTTCCCGCTCGGCGCGACCCCGAGCCCGCCGGTCAGCGCCGCGGCCAGGTCGCTGAGTATGTCGCCGAACAGGTTGTCGGTGACGATCACGTCGAACCTGGCCGGGTCGTCGACCAGATACAGGCAGGCCGCGTCGACGTGCGCATAGTCCAGCCCGACGCCGGTGTCCGCGGCGACCTGCTCGGCGGTGCGCTGCCACAGGCCGCCGGCATGCACGAGCACGTTGGTCTTGTGCACCAGGGTCAGCCGGCCGCGGCGGCGCACCGCGAGATCCGCCGCGTACCTGACGCAGCGCTCGACGCCGACGCGGGTGTTCAGCGATTCCTCGGTCGCCGTCTCCATCATCGTGCCGCGGTGCACGGTTCCCCCGGCGCCTGCGTAAAGACCCTCGGTGTTCTCCCGCACGATCACCAGGTCCAGGTCCTCCAGCCGGTGACTGGCGACAGCTCCGCCGACGCCGGCCCGGAGCTTCGACGGCCGCAGGTTCACGTAGAGGTCGAGCTCGGCCCGCAGCCGGAGCAGCAGCCCGCGCTCCAGGATGCCGGGCGGCACCGAGGGGTCGCCGACGGCGCCGAGCAGGATCGCGTCCGCGGTCCGCAGCTCGTCAAGCACGCTCTCGGGCAGCACCTCGCCGGTGGCCTGCCAGAGCTGAGCGCCGAGCGGGTACGGGCGCCATTCCACCCCGAAGCCACGGCGGCCTGCCACGGCGTCGACGCACCGCCGGGCCACGGCGGTGACCTCCGGGCCGACGCCGTCGCCGGGAACGGACGCGATCGCGTAACGTACGTCGTCCTCCATTGTCAGGCGCCCTCTCCGTCGACCGGAGGGTTCAGCCAGCTCATCATCTGCCGCAGCGGGCGGCCGACGCGCTCGATCTGGCTGTCCGCCGCGGCGGCCCGCAGCCGCTCGAAGTTCGGCCGGCCCCGGTCGTCTTCCTCGATCCACTCGCGGGCGAACTCGCCGGACTGGATGTCGGCGAGCAGCTTCGCCATCGCCTCGCGGGCCGGGCCGCCGATGACCCGCGGGCCGCGGGTCAGATCACCGTACTCGGCGGTGTCGCTGACCGAGTAGCGCATCCCGTTCATGCCGCCCTCATACATCAGGTCGACGATGAGCTTGAGCTCGTGCAGGCACTCGAAGTAGGCGACCTCCGGCTGGTAGCCGGCCTGAACCAGGGTCTCGAAGCCCGCGTTGACCAGCGCGGTCACTCCTCCGCACAGCACAGCCTGCTCGCCGAACAGGTCGCTCTCCGTTTCCTCCTTGAAGGTGGTGACCAGGGCGCCCGCCTTGGTGCCGCCGATCGCCGCGGCATAGGACTTGGCCAGGTCCCAGGCCTTGCCGCTGGCGTCCCGGGCAACGGCGACGAGCACCGGGGTGCCCTGGCCGGCCTCGAACTGGCGGCGCACCAGGTGGCCAGGTGCCTTGGGTGCCACCATCGCGACATCGACCTCCGCCGGGGCGGTGATGTAGCCGAAGTGGATGTTGAACCCGTGCGCGAAGAACAGCGCGTCCCCGGGCTGCAGGTTCGGCGCGATCGCCTCGGCGTAGAGCCCGCGCTGGGTCGTGTCCGGCGTGAGCACCATGATGACGTCAGCCCAGGCGCAGGCGTCGGCGGGCGTGCTGACCGTCAGGCCGGCCTCCTCGGCCCGGCCGCGGGACCTGGATCCCGGCTGCAGCCCGACCCGCACCTCGCAGCCGGAGTCGCGCAGGCTGAGCGCGTGCGCGTGGCCTTGCGAGCCGTAGCCAAGTACGGCGATCTTGCGCGCCTGGATCAGGCTGAGGTCGGCGTCGGTGTCGTAGTACACGGTGGCCATCGGAGCATGTCCTTTCGGTTCGGGTTCAGGAAGCTTGCGCGGTTACGGCCGGGACGGCGGCCAGGCTGCGGTCGGTGATGGTGCTGGCGCCGCGGGCAAGGGCGACCCGGCCGGTCCTGACCAGCTCGCACAGCCCGTAGCGCTCGAGCATCGCCAGCAGCGCGTCGAGCTTCGCCGGGCTGCCGGTTGCCTCGAGCACCAGCGTGTCCGGGCCCATGTCGACGACCTCGGCGTGGAAGACCGACGCCACCTCCAGCACCTGCGAGCGCATCGACGGGTCGGTGTGGATCTTCACCAGGGCGAGCTCGCGCTCGACCGCGCCGGCTTCGGTGAGCTCGACCACCTTGAGCACCCGGATGAGCTTGTTCAGCTGCGCGGTGACCTGCTCGACCGGGGTGGACGCGCCGTCGACCACGATCGTCATGCGGCTGACCCGCTCGTCCTGGGTCGGGCCGACGGCCAGCGACGAGATGTTGAATGCCCGGCGCGAGAACAGGCCAGCGACGTGCGCGAGCACGCCCGGCTTGTTCTCGACCAGGACGGACAGCGTGTGCGTGGTCATGGCACCATCACCTCGCGGGGATTCATCGCGTGACCACCTCTCTGCGGGTCGCGGCCTGCTGCTCCTCGGCGCTGAATTCGGGGCCGAGCACGATGTCGTCGTTGGGCCTGCCCGCGGGCACCATCGGGAAGACGCCTTCCCGGTCGTGCACCCGGAAGTCCACCACGGTCGGCACGTCCGCCACGGCAAGCGCCTTGTCCAGTACCGCATCCACGTCGCCGGCCCGCTCGCAGCGCAGGCCGACGCAGCCGTAGGCCTCGGCGAGCTTGACGTAGTCCGGGATGGCGGTGCCGAGCTCCACGTAGGAGTAGCGCTCGTCGTAGAACAGCTCCTGCCACTGGCGCACCATGCCGAGGAAGCCGTTGTTGAAGATCAGGACCTTGATCGGCAGCTTCTCGATCGCGCACGTCGCGAGTTCCTGCGCGGTCATCTGGAAGCAGCCGTCACCGTCGATCGCGACGACGAGCTCGCCCGGCCGGCCGACCTGGGCGCCCATCGCGGCCGGGACCGCGAATCCCATCGTGCCCAGGCCGCCGGAGTTGATCCAGGCCCGCGGCTTGGTGAACGAGTAGTGCTGGGCGGCGTGCATCTGGTGCTGCCCCACCCCGGCGACCACCACGGCGTCACCGCCAGTGAGCGCGGACAGCCGCTCGACGACATGCTGCGGCTTGAGCGGGCCGTCCGGGTCCTGGGTGTACCGGAGCGGAAAGCGCTGCTTCCACCCGTCGACCGCGGCAGTCCAGCCGCCGGTGTCCGGCGCGCCGGAGGCCGCCACAAGCTCCGCCATGTCCTTCGTGATCCCGGCGATCACGGCCCGCACATCGCCGATGATCGGCACGTCCGGCACGCGGTTCTTGCCGATCTCCGCCGGGTCGATGTCGACGTGCACGATCTTGGCCCGCGGCGCGAAGTCGGCAAGCTTCCCGGTGACCCGGTCGTCGAAGCGCGCGCCGAGCGCGACCACCAGGTCAGCTTCCTGCAGCGCCGCGACGGCCGTGTAGCAGCCGTGCATGCCGGGCATGCCGAGCGCCAGCGGATGCGAGTCGGGAAAGGCCCCGCGCGCCATCAGCGTGGTGGTGACCGGCGCCTGGGCGAGCTCGGCGAGCTGCCTGAGCTCCGCGTGCGCGTCGGCCTTGATCACGCCGCCGCCGACGTAGAGCACCGGCCGGCGCGCCCGGTGCAGCAGCGCGGCGGCGGCGCGCACCTGCCGCGGGTCGGGCGGGCCAGGCACCTGGTAGCCGGGCAGCTCCATGGCTGGCGGCCAGCTCCCCCAGCTCGTCTGTGCCTGCAGGATGTCCTTGGGGATGTCAACGAGGACCGGCCCGGGCCGGCCGGTCGAGGCCACGTGAAACGCCTCGGCGATGGCAGCCGGGATCCGCTCGGCGTCGGTAACCAGCTCGTTGTGCTTGGTGATCGGCAGCGTGATGCCGGTGATATCGGCCTCCTGGAAGGCGTCGCTGCCGATCAGCGCGCTCGGCACCTGCCCGGTGATGGCGACCATCGGGACCGAGTCCATGTAGGCGTCCGCCAGCGCGGTCACCAGGTTGGTGGCGCCGGGGCCGCTGGTGGCGATGCAGACGCCAACCCGCCCGGTCGCCCAGGCGTAGCCCTCGGCGGCGTGCCCGGCGCCCTGCTCGTGCCGGACGAGCACGTGCCGGAGCGACGATGAGAGCAGCGGGTCATAGGCGGGCAGGATCGCGCCGCCGGGCAGGCCGAAGACCACGTCGACGCCTTGGTGCTCAAGGCTGCGAACGAGGGCCTGGGCTCCGGTCAGCTGCACTGGATGCTCCTTCGGTGGGGGGCGGCCAACAAAAAACCTCCTCGCCGTCCGGCGTAGGAGGTGGTAGCGCGAGCCCTGCGTGCGGGCTCGCGCTACGTGATGAGGAGTACCTGGTACTGGGTAAGGCGGATCATTATCTGCTCCATGTGCTTGCCGTCCATCAGCGCCTCATTGCGCCGGGTAGCGGGGTAGCCACGCCACCGCGCTGGTAGGTCACTATTCCAGTAACTCGGCTATCCGGCAAATCGAGCTGCCCGGCGTCCCGCTGACCCTCAGCCGGCCACCGGGGACGCGTGCTCTTCCCTGATCACCTCAGCCGCGGCTAGTTCAGCGGGGATGCAGGCCGGGCCGGTTCCTGGGCCGGCAGCCAGGACGGCCTGCCCGCCTCGTAGGCGGCGATCGCGTCGGCATGCCGCAGCGTGAGCGCGATGTCGTCGAGACCTTCGAGCAGCCGCCAGCGGGCGAAGTCGGGCAGCTCGAAGGGCTCCTCGATGCCCGCCGACGGAATGCCGACCGTCCGCGCAGCTACGTCCACGATGACCTCCGCGTCCTGGTCGGCGGCCAGCGCCCTGAATATCCGTTCCACCGCGGCGGCGTTAGCCTGGGCCGGCACGAGACCGGAGCCGATGGCGTTGCCGCGGAAGATGTCGGCGAAGCCCGGCGATACGACCGCGGCGAACCCGAAGTCCTGCAGCGCCCATACCGCGTGCTCGCGGGAGGAGCCGCAGCCGAAGTTGTCCCCGGCCACGAGCACCTTCGCGCCCGCCGCGCCCGGCCGGTTCAGCGCGAATCCGGGATCTTCCCGCCAGGCCCCGAACAGGCCGGGGGCAAAGCCCGTGCGCTCGACCCGCTTCAGCCAGGCGGCCGGGATGATCTGGTCGGTGTCGATGTCGTCGCGGTCGACTGCGACCGCCCGGCCGGCGATGCGCTGTACCCCGGGCATTACAGGTCTCCTGGCAGCGTGAAATGGCCGGCCACGGCCGTTGCCGCCGCCACCGCTGGCGATACGAGGTGAGTGCGGCCGCCAGGCCCCTGGCGGCCTTCGAAGTTCCGGTTGCTCGTCGAGGCAGAGCGCTGGCCGGGCGCCAGGATGTCCCCGTTCATGCCAAGGCACATCGAGCACCCGGCCGAGCGCCACTCGACTCCGGCCTGGGTGAAGAGCTTGTCCAGGCCCTCCGCCTCTGCCTCCGCCTTGACCCGGGCCGAGCCCGGCACCACGAGCGCACGGACGCCGGGGTGCGTGTGCCGGCCGCGCAGCACGTCGGCCGCCGCCCGCAGGTCCTCAAGCCGCCCGTTCGTGCACGAGCCGATGAAGACCACGTCGACCGGGACGTCCCTGATCGCGGTGCCCGGTTCCAGGCCCATGTAGGTGAGGGCGCGCTGCGCCGCCTGCTGCTGCGCCGGGCTGGCGAACGAGCCGGGGTCCGGGATCTTGTCGTCGATCGAGACCGACTGGGCCGGCGTGGTCCCCCAGGTGATAGCGGGCCGCAGCGCCGAGGCATCGAGCCGCACCTCGTGGTCGAACTCCGCGCCGTCGTCGGTGCCGAGGCCGCGCCAGTCGTCCAGTGCCGCCTCCCAGTCCTTGCCGCGCGGGCTGTGCCTGCGGCCCTCAAGGAACGCGAAGGTGGTGTCGTCCGGGGCGATCATGCCCGCGCGAGCGCCGCCCTCGATGGACATGTTGCAGACCGTCATGCGGCCTTCCATCGACAGCGCGCGGATCGCGTCGCCCCGGTACTCGATCACCGAGCCGACGCCGCCGCCAGGGCCGAGCGCCCGGACGATGCCGAGAACGAGGTCCTTGGCGGTCATCCCGTCGCCGAGGTGCCCCTCGACGGTCACCGCCATCGCGGCCGGCTTGGGCTGCCGCAGCGTCTGGGTGGCGAGCACATGCTCGACCTCGCTGGTGCCGATCCCGAACGCCAGCGCGCCGAACGCGCCGTGCGTCGAGGTGTGGCTGTCGCCGCAGACCACCGTCATGCCCGGCTGAGTGAGCCCCAGCTGCGGACCGATGACGTGCACGATGCCCTGCTCGATGCTGCCGAGGCCGTGCAGGGTGATGCCGTGCACCTCGCAGTTGCGGCGCAGCCGGGAGATCTGCGCGACCGCGAGCGGGTCGGCGATCGGCCGGTCCAGGCCGGTGGTCGGCACGTCGTGGTCCATGGTGGCCACGGTCAGGCCGGGCCGGCGGACCGGCCGGCCCGCCAGCTCAAGGCCCTCGAAGGCCTGCGGCGAGGTGACCTCATGCACAAGATGCAGGTCGATGTAGAGCAGGGGCGGCTCACCCTCGGGGCTGACCACGAGGTGGCGGTCCCAGACCTGGTCGAACAGGCGTCCGCTCACACGTTTCTCGAATCTCGTCTCGGCTTGCGTACTGGATGCGGCCCGCGCTGGCTGCGCCCGGGTCGGCTGGGCGCTGCCCTCTGGCGGTCCTGTGTCTCAGATAATGAGATAAGGTGTCCGCGATATGGAAACTCTGCCACAGCCGGGAGCGGACGGCAAGCGGATCACGGCGGTCGGCGTGCTCGACCGGTCGATGACGCTGCTCGATCTGCTCGCCGACGGCCCGCGCCCGCTGCGGTACCTGGCCGAGGCCAGCGGGCTGCCGCGGCCGACCGCGCACCGGCTGCTTGTCGCGCTGGAGACGCACGGCCTGGTCGCGCGCACTCCCGGGGGTGCGTTCCGGCTCGGCCCGCGGCTGGCCGAGCTGGCCGCGCGGGCCGGCCACGGGCTGGAACTCGGCACCGTGGCCGGCCCGTTGCTGAGCCGGCTGCACGACCGGACCGGCGAGAGCATCCAGCTGTATGTCCGCTCCGGCGACCGGCGGCTCTGCGTCGCCGCCTGCGATGCCGGCGCTGGGCTGCGCGACAGCGTGCCGGTGGGCGCGCTGCTGCCGCTGGAGGCCGGCTCGGGCGGCAAGGTGCTGCTGGCCTGGTCCGAGGACAGCGAGCGGTTTCCCGCGGTGCCGGCCGCCGAGCTTGCCATCATCCGGCGCCGGGGCTGGGCGGCGAGCGTCGCCGAGCGCGAGTCCGGGGTCGCCAGTGTCAGCGCGCCGGTCCTCCGGAACCGGCGGCTGCTGGGCGCGATCTGCGTCTCCGGCCCGGCCAGCCGACTCGGCCAGGCGGCCTGCCGCAGGCTGGCGCCCGCCGTCACCGCCGCCGCCGCCGACCTGGCCGCCATGCCCGGCTAGCAGAGCCGGTGGATCCAGCCGTACGGGTCCGGCTGGCGGCCGTACTGGATGTCGAGCAGTTCGTCCCTGAGCCGCATGGTGACCGGCCCTGGCTTGCCGTCTCCGATGACCCACTCCGGCCCGGCGCCCTTGACCACGCCAACCGGGGTGATCACCGCGGCGGTGCCGCAGGCGAACACCTCGGTGATCTCGCCGGACGCGCAGCCGGCCTGCCATTGGCCGACCGAGATCGAGCCTTCGGCGGCCGGAATGCCGAGATCGGGGCCGAGCTTCAGCAGCGATTCCCTGGTGATCCCGTGCAGCAGCGTGCCAGTCGGTGCGGGGGTCATGATCCGGGCATCCGCGCCCGAGCCATAGACGAAGAACAAGTTCATCCCGCCCATCTCCTCGACCCAGCGGTGCTCCGCCGCATCCAGCCAGACCACCTGATCGCAGCCGTTCCTGACCGCCTCGATCTGGCCGGCGAACGCGGCCGCGTAGTTGCCACCGCATTTCGCCTCGCCGGTGCCGCCCGGCGCGGCGCGGGTGTAATCCTCAGAAAGCCACACGGAGACGGTCTGCACTCCCCCGCCGAAGTAGGCAGCGACCGGCGACGCGATCACCGCGAACAGGTAACTGGACGACGGCCGGTTCACGCCAAGGCCGCGCTCAGTCGCGATCATGAATGGCCGCAGGTACAGGCTCTGGCCGTCCGCGGACGGCACCCAGTCTCTGTCCTGGCGGACGAGCAGCTCGATAGCCCGGACGAACGCCCGTTCCGGGAGTTCGGGCATCGCCATCCGGGCCGCCGACCGGTTGAACCTCGCGGCGTTCGCCTGCGGCCGGAACGCGACGACCGGCCCGCCGGCCTGGACGTACGCCTTAAGCCCTTCGAAGATCTCCTGTCCGTAGTGCAGCACGGAAGTCGCCGGGTCCAGCGTGATCGGGCCATATGGCTGCAGCCGGGCGTCGTGCCAGCCGCGCCCCGCCGACCAGCGGATCGTGGCCATGTGATCGGTGAATACCTCGCCAAAGCCCGGCACCGCCATGACCCGCTCACGGTCCGCTGCCGGGACCCGATGGTCGGACGGGCGAATGTCGAATTCGATATCCGGGCTCTGGCTGCTGGTCATCGAGACTCCTTCTGGTTGTTAGCTGGGGCCGGGCGCGGCCCGGCGGGTGGCGGGCTAGCCGCCTGTGCGCGCCGGCCGGGCGGCTTCCCGGTCACCGGCGGAGCCGGCATAGCCGCCGTTATCGCGGCGGTCCAGGGCGACCTGGACAGCCGCCAGGGCTCGCCGCGGGGCGTCGCCGTCGTCGGCGGGCGCAGTCTGCTTCGGAGTGCTGGTCTTAGGCACGTCGATCTCCTGATGCGGGGCGTGGCGGTGATTTGTCAGGCTTCCCAGCTATGGCCGGGCCGCTGCCTCGGGAATCCGTGCTGCCGGGTTCGGACTGCCCCGGCCGCCGCTCCGCCCGGTCGGCTATCGCCGGCCTGTCGGGGGAAAACGCGTGTCGCCCGGAGTGTCAAGGCTCGCGGCCAGCGCCTCATCCCGTAGCGGGTTGCTGGCCTGCCCTGATCAGGTCCCGCTACGGCTGCTAAGGATGAGTACGTAGCGCCGCATGTTGGACTAGATGGTACCGGACAACTCCGGGTGCCTGCCGCACGCCCCCCGGCTGCGCCGGATCAGGCCGGCCTGGTGAGCACCGACTGGGTCTGAGTCACCTGCGCGGCCAGCCGTCCGGTGCTGTCGAGAAGATCGGTCTGCACGACGATCACGGTTCGCCCGGCGTGCAGCGGCCGGCTGATGCCCGTCACCGATCCTTCGCGAACACCGCGGATAAACGAAGTCGCGGAAGTGATCGTCGCCGTCTTTGCTCCGGGCGGCAGGTTCAGGTAGGCGCAGATCGCGCCCAGGCTGTCGGCCAGCGCCATCAGGGCGCCGCCATGCACCACCCCGTCGGCCGTGCACCGGTCCGGCGCCCAGTCCAGCCGCCCCCGCACCTCCGCGGGCGATGCGTTGTCCAGCACGACGCCAAGGGTGACGGCGAACGGCATCAGGCTCAGCAGGTCCCCGACGTCACCCAGGACCCGGTCATCCCCAAGGTCGCTCACGTGAATTTCCTCCTCATTATCCCGGCGGCAGCCGGCCAGATTCCCATCTCTCGCCGGGCAGCTACCCGGCGAGCAGCCGGTCAAGGACGGCCTGCTGGCCCCCGGTCACTTCCACGATCTTCGCCCGGCTGGTGGCGCCGGTCACCATCGTCACGGCACGCCGCCGGACGCCGAATGCCGCGGCCAGGGCCGCCAGCGCGGCCTCGTTGGCCTGACCTTCCACTGCGCGGGCGGCAACCCGGACGACGAGCGCGCCGCCGTGCTCGCCGCCGACGACGCTGCGGCCGGCGCCAGGCCGGACCCAGATGGCAACTCGCACAACAGCAGTGTGCACCTCCGCATCAATGCAAATGGACGAGGACGACATCCTTGAGCGTGATCAGCACCAGTCCGAGGAGCGCGGCTGCCGATGCGGCCGCCAGCTGCTGCTTTCCCTTCAGCTTGGCCGCACGCCCGGCGGCCCAGCCGTAGCACACCAGTTCCACGATGGCCGCGGCCAGCCCGGCATTGGCGGCATTTGTTGGCGATGCGCCGAGCAGCCACGCTACGACGAGGAAAAGCAGCGGGGCGAAGGATGCGCTGACCATCGGCCATGTCGCCGCCAGCGCCGCGCGGACGTAGGCCAGGGTTGGCAGCCGCCCGTCGGCCAGCTGCTCGCCGAGTATCTCCGAGTATTCCTCGGCGACCCAGTACACGAACAGGGTGACCACGATGGCAATGAACAGGTCGGCAACGGACAGCCGGTCCCCAGCGGAGCTGAGGATGGCGGCGGTGACGATCGTCCCGTAGATGCTGACCGCCCGGCGCCGGCCGGGCGATCTGACCCGGTGCAAAGACGCTGCCCTGGCGCCCGAGTTTCCCGCCATCCGCTCCCCCCACAGGAAATCTCCGCCGGTCCATCGCCGCGGCCCCCGATCGCGCACCCGTAGTCATGCCCGCAGGTCAGGGTTAGATGCCAGATCGAACGCCTGAGTTGGATCATGCTGAGCATCGCCGCGCTGTCCGGAGCGCCGCTACGCACCGGCTGCCTTCCGGGGATCAGAGAGCTGCCAGCTCGCCGGTGAGGTCGTCGAGCCCGAGCGAGCCAAGCGACAGCGCGGCCATGTGCCACGACTTGAGGTCGAAGTCGCCGCCACGGGCGGCGCCTGCCGCCTGCCGCCCGGCCAGCCAGGCACGCTCGCCCAGCTTGTAGCTGATTGCCTGGCCCGGTGCGCTCAGATAGCGCACGATCTCGCTCTCCAGGAAGTCCCGCTCGCGGCCGCTGTGGGCGGCAAAGAACTCCAGCGCCAGCTCCGGCGTCCAGGTCTCGCCGGGCGCCAGCGGCGAATCGGCCGGGATCGTGAGCTTCAGGTGCATGCCGATGTCGATGACGACCCGGATGGCCCGCATCATCTGTGCGTCGAGGTAGCCCAGCCGGGCGCCGGGAGCGGATAGGTACCCCAGCTCATCCATCAGCCGCTCGGCGTAGAGCGCCCAGCCCTCGGCGCAGGCGCTCACCGAGCCTGCCGTGGTCTGGTAAACCGACAGCTGCTGCGACAGGTGCGTCCACTGGGCAAGCTGCAGGTGGTGGCCGGGGACGCCCTCGTGGTACCAGGTGCTGATCAGGTTCCAGATGGGGAACCTGGTACGGCCGAGCGTCGGCAGCCAGGTCCGTCCGGGGCGGGAGAAGTCCTGCGAAGGCGGCGTGTAGTAGGGGGCGGCGGCGCTGCCCGGCGGGGCAATCCGCGACTCGACGGTCTTCAGCCGGTCTGCCAGGTCGAAATGGGTGCCGTCCAGATCCGCGATTGCCTCGTCCATCAGCTGCTGTAGCCGCTGCCGGATCTGCTCGGCCCCGTCGATCGCTTCGCTGTTAGCGTCCAGGTGCCGCATGGCCGCCAGGACGGAACTGCCGGGAAGCACGCGCTGTGCCTCGGCGCGCATCTCTTCCCGCAGCGACTGATACTCCGACCAGCCCCAGGCGTACGCCTCGGCGGGCTCGAGGCTGGCGCCAGTCCAGTATCGGGCCGAGGTGCGGTAGCGATCCTCTCCCGCTCCGTCGGGGGTACCCTCCACCTGCGGCAGGTACTCATCAGCAAGCCAGCCCCGCAGGCTCGCCACCGATGCCGCCGCCGAGGCGGCAGCCTTATCCAGGTCGGCCCGCAGGGCTGGCGGCACGCCCGCACCGGACGCGAAGTCGGCGAACCAGCCCTTGCCGCCCGCGAGGGCTGCCCATTCGTCGAGCTGGCCGACGACGGTACGGACCAGGCGCTGGGGCGCAAGCAGGCCGCGGCGGGCGCCTTCCGCCAGCGATTCGCGGTAGCCAGCCAGATACAGTCCTACCCGTGCCATCCGCCGGGCGATGACAGCCCAGTCGTCCTCGGAGGCGGCTGGCATGATCATGAAAATGCCGCGTGCCTGCTGCACCGGGCCGAAGATGTTCGAGACCTCTCGCAGGTGCTCCCCTGCGCTGCTGACGGCAAGGCCCGCCGTCAGCCGTTCCCGCAGCAGTCGCGCGCAGCGGCGCTCATCGCCGTCTGCCACTGGTACCGCTGTGGCCGCTGATGCCGCTGGGTCTGCTGATGCGGGCGCCTCGGCTGATGTGGCCGGGGCAGCAGCGCCGGCTGGGCACTCGGCTGCGTCCAGGGCGGCCAGCGTAACGCGGGCAAGCTCGTCCCTGGCCTGCTGCCCGGCGGGCGAGGCGTCGGCCATGCGATCGTCGCCGGGATTCAGGCCGAGCCGGGTGGCGAGCATCGGACTGAGATCCGCGAGCGATATCACGTAGGCGTCGGCCACGTCGCGCGCGGGTCGGGGGCCTGGTCGCTCAGCGCTGGGCGTGGTGTCTGGCATAGCCACATTCTGCCGCTGCCGCCGACCGCCTGCCGCCGGGTGGCACCGGCAGCGGAGCTGATGGCAGCCTGGCAGGCGGCATAGCCTTCCTGGAGGCACTGCGTTTCCCTTTCGGCACTGCATTTCCGGCTGCACTCGCGCGGACGCGGTGTGGCCGGGCCGGTGGAGATTCGTCGGCATACGGCATGGGCATAGTCACCAAGCGTGACCTGACTCGCCGCGGCTGACGGCGGCGCGGGCGCAACCGGGGATGGAACCAGCGCAAGCAAAGCCGGGGGGCAAGCTGTGTGCACGCGGGTGATGTGGAACGACAACGGCTACGGCGTCATCGTGGGCCGGAACATGGACTGGCTCGAGGACATGGGCACCAACCTGTGGGTGCTCCCGCGCGGCGCGAGGCGGGCCGGGATGGACCGGGATCCGAATCCGCTCCGCTGGACCACCAGGTACGGCAGCGTGATTGCCA
>WNGD01004806.1_pt1 | contig 13250 bp, 18 predicted proteins | sample 5400671 | NCBI WGS metagenome assembly WNGD01 (sample SAMN13153369, study PRJNA577476) | soil metagenome | isolation source: 40 cm soil or saprolite under grassland replicate 2 | place: USA:California | collected 2016-06-15
CCGCCGACGATCGCGGGATCGGGTGGCACCTGTGCGGGGTCGGCGTCAAGGACCGGCGCTGAACGATCCCGACGACCGGCCTGGCCCGACAGCTGTGAAGACGGTCGGCCCAGCGACGCAGGCATCGGCAGGCGGAGGCGGCCTGTCGGTGTATTAGTCAGCGATGGGTTCCCAGATCAGCTCGGCTACGTCGATCACCAGGTCGGGCCCGGGCTGATCTGGGTCACTAGGTGTGCGGACCTCGCCGACCGTGACACAGACAACATCGTTCAGCCGACGATAAGGCTCGCGATCGGCCAGATGAAACAATGCCCCGACGATCTGACGGCGCCCCGGTGGGTAGGCGCGGCCATAACCGTGCCACTCCACCATGATCGTGGCCCCGTCGTCGGTCTCGATGACGGCACGGAAGTCGGGCCGGAAGGGGCCTTCTGCGCCCTCCTTCCGGGGGAAGTTCGCGCCGCGGAAGCGCCCGGTTATCGACCCCTCGCAGCGCCCCTCGGCGATAAAGAAGAGTTGTTGCCAGCCTCCGTCGAGGCCGACCGCCCAGCTCTCGGGATAGGTGAAGCGGATGCGATACAGCGGATCAAGCCTCATCAGCTACTCCTGCGAAGTGACCTCAGCCCCAATTTGGGGCCTGGCAAAGCAAGCTCTGGTCTGACACATGCATGACAGCGGGCCGGGGTTCACCGACCCGCTCGCGGGCTATGTGTGCCCGGCACCGAACTCGGCCACGGACTGTGGATCACCCGCCAGTATTGCGACTCGGTCCAAGTGGACGCCGATGACGCCGGTACTCACGTCAGGCTGTTCACCGCTCTCCCGCAAGGGCAGGCACGGCTAAGCTAGGCCGCCATTGGGTGGCGCAGCGCCGAATTGGTGAGAGATGCATCCCGGTGGACCCTTAGCTCCCCCGGCCCATCGATTGCTCTTGCCTGCTTGACCGGCCACGAAGACAGCGCAGGGCCAGCAGGACACATCGCGAAGGGTAATTCCATGACACGGCGAGCAGTATCCAGCGATCGGGCCCCAGCCGCGCTCGGTCCCTATAGCCAGGCGATCGTTGCGGGTGGCTTTGTGTTCTGCTCAGGGGCTGCGGGAATCGACCCCGCGACAGGTGCCGCGGCCGACGGGATCGAGGCACAGACCGAACAGGCATTGCAGAACCTCGCGGCGATTCTCGACGCCGCCGGGGCGTCGATGGCCGATCTGGTCAAGGTCACGATCTTCTACGCAGACGTCGATGACTTCGCGCGACTCAACGAGGTCTATGCGAGGCACATGCCCGATCCGCCGCCTGCGCGATCCGCGCCGGCCAACGTCAGGCTCCCGCATGGCCTACTCATATCGATCGATGCCATCGCAATAATTCCGGCCGTGGCTGGCTAGCAGCCGCCTATCGGCGGCACCCCAGGTGCGGCTCGGATCGGTACACGCGGCGGCCAACACGCCGCCGAACACACCGGCGGCAACGAACTGCCGAGCCGGGCAGCGACGCTAACCCGCTGGCCCGGGCCCGCGTCACTGTCGGGACTCAACAATCGGTGGCCGGCGGCGTCATATGTATATGCCGACCAGCCATCGCACGTGCCCGGCAGCGCGCCATCATGGGGATATCCGGGTCAGGTGGTGCGGATGACCGTGCGCAAGGCAATCACACCGGGCCCGCGGGCCACCGCAGCGCCGCAGCGGGCGCCCGCCGCATCCGGCCAACTCGTCGATGAGCTTTACCGAGGTCACGCGCTCCGGCTGACCCGGATGGCGCTGCTGCTGCTCGGCGACCGGCCCAGCGCGGAAGACGTTGTGCAGGAGGCCTTCCTGGGCCTGTTCCGTGGCTGGGCCGGCTGAGTGATCCCGGCCGAGCCGTGGCCTACCTGCGGATATCGGTGCTAAACGGCTGCCGCTCGGTACTGCGGGCACGCAGGCGGGCCAAGTTGCGCGGGACCGCGCCGGATTACCCGGCGGTGTGGTCGGCCGAATCGGCGGCGCTGGCCGGCGAGGAACGGCGTGAGGTGCTCCGGGCGGTCGCGCGGCTGCCCCGCCGTCAGCGGGAGGTGCTGGTCCTGCGCTACTTCCTCGACCTGAGCGACTCCGAGATCGCGGCCGACCTCGGGATCAGCCGGGGAACGGTCGCATCCACCGCATCGCGGGCGCTGGCCACGCTGGCCAGGCAGACGGAGGAGCAGGTATGAAAGGGCTGGACGACATGCCGTTGCGGGCGATGGAGGAGCGGGTCCGCGATGCCTTCGGTGCCGCCGCGGAGACGGTCACCGCGCGAGACCTGCCCGGGCCGCCCACCGCCGCGGGCCACACCCGGGCGGCGCGCTCGCGGGCGCACCCAGGTTCTTCGCCGGTGTCGCAGAAAATCCGCGGGGGCAGGGCACGCGGACCACCGTGGTGAACATCTACCGGTCCGCGACCGGGCAGGTGGTCGGGTCCATACGGCCGCCCAAGCCGTATCACGACTTCGTGGCGGTGAGCAGGCTGGGCGGTGACCGCACGTTCGTGGCGGCCGTCATCACCGCCTTCGGCCCGACCGCCTGCACCTCGCATCTCTTCCAGTTCAGCATCGATGGCCAGGGCCACCCCAGCGGGCTGACGCCGCTGAGCGTGCCGCAGGTCACCGGGGAGATGGCGGAGCTCGTCAGCAGCGCCGACGGGAAAGCGGTGGCGTTCACGGTCTCCGGGTGCCCGCACGCGCAGGCGATCGGCGTGATCAACCTCGCCACCCGGCAGACCACCACGTGGAAAGTCCCGCACCACGGCATCCACCCGGTGAGCTTCGGCAGCCTGTCGCTGACCGAGGACGGCTCGAGGCTAGGCTTCGTGGTCGGCTCCCCCGCTGGCCCTGCCGGGCCAACGAATGCGTATGTCTTGCCCACGGATTCGCCGTCTGGCCCGCTCATGCGGCACGCCAGGAAGGTTCTGCACGTACCCACCGGCGTGTTCCGGGTGTTCCTCAGCAACAACGGTTCACGGGCGTGGGTGGAGACGCAGCCGGCCCCGCGCGGGGGCGCAGTGGTTCTCAGTCAGTACAGCACTACGACTGGTCAGCGGGTCCGACTGCTCGCCCAGCTACGCCCGGGCGGCCGCTACCTTAGCGAGTTGTCCGTCACCGTGGACGCGGCCGGAAAGCACCTGCTGGCCTACAGTGACGTCCACCGGGTGACGGCGGTGAACCTCACCACCGGCCGCCAGGCCGCGATAACGGCTGCTCAGATTCCCTACTTGGACGCCGCCTACAACACAGCCGCTTGGTGAACACCAAGGCCGGACTCCTGCCGTCATCAGGCCTTTCGCAAGGCTGCTGCTGCCAGCTCCGCGGGGAGGAGTGAGCGCCGGGCAACGCTCAGTGATGGCTGGCGGTGGGGAGTACCTGGGCTGGCCGTCTGCCTCCTGGAATAATGAGATCGTGCTGGTGCGGGCAGGATCCGCCAGCGAAGGCTCTAGGGCCGAGGGGGACCCGAAGCTGATCGAGCGGGTGCCCGAGCAGGCCCCGATGACCGAGGAAGTCGAGCACGAGCACGAGATCATTAAGACGGCGCTGGACGCCACATCGGCCGCGTGTGCGACCTGGCGTCAGCGGCCGTCGGCCGAGACCGGCGAAGCGCTGGCGGCATCGCTCGACAAGCTCAACGCGGTAGCCCAGCGCCACCTCGACGACGAGGAGCAGAAGATCGTCCCGCTCGCCGCGGTGACGCTCACCCAGCAGGAGTGGGACGCCATGGGTAAGCACGGGGTGGGGCAGATCCCCCGCAACAAAAGGGGTATCGCCTTCGGGATGATGCTGGACCCGCTCAGCGACGCTGACCGGGCCTACATGATGCGCAGCCTGCCCGCCCCGGTACGGATGCTCTCCCCGTTCCTGATCGAGCGGCCCTGGAAGAAGTACGTGTCCAAGCTGCGCACCGGGACCTGACGGCCGGCCGCACGGCGCCTGCAGTTCCCCGCGGTTCAGCAGGCCTGGCTGCTGTTGCCCCTCACTTGTACGCTTGTGACAACGGTTGACGAAACAGCCGGTATTTTGCGTACCCGGTTGGCGTCGCATCTGTCTCCGCCTGCAGGGCACAGCATCCAGTGGTCAGAAGGCGGTGATGTGACCGCGCACGCAGGCCTGGCCGGGGTAGAGGACAGGCTCCGGGACGTCCAGTCGATCACCGATGCTGCCCTGTCTCGTCTTGATGATCATGGGCTGCTGGCTGAGCTGCTGGAGCGGACCAAGGCAATCTTGCAGGCCGACACGGCCGCGGTGCTGCTGCTGGACTTTTCTTCCGGGCAGCTGATCGCCACCGCGGCGGCCGGCCTGGAGGAGGAGGTGCGCCAGGGCGTGCGGATCCCGGTGGGCCGGGGCTTTGCCGGGCGCATCGCCGCCGAGCACCGGCCGGTGATCCTCGATCACGTCGATCACACGACGGTGCTAAACCCGATCTTGTGGGTGAAAGGGATCTGTGCCCTGATGGGCGTGCCGCTGATCGCTGGCGGCAGGGTGATCGGCGTCATGCACGTCGGCTCGCTGACGCCACGCGAGTTCACCAGCGGCGACGTGGAGCTGCTGCAGCTTGCCGCGGACCGGGCCGCGGCCGCGGTGGCCTCGCTGATGGCCCAGGAGGACCGGGTCGCGGCGGCGGCGCTGCAGCGCAGCCTGCTTCCGGCCGCCCTGCCGGCCTTCGGCGGGGCGCAGCTGGCGGCCCGCTATGTGCCCGGGGAGGGCGTGGTGGGCGGTGACTGGTATGACGTGTTCACCCTGCCCTCGGGGCAGCTGTGCGCGGTGATCGGGGATGTGACCGGCTCCGGTCTGCAGGCGGCGGTGACCATGGGACGGATGCGCAGCGCGCTGCGCGCCAACGCCCTGGAAACCTGCGACCCGGCCGAGGTCCTGGCCAAGCTGGATGCCAAGATGCAGCACTTCGAGCCCGGCGCCCTGGCCACCGTGCTGTACGCGGTGTTCGACCCGGGCCTGGACCGGGTGCGCATCTGCTCAGCCGGGCACTATCCGCCGATCATCACATCCGGCCAGCGCCCCGCGCACCTGGCCGGCATCCCACCCGGGCTGCTGATTGGCGCGGTCCCCGGCGCGCAGCGGCAGACGGTCACCCTGGAAATCACGCCAGGCACGTTGTTGTGCTTTTACACCGACGGCCTGATCGAGCGCCGCGACCGCCCGATCGACCATAGCCTGGCCCGGCTGTGCCAGGCGGTGACCCCGCAACCACCCGATGCCGCCTGCGCCGCGGTGATGGCAGCAATGGTGGGCAGCCAGGCAGCCCGCGACGACATCGCCCTGCTCATGCTGTGGCGCCCGGCTTCGGGCACGGGATAGTCATGGCCACAGAAGAACTCCAAGATCGAGTCGGCAGGCCCGCGGCGCTAGCCGGGGCACCTGCCGCGGAACCAGCCCACCCGAACCCGGCGGATACGGACGCGTAGTCCGGACTCCGGGCACACCAGCCATGCGCGTCGCGCTGAGCACGGGATCAGCGGGCCGGCCCGGGCTGATAGAAAGCGACCATGCGGGCTGGACAGCTTCCGATCGACCAGCAGATCGCGCATTTCCGGGCTGCTCTGCGCCGCAACCGCACGCTGACCGAGGTACTCGCCCGTGCGGCGGCGATGGACCTGCCCAGCTGGTACCTGGTCGCCGGGTGTCTTTACCAGACGGTCTGGAACGTGGTCACCCGCCAGCCGCCGGAGGCGGGCATTCTGGACTACGACCTGGCCTACTTCGACGGATCCGACCTGTCCTGGGACGCGGAGAACGAGGTCATCGAGGCCGGGCACCAGACCTTCGCTGGCCTGGCCGTCCCGGTCCAGATCCGCAACCAGGCGAGGGTGCACCTCTGGTACGAGCAGAAGTTCGGCATACCCCTCCACCCGTATGAGTCCACTGAGGCGGCGATCGACACGTTCGAGGCAACAGCCGCCTGCCTCGGCGTACGCGTGCAGCCCGGCGGGCGGTGGCGTATCTACGCCCCGTACGGCCTCGCCGACGTGTTCAACCTGGTGGTGCGTCCCAACCCGGTGCTCGCGCCCCGTCACGTCTACCAGGAGAAGACCGCGCGATGGCGCCAGCAATGGCCAAGCCTCACCGTCCTGCCCTGGCCCGAGCGGCCTGCGGCCACCGGCTCGTCCGCGGCCCATGGCCGAGTCCCAGGGGATCGCCGGGGCAGAATTCCCTGAGATCTCTCACGCGCGGCGCGGCGGGCGGGGGATCCAGCGCGGGACCGTGCTCTTGTACTCCAGGTAGCTGCTGCCGAAGCGGCGGCGCAGCGTCCGTTCTTCGTATCCGGTGACGAACAGGTGAAAGCAGACCGCCATGATTCCCGCGTACGCCAGCAGCGGCAGCGACATGAACAGCCAGGCCTCCCCCACGACAACCAGGAGCGCGCCAATGTAGATCGGGTTGCGCACCCAGCGGTAGGGCCCGGTCGCGACAACACGCGACGGTGCGTCCCACGGCCCGGGAGTGCCACCTCCGACCGCCGCAAACTTCCAGACGCACCACAGGTACAGGGCCACCCCGGCCGCGATGACCGGGACCGCCTCCCAGGCGACCGGAGTGGGTGCGCGTCCATGGCGCGTCAAGATCGACCAGGGAACCCAGACTCCTCCCAGCCCCGGTACCACGATGGTGAAGACGAGATTGCGGACGGTAAGGCTAAGCGTGCGGGTCATCGTCGGTTATCGCTCCTTCTTGTCACATCGGCCGGGCCTGGTAGCCGCCGGTTGGCCGTCAACCGTCGAGAGCTGCCAAGTCGACATGCCGAAGGCGTTCGGGGTCGGAGATCGCCTCGATCTCGGCGATCTTGTCGTTCCTGAAGGTGAAGCCGAGCGCCCCGATGAGCCGTCCAAGAGCAACGATGGCCAGCCCCGCGGCCTCGTCCACCAGCGCGGGCCTAACGAACCGGGCGGCCCTCGAGTACCTGAGCGCGTAGGCGCCAACGGGCCGGGCACCTCGCATCACCGATGCTCCGCCGGGTAGCCCGGCGCTGTCGTCCCGGAGGACGACATCGGGGTCGAGCACCGCGAGGAGCGCGCCGAAATCACCCTCTCGCAGCGCGGTGAGAAAGGCATCGGCGACCCGCCGCTGGCGGCCCAGATCGACCGGCTGGGCCGGGGCTGCGCCGTGGACCCGCCTGCGGGCGCGGCTGGCGAGCTGGCGGGTGGCGGCCGGGGAGCGTTCCAGGATGGGGGCGATCTCGTCGAAGGGCACGGCGAAGATGTCGTGCAGGACGAAGGCGAGGCGCTCGGCCGGGGCGAGGGTATCGAGCACGACCATCAGCGCTGGGCCGACCGAGTCGGCCAGCAAGGCCTGGGCTTCGGGGTCGCTGACGTCGTCGTCGCCCATCGACGGCTCAACCGCTGCGTCGGCCAGGGGCTCCTCGCGGCGGCTCCGGCGGGCGCGCAGCATCTTGAGGCACTCCCTCGCGACGACTGTGGTCAGCCATCCGGCGAGGTTCTCGACTTCAGCGGCGTCGGCTCGGCTGAGGCGCAGCCAGGAGTTCTGCACGGCGTCGTCTGCCTCTGCGAGAGAGCCGAGCATCCGGTATGCGACCGCCCGCAGATGGGCCCGCTGCTCCTCGAAGCGCAGTGCCAGCCAGTCAGCCTCGTCCATCGGTCACATTCTCCCGTCGTGGGCTTCCTAGCCATGAACCGTCAGCCCGCCCGGATGTGACAAGGACCAGCCGGGCGCCGCGGTTGCGGCGGCCGTAGCTGAAGGGTCACCTCGCGAGCCATAGCCGGGGCGGCACCGGCCTGCCGCGTGGGCCCAACACCAAGGGGGCGTAGACTGCCGAGTCGCTGGACAGTCACGTCTGCGTGCGGCGCCCCCGGCGCCCGCCTGCATTCGGTGACAGCGTCCGCGGGTCCACATCGATGCAAGGGGGAGGGCCCATGACCGGTCAGATCGTGCACTTCGAAATCCCGGCCGACGACACCACGAAGAGCCGCGAGTTCTGGGGCTCGCTGTTCGGCTGGCAGTTCGAGGCCTATCCCGGCCCCTTCGAGTACCACATGACACGCATAAGCGACCAGGCAGGCCTGGCGATCACCAATATGGAGCCCGGTAAGCGGGGCACGCGCGCCTACTTCGACGTGGACGACATCAACGCCGGTGCCGCCCGCGTCAGGGAGCTCGGCGGCGAGGCAGACGAGCCAGGCCCGGTGCCGGGCATGGGCTGGTTCGTGACGTGCCGTGACCCGCAGGGAAACGAATTCGGCCTCTGGCAGACCGACCCATCCGCCCCGGCACCAGCGGGGTAGCCCGCGTTACGGCTGCCCGTCAAGAGCACCACCCCGCCTCCTTCCGCCGCGCTCACGGCTCCAGCGACGCGGTCGTGATCATTACGGCCGGGTCCGCCCGCGATCAGGCGACTCCCGTCGAGGCGGGTGCGCCGGCGAGCCGGGTCAGGAACGGGGCGAGCAGGGTGAAGAGCCGGTTGAAGAGCGCCGGCGGGTCGGAGTTCAGCGTGTCCTGGGCGAGCAGCTGGGTGAAGTCGATGCCTGGGCTGGCCACGCCGGCGGCGTTGAGGACGTCGAGGACGGCTTGGGCGATGACGCCGTATCCGGCGGTGGCCGGGTGGACGGCGTCCAGCCCGAACAGCCCCCCCTGGAGCCGCCCGGTCTCGTCCGAGCGGTAGAAGCGGGTGTCGAGGCCGGCGATGGGGGCGGGCAGAGGGTACGGCTGCCAGTCTTGCTGTGCGGCGCCGGCGACCGGATCGTCGAGGTAGCGGCGGTAGGCGACGCCGTCCAGGATCCCGCACAGGTCGACCAGGTGCCAGTCGCGCCCGTCGGCGCGGGCCCTGCGGACATGGTCCTGGATGGCGTCGTTGTACTGGTCGATCGCAGAGTCGATGGCCCGCGCCTGCTGATGGGTGATATTGCGGTTCTTGCCGGGGCGGAAGTCCTGTTCCGCGATCCAAGGGTCGGTGTAGTAGGGGAAGTAGCGTGAACCTTCCCGCCATTTCTCCCCCAGGTTGGCGGGGTTGACCCCGGTGGCGATCGGCGCGACGGTGACATGCGGCACCGTGGCCAGGAGCACCCGGCGCGCGGGTACCGGCAGCAGCTGGCGGACAAGCTCGGCGTACTCGGCCTGGAAATGCACCGGGTTCCACACCGTGTATGCGCCTTTGCGGTCCAGGTCCTGGAACCCCGGTCCCGACCAGACCACGCTCTTGCGCACGACAGATCCGAGAGCGTTATTGGCGCCCAGCATCACCACCAGCGTGCCGATGCCGCCGTCGTGGCCGTGGGAGGCGACGGCATCGATCTGGGCGGCCGCGGAACCGAACGGGGCCAGGACGGACGCGGCGGCGATGTCGTTATCGTTGTCGGGCTTGGCACCAAGCAGGTCATCGTGTGCCGGATGGCTGGCGATCCTGGCCATAGCCCGCGCCGCGGTCGAGGACAGGCAATCGCGCACGTCCCACCCGTAGATGCCGACGTTCTCATAGCGCAGATCGGTGCGCGGGGGGCGGCTGCCGTCGCCTCGCTCCCAGTAGTCCTCGTTGGCGTCAGCCAGGCTGTGCAGCTCAAACGGCAACTGGACCATCTCCAGCACGTTGAGCTCGTCCCCGAACCTGCCCTGCACGCCACGCAGCAGCGCCTCGATGTTCAACGGCAACCCGTCAAGCGGGCCCCCGTAGGCCGGCACGACCAGGCCCACTCCCAAAGACCGCGCGACCAGAGCGGGCCACGACAGGTCAGTGTGGAACACCGCGCCACTGGACATGCCGTGGGTCAATGAGTCGCCGACCGTGACGAGCGCATGCCGCGGCGGGTCAGGAACGGAAGGAAGATCAGGTCCCGGAACCCCCAACGGGACACCCAAGGTGGAATCGGTGATCCGCGGCCGGATCTGATCGGTTACCACAACCTCGGGCGGGGTGTGAGGGTCGAGAAACTCGGCGGGCAGCGAAGACACCATCGTCGTCACCTTCTCCGGCGCAGCCCAGGACTTGGACCATCCAATCCGGCCTCCATCCTGCCTCGCTCATGTGGCATTGGGCTGGCCGCCGTGGAAGTCTTCGCGGAGGGGGCACGGACCCAGGACCGCGAGGAGGCTGATGATGGTGCGGCCGCCGCTGGCTGAGCAGCTGGATCTTCAGCCGCATCCCGAGGGCGGCTGGTTCCGCGAGACGTGGCGGTCGCCGGTTTCGTTCCGGCCGCGGGGTACCACGGGCAGCGCCGCGACGGCCATCTACTTTCTGCTGCACCCCGGGAGAGCGCTCACGCTGGCATGTGGTGCGCTCGGACGAACTGTGGTTCTGGCACGGCGGCGGGCCGCTGACGCTGCGGCTGGGAGGGGGCGGCGATGAGCCGGCCGCCGGGAGCGCTGTCCTGCTCGGCGGCGATCTGGACGCCGGCCAGCAGCCGCAGGTCCTGGTCCCTGGCGGGGTCTGGCAATGTGCCGTCCCCGCTGGCCAGGCGCCGGTCCTGGTCAGCTGCGTGGTGGCTCCCGGCTTTGACTTCGCCGACCTTCGCCTCCGCTGAGGTTGCGGCTGCTTTCCCGGGGGTGGCAGGTTGGGGCTATGGCGACACGCCTGGTGCACCTGGTAGCCGACGCGGCCTACCCGTCGGGCCTGGCGCGGTTCTGGTCGCAGGCACTGGGGTGGCAGGTCGCCGGCGAGGAACCCGGCGAGGTGGTGGTGTGGCCACCCGGCTACGACTATCCCGACCCGGCAGCGCTGCCGCTGGTCTTCGTCCCGGTGCCCGAGCCAAAGACCGCAAAGAACCGCGTCCACCTCGACCTGGCCAGCTCATCGGCCGCGGACCAGGCGGCCACGGTGCGTCGCCTGCTCAGCCTGGGCGCCACACCGGCCGATATCGGCCAGGGCGAGGTCCCCTTTGTGGTGCTGGCCGACCCGGAGGGCAACGAGTTCTGCGTGCTCGACCCGCGGCCGGTCTACACCGGCACCGGACCGGTCGCCGCCGTCGTGGCCGACTGCGCTGACCCACTGTCGCAGACGCGGTTCTGGGCCCAGGCGGCGGGAATGGTGCCGCAGAACGAAGGTGCCGGCTTCGCGTCGCTGCGGTCCCCGAGCGGGGTTGGGCCGTTTCTGGAGTTCGTGCCCACCCCGGACGGTAAGACCGTCAAGAACCGGATCCATCTCGATGTCAAGCCCTACCCGGGTGGCGACCACCTGGCCGAAGCCATGCGGCTGCGCGGCGCCGGCGCCGTGCCAGCCGACGTGGGCCAGGGCGAGGTGCCCTGGGTGGTGCTGGCCGACCCGGAGGGCGGCGAGTTCTGCGTCCTCACCCCCCGCTGAACCGCAACCCGCGAGGACGCCGTACCCGGCAAACCGCCGCTGAGGGAGCGATCATGACAATCGAAATCGCGGTCCCCGATGACTGGACCCCCGGCCAAGTGCTAGCTATCCGGCAACTGCTACAGCACGCGGTGACCACGGCGCAGCCTGTCGTCGCCTTTGTCCGCAAGGACATCACCCCAGACCAGCTCAAGGAGATTCACGAGCGGATCCATGCGCTCGTCCAGGAGGCTGGCCTCCAGCCAGCATGAGCGTCCCGGCCCGGGTTGACCATTCAGGTCACCTTCGGCCCCCGCTCTGGTGACGTTCGGCTCTGCTGACGCTCGCGCCTGCCGCAGCACGATGGAGGTGAAAGCGAGCGAAAACGAGGGGTGACAACCATGCGGGCTGTGGTCGTCTACGAGTCGATGTACGGCAATACGCACCTGGTCGCGGACGCGATCGGTGCCGGGCTCAGGGCCGCCTTCGATGTCAGTGTTGTTCCAGTGGCGCAGGTTAGCCCGGCGGTTCTCGCCGATGCTGAACTGGTGGTCGTCGGCGGGCCGACGCATGCTCACGGAATGAGCCGGGCCGCCACCCGGAAGGCGGCTGTCGAAGCGGCAGATAAGCCGAACAGCCCGCTGAAGGTCGAGCCGGACGCGCCGGGCCGCGGTCTGCGCGACTGGTTCGGCTCGCTCGGCCAGCACCCGGTCAAGGCGGCCGCCTTCGATACCAGGATTCACGCGCCCGCCGCGCTGACCGGCCGGGCGTCCAAAGGGCTGACCCGGTTGCTCCGTGCGCACGGTTTCGAGGTGGTCGCAAAGCCGGAGAGCTTCATGGTGACAAAGCAGGACCGGCTCGAGCCGCAGGAGACCGCCCGGGCGCGCGAGTGGGGAGCCTCGCTGGCCGACAGCATCGTGCCAGCACGGTGAGCTAGCGAGCGGCGCCGGTCAAGTCCGGGCAGGTCTCATGGACCCACGTTCCGCTGACGCGCCTGCGGACGTCCTGCCCGGGCGCGATCGGCTGCCGGCAGCGTCCGCATTGCTGGTCGGCGGCACGCGCCGCGTTGTCATCCAACCCCGCTGGGGCGGCAGCCGGCGGGCCGAGCCCGACCGGGCGGGAGCTGGTGACGGGAAAGCCGGCGCCCCCCGGGCAGAAATGCGCCAGGTGCGCGTCACGCACCCGCTCGTCGATCTGCATTCGCTCCGTCCAGCCACCCAGGCCGGTTCCGCCGCCGTGAGGTCACACCCAGCCGCCCGGTCCTACATACAGGTTAGGTGTTCCACCTAGCGCACGGTTCAACGCACATACCAGGTACTGCGGGTACTTCAGCGACCCGGACCGCCACCTCTGGAAGGTCGCCTCCTCCGATTGACACCGTGGCCTTGTCACCTAGGGTTGCGGACATGCCGCTGCTGACCTCCATGGACTGACCGCGGACGTGGATCGGTCCTGCGTAACGGTCGGCCGGGTGCACCCTCCGGATGGCGCCGCTGCGTGATCTGCGTACTGGGCGACGCTCATCTCGACGTGGTGGTGTGCCCCAAGGGGCCGATCACGGAGGAGACCGACACGCCGTCGCGCACCTGGGTCGGGGCCGGCGGGCAGGCGGCCAACGTGGCTGCCTGGGTCTGCGCGCTGGGCGGCCAGGCCCAGCTAATCGCGGCCCGCGCCAGCGACCTGGCCGCGGGCCTGGTGGCCGCGGACCTGGCCCGGCGCGGTGTGCGCATCGCCGGGCCGGTCGTCGACGGCGGGACCGGCGTGGTCGTCTCGCTCTCCGACCACGGCATGTCCCGCTCGATGCTGACCGACCGCGGGGTGGGGCCGCTGCTCAGCGCGGATGCCCTGGCTGACGACTGGTTCACCGGCTGCGACCTGCTGCACCTGCCCGCCTACAGCCTGGCGAGCGAGCCCATCCGGAGCGCGGCGCTGGCGGCGGCCGCGCGGGTGCCGCGGCTCAGCATCGACCTGTCGTCCACGGCCGTGCTGCGCGACCACGGCGTCGGC
>WNGD01004808.1_pt1 | contig 13245 bp, 13 predicted proteins | sample 5400671 | NCBI WGS metagenome assembly WNGD01 (sample SAMN13153369, study PRJNA577476) | soil metagenome | isolation source: 40 cm soil or saprolite under grassland replicate 2 | place: USA:California | collected 2016-06-15
CCAAACGGTGCGCCCGAGCGTGTTGCGGCTGAGGTGGAAGAGCATTTCCGTACGCTGCCAGCGAGCGTGCCCGAATACGACCACTATGCTCCGGCGCGCTACTTGATCGAGCACTCGTCTGAGTTGTCTCTGTCAGGTCTGGACGAGGCGCTTGGTCGTTTCGAGCGACTCTTCGGTGACCTTAACGCCCTGAGTTAGCCGCGTCCCCGCATCCGAACATCGTGATCTCACGAATAGCCGGCCGTATTAGTCCGCTGGCAATTTTCGGTGCTTCCTCAGCAACCGCTTCATAGTGCTCATGCTCACGCCGTACTCCGCGGCCAGCCTGTGCTTGGGCTCTCCGGCTCGGAACCGCTCGACGATCTCCTGCACGACCGCTTCGCTCAGCCGGTCACCCGGCCGCAACGAACCGCCCTCTCGCGACTTGACCCCACCCGGCTCGTCCGTCCTGTCGCCATCCTCGACGCGTCGTAGCACGTCGAGCATGGGTCCGAGCAGGTCCGCGCGGTTCGAGTAACGACGCATTACCTCCACGCAAACTCCCAGGTCAGAGTCATGATCGCCAGGTCCGGCGATCACTGTGAAGATCGTTTGACCGTGGCTCGACCGTCGCGGCGAAACTCATCAGACGTGGATCGGCGGCATCTGGCGGTGCGGAACGCCCTCGATTGGAATGGTGGCGTGCCTGGCTGTCCGCTAGTTGAACAGGCTGCTGCGCGCTCTGCTGCCCTTGGTGACATGGCTTAGCTGGGCGTGGTCGTTGACGGCGCTGTGGGCGCTCGGGCCCGTCCGTTACCTGGTGTGGTGCTGGTGGCTTGCGGCGGCGGTTGTTGTTCAAGTCTCTGGCGCCGCTGGCCTCTGACGACAGCCGGCCAAGGGCCGGAAACTCGGAGGACGGCGGCGCGACCATCGGCGTATGGTCCCTTCCGTGACGATCTCGAACGCGGTGGAACAGGCTGACCTGCACCGGCTCAGTGCGACCCTCGCGACGATCCGCAGCCTGCACGAGCGCACCGACTCGCCTGAGCACTTCCTGAAGGCCGCATCCGGCACGGCGCTCGCCGCAGACGACGCCATGTCCAATCCGTTCCAGGTCTCGCACTTCGCGTCGGCCGCGATCTCGGTCGCAGCCGACAACCTCGATGCGCTGCGACGGCTGACCGAGGGGTGCCAGACGTGCGAGCCCAATACGATGATCTTCGCCACCTTCGCGCACTGGTCGTTACTGCGCGCCGGACTGGAGAATGCCGGGCGCGCCTTCTGGCTGCTGCGTCCCGAGTCGCGATCCGAACGCGTCATGCGGGCGCTGAGAATCCAGGCCGCCAACGTGATCAACAGCGACGCCGCCGAGAAAAAGACCCCCCGCGGGCCGCGCAAGCCGAAGGCGCAGCGGATTGCGCGCGTGAAGGACGTCGCCGCGCGCGCTGGCTTGCCGCGCAACAAGGTAGAGGACCAACCCAAGTACAGCGAGATCATGGCCTATGCCGGCGACCAGATCGCCGGGCAGCCGCTCCACGCGGAGTTCCTCTGGCGCGCGGCGAGCGGCGCTACCCACGGCGACTCCTGGGCCGTCCTGAGCCTCCAGGATCGCGAGGCGGTTGACGCGGCGGACGGCGTCACTAGCCAGCGCCTTACCGTTTCGGTCCGCATCATGTCGGTCGTGACCGGCGAGGCCGTCGCGGTCGCCCTGGCCGCGCTGAACCAGTTTGATCGCCGCAACCATCCCCCCGCATGACGGCCGAGAGCCGCGATGTGCCCGTCGGAGCCCGGCCGCCGCAGTCGCGATCACGCACTCTATTTCGCTATCCGTTTCATTTTTCAACGCAACAAGTCACGCGTGCCGTGGCGCGTGTCGCGTGCGGTTGGTTGCGAGGGCCACGTTCGCGGAAGGGCTGGCGACCAGGACCGCGTTCGCGCTTCCCCAGCAGATCTTGTGGGACCTGCTGGACGACTTCGTCTTGGTCGGGGAGGATGCGCTGAAGACGGCGACCCGGTTGATGATCGAGAAGACACGTAACCTGGTCGAGCCGGCTGGCGCGGCCGCTCTGGCCGCGGTGCTGGCCACGCCAGGAAGGTTCGCCGGCCGGCAGGTCGCCATCGTGTGCAGCGGCGGCAACATCAGCCCAGCACAACTGATCGAGCTGTGGCCCCGGGACAAGGCTTGATCCCCGCCACGGGGCGCTGTCGCCGTAAACAAGTACCGGAGCGCCGACGTTGTCCAGCGAGGTGGGACCGGCCCCGCTCGTGCTCGGGGCTGATGAGCATCTTGCGGATGCCGGGCTGGTTGACCGGTTCGCACGGTCCTGGGTCAAGAGGTCGCGGGTTCATGTAAGGAACGGGCAGGTTAGAGGCCGTGCTCTTCCCCGCCGGGGCAGGTAGTGCTCGCGAGGCCCGCCGGGGAGTCTTGCCGTGCTCGGCGGCGTCGATCTGCCGCCATGGACACGGTAGGTCGCAGCCGGTGGTGATCGACAAGTACCCCACCATGATCACCCGTCCCGTCCGTGATCGTTTTAAATGCCTGAATGTGATCGGCGTGCCGTTCAACCACGTGTGCACACCGGCGTCGTCTCGGCGACAGTCCGTACCTGCTGGTAAGCGGCGTCTGCCGCCTCATTCCAGGCGTCATATCCGGCTAAGGCCACGTCGGCCCGACGCTCTGAGTCAGCGCGGCTTATGGCGTTCTCAAGATTCTGCCTTGCGACAGCCAGCGCTTCGGGGCGACAGGCGGAGAACGCCTCAAACAAAGTTACGACACTTTGAATGATACCACGATTTTCGCCCTCCGTGTTATATGAAGCGAGAAAGTGATAGGACTCATCTGTGTTCGACCAGTCGTTGATCAAGCGGTTCGCCTGGGCTTGAAGGTCTGTGCGCAAATTCAGCTGATATGAAGTCTCGCTGTTAATGATCACCAAGCTCGCTGTCAGTCCCATGAAAAAAGACTGATGATGCCGAGAACAATCACGTTACGGCGCTTCTCACTCTTTACAAATACGAATAGCTGCACGGCGCTCGCCGCCAATCCGAGCACGAAGGCAATCGCGGTGATTACTCCCATGGCACCTCCCAATAGTGGGAGCGTACAGTCTCGCTCCGCACGCCCTTCGAACGTAGCGAAAGTTCTCACAGGCACGGGCGGCACATTTTGAGACGCACCGGCGCTTGGGACACTGGGCTCGAAGCTTCGGGTGATCCTAGCGCCCGACAAACCCCGCCCGGAGCAGCAACGATGACGCCGGCCGCTTGGCGCTGCCGACCTGGTTCACCACCCAGGGCGACTTGGGCCCGGACTTTGTGCTGCACCGCGACGGACAGACCGAGGTGTCCCACTGCAAGTGGTCCGGTCACGGCCGGTCCCGCTTGGAGCACTACGTGTTTTTCACCAGGCACTCGCCGAGCATCTGCGGCCGCGGGCCGACGCGCAGCGGCTGGCCCGCGGAGTGTGCTGGTCTTCATCGATTCCAATTGCCAAGACCCGTGATGGTCCCCCGAAACCATTTCTGATCCGGCCGATCGGAGATCTCCCAAGTCAGCGCGATATATGAATTGAATTGTCAGCTGATAGCGCGGATTCGATTCTTCCCTATCTGCCTGGCGACCGCTAGCCCTGGGGCCTGCAGTGCGTCATAGTTACATGCACTACCTTCCCAGCCGCGGCACCTATCGGGAAGGACGGTGAGCGCTGGAAATGGCCCGCGTTACCTGGGTTAGGTCGGCTCGGCGCGCTTATCTGACGAAACGTGGGGGCGTGTCCCGCGGTGGACAGGCGGCATGAGCTGATCGATCGCGGGAGCATCAACTGGGGTGGGTCCCCGGTGCGCTGGATTAGGCGGGGCGGCGGGGTGGAGTATCGAGGCGATGACCTCGATATCGTCGACGGGGCGGGGTCCTGGACGTACCACGATCCCGTCGGCATCGATCGCCCAGACCGGTACGCCAGGAAGCGCCGCTTGTATTTCTGCACGATCTATAGGCTGCTGGCATGTCGCAGCGCGTAGTTCGTACGCCGGTAGCTGAGGATCTTGAACGCGCCTGGGAGCAGGTCGCTGCGGCGCTGGCACCAACACCGTTGGTAGCGACGCAATTGGCCCCGGGTGCATTGCTGAAGCTGGAGACGCTCCAGCCGACGGGGTCGTTCAAAGTGCGGGGGGCGCTGGCCGCCGTCGGCGCCCTTCCTGCCGGTGTGCCCACAGTGACGGCGAGCGCGGGCAATCACGGGGTCGCGATGGCGTACGCGGCGACGCGGGCGGGCGTTGCGGCGACCGTCGTGGTCTCCACCCACGCTTCGGCCGCCAAGGTGGCGAAGATCAGTGCGTACCCGATCGCGCTGGTCCAGCACGGAACGAGCTATGACGACGCTGAAGCGTACGCCCTCGGCCTGCCCGGTCAACATGTTTCGGCCTACAACGACCCGCATGTGATCGCGGGTCAGGCGACCATTGGCCGGGAGCTTGACGAGCAGGTTGACGGGCCGTTGACGGTGGTCGTACCGGTAGGTGGTGGCGGGCTGGCGGCGGGGCTCGCTCTGTGGGCCGAGCAGCGTGTCCGGGCCGGCGAGGTGAGAATCGTGGGCGTCGAGTCGGCGGTGTCCCGGGCGGTGTCGACGGCGGTCGCCTCCGGCCGGATTCGCAGCCAGGAGATCGGGCCGACCATCGCTGATGGGATCAGCGGCAATATCGAGCCCGGCTGCGTGACACCGGATCTGCTGCGGGGGCGGGCCGAGTTCGTTTCGGTCACCGACGCCGAGATCCGCGTGGCGATGCGTTGGCTGTTCACCGAGCACGGCCTAGTCGTGGAGGGGGCCGGGGCGTGCGGTGCAGCCGCGGTGCTGGCCGGGAAGGTCGAGATCATCGGGCGCCTGGTCGTAGTGCTCTCCGGTCGCAACATAACCATTCCGGCCTACCTCAAGACGCTGGCCGAGGACTAATTTTTTGGTTCGGCCAAATTGTCTCTCTGGCCACGGGCGGTCACGGCCGTTCCAAGATCGTCAGGCTCGGTGAGCTGCAGCGTGCGAAGGGATGTCGCAAGTTGATCTCGTGTGGCGAGTCGCTGCGGAAATAGGACGAAGCTTCAGTACGACAAGGGTCCCGCTAAAGATCCGCGTCACCACCGGAGCTTCGTCGTGGTTCAGTCTGTCATTACCCATGCTGATCATGAACCTGCTGAGTCCGCGCTGCTGGCCGGAGCTTAACGGCCGAGGCCGGGGCGATCCTGACCAAGGGGTCCGTCGGCGCGACGTTCGAAGTCACGTTGACGTACCGTAGGGAACCGTGAGCCTGGATCGTACGCTGGCCGTGGGCACGCTTCTGGTGAAGGGCAGGCTACGCGGCTGTGGTTTCACGCTCGGGCCGCGACTCGCCCTGACGGCCAACCACCTGGTGCGTGGAAGCGACGGCCAGCCGCTCGACGCGGCCTCGGTCAGCTTCGAGTTGCCTGGGGGAACGCTGGCGGTCGAGCGCATCGAAACCGACTTGGGGCTCGATGTCGCAGTCCTTTATCTGGCCGACCGCGCCAGTATTTGGCTGCCTCCTGGCACGGCGGTGCAAAATGCCCGCTGGCAGGTGATCACACAACCCCAGCCAAACGATCCGCAGCTAGATGGGCGGGTGACGGCCATTCGGCGCCCGTTCCTGAACCATAAGGGCTACAAAACGATGGCGCATCAACTACTGGTGGATACCGAAGCGGACGATTACGAGGGTTATTCAGGGAGTCCCGTAGAGTCGCCGTCGGGGGTCGTCGTCGGCGTCCTAGTCGAGCAGGTTCGGTCACGGCTTCGAGCTTCGGCGGCAGATCCAAAGCGTGCCCTGCCGCTGTTGTATGCGACGCCGATCGAGGAGGTGATCGAGCGCTTCAGCCTTGAATCCGCAGTCGACGAGGCCAAAGCGCTCGAGACCACGAACGTTCCGGCCATCTCCTGCCGTATGATCGGTATTCCGGTCGCCTACGGGCTTGACGTGTTCCGCAATCGGGTGCGGGAGCGCGAACTCATCAGCGGCTACCTGATCGCGCCGACCACCCGGCTGATTACGATCGTCGGGCGGCGGGGGATCGGCAAGAGCGCGCTGGCGGCCAAGGTGCTGGACCTGGCGGCGAACGGGCAGTGGCCTCATGGCGCGGACGCGCCGCCAATTCGCGGCATAGTCTGCCTCAGCACCCGGACGTCGGGAATCACCGTCGAGCGGATCTTTATGGACTGCGCCCGTATCCTCGGGGGGGAGGAGGAAGAACGCCTCCACGCGGTCTGGCGAAACCAGCGATCGCTAGGGGACCGGATTCATGAGCTCTTCTCCGCGCTTAGTCCCGGCCGGTTCATAATTCTGCTCGACAATCTGGAAGACAAGCTGGGCGACGAAGGGCAGCTCGACGAAGAGCTCTCGACGTTCTTCGACATAGCCTTCCGGGCGCGCCACGCGCCATGCCTCCTGGTGACAACGCAGATCCCGCTCGCATTGAAGCCCGAGCTGCTGAGGTTCGATATCCGCATCAACCTGGTGGATGGCCTTCCGGTCGGAGACGCGGTAGAGCTGCTGCGGGACCTGGACCGCAACGGGGAGGCAGGTATACGGTACGCGCCGCCAAAGGAACTCGCCCGGGCGGCCGAGCGCGTCTATGGCATTCCAAGGGCACTCGAACTTGTGGTCGGCGCGATGGCCGACGACTATTTGACGCTGCCCACTCTCCAGAACCTGCTAGAGGAATTCACCGAGCGCGGTGACGTGCTCGCGAACCTTGTGCAGGAACGGTACGAACTTCTAGACGCCGAGGCTCGTTTCGTCATGGACGTTCTGGCGGTGTTCGGACGGCCGGTACCGCGCCGAGCGCTCGAATGGACCATTGGTCCGCTCGAGCCGGATCTCGATGTAGGCCGAGCCCTTGGCGCCCTTGCGCGGGCGCACATGGTCGCCGTAGATCGCAGCACGTGGAGCTTCGCCCTGCACCCGATGGACACGGACTTGACCTATGGACAGCTGAGTCCGGACGGTGAGCGGGGCAAACGAGCCCTTAACCGCCGGGTGGCCGACTGGTACGCCTCGGAAGAGGTGCCCGAGCAGCAGTGGCGTTCGACGAGCGATGTCACCTTTCACCGGTACGAATTCGAGCATCGGGTGAGAGCCGGCGACTTTGACAAGGCCGCACGGGTGCTCGGTGCTTTCGACGAGTTCCTCATCCTGCAAGGGTCGGTGTCGAGTGCGGTCTCGATGCACTTGCTCATTGATGGACGTTTGGAGGACCCTGAGGCCAGGACCATGCACTACCTCGGGCTGGGCATCGCGAGAATTCGCGGCGGGCCTTTCAGCGAGGCAGCCGACCTCTTGGAACGGGCCTTTGAATCGGCCACCGCCACCGGCGACGTCCAGCGCCAGCAGCGTTCGCTGTTGCAGCTCGGAAAGGCGTACCGTCAGCAACGCGACCCTGAGCACGCCATCGGCGCGCTCACCACGGCGATCGAGATCGCTCGGGGCGCTGACGACCTCGTGCATGAGGCACATTCATTGCTCGGTCTCTGCCTGACTCACTGCTACGCGGGCAACGCCGAACTCGCCAGTCAGGTGGCCGATGAGTTGGACGCGCTGGTGGCGCGCCATCCGGCAGACGATCTGCTCGCGGGCCGGGCCGCCGATGCCCGCAGCATCGTCTGCCTGGTGTCGCAGCAGTGGCAGCAGGCGATCGAGGCGGCTGAACTGGCGCTGGTTACCTACGTCCGATCAGGGGTCCCAGAAGCCATCGGCTATGTCCGCAACATCGAAGGGATCGCGCATCTGGCAATTGGCCGCCTTGAGGAGGCGATCCAAAGCTTCCAGCTCGGTCGGCACGAGGGTTCGATGGTCGAGACGATCGAGGTCGAGGGCTTGTGCCTGTTCAACCTGACGTGGGCCTACTGGGTCGCGGGATGGCTTCCCGAACTGGTCGAGACCGCGCGGGAGGCCGCCGACCTCCTTGAGGCGTGGGGCGGGTTGGACGCTCTGGCCGCGAGAGCTCTCGCGGAGGCTGCTGAGGCCATGGCAGCGGGAGACCAGAAGGCGGCGGCCGACCTTCTGCTGCGAACGGCCCATGGGGCCAGAGGGAATGCGGAGCTGTGTCCCCCGGCGTGGTTCGAGGAGGAGGCCCGTCGGCTTTCGTCGGCGGAGGCGGACGGTTCCTGAACCGCATTTAGACGACCAGCTTGTGGGACTTAAGATCTCGCTCGATCGCGAGGATGTCCTGTACGGCCTGCCCGGGGTGCGGTGCGCTTACCGCGATCATCGCCCACTGTCCCGGCACGGAGGCGATCGGCTCGCACCGGTCGGCCGTCCGGCACGCCAGGATCGCTTCGGTCAGCACGTCCAGGGAGGCCCTCGGACTGGGCCGCACCACCTTCGTCGCGGCGTACTGGCTTCCTTCGTCAGGGAACGTCGCGTGCGCGACCTTGTTCAGGAAGGTGCGGAGATACTCGGCTCCAGTGGAGAGCGGGTTGAGGTCCTGCACGGCTAGCACGATGTCCGTGCCGAAACGGCCACCCAGCCGCCCGATCCCGAAGTCGAGTCCGGCTTTTATCAGGCCGAGGTGTTCACCGTTGAACGAGGCGCCCACCAGCCGGTTCATAACGCTCCGGATCCCGTCATAGTGGGCTGGTGAAAGGCCAGGATGGCAAGATTCATCAATGTAGATGTTGCCCTGCCAGGTCACGTCGCGGAGAAATTGCAGTGTCGCCCCGTCGGCAACCCGGCCGTATTCGATGTGCGCCGATGGCGCGAGCATGAGCCGATGGCCACTAAGGTCGGTGTGCAGGTAGCTGAGGTGGGCCTCAAGCACGCAGTCCTCTCCCGTCGCGGCGACCTCCCTGGCGAGAACGCGAAGCGCGGCGACATCGCGTAGATCGAGCGCCTTCCGAATTCCTGAGCCCGCGCCACCTCTCGATGGTTTGGAGCACCCGATTCGCAGCCCGTAGCGTTCAACGAGGAACCGCGCGCTCAAAGCGAGTTGGGAGAAGACGGACTCGGCATCGCTCTCGGCCCTGATGGTGTAGCCCGGGATGACGGGGACCCGGAGACCGAAATCCCGCCAGAATGGGGCATCGGCGTGCTCGGCGCTGAGCAACCGGTAGGAATCCCCGGACGACTCGCGCTGCGAAAGGCCGGTGACGTCCATGACCCAGGGGTGCAGCTGCGTCTTGTGCGCCCAGCTCCGCGACAACCACACGGCGTTCGCATCGACCCGGATCGCGGGCAGGCCGACCGTCCTCCGCAACCACAGAAGGAAGATCAGCATCTCCTCGTCCAGGGCATAGACCATGACCCGGGCGGCAGGGTGGGCGCGGAGCCAGCGAATGAGCGGGTCAAGAACGCCGGTGCCGGTGCGGGAGTACTCGCCGGCCAGCTTCAGCAGGGCGTGCGAGAGGTAGTAGTACTCCAGGCATCCCACGTCGACTGCCCGCACACCGGCCAGCCGAATTGCTCGCTGCCAAGGCTCCACTCTCCCTACGACCAGGTCATCACTGCCGGCCAAATAGACTGACCTGGCTTCGCCATAACCCGACGGGTCCTCGACGGCGATACGGCCGACCGGGCCATAGAGACTATAGAGGCTGGTTTCGAAGTCCTTTTTCAGCGAAGTCGCAGAGTGCAGGATGATCGCCGGACCGTGGCTTGCCGCCGCCCTCTCGGGCTGAATCCACTTCCCCGCATGCGGGCTGAGTTCCGCAATCGGGACCCGGAGCAACTGGCGGCAAAAGCGCCCGATCTCGGCCCTCGACAACACCCTCGGACCGGTCTGAAAACCCTCCCACCGGGCCGTCCGCCCGTCCGGCAAATTCACCTGGGTGCCCGCGCTTTGAGCGCTACACATGATCACCAGGGTGGATCCAGTAGCTGGTCAGTATCAAGCGGCGATTCGCCTGCAGTGGCGTGGCTCGGTGCAGTCCGCGGCCATCGAACACCAGCAGCGTGCCCGCCTTACCCGTGCACACGATTTCCTGATACCCATATTCATTCTTCAGCCGGGCGATCTCATGCGGCCATAGTGAGCCGACGTAGAACACATCCTCATCCCGCGCGAACCCTTTGTCATCAACACGGTAGTAATTGTGATGACGAGCCTCATGTAAATATCGCCAACTTCCCCGGTGGCTGCCCTTGAGGTAGACGGTCGGGGCATTCTCAACGCCGACATAATCGAGATAGAGCCAGGCTTTGACCCTCAACTTCCAGGTATCTATGTGATAGTTCACCTCGAAGGTCGGAATGACACCAAGACGCGTCTTGAGGCCGATCGTCCGGTGCAGCGGTATCGCGCGCTCCGAGAGATAGCTGCGGACGATCTGCGGAACTATCGCGTGGTCAAAGAAAGGCCTGAAGTCGGCGATGCGGTCGGCATCAGGGTATCGGTAGGCGCCATCACCTTCCGGAGACTCGTCGAACTCGGCGACGTCGGGTACCGCATCGCGCATTCTCGCGACCGCTCCGGCATCCAAGAAATCCGGGATGATCACCACTCCATCACGCTTCAGGACGTTCAGATAGGACACCACCTCGGGCGGTGCGGGCGCGGGATGGAGCCTGCTGAAATAACGTGTCCGGATCGGTAGGAAGCGGATGACCGGAACAATCCCGAAGAACTCTTCGAACGCATACTTTGAACACATCACTCCGGTTTCCCTTGATGCATGCTTGTGGCTCTCTCAATGCAGATCGAATTGTCTCATGGGACGCCCCGTACGTACATGGCCGTTGCTGGCCACCGCCCTCCGCTCATGGCTCAGCCCCGACAGCGCGGTCAGACGGTCGGCGCGGCCGTTTCAAGATCGCTTGAGGCGGGCGGGACAAGGCATGACTGGTCGCCTGTCGAGCTAGATCGCGATCTGGTCGCGTACGGCGTGCCGGGCGACGACCCGGTGCCAGTCGCCCCGCGGTGCCCGGAGTGCCCGGCGACACGATGGTGCTGGAGCCTCACAGACGGGACAGGTCGCGGACGCGGACTCTGGGGAATCTCAGCGAGACGTAACCGTGGGCAGCGGCTTTCGCATCCAATTGGTGGCTGATACCTATGTCGCCTAGAAGTGAGCCATCGATACAATTTCGGACACGTGTCAATCGGCCCTTCTGCAGCAGATCGGGCCAGCCTCGATAGACGGGAAGATGCCCATGACTGAGTCGAGCCCGGGGCGGGTTCTGGTGCAGGTCGTGCCGGTGGAGGACGGGCGCGAGATTAGCTGGGGTTCCAACAAGGTGCAGAACCTCGCGGATCGCCTTGCGGACATAAAGGCAGCGATCGCCTCAGGGGCCGCAGCGGTTGCGGATAGTTTGGGGGCACTGCCTCGTACGCCGGGGTGGCAGGTTAGCGAAGTGTCTGGATCGTTCGGGTTGAGCCTGGCCGCCGAGGCCGGGGTCATCTTGACGAAGGCCTCTGCGCAGACGACGTTTGAGGTGACCGTCACCTTTGAACGTGCGGAACGCTCCTCATAACCGGGAGGGTAACGGTGCGACGATGGCGGAGGGTCGCGTCGTCATCGGTGGAGTGCCGCACGGCGCGGCGTTTTTATTAGCCCCTGATCTGGCGATCACTGCCCGCCACGTTATAAAGGCTGCTCTAGGTGCGGATGGCAATCCGCAGCGGGGGGAATCGCCGCAGAATGCTGTTGCTGGTGATCCTCAGCGCGCTCTTCCTCCCCGCGTGTGGAACTCTCACGGAAGTGGGCAGCACGCCAGCCGCACCCGCGGCGGGTTGGGGGCACCCGCAGGGTGTCGTGCTGATCATTGGAGCACACCGGAATGCACCAGCGCCGTCGTTGGATCAGCGCTTGGATTCACCGGGCGTTGACGATCTGGAGGCGCTGTCGGTCGCGGCCGACGCGCCGCGAAGCGCCGGGGCACCGCACGCTGAATTGGTGCTGCTCGACTCTGGCCTTGACGACCGCGGCGCTCTGGATTTCACTGCGCCTGGCATGGTTCTCGGTCCGCGCGCACCCGGTCGCGAAAACCTACATCAACCGCACGATCATCCCGGCGCTCTGCGCCAAGGCCGGAGTCCCGACCGCCGACGTCCGGCAACATCACCAGCCACCGCGCCCGCTCCACGATCGCCAGCCAGCTCTACAACGCCAAGGAGCCGATGACCCTGTTCGAGCTGCAGGCCTGGCTCGGGCACCGGAACCCGGCCACCACCCAGCACTACGCGAAGATCACCCCCAACACGCTCACCAGGGCATACACCGAGGCCGGGTACTTCGCCCGGAACATCCGCACCATCGAGGTCCTCCTCGACCGGGACGCCGTCGCCTCAGGCGCCGCAGCGGCCGGCGAGCCGTGGCAGTACTACGACCTCGGGCACGGACTGTGTTCCTACACCTTCTTCGAACAGTGCCCGCACCGCATGGCCTGCGCGAAATGCGACTTCTACACCCCGCCCCCCCAAAAGCTCAAGCAACGCCCAGCTCCTAGATGAGGCTGGGATCGGTTCGTGGTGCTGGGCCTGGATCACGATCCGGGCCTGAGCAGCGGGCAGGTGCGGCGGGCGTTGCGGGCGCGGTTGCGCCGGATCCGCCCGCTACCGGTGACAGCGGCCGAGAGGCGGCGCGGGTTGTGGCGGAATTTGAGGCGCTGCGGACGAGGCTGCGGCGGCTGGATCTGCTCGCGGATCTGGCTGAATCCGGATCGCTGGCCGGGCCTGGTATTACCGGGCTGGCGTGGGCGAAGTGCCGCCGGTGCTGGCCGCGGCCACGGCCACGGCCACGGCCACGGCGGAAGACGTCCAGCGGGTCTGGTTCGAGCGGGGCTCGCGCGGGAGGCGGCGCGTTTGCGGCTGGAACGGGCGGCTGCCGACCGGCGCAGACCCGGCCGAGCCCCCCAAACAGCGACCACCTGGGCGCTCGGCCCAAGCCTGGGCAGGCCCAGCCGTCGTGGAGCGTCACAACCCGAAAGCTCACCTTGCCGGTCGCACCACTTGGCCGCTATAGGCGCCAATGAAGGGGTGCGATGCTGCCGCGACTTGCCGACCACAAATCCCGCCCTTTCGCCCGTAGAAGACCAGCGGCACCGGCAGTTTCGGAGTAGCCGATGACAGGACGAGCGCGAATACGTCAGCGCGCTGGCAGTTCGTCGGCAGACGCCTGCGCACGGCCGCGAGTCTCGTTGCGGATTGCTCTTGCCGGGGAAGAACGGGCAGGTAGGTTCTGGATATGGAGATCATCAATTTGGGTAAGGCGGATGGGCTGCCGCCGGTAGATTGGGCCGCCGTTGCCGACAAGCTCGATGCGGGGTCGACACC
>WNGD01004810.1_pt1 | contig 13242 bp, 9 predicted proteins | sample 5400671 | NCBI WGS metagenome assembly WNGD01 (sample SAMN13153369, study PRJNA577476) | soil metagenome | isolation source: 40 cm soil or saprolite under grassland replicate 2 | place: USA:California | collected 2016-06-15
ACAGATTTCTCATCTTCTGCTCAGTAGTGTACCGTCTCGTTTTCTTGTTTTCCTGGCGCACGTCAGAGCGTCACCTCACTGCTTTCTTGCTTCACGATGTGCTGACCATCCTTGCCTGACGATGTGGGTAATCCATACAATTACAGGTGCGCTTCGCGCCAGAGGACGAGGCCCTGCGTGGCTCTATCGCCAGGGCTCGTGCTGAGAACGTTCCCACGATCCAGATTTCGCCGCTGCAAGGAAAACTGTTGCAGGTCCTTGCGCTGGCGTGTGGAGCGCGTGCCATCCTCGAAATCGGGACCCTGGCTGGCTATTCTGGCGTCTGGTTGGCGCGCGGCCTCCCCCCTGATGGCAGGCTGATCTCGCTGGAAGTCAATCCCAGGCACGCGGAGCTTGCCCGCGCGACCTTTGCCGAGGCTGGTGTCAGCGATCGTGCGGAGGTCCGTGTTGGTCCGGCCCTCGATCTCCTGCCAACGCTCGTTCCCGAAGCGCCCTTCGATCTGATCTTCATCGACGCCGATAAGATGAACTATGAGCGCTACCTGGACTGGGCGGTCACGTTGAGCCGGACAGGATCGCTGATCGTGGCCGACAACGTCATCCGTGGCGGGCGCGCCTTCCAGACACCACCTCCTGATGAAAGCGCCGCTGGCGCTGCGGCATATACGCGCAAGATCCTGGCACATCCACGTCTGGTCAGCGTGGCGTTCCTCAATGACGAGGACTTCAACGACGTGGAGGACGGCTTTGCCATCTCTGTTGTGACCTCTGCAGGCCAGTGAACCGGGCCGCCCACACCTGGCGTGACACAGGGCTTCCTTGACCTGAGTAGCCTGGATTAGTTGTCCATTCGATCCAGCAATATAGCAATATAGCTACAGCGAACACAGCGGGGTGTGGGATACGTGGGATAAACGGCATAAACTGCCATGAAGCGGCCTGTAGAGCGGATTTACAATATGCCGTTGTCGTATTAGCCAAAAGGGATAAACGGCATATATTTGAATGGTTGTGAGGGTCGTTAGGCGAGACCCGCTAGCAGGTAGGGAGGTGATTGTTGCTTTCCAGCACAAAAATCGCTGGAAAGCAAAAAAGGGGAGCCTATATATATTTATATAGGAAAGAATATGCTTTTGCAAGTGAGCAAGTGAACGCGAGTTTATGCCGTTTATCCCTTTTGGCTAAAACGGCAACGGCATATTGTAAAACGGCTCTGCAGGCCGTCTCAGGACAGTTTATGCCGTTTATCCCTTTTGTTCTATACACTCCGATGCTCTGTAGTTCTGTAGCTATATTGCTGGTGCGAATATTTTAGTACATCACGATCTGCGTATTGTACGTGGTGTTATTGTAGACCCACGCCGCCTCGTCCTCCGGCATATTGATGCAACCGTGCGTGCCATAATCCGCGCTCACGTTGCCGCTGGAGTCGATGTGGTAGAACTGGGTGCCGGGACCGTAGTCGTTGCGCCACCAGGAGTCGTGCAGGTAGTAGCCGCCTTGATGGTACAGGATGGCGTAGTTGATCGGCGTTGGCGCGTAGTAGTAGGGCGAACCGGGCGGATAGGGCGACTTGAACGTCGTGTGATATTGCCGCCACAGTGGCACCCAGAGTCCTGGCACCGGTGGCAGCTCAGGTCGCCCCGCAGTGATCAGGAAGGAGCGCACCAGCTTCCCATTGTCATACACGCGCAGGGCCTCCTCGATAAACGAGACCACAATCACCTGCGAATGCTGCAACTTGTAGTAACTCAGCAACTTCTGATCGGTCGCGTGGACCTGCTGGTAAGGAGTTGTATCCTTCGCGTCCGCCTCCATCATATGCAGGTGGAAGAGCGCGTTCTGCGTATCGGTCAGCGCCTGCTGGTAGTCGCTCGCCGTCGCGGCACTGTTCAACTCCCGATCCAGGTCTTCTCCGATGCCATTGGTCATGTACGCGCCATCGAGCGGGTAGCTCTGCCCGTTGTAGGTATCATGATATTGATGTGCGTTGCCCCAGGCGTTGACCCCGGCGTGGAACTGCTTGATCAGCGCTGTAGCCTGCCCCTTCAGCAGATCATTGCGCATGGACGCCAGGTCGCTGTCTGCCTGCCTGGAGAAGGCCAGGTAGTCCTGCATCGTCTTGACATTCTGCGCCCGCGCGCGATCGGCATCGAGGCGTTTTTGATAGCTGGTCACATCAATGCCGTTCTGTTTGATCTGTTGAACGGCATTGCTCAGCTCGTTTATCTTGGCGTTTGTCAGCAGTGGAATAACCTGGACAAACTTCGACGATGCCTGCTGATTTTGTGCGTCGATTGCCTGGTTGGCCTGCTGAAGGGCAGCAGGCGTCGTCGCTGCGTCGATCGCGTTTTTATCGTCAGTGTAGGCCTGTTGCAGCGTCGAGACATCTTGATGCCCATCCTTCATGAGCGTGATGATCTGGTTGAGCGTCTGTAGCTTCTCCAGGCTGTCTGGCAAGACGCCCAGGGCCGCAGTCGCACCGGTGGCCTGATTGTCGATCGCGAGAAACTCTTTCGGATAGCGCGCCTTCTGCATCGCCGCCATATTCTGATTATAGAGCTGCGTGAGTGCGGTAAGCGGCAGGTTGGAGGATTGTTTGGCCGCCAGCGCCTGGTGCAGGTCCTGCAAGTGGTCCTGTGCCTGTTGTGCCAGTTGCTCGGTCGCAACCTGAATGACGCCCTGGGTCTGCACAGTAAGTTGTTGATAGCGTGTGGCGAGATTGGTATAGTATTCGTCCACTGCCGCGTTGTTCGCCAGCGTGAAGGGAGCATGCGTTGCGTTGAGCGCCTGCTCTTGATCGATGACCGCCTGCAGGTTGGTACCGGGAACGCCGATGCTCTGCGCGTAGTGGATGCTGCCGTCGAGGCTGGCACGCTTCTGCGCAGCCTGCTGCTGTCCTACCTGATCGCTGCCGCAGGCGCTCAGAAGCGCGGTAAGGGTGGTGAGCAAGAACAGAGTTGACAGGAAGCCGACGTGGACGGCTCTTCTTTTGTATGTGCGTATGTGTCTATACGTTTTCATTTGTAATACACAATCCTTGTAAAGGTTTTCATTAGCCGAGACAGAAAAATAGGGATTTTAAGTTTCATATTTTTATATGTTTCAATTAATGTAGTGTATATGGAGGGGATCTGTCAAGACGTGCCAGATGGTGTGGGTCGCAGGGCGCGCTATCTTTACCGTGATGTAGTACCTCCATACTATTTTGCAGAAAAATACGCGTGGCCTCGTTTTAGTCGTGGTAATATCCACACATAAATACCTATCGCAATAAATGTCAAAATGGCAAAAAGAGAGGAAGCAATCATGCAAACGTTAACGCGGCCACAGACTCCTGGCGAGCCATACAAGGCACCAAAACGGCCCGGCAGGCGTTTCTCCCCTTTGATGCTTATCACTGTTATAGTCACAGTGGTTATTGCGCTGGGTGCCGGAGTATTCTTCGTCGTACGACCTATTTTTGGTTCACATGCTGCAGCGAATCCCAACCCGAATTGTAGCTTGCGGGTGCCCGCGAATCCGCTGTCGGCCCAGGGCCTGGCGACTCCATACAAGTTATCTGCCACCGATCCGGCGCAGGGGCCCTGTAACGAGGCCAATGCCGGGCAGTCAGCGTTTGTGCAGGCGGTGATCTTCGATCCGGCGACAAATACTCTTTCCGCCTACGAGCCGCTCGTGATCGACCGGGGCACGCAGCCCGCCGTCGCTCCGGTGGCGCCACAGATCCCGCAAGGATCTGTTGTAGGTCTCTGGTTCGGCTTCAACGGCACGTTCCTACACCTGACTGGTGGCACCTTCGCTGGTCGCTGCGTCAACGGCACTGGGGGCTCCGACTTTGGGCAGTTTGCCTATTGTAACGCTCCGAACTTCTTCCGCGCAGTGAATACATCCATCCAGGCCGGGAAAGTCACGGTCCCGGCAGCCGGAACGGCTTCGGATGGGAAAGCCTGTCCGACAACGCGCGACTTTGCGCTGGTCGATATGGACCAGAGCGACAACGTGCAGACGCAGTATCTCCTCAACGCCCAGGGCCAGACGGCGCAGGTCTCCGATGCTAACAAGACCCAGTTGCCGAACGCAACGACCATCGGCAACCCGAGCGATAACGCCCTGCTCTCACGCTTCGTCAATCCGGCGCTTGGATGCCAGTCCTGGCAGATCCCCGATCTGGCGAACAATGGCGCGCTGACCGCGACTATGGCGACTGACGAGTTACAGGCGGCGGCGAATCAGCAGCCGCCGATCGCGCTGGTCCCTGCCGGCGACGAGATGGTGCTTGTCAACAATAATGCCAATCTGATGAAAGTAAATGCGTACCGTATTGGTGTTGACCAGACGCCTGCTGCTACGCCCAACGATGCCAGCACGACGGCCTACTGCACCAATCTGATCAACGTGGGCTTGCCGCGTCTGCAACTGGATATGCAGACGTTCCTGAAGCAGCCCTCGCCCGATGGTGGCGCGACCGCTAACTCGCTCTTTACCTTCCTGGCGAACCGCCTTAACGCGACGCTCAGCAACAACGGCCTGAATTGCGTGGGTCTGCTTAACATTCAGAACCCCGTTACCTTGACGACCGATGCCAATGACATCGTGACGGCAGCCACGCTAACTATCGCCGGGACAGGCACAGGAACCGGTACTGGGACAGGCACAGGGACCGGCACAGGCACGGGCACGACAACGGCGCCGGATTGCAACGTGAACGGCACCAAAGTAGCGGGTTGCGCGGGTACGACGACGATCAATGGGCAGACCTGTACGTTGGCATTTGCCAATAACACCGTCTCGGTAACGTGTCCTGCGCAGGGCGGCACTGGCACTGGTACTGGGACCGGAACCGGCACGGGAACTGGCACGGGAACCGGTGGTGGCACCACAGGGACCACGCTCCCGTTCAACAACAGCGGCACCAGCGATGATGCGAAGATGGGCGCGGGCAACTTCGACGGCGCAGGTTTCAGCTACTCGGTGCAGGCGTTGCAGAACGCGGGCATCACGGCTGGCAAGGCGATCGCGTTCAACGGCGTCAACTTTACCTGGCCCTCGGCGGCGGCGGGTTCGCCCGATAACGTCCAGGCGGCGGGACAGGTTATTCCAGTGACGGCGGTCAATGGCGCGACGACGTTGGCCTTCCTGGGTGCGTCGAGCTTCGGCCCATCGAGCGGCAGCGCTACTATCACGTATACCGACGGCACGACGCAGGCGTTTACGCTGGCCTTCAGCGATTGGACGCTCAATGGCGGCGGGTCCGCACCCTTGAACGGCGAGCAGGTGGTTGTGACCACCTCTTACCGCGACTCTGCCAACGGCATGCAGTTGAACCAGATGCCGAACGTGTTCTACATGGGCGTCGCTTTGCAGGCGGGCAAGACGATCAAGAGCGTCTCGCTCCCCGCAAGCGTCAATCATGGTCAGTTGCACGTCTTTGCGCTCGGCACAAAGTAGTACATTCGTAGACGAACGGCTCGCGAACGCTTCTTAATAGAGGCGTTCGCGAGCCGTTTTACGCGGAAAAGGTCTCTCGACACGTTTTTTTCAGGGGAGCGATCTGCTTTTCGAAACTGTGTATATGCCCGCTCAAAAAGGGCAACATGGTTTAGAGGATATCGCGGCCTGTTTTGTTTCAGCGCTGCGTGATGGCTACGAGGCGGCTGCGTTGCGACCGTAGCGTACCGTCCACCAGGAGAAGAGCAGAATCACCGCCGCCAGCAGGAACATGACCGTCTCGTCGCCCAGGGTGTCTGCGATCGCGCCCGCGAAGAGCAGCACGGGGATCGAGCCGGCATTGTAGAACATCGACTGGAAGGAGATCACGCGTCCTCGCTCCCCCTCGGGTGCGTGCTCCTGCATCACCGCCTGCGCGGGAATGTTCACCATGTCGAGCGCGACGCCGATGAAGAACGTGATGCCGCTCACAATCAGGAGCGCTCCCAGCGCGGGCAGGGCCAGCAGGTACCAGGAGAAGCGGGCCGTAGGAATAAGTGCCAGCCCAATCGCCGTGCTGATGCTCCCAATCATGATAGCGCGCTCTTTCCCTAAACGCTGCGTCAGAGCGGGCATGATCAGTCCACCGATCACCAGTCCAATGCCAGCAGGCGCAAAGATGATCGGCATATCCTGGACGGGCAGGTGCAAAACATCGACGACATATGGACCCGCCAGTTCGCCGATCACCAGCAGCAGGACACTGACGAACGAAACCTGGAGCAGGGCGAGCATAAGCTGGCGGTCGCTGCGAATATAGTCCCAGGTCTCCTTCACATCGTGTCCTATGATCTTCCACGCCTGCTTGCCTGGTGACGTAGGAATCTCCGAATCTTGTTTCTGCGTATGCAAGGCCTCGGCAGGCATCGCCAGGATCAGCAGCGTGCAGACGACGTACATGATGGAGACGAAGGTGAAGAGTACGTCGTATGAATGAACCTGCACAGTGATCACGCCCAGCGAGAAACTGAAGGGTGGGAAAAGCGAAGTGATAAGTCCGCCAATGACCAGAAAACCGACCGCCTGTGCCAGCGTAAGCGTGATGTTGAACAACGAGAGTGCGGGCACCAGGTCTTTCGTGCCCACGAGGAGCGGGATCGCTGATGCCTCCGCCGGCATAAAGAACTGCGTGATCAGCGAGATGATGAAGGCCAGGACGTAGAGCGGCACGACCGTCTGCGAGTTCCAGAGCAGCGCCACCACGATCAGCGCGGTAGCCACAGCGCGTAGCGCGTTGCTGACCCAGAGCACCATGCGCTTGTCAAGGTAGTCGACATAGACGCCCGCGAGCAGACTAAACGGCACGGCGGGCAGCGTGAATGAGATAATGGCGATGCCGACCAGCTCAGTTGAATGGGTAATCGCCGTCACAATAGCGATCACGCCATAATTGGCGGCATTAAAGACGGTCTGCGAGAGCAATTGTGCCAGCCAGAGCAGCAGGAACGAGCGATTCCTCAGCACGGTCCTGAACGATCCAATAGTTGCCTGCTCAGCTGGTGATGTAGCCGGGATCTGATTATCACTTTGTTCTGTCTTCATGTAGCTCCTTCATGTGAGCCTTCAAGACGATTTTTCTCTTCCTCGTGATAGCAAGTATAGCAAGCTCACCTCTGTCTATGCGATTCCACATAAGTTTATCATATGAATTAAGAGGGGGATTGGATGCTAAAGAGAGGGATTGCAGAGGCGCAGGGCGACCGCGAGGGTCGCCCGTACAAGAACACAAAGGAAGTGCGAGTGCAATCGTGTCCTTGTACGGGCGATTCTTGCAATCGCCCTGGCACGTTGGTGAAAAGATCTTACGCCTGTTCGACATCGGGAGGATTTTCGCTCTTTGGAGCCGCGTCCGTCCCATAGATCATATCGGTAAGTTCCTTGCGTGAGCGCTCCAGGAAGTTGCGCAACTGGGCCTGGCGCTCCGGCTTATCGGCGGCGCTGCGCGCAGCGATCACGAAGAGCCGCGCGACCTCCGCAGCGGTGCTGCGCATGGCCTGCTGTTCCGGCGAGGGCTGGTACCACCCGCGCGGACCACCCCATGGGCCACCAGGACCACCAGGGCCACCCCACGGTCCTCGCGGGCCGCCCCAGGGACCCCAGGGACCGCGCGGCCCGTCGGGCTGCATCCAGGGAGGCGTCCAACCTTGCCAGTCTCGTGAAAAACGTCTGCCAAACATGAGTCGACTATCTCCTTATCTATGCTATGCAACAATGGGAGCGAGCATCTCTCTCCGGTCCCCTGACCGTATCTTCTCTCGTTCCTAACCACATATACGATATGTCGTATTGTAGGTTACAGAAAATGTGGCTCTGGCTCACTTTGTGTGATTCCGCAGTCGCAGAGAAAAATCATGTCTGTGAGAACAAGCGGCTAGAGCCTTCACACAAAGTGAGCCAGAACCATTTTTGCTCGAATCGTTGTCATACCCCTTTTGCAATACGCTTCAATTGAGCTGGATGGGAACCTCTACCTCCGCTATATGTACGCTGTGCAGCCACTGATGACATTGACGCCACCACATGCCCTCGCCGGTGTGTTCGGAGCAAACACCATGGCTGACCATGCATAATCGTAGGTGCCTGAAAATGTGTAGGTGAGCCCATCTGAAAGGCGCTGGGTCCTGATCACGAGAAAAGCCAGGCCAACCTTGCTCGTCACACGACCCCAGTTAGCTCCACACGTGGGCGAGTAGCGCAATTCGACGTACGAGTTACTGAATACTGCCGTTCGCACTGTATAGGCGTCGGCGCTGCAGCCAGTGGTTGCAGGATTCAGTCCATCGCAGCCATCACCCGAGCAGGTGACATGAGGCAAGCTCCTTTGAGTTGTGTTTGCAGGTAGGCTCTTCTGGGATGCGGATGCACTTCTCACTTCGCTAAAGGCCGTTATTCCAAACAGAGTAATTAGAAGGGTGGCTGACAGTAGAACGAGTTGGATCCTTCTCATACGTTTTGTCTCCTGCTTGAGAGGTGACTCGATAGATCGTCGAACGGCGACGCTTCGACCGCTGGGATGCTATCGATCGTAACGCAGTACAACAGTGTTGAAGACGGTCCTTGCCTCCATTACAATTGAACTTTTGTACAAAAGAGATCATGCAGATACACTTGGGATCTCAGTAGTATTCTTCTATCTATAAGACGCAAGAACTCGATATTTATTAAAATAAATGTTGTTTTTCTCTGCGACTGTGGGAAAGCGCGCGGCGTGATCTTGTTAGATGCCGTCTGCGCTTCCTATAAGCGTACGTGGCGTCTTCACACCCTCGATATAGATGCGGCGCAGCCCCTGTAGGATGCGCTCCTGGGAGAAGCCGCGCTCCTGGCGTTGGAAGCGGTAGATCATGGGGTGCAGAACGGCCAGGATAGCGTCAGCCGTGAAGGGCACATCGAGGGTGGCAAGCTCGCCGCGCTCCACCGCCTCGCTGAACAGGTTTTTGAGCAGATCGTATAGCCACAGGTAGGGAGGTGGGGACTTCTGCCTGGATGCATCGCACAGCCACTCGTTCCTGGTTGCCGCAACGGGTTCCAACAAAGGTCCTTGCTCCTCAAAAAAGGCGACCACGCGCGTCAACACACCGTCCAGGCGTGCGAGCGCGGGAGAGGTGGTGTTAGTGGAGAGCAGCGCGGCGATATCTTTCTCCATTTGCTTGTGACCTTCGTATAATAGATCCATGCAGAGGTCGCCCTTGTGTGCGTAACGGCGATACAGTGTACCCTGGCCCACCTCCGCCGCCCTGGCGATCTGGTGCATACTCACCGCCTGCACGCCGTGGGTCGCGAAGAGATGCTGCGCCGCCTCCAATATGCGCCTGCGATGCTCAGCAGCGTCGCGCCGCTCGTTACGCTGTGGCAAGCCGTGTGGCCCATGCAAGCCATGCAACCATTGGTGTTCACGAGATTCTTCCATGCTCCCGCTCCCCTCTTGACAAATGGACAGTTGTCCGCTACACTATTGGATATGGACAATTGTCCGTTACGAGTGTAGCACATTGGAGCGTTGTGGTCAATATGCCCTGTTCTACAGGGTGAGCGTCAATTTTTGACCCCGCTGGCGAAAGGGATCGTCGCTGAGCATCATTCCCACTCATGTAGGGGCGCGGTTCACAAGCCCGTTGGCGAACACAATCCCCCGTGCGTCGGCCTGTGGAGCGCCATGGGCTTGTGAACCGCGCCCCTACATGGGTCGGTTGGTAAGGTCCATTCGGTTCCTTTTTTTGCACTGTAGAAAGAATAGATTATAGCCGATTATTGTTCAATGAACGAGCATCGAAACCTCGCCTATATACGGATCGCCTGGTGAGGCCCCTTTGTGCAAAAATCTGATGGGCATGTTCTTTTACCCAGAAATATGCACGTACCCGTCTAAACGTTTCAGATAGAAACTGTGTCGTCGCCGACACATAATCGCCGTTGAAGTCCCGGAGGAAATAGAGTATGTCAAATAAACCGGCCATCCTGGCCGAAGGTTTGCAAAAGAGTTATGGAAAGACACGCGCGCTGGCAGGTCTGGACCTGGCTGCTGAAGAAGGAACCGTTCTCGGTATGCTCGGTCCCAATGGAGCCGGCAAGACGACCGCCGTGCGCATCCTGACCACGCTCCTGAAGCCCGACGCGGGCCACGCAGAGGTCGCCGGACTGGATGTCGTTAAGCAGGCAGACGCGCTGCGCGCGCGTATCGGCCTGGCGGGCCAGTATGCCGCCGTTGATGAGAACCTTACCGGCTACGAGAATCTCGTTATGTTCGGGCGTCTCTATCACCTGCGCGGCTCCGTGGCGCGCAGGCGAGCGAGCGAGCTCCTCGAACGTTTCGATCTCGTCGATGCCGCCGGGCGCGTCGTCAAGACCTATTCGGGCGGTATGCGCCGTCGCCTCGACCTCGCCGCCAGCCTGATCGTAGCGCCACCGATCCTCTTCCTCGACGAGCCCACGACGGGCCTTGATCCGCGCAGCCGCCTCGGCATGTGGGAGGTCATCAGCGCCCTCGTCTCCGACGGAACCACCGTCCTGCTCACCACGCAGTACCTGGAGGAGGCCGATCAGCTTGCCAACCAGATCGCCGTCGTCGATCAGGGACTTGTCATCGCTAGAGGTACCGCCGACGAACTGAAAGCGCAGGTCGGCGGCGAGCGCCTCGAACTTACAGTAGCGCGTGGAGGCGATCTGGAAGCCGCCGTGCGGGCCGTAAGTCATTATGGCGTCGGCGAAGTGCAGATCAACGCCGAGCGTCGCCACGTCCTCATGCCCGTAGCGAACGGCGCGCAACTGCTCGTCACTGTCGTGCGCGAACTCGACGCCGCGCATGTTCCCCTGGACGACCTCGCCCTGCGCCGCCCAACGCTCGACGACGTGTTCCTCACCCTGACCGGGCACGCCACGACCGAGACGGATCAAATTACCGTAGAAGAGGCGCCACAGCCCGCCTTAAGGAGTAACTGATGAACATAAGCAATCTTCGTAGGGCGGAAGAGTTGATGCCGCCGGTGCGTCCCTCGCTCTACTGGACCTTCGCCGACGCCTTCGTGCTGGCGAAACGGCACCTGATGCAGATCCCGCGCATACCTGAGGAGCTGGTTTTCGCCACGATCCAGCCCATCATGTTCGTGCTGCTGTTTCGCTACGTCTTCGGCGGCGCTATCGCCGTCAGCGGCACCAGCTACGTCAACTACCTGATGGCCGGCATCTTCGCGCAGACCGTCATCTTCGGCTCGACCACGACCGGCATCGGACTCGCCACCGATCTGCAGCGTGGATTGGTTGATCGTTTCCGCTCGCTGCCGATGGCGAAATCGGCGGTCCTCACGGGTCGCACCCTCTCAGACCTGGTGCGCAACGCGTTTGTTGTCTTTGTCATGTGGGGTGTTGGCCTGCTGGTCGGCTTTCAGCCGCAGGGCAGCTTCCTGTACCTGGCGGGCGCGGTCGGTCTGCTCCTGCTCACCAGCTTCGCCTTCTCGTGGATCTCGGCGACGATCGGCCTGCTCGTGAGCACCGTAGAGGCGGCGCAATCGGCAGGCTTCATCTGGCTCTTCCCGTTGACCTTCGCCAGCAGTGCCTTCGTCCCCACGCAGAGCATGCCCGGCTGGCTGCGCGCCTTCGCCGAGCACCAGCCGGTCTCACTGATCGTCAACGCCGTGCGCGGCCTCCTGCTCAATCACCCCGATGCCGCGACGATCTGGCAGGCGCTCGCCTGGTGCATCGGTATCCTGGTCATCTTTGTCCCCCTGGCCGTGTGGGCGTATGGACGCCGGACGGCGCGGTAGGGGATAAAATGCGTGCTGTGTAGGAAATCCTGATGTAGGGGCGCGGTTCACAAGCCCGCCTTCGGTTGCCATCCACCACGCATTGGCCTGTGGAGCGATGCGGGCTTGTGAACCGCGCCCCTACATTATATTTCCATGCCTCCCCGTTCGGACCGACGGGCAGCGCCTGCTTCTTTCTCGCAGTACTCTGGCTCGAACTTGCCTGGCATCCATTCCTCGCTCAGCAATACCCTCATTAACTCGATCGCATTCCAACAATAATGCTATACTTGCACCAACCCGTGACGCATTTGGATTACTTCATCCAGATACGTCTACAATACTATAAAAGATTAGCCTTTGTGTGCGCATCAAGCGTTAGTTATCAGAGCAAACATTGGATATGGGTTGTACTACAAATAAGCAGGATATGGTAGACTCTGAGGGTCAATCAGTTCTAGCTCAACGACCATCATTATACATGCCCAGTTGCTGAGCGAGATCGGAAATTTCACATGCAGGATACAATCGAGACAGACCAGTTGCTAGAGCAATTAAAAGAACTCAGCCTGGAAGAGGGCCGCCGCCTCATCGTGGAGCACGCCTCAGCTCTGGATGATCCAGTAGCTTTCGGCGTTCGGCTTGCCGACGAGGCGCTTGAACTAAGCTATGCGAATGCGGCTACCTCGCTCAAGCTGGCGGAACTGCTAATCTTTTTCGGCGAACATATCCAGCATCGTTCCTCTTACGCGCTTGGCTTGAAGGCGAAAGGCGATATGCTGAAAGTTATTGGGTTGCACCAGGGCGCGTTGGAGTGCCTCGATGCGGCAGGGGAAGAGTTTTTAATCCAGGGGGATGAAGGAAACTGGGCACGCAGTCGCATCAGTTGGATCATTTCGTGCGCATGGTTAGGGGAAACAGAAAAAGCTCTGCAAGAGGCCGAGCGCGCACGTGAGACTTTTATTCGGCTTGGAGAACCTTACTGGGCGTGCCTCATCATACATAATACGGCGATGATTTATGAGAGTATGGGGCGTTATCAGGAGGCGCTTGAGCTCTATCAATATAATATTGTGACCTATCCTACTTTGACGGATCAAAGTGATCATGTCATCAAAAGAACTATCGCGTTAACCCAACTCAACCAGGCTTACGATCTGGCTTTACTTGGTCATTTTGAAGAGGCTTATCATCTTCAAAAACTCGCACAGTCCAGTTTTAGAACTCTCCATGATACAAGTTGCGTGATCACTACTGAAATGAATCTCGCTGAACTCGATTATACCCAGGGCTATTATGGTTCTGCCCTCCGTCGTTACTACGAATCATTAGAACTTATAACACGTGAAGCAATTGATGAGCCGTCACAACTGGCTTCGCTTAAGCTATGGATGGCGAATTGTTATATGAAGCTGAATAGAGTGCAGGAGGCGTGTCAATTAGCAGAAGAAGCGGTAGCAATCCAACGGCGACTTGGCATTTCACTCGAGACAAGCGACGCCCTGCGCGAATA
>WNGD01004811.1_pt1 | contig 13241 bp, 11 predicted proteins | sample 5400671 | NCBI WGS metagenome assembly WNGD01 (sample SAMN13153369, study PRJNA577476) | soil metagenome | isolation source: 40 cm soil or saprolite under grassland replicate 2 | place: USA:California | collected 2016-06-15
GAGCGCTACTTCGAGATGTTCATCGCCGAGCAGCAGCTGGTGGCAGCCGCGGTCGGCCTGCAGGTGCGCGGCTGGAAGCCGTTCGCCTCCACTTTCGCGGCGTTCTTCACCCGCGCCTACGACTTCATTCGAATGGCAGCGATCAGTCGCGCGAGCATCAAGCTGTGCGGCTCGCACGCCGGAGTCTCGATCGGCGAGGACGGCCCCTCGCAGATGGGGCTCGAGGACCTCGCGATGCTGCGAGCCGTGCACGGCAGCACCGTCCTCTACCCGTGCGACGCAAACCAGACCGCGAAGCTGGTCGCCCGCATGGCCGACCGGGAGGGAATCGTCTATCTGCGCACCACGCGCGCGGCGCTGCCGACCCTCTACGGCGCCGACGAGGAGTTCGGGATCGGCGGCAGCCGGGTCATCCGCTCGTCGGAGCGCGACCAGGTGGCGATCGTCGCCGCCGGGATCACCGTGCACGAGGCGCTCAAGGCCGCCTCCCGGCTCGAGGCCGAGGGGATCCGGGCCCGGGTGATCGACCTCTACTCGGTGAAGCCGATCGACGCCGCAACCCTTCGACAGGCAGCGCAGGCGACCGGAGGCCGGCTGCTCACAGTTGAGGATCACTGGCCGGAGGGCGGCGTGGGCGAGGCGGTCGCGACAGTCTTCACCGAGGACGCCCAGCCGCCGCGTGTGGTCAGGCTCGCTGTGCGCGGGATGCCTGGTTCCGGCACCCCAGCTGAACTGCTCGCCGCAGCCGGCATCGACGCCGCGGCGATCGCGAACACGGCGCGCCGACTGGCACTCGAGGCTCCCGGCGAGTCGAGGCACGCAGCCTAGGAGGCCGCGGGCCCGGTCGCCTCCGATGCCGCTCGCCACCCCCGCCCAGTACGCCGAGCTGCTCGACGCCGCCAAAGCAGGCGGCTACGCCATCCCAGCCGTCAACGTCTCCTCTTCGACGACGCTGAACGCCGCGATCCTGGGTTTCGTCACCGCCGGCTCCGACGGCATCGTCCAAGTGTCGCGAGGCGGCGGCGAGTTTGCCTCCGGCTCTGTCAAGGACCGGGCGCTCGGGGCTCGGGCGCTCGCGGACTACGCCGCCGCCGTCGCCGAGCAGGCCCCGATCTTGCTTGTCCCACACGGCGACCATTGCCCTCCCGAAGACTTGGACGGTTTCCTTCGCCCCCTGCTAGCCGAGTCGCTCAGACGCCACCGACAAGGCGGTCGGCCGCTCTTCCTCTCGCAGATGTTCGATGGATCGAGCTTGCCCCTCGAAGAGAACCTCGCCGTCGCCGCCCCGCTCCTCGAAGAGTGCGCCGCCGCGGAGGTGATCCTCGAGGTCGAGATCGGTGCCGTCGGAGGCGAGAAGGACGGCATCCGCGGCGACAGCTCGAACGGACGTCTCTACTCCACTCCCGAGGAAGCGCTGGCGGTCATCGACGCCCTCGGCAGCGGCGAGCGCGGCCGCTACCTCCTCTCGGCAACGTTCGGAAATGTCCACGGCCACTACCAGCCTGGCAAGGTCGCCCTGCGTCCCTCGATTCTGGGCGAGATCCAGCGGGCGGTCACCGCCCGCCACGGTGAGCGAGCGGCATTCGATTTCGTCTTCCACGGCAGCAGTGGCTCGGCGCCAGACGAGATCGCCGAGGCAGTCAGCTACGGGGTCGTCAAGATGAACCTCGACAGCGACGCCCAATATGCGTACACCCGGGCGGTCGCCGACCACATGTTCGTCAACTACGCCGGCGTCGTGCGCGCCGATTGCGACATCGGCGACAAACACGCCTACGATCCGCGCACCTGGGGCCGCAGTGCCGAGCAAGCGATGGCCGCACGGGTCGTGGAGGCCTGCAACCAGGTCGGCTCAGCAGGGAGGAGCCTCACCCATCACGAATCTCGGCCGCGGGGCGCGGGATCCGAAGCCTGATGCCAAGCTCGATTGAGCGCGAGAAGCAGGCGGCGGCCGAAGCAGGAGCGGCGCTGGTCAGCGAGGGGATGCGGGTCGGACTCGGCACCGGCTCGACGGTTGCCCGGCTGCTACCAGTCCTCGCCGGACGGGGGGTGAGCGACGTTGCTTATGTGGCCACCTCGCCGGAGACCGAGCGGGTGGCGCGCGAGCACGGGCTGGACGTCCGCCCCTTCACGAGCTTCGATCGCCTCGATCTTGCCCTCGACGGAGCCGACCAGGTCGCGCCCTCGGGGTGGCTGGTCAAGGGTGGCGGCGGTGCGCACACGCGCGAGAAGGTCGTCGCCGCGGCGGCCGAGCGTTTCGTCGTCATCGTCTCGTCGAACAAGCTGGTCGGCGCGCTGGCTTCTCCGATACCGCTCGAGCTGCTGCCGTTCGGGCTGGAGTCGATGCTTCGCCGGCTCAAGCCGGTCGAACTGCGATCGGCGCCACCAACGCCGGACGGCGGACTGCTGGCCGACTACCTCGGCCCGGTGGAAGACCCTGCCGAGCTCGCGGCGTGGCTTTCGCAAACGCCCGGTGTCGTCGAGCACGGGCTCTTTTCACCGCAACTGATCAGCGAGATCCTGGTCGCGACCGGATCGAGTGTCCGGACGCTCCGGCCCGGGTCGCGAAGCTCCTAGCCGGCGGCCGCGATCTCCGCGTGGCCGCCGAACTGGCTGCGAATCGCAGAGAGGAGCTGATCGGCGAAGTCGGCTTCGCCGCGCGAGGCGAAGCGGTCGAACAGGGCGGCGCTGAGCACGGTGGCCGGGGCGCCGACATCGACTGCGGCGCGAACCGTCCAGCGGCCCTCGCCGGAGTCGGAGACGCGACCGCTGAAGGCGGAGAGATCCGGCGGGCCGACGAGCGCGTCGGCGGTCAGGTCCAATAGCCAGGATGCGACGACCGAGCCTCGGCGCCAGACCTCGGCGACCGCCGGCACGTCGATCGAGTAGCGGTAGTACTCGGGATCGGGAAGCGGTGCCGTCTCGGCGTCGCCGGCCCGCTGCTCGGTACCGGCGTTCGCCCGATGCAGGATGTTCAGGCCCTCGGCATAGGCGGCCATCAGGCCGTACTCGATGCCGTTATGGACCATCTTGACGAAGTGGCCGGCGCCGTTCGGTCCGCAATGCAGGTAACCGCGTTCGTCGGTAGACGGCTCGCCGGTGCGCCTGGGGGTGCGCGGCGCTGCTTGAAGGCCGGGCGCGATCGAGGCGAAGATCGGGTCGAGGCGGCGGACCGGCTCCGGGTCGCCCCCGATCATCAGGCAGAAGCCGCGCTCGAGACCGTAGATGCCCCCGCTCGTGCCGACGTCCACGTAGTGGATGCCTTTGGCCGCAAGCGCGTTCGCACGGTCGATGTCGTCGCGGTAGTAGCTGTTGCCGCCGTCGATGATGACGTCGTCCGGCTCGAGCAGGACTGCGAGCTCGTCGACCACGTGAACGGTGATCGCGGCCGGCACCATCACCCATACCGCTCGCGGCGGGTCGAGTTGCGCGAGAAGCTGTCCGAGGGACGTGGCGCCGACAGCGCCCTCGCCGCTCAGGAGCTGGACCGTGTCGAGGTTCCGGTCGTAAACCACGCATTCGTGGCCGTCGCGCATCAGGCGCCGCACGAGGTTGGCGCCCATGCGGCCGAGGCCCACCATTCCAAGCTGCATCTCGAGCCTCCTAGGGGACGATGTGGTTGCGAGCGCGGCGGTAGCGTCGGATCAGGGCGTTGGTCGAGCTGTCGTGGCCGAGCTCGGCAACCGACTCGCTCGTGAGCTCCGGGGCGATCCGTCTCGCGAGCGCCTTCCCGAGCTCGACGCCCCACTGGTCGAAGGAGTTGATGCCCCAGATCACGCCCTGCGTGAAGACGCTGTGCTCATAGAGGGCAACCAGCTTGCCCAGCGTCTCCGGGGTCAGCCGCTCGAGGAGGATCGTGTTCGTCGGCCGGTTGCCCTCGAACACGCGGTGTGGAACTAGCCAGCCGGGCGTCCCCTCGGCCTCCACCTCGGCGGCCGTCTTGCCGAAGGCGAGCGCCTCGGTTTGCGCGAACACGTTCGCCGTGAGCAGATCGTGATGCTCGCCGAGCGGGTTCGACGTGTGCGTGAAGGCGATGAAGTCGCAGGGGATCAGCCTCGTTCCCTGGTGGATGAGCTGATAGAAGCTGTGCTGGCCGTTGGTGCCGGGCTCGCCCCAGTAGATCGGTCCTGTCTGGTAGTCGACACGCTGCCCGTCGAGGGTCACGGACTTGCCGTTCGACTCCATCGTCAGCTGCTGCAGGTAGGCGGGGAAGCGCTTCAGGTACTGGTCGTACGGCAGGACGGCGACCGTCCCGGCGTCGAAGAAGTCCGCGTACCAGACCGTCAACAGCCCCATCAGGACGGGCAGGTTGTGCTCGAACGGTGCCGTGCGGAAGTGCTCGTCGATCGCATGGAAGCCGGCAAGCAGCTCCCGGAACCCTTCCGGTCCGATCGCGAGCATGGTCGAGAGACCGATCGCGGAATCCATCGAGTAGCGGCCGCCGACCCAGTCCCAGAAGCCGAACATGTTGGCCGGGTCGATCCCGAACGCTCGCACCTCGGCCTCGTTGGTCGAGACGGCGACGAAGTGGCGTGCGACCGCCGCCTCGTCGGCGAGCGCGGCCAGCAGCCACCGTCTCGCGCTGCGCGCGTTCGTCATCGTCTCCAGGGTCGTGAACGTCTTCGAGGAGACGATGAACAGCGTCTCCGCCGGGTCGAGGTCGCGGGTCGCCTCGACGAAGTCCGTGCCGTCGACGTTCGAGACGAAGCGGAAGGTCATGTCCCGCCGGCTGTAGTGGCGGAGCGCCTCGTAGGCCATCACCGGGCCGAGATCGGAGCCGCCGATGCCGATGTTGACCACGTTGCGGACCGGCTTGCTGGTCGCGCCCTTCCACTCGCCGGCGCGGACGCGTTCGGCGAACACCGACATCCGGTTCAGCACGTCGTGCACCTTGGCGACGACGTCGTCGCCGTCGACCTCGATCCGCGACCCGCCGGGCGCACGCAATGCAACGTGCAGAACCGCGCGGTCCTCGGTCGGGTTGATCGTGTCGCCGGCGAACATCGCGTCGATCCGCCGGCGCAGGCCGCGTTCCTCCGCGAGCTGGACGAGCAGCCGGAGGGTCTGGCCGGTGACCCGGTTCTTGGAGTAGTCGAGGTAGACGCCCTCGGCCTCGACGGCGAGCCGTTCGCCGCGGTCGCGGTCCTCCGCGAACAGGTCGCGCAGGTGGAGGTCGCGGACCTCGTCGGCATGCCTTGCAAGCGCCTGCCAGGCGTCGAGCCGGCGAAGCGAGTCGATCCCTGTTGCCACGGCTTCCCTCCTCCCTCCCCTAGGCCGCGGCGAGCCGCTCCCGCTTGCGGGCGATGCAATCGAGCAGCTTGGCCCAGGATGCGCTGAAGGCGGCGGCGCCCTCCTGCTGCAACCGAAACGCCAGCGCGTCGAGGTCGATGCCTGCCTGCCCGAATCGGTCGAGCGTCTGCTCGATGTCTCCGCCGTCTTCGGGGAGCAAACTCCGTACCTGCCCGTGGTCGGCGAAGGCGAGCAGCGTGATGTCCGGCATCGTGTTGATCGTCAGCTCCGCCGCCAGCGCCTCGACGTAGAGGACGTCGGACGCGTTTGGGTCCTTGGTGCCAGTGCTCGCCCACAAGAGGCGCTGCGGAGTGGCGCCGGCGTCGTGCAGGCGCTGCCAGCGCTCGGAGGCGAGCAGGTCGCGGTAGGCCGCATAGGTCTGGGTTGCGATGGCGATGCCAAGATGGTTGCGAAGCTCGGGCGGCACCATGTCGGCGGCGGCAACGTCCCAGCGTGAGACGAACAGCGAGGCGACCGAGCGGACGTCGGGGTCGCGGCCGACGGCGATCCGCCGTTCGATGCCGCGCAGGTAGGCGTTCGCAGCGGCAAGGTATTGGCGGTGCGAGAAGAGCAGCGTGACGTTCACCGGGACGCCTCGGAAGATCGCCTCCTCGATGGCATCGATCCCTGCGGGAGTTCCGGGGATCTTGATGAAGAGGTTGGGCCGCTCCGCCTCGGCGTGAAGGCGCACCGCTTCGGCGACCGTCATCGCCGCATCGTGTGCGAGGTCGGGCGAGACCTCGAGCGAAACCCAGCCGTCCATTCCGGACGTCCGCTCGTGAATCGGGCGAAAGAGGTAGGCGGCGGCGCGCAGATCCTCGAGTGCGAGCTCGAACAGCAGCGATTCACCACTTGCGGCGCTGGCCCGGATCGCCTCGTCGTAGGCGTCACTGCCCTCGATGGCTTTGTCCAGAATGGTCGGATTCGACGTCAATCCCGTCACCGAGAGCTGGTCGACGTAACGCTCAAGCGTCCCGCTGGTCAGGAGGGTCCGCGTGATGTTGTCGAGCCAGATGCTCTGACCGTGCTCGTGCAGCTGCTGCGTCGCGGTCGTCATCTGATCGACGAGCGCTCGTCCGAGGGGCCGGCGGCCGGCAGGAGCACGCGGGCCGGCCTGAGATCGCGCTCCGCGCGGCTGCGCCAGTACGCCTCGATCTCCTCGAGCGTCTTCCCTTTCGTCTCTGGGACGAAGAACGCGGTGAAGACGATGGCCGCGCCGCACAGAGCCGAATAGAGCCAGAAGGTCGCCGGCTTGCCGATCGCGTGGATCAGGGGCAGGAACGTGAGCGTGACGGCGAGGTTCGCGATCCACTGCACCATCACCACAAGGCCGGTGCCGCGGCCACGCACCTCGAGCGGATACAGCTCTGCGTTGAGCAGCCAGAATCCCCAGCCCCAACTGACCGCGAACGAGCCGACGTAGACGATCAAGCTCGCGATCGCGATCCAGCGGACGGGGCCGCTCCCGAGGTCAAACGCGATCCCGATCGCAACGAGCGCCAGCGCCATCGGGATCAGACCGCCGAGCAAGAGCGGTCGCCGCCCCACTCGATCGATCAGCCGCACGGCCAGCACCGTCATGCCGACGTTGACGGCGCCGACACCGAGGGTGGCGAGGATCGCGACGGTGGCGGAATGAAAGCCGGAGAACTGCAGGATCGTCGGCGCGTAATAGATGACGGTGTTGATGCCGATGAACTGCTGGAAGATTCCGAGACCAAGTCCGACGAGAAGCGCGTTCCGCGCGAGCGGAGCAAACAGCTCGCGCCAGCTCGCCTGCCGGTGCTCGAAGCTGGCCTCGATCTCGGCCAGCTCTTGGTCGGCATCGCCCTCGCCGATCGAAGCGAGAACCACACGTGCCTCCTTCTCTCTCCCCACGAGCGCCAGCCAGCGCGGACTTCGCGGCAGAACCAAGGCGCCGACCAAGAGTACGAGCGCCGGCACGACGCCGCAGAGGAACATCCAGCGCCAGCCGGCGATTGGCGCGAACGCGTAGTTGACGAGGTAGGCGAGGAAGATGCCGACCGTGATCGCAAGCTGGAACAGCGCGACAAAACCGCCGCGGCGGCGTTCCGGCGAGACCTCCGCGATATACACGGGGACAACGGACGACGAGAGCCCGATTGCAAGCCCGAGAACCGCCCTGCCGGCGACCAGGACAGCGATGCTGGTGGCGCCCGCGGCGACCGCGCTGCCGACGATGAAAACGACTGCGGAGGAGGCGATCAGCACCTTGCGACCAATCCGGTCGCCGATCAGCATCGCTGCGCCGGCACCGATCACGGCCCCGGCCAGGACGGCGCTGACGACCACGCTCTGGCCGGTCGAACCGAGATGGAAGCTCTTCTTGACGAAGAGGAGCGCCCCCGAGATGACCCCCGTGTCGTAACCGAACAACAATCCGCCCAGGGCCGCAACGGCGGCGACGTAGAACGCTGAATGGGGACGGTGCGCAAGGAGCGGATGCGCTGGGTGGACCGGGACGGAGCTCATACGGTTCTCCTTCGCGGCGGGGTCATGTGAGCTGACGGTAGGCCGCCCTTGAGCGCGAACGGGTTTGGTCGTCGTTCCCAGGGCGAGATTTGGTGCCTGAGCAAGCTCCCCTGCCGCCCTAGCGTGCGGTCATGCCATGATCCTGGCCGGCGACATCGGGGGCACGCACACGCGTCTCGCGCTCTTCGACGCCGATCCGCACGAGCCACTGGCGCTGACGGTCTATCCGAGCCGAAAGCACGCGGGGCTCGAGGAGATCGTGGCCGCGTTCCTGGCGGAGCATCCGGCCGACCTCGAGGGAGCCTGCTTCGACGTTGCCGGCCCCGTCCGTAACGGTCGGGTAAAGACGACGAACCTCCCGTGGATCGTTGATGCCCGACGGGTCGCCGAAAGGATCGGGCTCCGGTCGGTCGAGCTCGTCAACGACCTGGCAGCAACCGCCTACGGGATTGGCGAGCTGACGACGTCCGACCTTGAAACGCTCAACAGCGGCGACCCTTCGATTGGCGGGAACCTCGCCGTGATCGCGGCCGGCACCGGACTCGGGGAAGCAGGTCTCATCTGGGACAGAGAGCGCTATCACGCGCTCGCGAGCGAGGGGAGCCACAGCGACTTCGGCCCCCGCTCCGACTTAGAGGTCGACCTCTACAGCTGCCTTGCGCGCGAGGACAGCCACGTGAGCTACGAACGGGTCTGCTCCGGCATCGGCCTGCTCGCGGTCTACCGGTTTCTGAGAGAGCGCAGCCGCATCCAGGAGCCTGCCTGGCTCGCCAGGGCGATCCACGACGGCGACGCCGCCGCCGTGATTTCGAGCGCAGGGTTGACCGGCCGCGACGCGGTCTGTGAAGAGGCTCTCGATCTGATGGTCTCCATCTACGGGGCCGAAGCAGGCAACCTCGCCCTCAGGCTCCTCGCCACCGGTGGCATCTACATCGGAGGCGGGATCGCGCCGCACATCTTGCCCAAGCTGCGGCAGCACTCGTTCTTCGACTCGCTCACAGCCAAGGGCCGGTTTCGGGCGATGCTCGAGCAGATCCCCGTCCATGTGATCCTCAACGAGCGCGCTGGCCTGCTGGGAGCAGCGAGGATCGCGCGTCGCGAACCGCCCCACATCCATCGAGCCTGAGGCGTGACGATGAACGCCGCCCGCTCCGATGCGATCGTCTTCTACGGCGCCACCGGCGACCTCGCGTACAAGCAGATCTTCCCGGCGCTGTACGCGCTCGCACAGCAGCACCGGCTCGACATCCCCGTGATCGGGGTCGCCAAAGCCGACTGGGACCTCCACTCCCTGCAGGCCCAGGCCCGCGACAGCGTCCTCGCTCACGGAGCGATCGACGAGACCGTCTTCGCCCGACTGTCCTCCCTGCTCCGCTACGTCGACGGCGACTACCGAGACCCGGCCACGTTCACCGCACTGCGCCGCGAGCTCGGAGAGGCGCGCCGGCCCCTTCACTATCTCGCGATTCCACCAGAGCTCTTCCCGACGATCGTCGACCACCTGGCCGCTTCGCGTTGTGCCGAGGGAGCGCGCATCGTCGTCGAGAAGCCGTTCGGACACGATCTCGCCTCCGCCCGGGCGCTCAACCGGACGCTGCACAACGTCTTCCCCGAGGAAGCGATCTTCCGGATCGACCACTACCTCGGCAAGGAGGCCGTGCAGAACCTCTTCTACTTCCGCTTCGCCAACGCCTTCCTCGAGCCGCTGTGGAACCGCACCCAGGTCGAAAGCGTCCAGGTCACGATGAGCGAGAGCTTCGGCGTCGAAGGCCGCGGAAGCTTCTACGACGGCGTCGGCGCGATCCGCGACGTGATCCAGAACCACATGCTTCAGGTCGCCGCGCTGCTCGCCATGGAGCCGCCGACCGGCGACGGATACGACGAGCTCCGCGCCGCCAAGGCCCAGGTACTGCGGGCAGCGAGACCACTTGATCCCGCGCAGGTCGTGCGCGGCCAATACCACGGCTACCGCGACGAGCCGGGCGTCGCTCAGGACTCGACCGTCGAGACGTTCGCCGCGCTCCGACTTGATCTCGACACCTGGCGCTGGGCGGGCGTCCCGTTCCTAATCCGAGCAGGGAAGAGACTGCCAACGACCGCCGCCGAGGTCGTCGTCGACTTCCGCAAGCCGCCGCTTGACATCTTTCGTGAATCCGTAGCCGGAAGTAGGAACTCGGTGCGGTTTCGCCTCTCACCCGAGATCGTGATCGCGCTGCAGGCCCGGGCCAAAGCACCCGGCGAGGCAATGCGCGGCGAACAGATCGAGCTGACCGTTCGCCACCATCCGGCCGAGGAGCTGCCGGCACCGTACGAGCGGCTACTCGGCGACGCGCTCGAAGGCGACCCCAGCCTATTCGCGCGGCAGGACACGGTCGAGGCAGCCTGGCGGATCGTCGAGCCGGTGCTCGACGGCGCTGTCGACGTCCGCCACTACCGGCCCGGAACCTGGGGCCCCAGGCAAGCAGCGCGACTTGCGCCCGGCGGCTGGCACAACCCCGCCCCCGGACAGCCGACTCGATGACCGTCTCCGCCTCGACCGTAGTCCTACTCGACGTCGACAACACGCTGCTCGAGAACGACGCAGTCGAGGCCGATCTCCATCGGCACCTCGCCGCTCAGCTCGGCCAGGAGCGGGCGGAGCGCTATTGGACGATCTTCGAAGAACTCCGAAATGAGCTCGGCTACGCCGACTATCTCGGCGCGCTCCAGCGCTTGCGCAGCGCCTACCCGCACGAGCCTCGCATGCTCGAGACGTCCGCCTATCTCATCGAGTATCCGTTCGCGGAACGCCTCTATCCCAGCGCACTCGACACCGTGCGTCGCCTGAACGAGCTCGCACAGACCGTGATCCTCTCCGACGGAGACGTGGTCCTCCAGCCGCGCAAGATCCACCGATCTGGCCTATGGGCTGCGGTCAATGGTGACGTCCTCGTCTACGTCCACAAGGAGCGCGAGCTCGACGACGTCGAGCGACGCTACCCGGCCGAGCACTATGTGATCGTCGACGACAAGCTTCGCATCCTCGATGCGATCAAGCACGGCTGGGACAGTCGGGTCACGACCGTCTTTCTCCGACAGGGCCATTACGCCACCGACGCCGACTCACTGGAGAGCTACTCCCCTGCCGACCTCGCACTCGATGCCATCGGCGAACTCGTCGATGCGCTGATCGACGCAAACGCCCTCCCCAACCGGTAGTGGTAGCTGGCCACTCTCCTCACTTCGCTGGCCACGTCAGCGAGGACGAGAATGGTCGGCGAACGACAATGCGTAAGGACGGTCGCCGAGCCGAGCGATCCTAGAGAGTGGCTCCGCGCCGGCTCTCGTACAACTCGGTGAGTGCCCGAGCCAGGTTTCCCATCACGTCGAGGGGTACAGCAAAGACGTACTCCCTTGTAGCGACCTGGACCGGATCGGTTGTGAGGACTTCTCGTACCGTGCCGCCTGATAGCCGCAGCGCCCATACCTCCAGCGACTCTCCCCCGAGCACCTCTGCTGGCACGGGCTCCGGTGTGAGCTCGAAGTGTTGGAGTGCCACAGGGTCGTAGTCGGTCGCCGCCACGGGTCCAGGAAGTCTCGCATCGGCAGCGCGCGATCCCGGGAACAGCGGGCTACCCAAAGGATGACGAGGGTTCGCGCGATCGGGTTCCTGGGAAGCTTCATCCGGTCAATCCGGGACCAGACATCTCAGGGGTCCCCAAACACTTTCCCAGGCGAGGGCTTCTAGTTGCCGACGGTCGAATCGGGCATGAATTCGTGAACCTCCTGAGCACAGCGGCAGGCTACGGCGGTCTTGGCCGCCCACTCCAGCGCCTCCTCGCGTGAGCCCACGTCGACCACACAGAACCCGCCGATGGCTTCCGGGTGGGGGCCGTCGCTGACCGTCCCGTCGGTCGCAACGACGCTCGCCTTCTGATCTTCCAGCCCGCCGCCGAAGACCCACAAGCCTGCGTTCATGGCCTGCCGGACCACCTCATGCGCGGCCTTGCCCACGGCGGGCATTTCCCCAGCGGGAATGTGGTCCATCGCGTGGGCATCGAACGAGATCAGGTATCGCGGCATCTGATGCTCCTTGTCCCGGCGGCCCACTCCGGCCGCATCGCGGTTGAGACTGACAAACCACAAAGAACTCATCGACTGCGGTCAGAGCCAGCGTCATTTCTCGGGGATCATTTACGGAACACTGGCCCAGCCCACAGTCCCGCGCCCGGGTCCCAGCTGATTGGGCCGGAAAGCTCTCCGCCGCGCCTGGCAGCGGAAGCGTTACCGAGCTGGATCGGCTTGAGGTGCGCGACCCTGCGCGACCGTCCCGACCGCTCAGGCCCGATCCGGTCGGGCCTCTGGTCGAGCGGGCGGGTCGTTGGCGCCGCTGGTGGTGATGATGCGGTCGCTGCGACCGTTGGTCAGGAAGCTCCCTGTCCAGCGTGTGAACACGACCAGCCGGTTCTGAACGCCAATCAGGTAGAAGAGATGCACGAAGAGCCAGGTCAGCCAGGCGATGAAGCCCGTTAGCTCGACCCCGTGGTGCAGATCGGCCACAGCCTTCGCCTTGCCGATCGTCGCCAGATTCCCCTTGTCGAAGTAGTGGAACGGCCTGCTTTCACGCCCTTGGAGTCTTCGCCGCACGACCCTTCCCGCATAGCGGCCCTGCTGCATGGCAGCCGGCGCGACTCCCGGGAGCGCTGCAGGCTCCGCGTCCGGGCGGCGAATCGTGACCATGTCTCCGATCGCGAACACCTCCGGATGTCCGGGGATCGTCAGGTCGGGCTGCACCTCCAGCCTCTCGGCGCCGTCGACGCTGCTGTGAGAGGCATCCGCCAGCAGGCGGGCGAGTGCTGACGCGTGCACCCCCGCTGCCCAGACGATCACGCAGGCCGGGATCGTCTCGAGCGTGCCCTCCGCATCCTCGACCGTTACCGACGCCCCGTCGAGCTCGAGGACGCGCCGTCCGACCAGTACGGAAACGCCGAGCCGTTCGAGTGCGCGCTGCGCACTCGCGGACAGCCGCGGTGGAAAAGTCCCGAGGACACGGTCCGAGGCTTCGATCAGCAGGATGCGCGCCTCGCGTGGATCGATCGCCCGAAATTCGCGCCTGAGCGTCCGCCGCGCCATCTCCGCGATTTGCCCCGCCATCTCGACCCCGGTCGGGCCTGCGCCAACGACAACGAACGTCAACCATCGCTCTCGGCGGGCGGCGACTTGCTCGGTCTCGGCAGCCTCGAACGCAGACAGCAGCCGCCGCCGGATCTCCAGCGTCTCCTCGAGTCCCTTCGGCGCCGGCGCCAGCTGCTCCCACTCGTCGTGCCCGAAATACGAGTATGCGGAGCCGCCGGCGACGATCAGCGTGTCGTAACCGACCGCTTCTTCCTCGCCCGTCGCCAGGTCGGTCGTGAGCACACGCCGATGCTCGAGATCAAAGCCCGAGACCTCGGCCAGCAGCACGCGCGCGTTCGTCTGGC
>WNGD01007679.1_pt1 | contig 13241 bp, 12 predicted proteins | sample 5400671 | NCBI WGS metagenome assembly WNGD01 (sample SAMN13153369, study PRJNA577476) | soil metagenome | isolation source: 40 cm soil or saprolite under grassland replicate 2 | place: USA:California | collected 2016-06-15
GCCGCTCGCCGATGGCACGGTGGATGAGCGCGGCGGTCACCGTCGAGTCGACGCCGCCCGAGAGCCCGCAGATGACGCGCCGGGCGCCCACCCGCTCGCGGATGCGCGGCACCCACGCCTCGGCGAAGCCGCGCATCGTCCACTCGGGCTTCGCACCGCACACGCGCAGCACGAAGTTGCGGAGGATCTCCTTCCCGTCGACCGAGTGCGTCACCTCGGGGTGGAACTGGAGGCCGTAGATGGGGCGCTCGCGGTGACGGAAGGCGGCGTGCGGGGAGTTGTCGCTCGCGGCCAGGGTCTCGAACGCCTCCGGGAGCGTCGCCATCTGGTCGCCGTGGCTCATCCACACCCGCGTCGAGCGGCCACCCAGGGCGAGCAGCGGGTCGAAGCGCGTGATGCGCAGGTCGGCGGGGCCGTACTCCTTGCGCACCGCGCGCTTCACCTCCCCGCCGAAGGCCTGGCCGAGGACGTTCATCCCGTAGCAGATGCCGAGCACGGGCGGCGCGCCGGTCGTGAGCAGCTCGAGGACGTCGCGCGCCGGCAGCGGCGCGCCCTCGGCGTAGACGCTGGCCGGGCCACCCGAGAGGATGATGCCCTCGGGCGCCATCCGGCGGAGCGCGTCGAGCGGCAGGTCGAAGGGATGGATCTCGCAGTACACGCGCAGCTCGCGCACGCGCCGCGCGATGAGCTGCGTGTACTGCGAGCCGAAGTCGAGGATCAGGATCAAGTTAGCACCGGGGGCCCGTCCGCTGCTCGCGCGCTGCGCGCGCTCCGCTGCTCCGATGCCCCCGGACCCCGTCGGCCAGGCGTGAGCGCTCTCGCGCTCGGCCTCCCTCCCCTTCCGTAGCTACTCGAGCCGATAGTTGGGCGCCTCCTTCGTGATGTAGACGTCGTGCACGTGGCTCTCCTTGAGCCCGGCCGAGGAGACGCGCACGAAGCTGGCGTTCCTGCGCAGATCGGCCAGGCTGCGGGCGCCGAGGTAGCCCATCCCGGCGCGCAGCCCGCCCACTAGCTGCTGCACGATGAAGGAGAGCGAGCCCTTGTACGGCACGCGCCCCTCGATGCCCTCGGGGACGAGCTTCATGCCGAGCTCGTTGGCCTCCTCCTCCTGGAAGTAGCGGTTGCGGCTCCCCTCACGCTCGCGCATGGCCTCGAGCGATCCCATGCCGCGGTAGAGCTTGTAGGTGCGCCCCTGGTAGAGGATGGTCTCGCCCGGGCTCTCCTCGGTGCCGGCGAAGAGGCCGCCGATCATGACCGTGTGCGCGCCGGCCGCGAGCGCCTTGGTCACGTCGCCCGAGACGCACGCTCCGCCGGTCCCATCGCGTCGCCGATTGCGGTGAGCTGCGGCACGCCCACGCCCGAGATGACGCGCGTGGTGCAGATCGACGCCGGGCCCATGCCGACCTTGATCGCGTCCACCCCTGCCTTGACCAGCGCCGCGCTGCCCTCGGCCGTCGCGACGTTGCCGGCGATGAGATCGACTCGAGGGAAGGCGCTCTTGATGGCGCGCACGGTCTCGATGACCGCCTCGGAGTGCCCGTGCGCCGTGTCGACCACCAGCACGTCCACGCCGGCGCGCACCAGCGCTTCGGCACGCGCCTCGCGGTCGGGACCGGTGCCGATCGCCGCCCCGACGCGGAGCCGCCCGAGGTCGTCCTTGGCGGCGCTCGGGTAGCGGATGGCCTTCTCGATGTCCTTGACGGTGATGAGGCCGCGGAGCTGATTCCGCTCGTCGATCACCGGCAGCTTCTCGATCCGGTAGCGGTGCAGGATCTCCTTCGCCTGCTCGAGCGTGACGCCCGGCTGGGCGGTGACGAGCTTCTCCTTCGTCATCACCTCGCCCACGGTCCGGTCGAGACGCTTTTCGAAGCGCAGGTCCCGGTTGGTCAGGATGCCGACCAGCTGGCCGCCCCGGGTCACCGGCAGCCCGGAGATGCGGTAGCGCTGCATGACCGCGAGCGCCTCGGCGATCGGCTGCTCGGGGTGCACCGTCACCGGGTCGACGATCATGCCGCTCTCGGACTTCTTCACCTTCTCGACCTCGCGTGCCTGCTCCGCGACCGCCAGGTTGCGGTGGATGACGCCGAGGCCGCCCTCCTGCGCCATCCCGATCGCCGTGCGCGCCTCGGTGACGGTGTCCATGGCGGCGCTGAGCAGCGGGACGTTGAGGCGGATCGAGCGCGTGAGCGAGGTCGCGACGTCGGTGTCGCGCGGCAGGACGCCCGAGGCCGCGGGGACGAGCAGCACGTCGTCGAAGGTGAGGCCCTCGCGCAGCTCAGCCGGCAGCATGCGCCCTCCTCCCAGAACGCGAAGGGGCCCACCCGGCGTCGCGGATGGGCCCCTCCGGATGTGCCATGGTGTTTCTTAGCAGGCGCCCGTGGGCGGAGCAAGATGCGCGCGCGACGCGGCGCGCGCGACGCGGACGGCCTCCCGGTCGGCCCCTCCTCTTGCGTCCTCGCCGCCGTGCTCTCCCTCGACGCGCGCGTTCTACGAGCCCGGGCGCGTCGAGCAGGGGTGATTCGCTCGCCCAATCCTGGCCACCTCACGCTGGCGGAAACAGCCCACGACGTGGTCATTGACCATGCCGACGGCCTGCATGTGCGCGTAGATGATGGTGGAGCCGACGAACCCGAAGCCACGGCGTTTCAAGTCCTGGCTGAAGGCGTCGGACTCGTCGCTCTTCGCCGGGATGTCCTTGATCGCTCGGGGGCGATTCTGTCGCGGCCGCCCGTCGACAAAACGCCATTGATAGGCGGCGAAACTACCGAACTCGTCCCGCACGCGCAGGAAGGCCCGGGCGTTCTTGACCGCCGATTCGACCTTGAGCCGGTTGCGAACGATGCCCGGGTTTCCGAGGAGCTGCTCCACCTGGCGGGCATTGAAGCGCGCGACGCGCTCGGGATCGAAGCCGGCAAAGGCCCGCCGGTAGGCTTCCCGCTTCCTCAGGATCGTGATCCAGCTCAGGCCGGCCTGGGCACCTTCGAGGAGCAAGAACTCGAACAGTCTGTGGTCGTCGTGAACCGGGACACCCCACTCCTCGTCGTGGTAGCTGACGTAGAGGGGGTCCGTTCCGCACCACCCACAGCGCGGTTGCGACGCAGCCGCTCCCTGCTCTCGGCTGACCAGACTTCGTCGGTCTTGTAGAACACCTTGAAGGCTGGCACACCTTCTGGAAGATCCAGCCACGGAAGCTTGCTTCTCGTGAAGATGTGGACATCGGGTCTGACCGCTTCCGGCTTGTCGAGCGTCCCGGCACGGACGAACAAAAAATCGCCGGGCGCACCATGATAGCGGCTCCATAAGTAGGTCCCGCACGTGCCGCAGAAGAACACCTCGTGATCTTTCCCGCTGCCTCCTTTGAGCGTGAATGCCTTCGGCATGGCGCCATTCGTTTCCACGAATTTTCCCTCGATCCAAATATTGATCACGAATGCGCTCCCCGTGATGCGCTGGCAATCCCGGCAGTGACAGGCATGAACGATGAGCGGACTGGCGGTCAACGTGTACCGCACGGCTGCGCACGAGCAACCACCTTGTAGATTCATGAAGACCTCCGGCGTCTCGAAATGCGTTTGGCGGCCCCGTGTCCTATTGCGCCTCGTGGCAGACCGCTTCGACATTGTTGCCGTCGGGATCCGTCACGAACGCGGCGTAGTAGGTGGCGTGGTAGTCGGGCCTGAGCCCGGGCCCGCCATTGTCCTTCCCGCCCGCGGGCACGGCGGCGGTGTGGAACGCGTTCACCGCCGCCCGGTCCTTCGCCGCGAAGGCGATGTGCGCCGACCCGCGGGGCTCGCCCTGCCCCAGCCAGAAGGCCGGCGCCCCCTGCGGCCCGAAGGCCACCGCGGCCTCGTCCTCGTACTGCACGGTGAACCCGAGCGGCGCCAGGGCAGCCGTGTAGAAACGCCTGCTCGACGCCAGGTCCTTCACCTTCACTCCGAGATGATCCAGCATGGCTCCTCCTTCTCCTGAATTTTCGGTCTCCGACCGTGAGGGGGGTCCCGCGACCGAGCCGCGCTCCACGGCGCGCCTGGTCCGGGGCTCCTGGGTGCGCGATTCGTCTCAGTGCCGGGCCCGCCACGCAGGCATGTCCGCCAGTAGGGCTCGCGCCAGGCGCGTCGCCGCGTCGGACGTGATGCCCTGGGACTGCACGTAGTAGCGGGCGTTGGTCTCCAGCACCCGCTCGTAGGGCAGCAGCTCCCCGCGGGCATCCGTGCAGTGGCGGCAGTAGGCACGGGTCACGTCCCCCAACGCAAAGTCCTCGGGCTTCTCGAGGGGCATTCCACAGGAACCGCAGGACGGGCATTTGTCGGCCATGGTCTCTCCTTTCCTTTCAGGCCTTCACCAGCGTCATGAAGTGCTGCACCAAGGTGTCTCCCTGCTCCGCGATCACCGAAGCGCCGGCGGCGAACAGGTCCCGATTGACCAGGTAGTGGTGCACGAGGCCGATCCACGTGTTGAAGAGCAGCGGCCGCTCGAGCCTCCGGGCGCGGCCCGCCTTGCGCTCCCGCTCCAGCGCCAGGAACAGCCGCTGAGACACGGCCGCGTGCAGCATCAGCAGCGTGCTGCGCACCTTCGGCGGGAGCAGCGGCGCCTCGGTCACCAGCCGCGCGTAGAAGGGCTCGAACTCGGCCAGCACGCGCAGGTGCGCCTGCAGCACGGCCCTGAGCCCCAGGTCCTGCTCGAGCGCCTGCCGGAACTCCACCGCCAAGCGGCGGCCGAACTCGTCGATCACCGCGATCACCAGGTCGTCCCGCTTCGGAAAGTGCAGGAACACGACCCCGTGGGACATGCGGATCGACCTGGCGATGTCGGCGGTCGTCGTCTGCACGATCCCCTTCCGCGCGAACAGGGCCATCGCCGCATTGACCAACCGGTCCCGCGTCGCCGCCTTCTGCTCCTGCCGGGTCGCCGCCTGCATCGATGGTCTCGGTTGCTGAGTAACAACTCAGTGAGTGTACACTCACCACAAGGAGGAGGCGCTGTCAAGAGGGCAAAGGGCGGGCAGGCTCCGCCAACGCTCGGCAGCGCGGCCCGCGGGATGCGTGCGCTCAGCGCGGACGGGGTGGCGCGCCTCCGCGCCTCGGGGGCCGGGTACCTCGAGCACGTGCGGTGCTACCCCGCGCACGGGGTGCGCTGACCGCCCGGCGCGCGCGGAGCGCCAGGCGCAGCGGCACGCCCACGAGCCGGAAGGCCTCGGTGAGCCGGCCGACGAGGTAGCGAGTGTACGCCGCCGGCACGAGCGCGGGCGCGCTCGCGAACACGGTGATGGCGGGCGGCCGGCGGCCGGTCTGCGTGGCGTAGAAGAAGCGCAGCGCCTTGCCCCCGGGGCTGGGCGGCGGGGTGGCCACGACCGCGGCCTCGAGGGCGCGGTTCAGCGCCGGCGTCGGCAGGACCGCCTCGTAGGCGCGCTCGACCCGAGCCACGAGCGGAAAGAGGTCGCCCAGCCCCTCGCCCGTCGCCGCCGACACGCAGAGGAGCGGCAGCGCGGCGAACGCCGGATGCCCGGCCACCAGGTTCTCGCGAAACGCGGCCCGGTCACGCCGCGCGGGCGGCACCAGGTCCCACTTGTTGGCGAGCAGCACGACGCCCCGCCCCGCCTCCCAGGCGCGCCCGACCAGGCGCGCGTCCTGGTCGGTCATGCCCTCGGCCGCGTCGAGCACGACCAGCACGAGGTCGGCGCGCGCGAGCGTGCCGAGCGCGCGCACCGCGCCGTGGCGCTCGAGCGGCTCGCGCACCTTGCCGCGGCGGCGGATGCCAGCCGTGTCGATGAGCACGTAGGGCCGCCCGGCAACGACGAGCGGCGTGTCGATCGCGTCGCGCGTGGTGCCCGGCTCGGGCGCGACGATCGTCCGCTCCGCCCCGAGCAGCCGGTTCAGGAGCGACGACTTGCCGACGTTCGGGCGGCCGATCAGGGCAAGCCGCGTGCCGCGCGCCTCCTCGCCGGCGGGCGCCGCCTCCGGCAGCGCGGCACCGAGCGCGTCGAGGAGGTCCGCCACACCCCGCCCGTGCGCCGCGGAGACGGGGAGGAGCGGCTCGACGCCGAGCGCCTGGAAGTCGTGGAGGAGCGGCTCGCGGCCGGGCGTGTCGAGCTTGTTCACGGCGTAGACGACGGGCTTCCCGGACCGACGCAACAGGCGGACCGTCTCGCGGTCCTCGGGCGCCAGCCCGGCCGCGCCGTCGAGCACGCAGAGCACGCAGTCGGCCTCCGCCACGGCGGCGAGCGTCTGCGAGTGCACGCGGGCAGCCAGCGCCGCCCGGTCGCGCGGCGGCTCGGCCGTGAACCCGCCCGTGTCGACGCACAGGAACGCCCGTCCGGCGTGCGCCGCCGGCGCGACGACGCGGTCGCGCGTCACGCCTGGGGCGTCGTCGACGATCGCCCGGCGTGCGCCGACCAGGCGGTTGAAGAGCGTCGACTTGCCGACGTTCGGCCGCCCGACGATCGCGACCACGGGGAGCCCGCGCGGCGCCGGGCGCGCCTCGGGCGCGCTCGCCATCAGAGGCCGAGCTCCTTCAGGCGGCGCGCATCTTTGGCCCAGCCCGGCTCGGCGCGCACGAAGAGCTCGAGGAACACCTTGGTGCCGAAGACGGCCTCCAGCTCGAATCGCGCCCGCCGTCCGATCTCGCCGAGACGCGTGCCGCGTGCCCCGATGACGATCCCCTTGTGGTTCGGGCGGTCGACCAGGATGGTGGCGCGCACGACGAGCAGGTCCCGCTTGGCGCTGAACTCCTCCACCTGCACGGCGGTGCCGTAGGGGATCTCCTCCTCGGTCTGGCAGAAGAGCTGCTCGCGGATCAGCTCCTGCGCGAGGAAGCGCTCGCTCTCGGTGGTGTACTCGTCCTCGGGGTAGAGCCGCAGCCCTTCGGGGAGCGCCCTCACCACCGCGTCGAGGACGACCTGCACGTTCTCGCCCGTCCGCGCGCCGACCGGGATGATCTCGCGCCCCGGGAGCAGCCTCCCGATGGCCTCCATGGCCGGGAGCAGCACCGGCGGCCGCACCAGGTCGAGCTTGCTCAGCACGACGACCGTCGGCCGCGCGAGCGCCGCCAGCCCGCGCGCCAGCTCACCGTCGGCGGGCGTCACGCCGGCCGTCGCCTCGACCACGAGCACCACCACGTCGGCGTCGCCGAGCGCCTGCCGCGCGACCTCGACCATGCGGCGGTTGAGCAGGGAGCGCGCCTCGTGAATGCCCGGCGTGTCGAGGAAGACGACCTGCGCCTCGGGGAGCGTGCGGATGCCGAGGATGCGGTTGCGCGTCGTCTGCGGCTTGGGGGTGACGATGGCCACCTTGGCGCCGACCAGGGCGTTCAGGAGCGTCGATTTGCCGACGTTCGGGCGCCCGACGATGGCGGCGTATCCCGCGCGGTGGGCCATCCTAGGAGGCTGTCCGAGTAGTCATGGCGGCTGCGGCGAACGATCCGGGGGCTGCGAGCGGCGTGCTCGCTCCTCTCTCCTGCGGCGTGCCTTCAGGCACGCCTCGTCGGTCGTCGCTGCGCTTGCCGCTCTCGCTCCCCGGCTCGTTCGCCTCGCTCACCATGATTACTCGGACAGACTCCTACGGCGTACAGCGGAGCGTCACCCGCGGAGTCACCGGGCCGCGCGCGTCGGCAACCAGCGCCCGCAGCGTGACGCGCCCGTTCACGGGGACGATGACGGGCACGGTCGCGCTGCACGCGGCGTCGAGCGCCGTGGGCAGGGGGAGCGCGCCGATCGCCTCGGCGAGCGCCTGGTGGTTGGCGGCCGCAGTCGGATCGCGACGGCTCGCGCGCGGCGCGAGCAGGCGCGCGCGGCGCACCGTGCCGGGCCGGCAGAGCGGCAGGCCCTTGCGCGAGCCGCGCGCGTGGAGGAGCGGACCGCGGGAGTCGAAGACGTTCAGACAGAGCGCCACGCCGATCGTGCAGCGCCCGTCGGCCGCGCCGTCGGCGTCGCACTGCGGGTCACCGTCGCGGCAGATCTGGAACCGCGCCGGCAGGTGATTGCGCCGCACGACGAAGAGCTCCTGCTCGACCAGCCACTCGCCCGCGCACGAGTGCCCGCCGCGGCCGTTCGGCACCATGCAGACGAGGTCCGGCTCGCAGGGCCCGGGCCCCTCGAGGCCCGCCGCCAGCGCGTCCACCAGCGGCGCGCCCCAGCCGGCCGCGAGGTCGAAGCCCGGCCCGGCGAGGAAGGCGCCGTTGCTGCCCTCCGTCACGTCGCGGAAGACCGGCGCGCCCATGCCGCGCACCTGCGCGCTCCCCAGCCGGTAGAGGTCGGGGAGCAGCAGGCCGAGCCCGCCCGTGACCCCGCGTGTCTGCGCGAGCCGCTGGTTCACGAGCGCGAGCGCGCTCGCCAGGGCGGGTGAGCCGGCGCTCGTCCCGCCCACGATCCGTCCGAAGCCGCCCTCGACGATCACGTAGCCCGGGTCGACCGGGCTCGCGGCGACGGCCAGGTCGGGGAGCGCGCGCCCGCTCGAGAGCCCGGCGAGGCCGGCGGCGATCTGGTAGCGCGGCATGCCGAAGACGATGCTCCGCCCTCCCCCGCCCGCGCCGCCGCTGTCCTCCCATACGCGCTCGACCAGGCTCCCCGGCACGCTGCCGTCGGGGTTGAGCGCGAAGCTCGTGCCGCCGACGGCGACCACGTGGGGCGAGGAGGCGAGGCCGCTCACCGCGGGCACCAGACTCTGCGGGGCGCAGTCGCGACCGCCGTCGTCGCCCGCGGCGACCAGCACGGTCTGCCCCTGCGAGTTGGCGACGGCGTAGAAGGCGTCGAACAGCTCGGTGGTGACCACCGGCGCCGCCTGCTCGCAGAGCCCGAAGCTGAGCGAGACGACGTCGCCGGCGCGGCTCTCGATCGCGGCGATGAGCGCCTCGGGGATGTTGCCCTGCCGCGAGCCGATCACGACGTCGAGGGCCGCGCCGGGCGCGAGCGATCCCGCCCACTGCGTGTCGAGCAGGACCTCGATACGCTCGCCCTCGTCGGCGAGGATACCTGGATCCGCGCCGGGAAAGACGCGCACGGGCGCGAGCTGGAAGCTCAAGTAGTTGCTGGAGAACAGGGCGACGTCGCTGTCGGCGAAGTTGCTGCGCGCGATGACGGCGATCGAGTACCCGGCGCCGGTCAGGCCCGCGGCCTGGAGCGGCGCCACGCCGTAGGCGGCGGCGAAGTCGCTCGGCACGAGCGCCGTCTGGCCGCCGGGGAAGACGGCCAGCGGCCGGAACTTGGGCAGGTCGTCGAGCCCCACGATGCCGCGCACCGAGGCGGCGATGCTCTCGGGCAAGGACGGGTCCGCGAGCGGGGCGTGATACGTCCGCCCGCCCTGCCGGAAGCGGCCGATCGGCGCCCCGAGCGCCGCCTCCACCTGCGCCGCCGTCCCGGCCACCACCAGCGCGATGCGGAACCGCGAGTCGCGCACCACCTCGAAGCCGTGCGCCACGAACCAGCGCCGGACGCGCTCGTACTCGTCGCGCCGCGGGCCAAAGCGGTCGGCGATCTCGCCCGCGTCGAGCCAGCGGTGGAAGAGCGGCGAGCGGCGGTCCTGCTGGGCGGCGATGAGGGCGTCGAGCCCGCGGCGGTGGCGGAGCCCGAGGAGCACGGTCACGTGCTCGAGCCGCAAGTCGGCCGGCGCGCGGCCCGCGGGCGCCATGGCGGCGAGCGCGCGCGGCACCGTCCCGCGAAGCTGGCGCAGCGGCTCGGCGGCGGTCGCCGTCGCGAGGGCGAGGAGTGCCGCGGTGGCGAGCCCGATCCTCATCGGACGGCCTCCGGGTGCTGGCGCGCGAGCGCGGCCAGCGCCTCCATGGCGGCGGCCTGCTCCGCCGTCTTCTTGCTCCGGCCGACGCCGCGCCCGAACCACCGCCCCCCGATCGCGATCTCGGACACGAAGCGCTTCTCGTGGTCGGGCCCGCTCTCCTCGACCAGCGTGTAGGCCGGGGTCTCACGGAAGAGCCGCTGGGTCAGCTCCTGGAGCTCGGTCTTGTAGTCGCGGAGCCCGACGCTCAGGTGCTCGAGGACGTCGGCGGCGAAGTGCGCCTCGACCACGGCGCGCGCCCGCTCGTAGCCGGCGTCGAGATAGACGGCGCCGAGGAGCGCCTCGTAGACCGCCGCCAGGAGCGAGGGCTTGTCGCGCCCGCCGCTCTTCTCCTCGCCCTTGCCGAGGCGGAGCCAGCGCCCCAGCTCCAGCTCGCGCGCCTTGCGCGCCAGCACCCCGGCGTTCACCAGCGAGGCGCGCATCTTCGAGAGGTCGCCCTCGCGCGCCTCGGGGAAGCGCGCCATCAGGAGATCCGCCATGGCGAGCGCGAGCACGGCGTCGCCCAGGAACTCGAGCTTCTCGTTGTTCTCGCCCTCGCCGAAGGAGCGGTGCGTGAGCGCGACCGCCAGCTGCTCGGGGCGCGCGAAGCGGTGGCCGAGGGCGGCCTCGAGGGCCTCGCGCGCGCTCATCCGTCCGCTCCCACGGCCGCGGTCACCTGGCCCGCGCGGCCGACGGCGAGGCGCGTGCGCAGCCGCCGGCCGCGCCAGGCGTCGGGCCCCACCAGGCGGGCCCGCAGGTAGTTGCGGGTGTAGCCGCGCAGCGCCCCGGTCTCGGGGTCGCGCGTGGTCTCGACCAGCACCTCCGCCTCCGCGCCGTCGAAGCGACGGGTGAATGCCGCGCGCTTGCGCTCGCCCGCCGCGCGTAGGCGGCGCGCGCGTGCGGCGATGGTGGCGGGCGGGTTGCGCCCGTCGAGCTTGGCCGCGGTCGTCCCGCTGCGCACCGAGTACGGGAAGACGTGCAGGTAGGTGAGGGGGCTCGCCTCGACGAAGGCGAGGGTGCGCTCGAAGGCGGCCTCGTCCTCGCCCGGGAACCCGGCGATCAGGTCCGTGCCGATGGCGGCCTCGGGCAGGAGCTCGCGCACCATGGCGAGCCGCTCGCGCGCCAGCGCCGCGTCGTAGCGCCGCCGCATGCGGCGGAGGACCGTGTCGTCGCCCGCCTGCAGCGGCACGTGGAGATGCGGGCAGAGGGCCGGCGCGCGCGCCAGGAGGCGGACGAGCGGCTCCGTCACCTCGTGCGGGTCGATCGAGGAGAGGCGGAGGCGCGGCACCAGCCCCTGCTCGGCGAGCGCGGCGACCAGCCAGGCGAGATCGACCGGCGGGGTCAGGTCCTGCCCGTAGCCGCCCAGGTGCACGCCGGTGAGCACGACCTCCTCGAAGCCCGCCCGGGCGAGCGCCGCCACCTCGCCCAGCACGTCGCGCGGCGGGAGGCTCCGGCTGGCGCCACGCGCCATCGGGATGATGCAGAAGGTGCAGAAGAGGTCGCAGCCCTCCTGGACCTTCAGGAAGGCGCGCGTCCGTCCCGCGAAGGTGCGTGCGCCGAAGGTCGAGACGGCGCGCTCCCGGCGGGCGTTGCCGACCAGCACGCGCTCGGGAAGCGGTCGCGGCGCGGTGACGGCGGCCACCAGCGCATCGAGGCGGTTGAGCCCGATCACGTGGTCGATCGCCGGCTCGCCCGCCGCCTCGGCGGGCCTCGTCTGCGCGTAGCAGCCGGTCAGGATGACGCGCGCGGCGGGGTTCTCGCGCCGGGCGCGGCGTGCCAGGCGGCGGCTCTCGGCGTCGGCGGCGTCGGTCACGGTACAGGAGTTGACGATCACGACGTCCGCGGGCGCTCCGGCCGCCACGATCTCGCAACCCGCAGCGCGCAGGCGGTCGGCCATGGTCGCCGAGTCGTAGGCGTTCACCTTGCAGCCGAGGGTGGCGATGTGGACCCGTGTCATTGACCCGCTCCCTCCGCGAGCGCCTCCGCGATCCAGCCGCCGCCGAGGACGGCGTCGCCGCGGTAGAAGACGGCCGCCTGCCCGGGTGCGACGGCCGGTCCGTCGCCCTCGAAGAGGACCATCGCGTCCGCCCCGTCCGCGCGCGCGAGCCGCGCCCGGACCGGCGGGTGGCGGTGCCGGATGCGGACGGCGAGCGGCGTGTCCGGGGCCGGGGCCGCCCCGCCCGTCCACGACACGTCGCGCGCGACCAGCCCGCGGGCGCGGAGCCCCGCCGCGTCGCTCACCGTGACCGTCGCCGTGCCCGCATCGAGCGCCCGGACATATCGGCGGACACCGCTGCCGGACGCGAGCCCGAGCCCGCGGCGCTGGCCTATGGTGAAGCGGTGCACGCCCGCGTGCCGCCCGAGTTCGCGCCCGGTCTCGTCCACGATGGGGCCGGGGCGGAGCGCCTCCGCCGGCGCGTGGCGCTCGACGAACCCGGCGACGTCGCCCCCCGGCACGAAGCAGACCTCCATGCTCTCGGGCTTGTCGGCCACGGCGAGCCCGAGCCGCGCCGCCTCGGCGCGCACCTCCGCCTTGCTCAGCTCGCCGACCGGGAAGAGCGTGTGCGCGAGGTCGGCGGGGCCGAGCGCGAAGAGGAAGTAGGTCTGGTCCTTGGCGGCGTCGACGGCGATCCGGAGGTAGGGGCGGCCGGTCGCCGGGTCGGTGCCGATGCGCGCGTAGTGGCCGGTGGCGAGCCAGCGGGCGCCGAGCGCGCGGGCGCGCTCCCAGAGGAGGCCGAACTTGAGGTGCCGGTTGCAGCGCGCGCACGGGTTCGGGGTGCGCCCGGCGACGTACTCGGCGACGAAGGGGTGGATCACGCGCCGCTCGAACTCGTCGGCGAGGTCGAAGACGTAGTGCGGGAAGCCGAGGCGGTCGGCGACCGCGCGCGCGTCGTGGAAGTCGTCGAGGGAGCAGCAGCTTCCGCCGCCGCCCGCTGCCAGGCGAAGCGAGATGCCGATCACCTCGTGGCCCGCGGCCCGGCAGCGCGCGGCCGCGACCGCGCTGTCCACCCCGCCGCTCATGGCGACGACGACTCGGCTCCGTCCACCCATGGGACTAGGAGTCTGTCCGGGTAATCATGGTGAGCGAGGCGAACGAGCCGGGGAGCGAGAGCGGCAAGCGCAGCGACGACCGACGAGGCGTGCCTGAAGGCACGCCGCAGGAGGGAGGAGCGAGCACGCCGCTCGCAGCCCTGATTACCCGGACAGCCTCCTAGGCCGCCGCTTCTCCGCGCGCCTGCGCGACCAGCACCGGCAGCAGCTCGAGGACGCGGTCGATGTCGGCCCCGGTGGTGGACGGCCCCACGCTGAAGCGTATCCCGCTCCGCGCCGCCTCCCGGTCGCGCCCCATCGCGAGCAGCACGTGCGAGGGCTCGGCCGCCCCGGCGGCGCACGCCGAGCCGAGCGAGACGGCCACGCCCGCCAGGTCGAGGAGGACGAGGAGGCTCTCGCCCGCCGCGCCCGGGAACGAGACGTTGAGCG
>WNGD01006940.1_pt1 | contig 13239 bp, 13 predicted proteins | sample 5400671 | NCBI WGS metagenome assembly WNGD01 (sample SAMN13153369, study PRJNA577476) | soil metagenome | isolation source: 40 cm soil or saprolite under grassland replicate 2 | place: USA:California | collected 2016-06-15
GACGTTGGCCACGCGCAGCCCGTAGCGATTGCTCAGGTCTCCGATCTCTCGCAGTACCTCGGGCAGAGCAGTACGTGGGATCACGCCATCTTGCACAATATAGTTGGGGCTGATGCGTCCCATTGCTGCAAAGGCAGCCTTGCGCCCTTTCCACATGAGGAGCCGTTCCTCTTCGGTGCCAGCCAAGCGATACTCGGTTGCTCCCGCTCGTCGGCAGATGGCCTCGACCTGCTCCAGTTGCCTAGCCACCTGAGCACGAGGTCCATCTAGTTCGACCAGCAGGAGAGCCCCTGCCTCTAAAGGATAGCCAGCATGGGCCGCGGCCTCGCACGCGATGGTCGCTAACTGATCCATCATTTCGACCGCCGCTGGCACGATCCCGGCGGCAATGATTCCCGAGACGGCCTCCCCCGCGGCATCGGTATGGTCGAAGGCAACCAGCACCGTCTGCACTACTTCCGCCTTGCGGACAATGCGCAAGGTGATCTCGGTCACGATGCCCAGCGTTCCCTCGGAGCCGACGATGATGCCTGGTAAATCATAGCCAGGGGGATCGAGAGTGGGACTGCCCGCCTCGATCAGCTCACCATTGGGTAACACCAGCTTCACGCCCAGGACGTGGTTGACGGTGAAGCCGTATTTCAGACAGTGGGCACCGCCTGAGTTCTCTCCGACGTTGCCGCCGATGGTGCAGACCGGTTGGCTCGAGGGATCAGGCGCATAAAAGTAGCCGTGAGGTGCGACCCGCTGTGTCACCCACGTGTTGATCACTCCAGGTTGCACGACCACCCGCTGGTTGAGGAGATCTACAGCGAGAATCTGCTTCATACGTGCGACCGAGATCAGCACCCCACCCTCCACCGGCAGTGCACCACCCGAGAGCCCTGTGCCCGACCCACGCGGCACAAAGGGGAGATGCTCTTGATGGCAGACGCGCAACACCGCCTGAACTTGTTCCGTTGACGCCGGAAGGACGACGAGCGCAGGCGTGACCCGGTAGCTGGTCAACCCATCACTCTCATAGGTACGTAACTGGGCGTGTTTTTCGTAGACGTAATCGTTGCCCACAATCTCTCGCATCTCTGCGACAATTCTTGGCTCAAGCATCAGTACCTCCTTTGCATTTCATGATCTCTACTGCGTCGCTCTGCCTTGTCTGGAAGTCATACAGTACTTCCACCTTGCGACATCGGCTTGATCACTGTGGAATAATTCCGGGAATAAGGTACTGCTGCACCATAACGATCACCCCGAGTATGCATGCCAGGATGAGACTATGGCCAATGGTCCTGCGCACGATCAAGCCCTCCTTGCCCACTAAGTCGGTAGTGGAGACGCCGGTGGTCACATTCTGGGGGGAGACCATCTTGCCCATCACCGCCCCGGACGAGTTGGTCGCCGCCATGAGCACCGGACTGAGCTTGAGTTGGCGTGCTGCCACCACCTGCAGGTTGCCAAAGAGTGCATTGCTGGAGGTATCACTGCCACTCAGGAAGCAGGCGATCCAGCCCAGGAAGACCGAGAAGAAGGGGAAGATTGCCCCAACAGAGGAGATCGCCAGACCCAACGTGTAGACCATCCCCGAGTAGTTATACAGGTAGGCCAGGCCAATGATCAGCACCACCGTCAGGATCGCAAAGCGCAACTGCTTCCAGGTATCGACGAGCGCCTGCAAGAACAACGCTGGGCTGAGTCTGAGAATGATGGCGGTCAGTATTACGGTCAGCAGAATCGCTGTGCCCGTGCCCAATGGCTGGAAGCTATAGATAGCGGCGTAGGGCTTTTTGTACAACGTCAGGAAGATCGCATTGTGCAGCCCTGGCCACTTGATTGGGCTTGACCCAACCAAGGCTACTGAAGCCACCGTCCAGATGATGACGACGAGGGCGATCAGCACCCAGGGCAACCAAGCACGGACCGCCTCCCCCACACTGGGCTTAGCCGTCTGCTCGACTGGGTTCACCTCCACCGGGGCCGGGATATCCTCTTCGCCAATGGGGTTGCGCGGGATGACCTCATCATGGCCGCCCATGGCCACCCCAGGCAATATCGAGGTGAAGCTGGCACGGTACTGCTCCAGATCACGCGGCTTCCAGAACTGCACGAACAGAATGATACAGGCCAGCGAGATCAGGGCGGAGAGCACGTCGGTGAGCTGATAATTGATGAAGTTGGAAACGGTAAACTGGGTCAGGGCAAAGGAGAGTCCGGCCACTAAGGCCACCGGCCAGGCGGTGCGTAAGCTGCGAACCCCGGTGTAAAAGATGAGGGCATAGAAGGGCAGGATCAGCCCAAAGATGGGCAGTTGCCGCCCAATCATGGCCCCAAGGGTGGCCGGATGTAAGCCGGTCACCGCTCCCAGCGTGATCACTGGGGCACCCAACGCCCCAAAGGCCACTGGCGTCGTATTGAACATTAAGGTCAAGGTGACCGCTTCGACCGCTGGGAAGCCAAGGGCGACCAGTAAGGCACTGCAAATAGCCACTGGCGTGCCAAAGCCAGCCACACCCTCTAATAAGGCTCCAAAGCTAAAGGCAATCAGTAAGAGCAGAATGCGCTTATCTGGCGGTACATTGTAGATCATCCAGCGGCGGAACAGATCGAACTTACCCGAGCGCACGGTGACATAACCACATAGCGTTCCAGACGATCCACATTACTGGCAACAGTGCAAAGACAAAGCCGTTCAGCGTGGAACTCACTGCCAGACTAATCGGCATCTGCCAGACCGTGATCGCTATCAGGAAACCAACGACCAGACCGGCCAGGGCTGCTTGCCAGGCTGGCCGTCTCAGCACACCAAGCAAAATAAGCACGACCAGAATGGGTATCAAACCCACAACGAAGGAGAGAAAGAGGTTGTTGGCCACTGGCGAAAGCAATTGATGAAACATTGGTATTGCCTCCGTACTAATCTTCACTCGTCGTACACTTAACTTCATTGTTTACGAAATCGCATCAACGTGGTACAAAAGCGAGAGGGGATAAGTCACACCTAGCTAGCCATACTACTGAAGAAGTTTCTCACGGCCAAGAGAGAGCGCATGAGACACAGGATGATAGGCTGTGCGCTCTGCTCATCCTTGTAATAAAAATATTGCACTACGAGAGATATATAACTGGTTTCCCCAAAAGTCAAGTCAACAATACAATTTGGAGAGCTTGCCATAAAGATCAAGTCTCCAACTGTCTCATGTACTCGACACAATCACATTGGCGAGATACTTCTCTGCCCCTCCAGGAACGGAGATATTTGGCACTGGTTTGGGAGTCATCACAAAGGTGTCAATGCATGAGGCCGGGTCTTGCTGGAAGATCGGCCACGAGGTCTCCGGAAGATCAGGGATCAGGTGCAGGGCCTTACATTCGCGTTCGATCAGTTGGACCTGCCATTGGGGCTCTTCTACACAGACGAAAGGCGTTTGACTGGCCAGGCAGTCGTTGACTGTGCCGCCGCCAGCCCTGGTAACCACCACATCGAACGCCGGGAGGAGGACTTGTTGTGTCGAACCGGCAGGAAAATCAAACCAACGGATGTGTGCTGACCTCCTCATCTTGTCTTTGTATTCATCACTCACGTTGGGTCGCGAGAGGACTGGCAGATAGGTCCCTGTTTCCCGCGTGAGATAGGTCTCGATGATCTTCACCAGCAGGCGATCCCAGACAGGAGTCCCTCCTGGAGAAATGAGTACCAGGGGCTGATCTGCAGGCACGGGTTGCTCATCCAACTGGATGAATAACTCATTTAAGCGCTTCCGAGCGGCACCTGGCTCCTCCCGCTGCCCTAAAACTCCTGGCAGAATCTGAGGCGTAAACCCCAGACCTTCCCAGTGGCGGCGGAACTCTGGAGGCGTCATGTAGCGGTCAAACAAGAAGACTTCTCTGCTACATGCCTCGTCGCTCTCGATCTCTGCTGCCAGTTGCTGAGCCACAACTCGGTCTTCCAGCGTTGGAGAGGGATTGTAGTAATACCTGACCTCTTCTGAGCATATTCCTCGCACAGTCGCCGCCCAGCTATGATCAAAGAAGGTCAGTGCAGGCACTCCAGCCCGCTTTGCGCTATGTGCAAATAAAGGTACACCAATATCTACAGCTAGATGACAGCCCTCGAGGTATGCTTGAATAGCCGGGCTATACGCTGTTCTGTACTGAGCATACTGAGACAGTCTCTCCAATGTCCGCTTCACCGAGACTTCCCCGTGCACTTTTTCGAGTCGAATCAGGCTATCCACACGTGCTAAGTGGACTTCTGGAAAGCCCGCGTAGAGGGCCTGGTTAAAAGCATACGCACTTGCATTGAGGATCCAAATTTCCAACCGGTCTTTGTCGTGACTGGCTCTCCACGTCTCAATGATGGCACGCACGACGTAGTAAGCGAATGCGGATGGTCCGAACCCATCTTCGTTACAGGCAAAGCAGATCTTCTTTGTGCTCATTCTTTTGATTGTCAAGGTTTCACCAACTGCAGAGTGATGGTGACCCACGGAGCATGGGCGAGAGCCGTTCGCATCGCCTCCTCATCAGGAAAGGTTTCGGGCAGACGCCGCCCTTCACAGCGCAGCGTGACGGTGTCCTCGTGAAATGGCCAGGGAGCGACCATTCCGCATGTGGGATCGTCCCCTACTCGCGTCACGGTCAAGGTTGTTTCACCACTTCTCGTAGGAACACGCAGGAATGACTTCTCTGGCTGGAGGCCGAAGCAGAGGGCCAGCGACAACCCATCCCAGGTACTCAGCAGGTGTCGGTTGCGTGCCACGATCTCAGGTGTCGCATAAGATGCATAGGATGGGTCGTCGCGCAAGGTGACGAGCAGATGCTGCTGAAAGGCGTCTTCACGGGCCAGGAAGTCTTGCATCGCCTGGCGCTCTTCGCCAGAGGCACGCTGAAGGTCATACCTTTCGTAGAGACCAGTGAAATGCAGGGAGACCAGCAGGGCAGCATAGCGGCTCTGCGCCAGGAGCAATGCTGAGGCAGAAGACACAAGGGCTAGGCGCATGTTGGCTGGCATGTCCAGGAAGCTGTAGGGCCGACCCGTCTGTGGATTGAGGGCAGGAGATCTCTCCCATAAGGCATGGGCCAGGTCATGCTGTTCAGCTGCCAGGCAGACCTCTTCCCAGGGCGCAACGGTACCAACGTCGTCATTGCCCCAGGCTCGTGCCAGTTGGCCCGAAACCCAGGCATGGGACGGTTGCCCGATCACGATGAGCCCTGCCGGATCTTCACGGTACAACATGGTGTGTTCTTTCTTCCATGAACTTTCCTCTCATCTGCGCAAATGATCCCCGTCATCTCTTGACCTCATTAGCCCTAGTATACGCCGACTGGCATGATGGCCGCAAGGGTCATCATGAGGTGGGGGCTTCTTTAAAACACGAACCACACCCTGACTTCTCATTTGAGCAAAAAGAGCTTACTCAGGTAATCAAACAATGGCTCCTCGCGTGCGGGCTGGCCGCGCAAGCCGATGTAGCCATCTGGCCGGATAAAGTACAGTGACTCTACTCCCACGCCATAGAGGGTGTGCAGGTACCCATCCGTATCTAACAGTATCGGCCCATTCCAGTTGAGATGTTCTGGCTTCTCGTTTCCTTGGACGATCAGGCGAACTTTGATCTCATTGCTCAGCGCAGCTTCTACTTTTTGAGCAATGCTGGTGAGGTGTGCATAGCTTTCTGTAGTGGGTGCCAGTCCAGCAAAGAGTAAGAGGGTGGATGTCGTTCCTTGAAATTGCTCGAAGAGGGTAGTGGCTGAGGAAGATGGATAGAGCAAGCAGGAACCGTCGGGAGCGCGATCACCGGCATGGGGAGCGTTACGGAAGTGCAGCCAGTCACTGGTGCTGGGCTTCTCACGTTGTCTATGCAGGCGCACCGGCTTGTCCATCACTTTCTCTCCATAGGATTGCGAGAGTGAGGAGGTGCGATAGTGAATATCGAGTTCTGAGGCTTCCTGGGCCAGCTTCTGCTGAACGATATCCATACTGAGCAAACGACCAAGTACTTGATCGCGGACGAGACGTAGGGCAGGATTTCTGTTGACGAGGAGGCTGGTACCGGCGTGTGTCCCCTGAAGGACGTGTCGCGCCACAGGCAGACGTTCCTCTTCATAGGTCTCGAGCAGGGTGATGGGAGCTTTCCCTTGATGGACGAGGGCCAGTTTCCAGGCAAGGTTATAGGCATCTTGAATACCTGTGTTCATACCCTGACCACCAAAGGGGCTGTGGATATGGGCAGCATCACCGGCGAGAAAGACATGACCGATGAACCATGCTTCCATACAGCATCAGTCGAATGATCTGTTCACATGCATAGGTTAATGTTTCAGGTGATATTTCGCCAGAAACGCCAAGCACACGTTGATAGCGCGGTAAGGAGAGGAGATGGGGCTCGCCCCTTGCATCTCCTTGCTTACGTTATGGGAAGAAATATCAACCCAGTAAATCAATCCTGGCAAGAGCATCCCTTTTATTGCAGGCGTGGAGAGGCGTTGGGATGCAGTAGAGGATATAAGTTGATGGTCCAACCGATACCAAAAGCTTGGGGCACCAGGATCTGAGACGTATTTTCATTCCAGAAAGTATTACGTATACGCTCAAGGGTGGGGAAGCGAAAGTCATAGGGGATGCCGAAAACACGGCCCTGCCATGTCCGGCTCTCAGGTGGACGGCTCAGTTGATCCCTGATGGCTGCGGTGACAAGAACTGTCAACACGATACTTCCGATTATCCTTCGTGCGCGAGATTTCTTTTTGCGTTTCATAGCTTTTTTCTCCTTTTCTTTTTCGACGGTGATGTAGTCGTGTGGTAGTCATTATACATCAGTTCGGAAGGGCTTATAAAGGAGGAGCCCTTTGCTCCTCCTTTTTCGCTTTATGTATGGATGCGTGTACCTACCTACTATGGAATTAATGCATCGCTACTACTGGTGAGGTCCCTTCGGCTGCATCTTCGGGGGCTTGATTACTTGCCGCGCTTCTCTTGCCGCCGCGTAGGGGGATCTCTTGCAGGAAGAAGATGGCGATAAATCCCACGCACATGAGAACCGTGCTCAGAACGAAAACGTTGTGTATACCGCTCGTCAAGCCGACCTTTACTGCTTCCATCAGTTGAGCATACAAGGCCTTGCCCTGTGGACCAAAGGCCGAGAAGCGTGCAAGCAACTGTTTCTGGATGTCCGACGAGAGCAAGACATTCGGATTGTCAAAGACACTGAGGGCCTTTGCAGGAACTACCGCTTTGATTTGAGCCGGAATGGCATTGTGAAAACCGGGTACATAGGCTGTGGTCAAGATCGAGCCCATGGCCGCTACCGCAATGGTGGCACCAATTGAGCGGAAGAAGGTGAGCGCAGATGTTGCTTGACCGATCTTCGTTGGCAGGGCGTTCTGCACGATCACCGTGTAGAGCGACATACTGAAGCCGAGACCCAGGCCCAACACAATCATCGCAATGATTAAATCCGTATTGGTTGAGTTCACATCCAGGCGCAGCAGTAGTAACGACCCGCCAATGGTGATCGCCATACCAACAAACGCAATCCATTTGTACTTGCCAAAGCGCGATACTAACTGTCCGGAGACGACACTACTGAATATCAAGCCAATCATCAACGGTGAGAGGAGCAGACCACTATTGGTGGCCGAGATGCCCAGTACACCCTGTGCATACAGGGGCAAGAACAGGATAGAACCAAACATGCCCATGCTTGTAATCATCGTGACCAGCAGGGATACGCTGAAGATGCGGTTCTTAAACAGGCTGGGACCTATAATTGGTTGTGCGTTCTGCCGTTCCAGGCGAGCCTCATAGAGGATAAACAGGGCTAAGAATACAATTACTCCAGCAAACAGGCTAATAATCTGCCACGAGAGCCAGGCATATTGAGAACCGGCCCAGGTGAATCCTAACAGGAGCGGTACCGTCCAGCAAATCAATAAGAGCGCGCCCAGGTAATCAATCGAAACTTTCCCTGTGTTTTTGCTACGGAGTGGTGGCATCAAGAAGATGAGCACCAGGAGCGCGATGATCCCAATCGGCAGGTTGACATAGAACACCCAACGCCAGGTGGAGTGATCGGTAATCCAGCCCCCGACTGTCGGACCAAGGATGGAAGACAGGCCGAAAACACCGCCAGTCACACCTTGCCATTTGCCGCGTTCGCGCGGCGTAAAAAGGTCTCCAACCACGGCGATAGCGATGGGCATCAACGCGGCTGCTCCCAGGCCCTGGAACGCACGGAAGGCGATCAACTGATTCATTGACTGAGCTGCTCCCGAGGCGGCAGACCCTACCAGGAACACCACGACGCCAATCAAGAAGATGGGTTTGCGTCCGAAGATATCGGAGAGCTTGCCATAAATCGGAACCATCACTGTTGATGTCAACAGGTAAGCGGTGGTTACCCACGTGTAGCGATCGAAGCCTTGCAAATCAGTAATGATGCGGGGCATCGCCGTACCTACAATCGTCTGATCGAGGGAGGCGAGCAACATTACGAGCAAGACGCCGGCCATGGTTAAAAGTGTCTCACGGCGCGTGAAGCGTGGAGTCTCTCTATCCTGGGATGAAGAACTACTCACTACAGGCATGTCGCCCGTTGTCGATTGTTTCGATACTTTTTCCATGAAAAAAACTTTCTTCAGAATGTATACTTATTCAAAACTCTACTGGCCTGCTCTCTACCTGTATAACACGATCGTTGTGTTGTTTTTCATTCAGTCCACGAGAGATAATCCCGTGCAAGTGCGCCAGTATCCGCATGCATGCCAGGGATTGAAAGGTTGTTTAGCTGGCTTCGGAATTGGCTATCCCGTTGAAGTAGATGCGCTGGAGATGTTTGACCAGGTCTCCGTGGGAGAGGTCATCTCCCAACAAGAGACGATCATAAACCTTTGGCGAAAACAAACTAAAAAACGAGAACACCATTACTTTCGTTGGAATAGAGGAAGTAATTTCCCCTACTTCTTTCCCTTCTTCAAGGAGCTTCGTTACGCGTGAAACCAGGCTTTCCCAAAGATCACGCATACATCCGCCCTTTTCAACGATCATCCGCTTTAAGTCTACACCATTGTACATAGATGAAAGAAGTCGTGTTTGTTTGCTATATAGCCCGGTATAGATAAACTGAAGGAGCGCCTCAAGCTTTGCTCGCGGTGTTGGCTCCGCTTCGATTACTCCATCAATCCCCTGGAGAAATGTCTGCATGTCGCGCTTGAAGATCGCTAATACCAGTTCTTCCTTCCCGGGAAAGTGCGTGTAGATCGTGCCTTTGGCGATACCAACACGAGCGGCGATCTCATCCATCGAGGCCTCATAATAGCCCTTTTCCTGGAGCACTTCTTCCGCTGCCCGGATGATAAGTTCCTCGCGCTCACGGCGCTGTTTTTCCTTCAGTGAGGTAGCTGGTACATGAACAATTTGCACAATAAACCTCTTTGCTGGCATTTAATTGACTGATTGCCTATGCTTTGACGAAAAATATTTCTATTGACTCACCGATATTATTGATGACCTCTAAGTAGTTTATGACTCTTTAGTCAAAGTTCTACCACAAGGTCACACAAATGTCAAGGGGGTGAAGCACTGACATCCCCTCATATAACTTCTTGGTCAACTGCTGCGCATCCAGTTCTGAGCGCAGCGTGTTCTCTACAGGCGTCGCCCCACCGCCCCCGGACGCGATAATGGATTTTAACAAATTCTTCGAGGTACCGATACGAGAGATGTAGAGGCGGCATTCATGACGCCAGTCCGCTTCACAGGCGGACTGGCGTCATGAATGCCGCCTCTACCACGACCGTAAGTATTTTGTTAACTTTCATAATCACGTCCCTACAGGTGCTTATGGGCGTAATCCATCACCCCATGTGTAGACAATTTATCCGGTAATACCGGCAGAAGCAGCCGAGCGTAGGAACCACCTCTGGAAAAGCAGGAAAACGATCAACATGATTATGCTGATCATACTGGCGAAGGCCATGATGTCACCCCAGTCTATCGGTGCTTGGGCGAAGAAGATGCGCATACCTACCATCAGGGGTCGGTAGGTATCGTCACGAGTGACCAGAAGTGGCCAGAGAAAGTCGCCAATGTGGGTAAGAAATTGCCAGATGGCAACGGTGATGAAGACCGGACGAGAGAGTGGGACAACTAACTGCCAGTAGATGCGTAAACGACTGGCTCCGTCAACGAAAGCAGCCTCCTCGATGTCCCTGGGAATGTCAATGAAGAATTGGTGGAAGAGGAAGATGGAGAAAGCATCAGCAATGAAAGGGATGATCTGTACTTGGTAGCTATTTATCCACGTGGTTACACCATTGAACCAGGGAAACTGGTTGACCAGCAGCAGAAGTGGCACGGCTATCGATTCGAAAGGGATGACGACCAGCACTACGATGAGGATAAGGATGAGCTTGCGTCCAGGCAAAGGCATACGTGCTAGGGCGTAGGCAATCAGGCTGTTGACGAGGAGACCCAGTATGACGATGCTGGTGACGATGACCAGCGTGTTGAACAAATAGAGACCAAAGGGAAAGCGCTCGAAGGCGTCGTCGTAGTTCTGTAGCGAGAGGTCTCCGTAGGGAATAAGAGCCCTCACCGTGGTTACATCTTGGAGAAGCTGATTCTCGTTAGATTTTAATGAAGAGACGATCATAAAGACTGTAGGAAATAAGAAAAAGATCGCCAGCAGGCTCATCAAGAGGTAGTTGAGTGCTAGCCAGAGATACTTGCGGCTGAAGGGCAGCAGAGGCATATGTGCGGTTTTTTCGTGGGCTGGAACGGATGCCTTCACTTTGCGCGTGGTCAGTGCCATTAGGTTATACCTCTCTTTTTTCAGCTGCGACGACGTAGCGAAGAATGGGGATGACGCGAATGAGTACAATGAGAAAGAAGACGACCGCGACTGCCGAAGCATAGCCAACGCGCAAGTGGCGAATGCTCTGATTCACCATATACCACACAACAGTCGTAGTGGCGTTATTTGGGCCACCCTGGGTCATAACCTCGACCTGGGTGTACAGTTTAAATGCCTGTACAGTGGTGGCGATCATCACGAAAAACGTGGTGTTGCGCAGTTGGGGAAGGGTGACGTACCACAGCTGCTGCCAGCGTGCGGCACCATCGACTCGCGCCGCTTCGTAGAGCGACTCCGGGATGTTCTGTAGGCCTGCCAGGTAGATGATCATGTAGAGACCGACGCCCTGCCAGATCGACAAGAACATGATGGCAGGCAGAGCCAGGTTGGCGTCGTCGAGCCAGGTATAGGGTCCTAGATAGCCGAAGCTGATTGTCTTAATAAAGGCGTTGATTAACCCCTGGCTTGGATTGTAGAGAAATGACCACACCACTGCGATGACTGCTAGAGGAGTGACTACGGGACTAAAGTACATTGTACGGAACACAGAAATGCCGCGTATCTTCTGGTTGAGCAAAAGGGCCAGAAAGAGAGCCAGCCCCGTTTCGACAGGTACCACGATCATGCCAAAGAAGGAGTTGTTTAAGAGGGCCCGGCGCAGTGTATCGTCTGCCAGAAGCCGTGCGTAGTTAAGCAACCCGACGAAAGTGGTTGGCAGTGGACTTGGTGTCAAGCGCTGATTGGTGAACGAGAAGTAGATTGCCAGTACGAAGGGGATAATTAGGAAGATCAGTAGCAGGGTCAAGGCGGGCATAGCGAAAGCCCACGAGAGATACTGTTCCTTATGATTCCAGAGCCACACTTTAGGTCTAGCTTTTGTGTTCGTCCTGGCGCGAAGCTGTAGGCTCATAGATTTCCTCGTATACATATATTGGGCTGATAGCTCCGAGGTGTTACCCTACTGCCCGATTGGATAACCCTGATTGTCCTGGAGGTCCTGGTCTATCTTTTGAACCGCTTTATCCAGCTCTTTCTTCACATTAAAGCCAGCGACGATATTGACTACTGCTTCAGAAAATGCTGAGGTAATCGTAGGATACGCCGGAGTGATCGGGCGTGGCTCTGCTATACCTCCAAGGAGCTGTAATGCAAACACATGAAGTGGGCCGTTCGCCGCATACAGTTGAGACTGGGCGATAACTGATTTGCGTGCAGGCACTGCTCCATTGGCATTGGTCATACGCGCTATCTCCGAAGGTGACAGGATGAAATTCAACACTTGCCACGCTGCGTCAGGAGTTTTGCAGGAGGAGGTGAGGCCCCAATTCCATGAACCCATGCCGGTTTTCGCTCCCTTGCCCAAATTGGGTGCAGGCAAGACAAGCAGGTTGTCGCCCAAGGCCTGATAGTTATCTGCATAGAGCCAGTGGCCACCCCAGCTCAGGGCGGCGTGACCAGATGTAAAACCGATGTCGCTGGCAGGCCAGGGATTGCTATAGCCTTTTTTGAAAAGGTTTTGGAACCATGTTAGCGCGGCAACGGCGTCAGGGCCGTTGAGTGCTCCCATGGCCGACCGGTAGGTGTTACGATTAATCAGGTCACCTCCGAAGGACTCAACAAAGGGCGAGAAGCCATAGCTAAACCATTCACCTCCAGTGGTCATATTTAAATCCAGTGGATACTGTACACCCGCTACGTGTTTCAACCTTGCCAATATGTCGTTGAATTCGCTCAACGTCCAGGGGGAGTCGATAGTAGGGATACGCACGCCTGCTTCGCGCAAATACTGTTTGTTAGCATAAAGACCAAGGCCAGAATCATACTGCCCTAGACTGTACAAGTGATGGTTGTAGGTCCCCTGCTGGAGAATCGATGGCAAGAAATCAGCCCTCATCTGGGGAGATACATATTTGTCGAGTGGCATGAGATAGCCCGACCAGGCATAGTTATATAAGGTTGGGCCGTCGAAGTCGAGCAAGCAGGGAAGGCTATGCGACATAGCAGCGATGTTTACTTGGTCGATGTAACTCCCTTCTGACAGTTGGACCGCCTCGACCCGTATATTCGGGTGGCTGTCATTGAATGCCTGGAGGGTTGCATTGAGTGCGGCACGCTCCGCTCCCTGGCCTGAGTGAAAAAAGAGCTCTACGGTGATTGGTCCGGACGTACTACTAGATGTTGTGAACAAGGTTGGGCCACAGGCTGAGACAATCATACTCAGCACAATCAATAGGAGGAAAATACCTCCCCGATGCTCTTTGTTACTTACCGTTCTGTAAAACCTGCTCATGGCAACGGACCCTTTGGTGCTTGACAATGGTAGTAGTAAGTACTATCCAACTTCAGAATATAGCATGGATTGGGGACTTAATCAAGGCAGGGTGACGAG
>WNGD01004815.1_pt1 | contig 13238 bp, 10 predicted proteins | sample 5400671 | NCBI WGS metagenome assembly WNGD01 (sample SAMN13153369, study PRJNA577476) | soil metagenome | isolation source: 40 cm soil or saprolite under grassland replicate 2 | place: USA:California | collected 2016-06-15
GGCCTCGACGTTCAGCATCATCGCCGCGGTCGTGTCGCTGCTCTCCACCCTCCTGGGCGGCTTCCTCTCTGATCGTTTCCAGCGGCGCAAGCTCTTTGTGATCGTTGGGATGTGTATTATGGCCATCTCCTTTCTCCTGCTCGCCTTTTTCCAGAGCTGGATCACCGTGCTAGTCGCTGCCGCCGTGCTGGGATTTGGCCTGGGAGCCTACCTGGCCGTTGATGTCGCCATCGTCACCCTGGTGTTGCCCTCGGCAAAGGACCGTGCCAAGGATATGGGCATCATTAATATCGCCAACACGCTACCCCACTCAGTAGCACCTGTGCTGGCAGGATTCATCCTGGCACTGACACATAACTATTCGGTCTTGTACTTCGCAGCGACGATCTTCGTCCTGCTTGGCATCCTCACCGTGATGCCGATCAAGGCCGTACGTTAACGACACAGACCATCCAGTCCCCCACGCAGCGCGTGAGGAACTGGATGGCCCGAGTGATCAAGGCCAGCAGAGGCAGGACAGACGTCGTAGCGTGTTCAATAGAGACATGTTCGCACGAGGAGAGAAACCATGTTATACCCCATCATGACCACATCAAGAGAACTCGTTGATTTGAATGGGATCTGGAACTTTCAGCTAGATTCCGGGACAGGATTTGAAGAGAAATGGTTTGGACGCCCGTTACAACAGGCAATCCCGATGCCGGTTCCGGCTTCCTTCAACGATCTGTACGAGGGGGCAGAATTTCGCGACCACATCGGGTGGGTCTGGTATGAACGGGAGATTGTTGTCCCTGAGCATTTCTTGACGCAACGCATCGTACTGCGTTTTGGCTCGGTGACGCATGAAGCCCGCGTCTATCTCAATGGACAGCTGGTCGTCGAGCACACAGGAGGATTTACCCCGTTCGAGGCAGAAATCAACGCGTTCGTCAGCCTCGGCAAAAATCGCCTGACGGTCGCCGTCAACAATATTGTGGACTATACCACGCTTCCGGTGGGCAACTATCAAGAAGAAGACGTGCCCGGCCTGGGAAAAGTGGTCACGGACACTCCGAACTTTGACTTCTTCAACTATGCCGGCATCCAACGCCCGGTCAAGCTCTACACGACTCCGAACACCTATATCCGCGATATCACCGTGACGACGGAGGTCCAGGGAACGAATGCGCGGGTCGGATACAGCATCGAGACCGAGGGAACAGCGGAGGTTCGCGTCTCCCTTCACGACGAGACTGGTGAAAGCGTTGCCAGCGGTACCGGAGCGACCGGCCAACTCTCCATCGAAGGGGTGCATCTCTGGCAGCCTCGGCACGCCTATCTGTATAGCTGTGTCGTGGAATTGTGGCAGGATGGGCAGCGTCTGGATACGTATGAGGAACCGTTCGGCGTGCGGACGGTCGAGGTCCGGGACGGGAAATTCCTCATTAATGGGAAGCCGTTCTACTTTAAGGGCTTTGGGAAACATGAGGACTCTCATATCCACGGGCGCGGATTTGATGAAGCGCTCAATGTGAAAGACTTCAATCTGCTGCAATGGATTGGTGCCAACTCCTTCCGCACCTCGCACTATCCCTATTCTGAAGAGCTCATGCGCCTGGCGGATCGTGAAGGATTCGTGGTGATCGATGAGACACCGGCGGTGGGATTGCATTTGAACTTTGGATCATTCTTTGGCGGGAGTGGCAAGCCCCATAAAACCTGGGAAGAGCTGGGAACCAAAGAGCATCATGTGCAGGTGATTCGCGAGCTGATCGCACGCGATAAAAATCATGCGTGTGTGGTGATGTGGTCCATTGCCAATGAATCAGCATCCGAAGAAGAGGGCGCGCATGACTACTTTCAACCCTTAGTCCAGCTCGCACGAGATCTCGACCCCCAGAAACGCCCCGTCACCATTGTGATACACATGATGGCAACGCCCGACAAGAATACCGTTTCGGACCTGGTGGATGTGCTGGCACTGAACCTCTACTATGGCTGGTATGCTCACGGCGGACAATTAGAAGTCGCCAAAGCCTATTTGCGTGCCGAGTTGACGGGCTGGAATCGGGTGCAGCCGGGCAAACCCATGATGTTCACCGAGTATGGCGCTGACACCATCGCAGGCTTCCATGATACGACGCCCGTGATGTTTTCCGAAGAGTATCAAGTGGCATGTCTGCAAGCCAATCATGAAGTGGTGGACGAGTTCCCAAACTTTATCGGTGAGCAGGTGTGGCACTTCACAGATTTCCAAACCAGTCAAGGTGTTATGCGCGTCCAGGGCAACAAAAAAGGGGTGTTCACCAGAGAAAGGAAGCCGAAAATGGCGGCGCACATGTTAAGGGAACGATGGATGGCAATTCCAGACTTTGGATACAAAAAATAATTACCGATCCGCTATAGGGGCGACATTATGCATTTTGACAAATGAATTAGGCATCTACTGGAAGGATGTAGAGGCGGCATTTATGACGCCAGTCCCTTCTTAGGTTGACGAGTCGGCTTCATAGGCTGACTGGCGTCATAAATGCCGCCTCTACATCCATAACTTGCTTATTTTCTCAAAGTACATTATGACGCCCAGCCTGAAGCCTACCCTATCGGGAGGAGGAGATATGCCTGATAAGAGATTCGATTTACAAACACTATTCGATGTGCGAGGTCTCACAGCCGTCATCACTGGCGGCAGCGGCCACTTTGGACGAGCCATGGCCTCTGCCCTTGCGCAGGCAGGCGCACAGGTCGCCATCCTGGGTCGTCATGTAGAGACCGCGCAAACGGTGGCCGAGACCATCCAGGCCGAAGGCGGCTCGGCTCTCGGAATCGCTTGCGATGTGCTGAGTCGTGCCTCACTTGAGCACAGCCGAGAGCAGGTCACGAGCGCTTTCGGCCCGGTAGATATTCTGATCAATGCCGCAGGAGGCAACTCCCCTGCGGCTACCACCTCAGCCGAACAGAGCTTCTTTGACCTGGACGCCGAAGCCGCCAATCACGTCTTCGGCCTGAATTTTACCGGAACCTTCCAAAGTTGCCAGGTCTTTGGACGCGGCATGGCGGATCGCGGGCAGGGGTGCATCGTCAACGTCACCTCCATGAGTGGTCTGCGACCCCTGACCCGTGTACCAGCCTACAGTGCAGCCAAGGCAGCCATAGCCAACTTCACCCAGTGGCTGGCAGTGCATATGGCCCAGGAATATAGCCCAGGCATCCGGGTGAACGCCCTGGCCCCCGGCTTCTTTCTGACCGAACAGAATCGCTATTTGATGGTCGATGCCCAGAGCGGAGCCATCACCCCGCGTGGGCAGACAATTATCGATCATACACCGATGGGTCGATTAGGCGCACCAGAGGATTTGCTTGGAACGCTGCTATGGTTGGTGAGTCCAGCTTCGGCTTTTGTCACCGGCGTGGTGATCCCGGTCGATGGAGGATTCTCATCCTTCAGTGGCGTCTAGAAGAGGAGGAAACGATCATGGTTCTCGGGAAAGGTTCAACGACCGCAACGTTGACAACTAAGGATATACAAGAACTGCTGGCCTCAGCAGACAATGAGTTACTCGTAGGAGCCGGGCTTGACCCGGCCCACAAGCGCGTCCTGGTGATCATTCCTGACGGGACACGCACGGCTCCGATTCCCCTGATGTTTCGGCTGCTCTACGAGCAATTTGGACGACGCGTCGCACAACTAGATTACTTAATTGCCCTGGGAACCCATCCACCCATGTTGCAAGAGGCCATTGATCACCTGGTAGGCGTGACGGCGGCCCAACGAGTCGATGAGGAAGGCTACTACATCAAGACGCCCTACATTGACCACCTGGTAGGAGCGACGGCTGCCGAACGAGCGGAGCGCTATCCCAACGTGCGCATCTTCAACCACGACTGGGCCAATCCGCAGATGCTTCAGACCATCGGTGTCATCTCCCGCTCGGAGGCAGGTGAGCTGACCGGTGGATTGCTCGCCGATGACGTGCCGGTGACGCTCAACCGATTGATCTTCGAGTATGACCTCTTGCTGATCTGTGGGCCGGTCTTTCCCCACGAAGTGGCCGGATTCTCGGGGGGAGCCAAGTATCTCTTTCCCGGCATCGCGGGCCCGGATATTATCAATTTTACCCACTGGCTAGGAGCGCTGGTGACCAGTATGCGCACCATCGGCATCAAGGATACCCCTGTCCGGCGCGTCATCTCCCGAGCTGCAGGATTTGTGACATGCCCCCTCCTCTGCCTGGCGATGGTAATGCAAGGCCAGGATCTCCACGGCCTCTACATCGGCTCCCACACTGAAGCCTGGAGCCATGCAGCAGATCTCTCGGCGCAGCTCAACATCACCTACGTCGACCGCCCTTTTCGCAGGGTGCTCTCAGCCCCAGCAGAGATGTACGACGACCTATGGACAGCAGCCAAGGCGATGTACAAAACCGAACCAGCAATTGCCGATGGAGGCGAAGTCATTATCTACGCCCCACATATCACCGAGGTCTCCTACACACACGGCAAACTGATTGACGAGGTCGGCTACCATGTCAGGGATTATTTCGTCAAGCAGTGGGATCGCTTTAAACACGTGCCTGGAAGCATTCTGGCACATAGCACGCACGTCAAGGGAACGGGTACCTACGACGAGGCACTCGGCATCGAAACGCCGCGCATCTCGGTCACACTGGCCACTGGCATTCCAGAGGAACGCTGCCGGCGCATCAACCTGGGCTATGCCGATTATCGAGAGATTAACCCCGAAGCATGGAGGGGGCGCGAACAGGAGGGCATTCTCTACGTACCACACGCAGGTGAGATGCTGTACCGCGCTCGTGGCATATAAGGGGAAGCCCGCATAGGCGTGTACTTAAGCACGGCTGTCATCCTGAGCGCAGCGAAGGATCTCTCGCTGAGCCGAGCGCAGATCCAAAGCTCGCGCTCAGGATGACAGATGGCGGGGCGAGCTCCTGGGCGTTGCCTTGAGCACTGGAACCCCGGTCCTTCTTGGCTGAAGGGAACGCCTCTGGGGCAAGCCCACAAGAGATTACAGGAAGGAGATTTCACTAATGACGAATGACAACACTACACGATCCGCCCTCCAACAATTGATTGAGGACGATGCCGTCGGCCAGTTGCGGCGGCGCGATGGCCTCATAGCCACATTAGGCAGTGAAGATGGTGCGCTCAAACTCGATTGGGTCGAGGGGGTAGCACGCCTGCTCGCCGATCCGACACAGCTGGAGGAGGTAGAAGCAGAGGCCCGAGACATCTGGCAACGCGGGATCCGCCACATGATCTGGGCTGGCATGGGTGGCTCGGTCATTGCGGTGCGCGTCTTATGCGATCTTGGCTTCTGTAGTAGTCGCGACAATGAACAGGTGACCATTTACCCGCTGGACAGCACCGATCCTGCAGCGCTCAACGAAATTGTGCGGAAGATAGCAGCAGCCAAGAATCTGGCGTTGCCGACTGGGGAAGAAGCATCCAATCCAACCTTCTTGCGAGCACTGCTTAATGACGTGATGATGGTCGGAGTAGCGATGGGTATGACCTCCGAAGAGCCGATCACGCACCTTGAATGGTTCACCGATCTTTTAAAACAGGCAGGGTTACGCCCGGCAGAGCACTTGCTTGTTATGACACTCCCCGGTTCCTATCTTGACCGCTTTGCCCACGAGCAGCAAGCACCCAGTCTTCCCTTGCAACCGGACGGGGGGACAGGGACAGGTGGACGAATGAGCGCCCCAGCAACACGCGTGTTTCTGCTTCCTGCGGCCCTCTATCTTACGACCCATTTCCCCGGTCAATCCGGTCAACTCCGGTCAGTGCTGCAACAGGCCTGGGACGAGTATAACCTTGAACTGGCAACGTCCCACCCTGCAGAACATCCCTTTGTGCAACTGGCCGCTGCCCTGAGTGCCGAAAGCCTCGATGGAGCGTGCCGCTTGCTGCTGAGGATGCCCGAGGGCTGGCAAGCCTTTGTCTCCTGGCTAGAACAATTGATGGAGGAGAGCCTGGGCAAAGGAGGCAAGGGTATCGTGGTCTTTGACGATCAAACACTGAACTATGCGGCTCCCGCCTATCATCAGGGCGGTATGCTGCATGTACGTGTGGTGACTGAAGCGACCCAATCGGCGCAAGATCATCAATTTATCCTCTCTCAGCCCTCCCTTGCCAGCCAAGAACCGCGGAACCGATTAGCAGCCCTGGCCGCCAGTTTTCTTGGCTGGCAGTTGAGCATGGCCCTCTATGGCTATCTGCAGCGTATTACGTTCGCAGGTCAGCCTGCTGTCGAGAACTACAAGGCGAGAGCACGTGCTTTACGGACTAAGCACGATCCTTTGCAGGTCGCGTCGAATTGGAGCCCGGCGTTGCAAGATGGAATCCTGACGCTCCTTGCTCCCCATGGGGCCATGAGCCAGGACTCCCAATTGCAAACCGACCCGCAGCGACGCGACTCCGCTGCATCAGCGTTCGCAAGGGCATTGCAAGAAGCTGCTTCAACTGACGATACACACAGGTATCCACAAGGAGTATCCCTGAGCTATCTTGACGTGACCGTCAACGGAGAAGCGCAGGCAAACTTGTTAGCAGTGCTTGACGAGCATGTGCATGCAATTGGGAACAAGCTTTTAGGCATTCCCGTGAAGCTGCGGCAGGCACCCGCTGCGTATCATTCAACAGAACAAAGCGAGATGGACGGGCCACCTTCCCTGGTCAGCCTGCGCCTGGTTGCGCGGAACTCAGAAGCAAGTCTGCTTGGCAGCTATACCAACACATTTCTCCATGCCCAGGCGGTGAGTACATGGCAAGCGATGATGGAAACCGGTCGTCCTTGCTTTTTACTCGTCATCGATGGTTCTCTAGACGATGCGATTGAGCCACTTTCAACCTTCTTTTCTCAAGTGGAGGAGTATCTTCACCATGCATGAGAAACGACGCTTCGGAATTGAAGGACAAGGAGAAAGCATGTGACGCAAAAGGCATCTTCTGCCAACCCAAACCCAAAACCGCCCTATATCCTTGCACTCGATGTAGGTACCTCATCGACGCGCACCTTACTTTTTGATGCAACTGGTAACACTCTACCGAATGAATACAAACCATCAGCATTGTCGAATGAAAGGAGCGAAGGAACACGTGAAAGCTATACGTATCCATACTCAGAGCGGTCCTGAGGGACTTGTCTACGAAGACGCACCGCAACCACATCCAGAGGAGGGAGAGGTATTGGTGCGTGTCTATGCAACGAGTGTCATGTGGCAGGAACCCACGTGGGGGGAAACCTGGAAAACCCCAACGGGTGTTGATCGTCATCTGCCCATTCCGGGCCATGATGTCTCTGGAGTGGTCGCTGAAATTGGCGCTGGCGTCACCGATGTGGTAGTCGGAGAGGCCGTCTATGCGCTGACTGAATTTTGGCGAGATGGTGCCGCAGCGGAGTATACGATTGCACGCGCAACCGATCTGGCTCCGAAGCCACGCTCTCTCGATTACGTGCAAGCCGCCGGGATTCCGCTCGTAGGGCTGACCGCATGGCAAGCGCTCTTTGATCATGCTGGACTTTCAGCAGGACAATCAGTCCTGATCCACGGCGCCGCTGGTGGCGTCGGGAGTATAGCTGTCCAGTTAGCTCGATGGGCTGGTGCCCATGTCATTGGGACCGCCTCCGCACGCAATAGGGATGTCCTACGCGAACTAGGGGCCAACCAGGTCATCGATTATACGTCTACGCGTTTCGAGGATGTGATTCACGATGTCGATATTGTGCTCGACACGATGGGCGGCGACACAATGGAGCGGTCCTGGAGAGTCCTGAAAAAAGGAGGCATCTTGGTCTCCGTCTTCAGCCCCCCACCCAAGGCTCAGGCTGAAGCTCACAGCGTGCGTGCCGCGTTTTTCGTCGTGCAGCCGAATCGAACTGAACTCATCCAGATTGGCAACCTGATCGATGCAGGGCACGTTCGCCCGATGATCGAGACCGTCTTCCCGCTCTCTGAGGCACGCCAGGCCTTCGAACACGGGCTGAGTGGTCATACTCGCGGCAAGATCATCCTGTGGGTTGTAGACGAAGGAAGCGAGCCTTCCTCTGTGCAATATAAGTAATAAAACTGTTGCTTGAGAGGAGGTGGAATACAGAAAAGCCCCCGATAGGAAAGATGCGCGATGATGAAGGCAGTGAGCGGGACAAATTTGAGGAAGGTGCGATAGAGACCGTACTTATATCGCACCTTGTATCCTATCGTCAAAAATACACTTAAGGGCCACTGGGCAGCCGCTCAATAGCAGAGCTAAAGAGTGAGAATTTGTTCTCCCGCACTCGATTGCCATCAATTCCTTGCCGCTGGCTGGAAGGAATGGCAAACTGGCAAGGTAATGCGGCGAGGAACAACTAGCCCGCCGAGCCCCCCACCGACCAGTCTGAGACTCCATCAATATCGGAATCATGATTGATCTTGCAAGAGCCTACCTCTCGACGGCCAGATCGCAGGCCAGAGATTCACAGTGAGACAGAGCGCAAGAGTGAGACCGACGGGACCGGAGAGGCCAAACGGGATGAAGTCGAGGGAGAAACCTGCAATCAAGGGTGTTATCAAGAGGGGTGCCAAAAGCAATGGCCCCACACGTAGAAGAGCTGCTATGTTACCTAGCCAGAGGGTAGCATGCACCAATTTTGGTGATGCAATGGTTCCACCCGAAAATCCTGGTATCATGCGCGGGGCAATACCGCAGATCAAGAGCGTGATGAAACCGACAGTCAAACTGTGGCGTATAGCGTCGATAGCAAATAGCGGCCTAACTCCAAAAAGCATCGTCAGTCCATCGATTATGAGCAGGGCACTGCCTAGAAGCGCCCACAGGTAGGCGCTGGCAACCAGTGCCACGAAAGGTCCATAAGTGCGACGCTCATCACGTATGCGCTTCTGGTATGTTTGCCTGGCGGCCTCGGCGTATGAACGCCCATAGAGCTAGCTCCTCATTTTTCCTGGCCCAATGGAGTAAAAGTGTACCAGGAGTATCGGGCATGACCGATGGTAGACCGATACCGATTTCCATAACGACCTCCATACATGTCTATGTTTTCCTTCCATATCCCTCTCTGCAAGGAGAGGAGCGGGTCATTCTCTCTTTTCAAAAAGAGCTGAAAAGGAAGCCAAAACTGCTGCTTTATCGCTCACGCCGGGGCAGAATCACATACTCATAGAGCAGGGCAGCGATGATCCCACCGATAATAGGGCCGATCCAGTAGACGAGATCATTCTGCCAGAAGCCTCCGGCCAGAGCCGGGCCGAAGGTACGGGCCGGATTCATAGACGCGCCCGTAAGCGGCCCACCCATGAGATATCGAACAGCACAGTCAGACCTATACCAAAGCCACCAATTTTGGGTGCCCGCTCGTCGACCGCGGTCCCGAAGACAGCCAGGAGCAGGAAGAACGTCAGAACCGCCTCGAGGAGGACACCAGTCCCGAAAGAAACGCCTGGCGCAAGATTGGGCGTGCCAAGCTGGGCATCCTGCCAAACGGCCTCTGGAAAAATAATCCGGAGCAAGAGACCAGCCAGAATCCCTCCTACCAGTTGAGCTACGATATAGAGTAGCGCTAGGAGGGGAGCGATGCGTCTTGTCACGAGAAATCCAATGGTGACCGCAGGGTTGAAATGCCCGCCCGAAGTGGCGCCGAAGACGGAAATCATGATAGAGAGGGCCAGCCCGTGTGCAAGGGCAATACCCAATAAGCCCACTGCCCCATGGGTCATGGTGTTTGTCACAATGGCTCCTGCACCGATGAAGAAGAAAGCAAATGTCCCGACAAGTTCTGCAACAACGGGTCGCACAAGAGGCGTTCTAGCCTCACGCGTCACCTCTTTGCCCGCGACCGCGAGATCCGGCATATGTGTCTGCTGACCTGCAATGTCTTCACTCATACCTGTTTCTCCTTGTCATAGTCTGTCTGAGCGTGTGAAAGACAATCTGGCGAGCGGAAACTGCACAATAGGAACTGGCTCGAGAAAGGAATCAATGGGTCTATCCCATCTTCTTCATGCCACGAAGCACTCCATTAGGTTAGAGACCAGACCAGGTCACAATCAGATCCGTGCCATAACCGACAAGAAATCCGAGAAGCACTCCCCACATGATCACTTCCGGGGTTTTGAGCTTCCACTCGAACTTCCGCCCGATGTCCAGCAATTCATTGATAATGTAGATGATCGCCCCTGCCGCTAACGTAAGGCAGCCGATGAAGACGGGCTCCGAATGGAACACTAGCCCAACCAGGGTACCTAGGAAGGTAGGTCCACCACTGATCAGCCCAACGAGACCGATGAACATCCAGGACGCGCTTCCCCTGGCCAACGGAGCCGCAATGCCAAAGCCCTCAGTCATATTGTGCAGGCCGAAGCCAATAATGAGCACTGCCGCCAGCTGGATGGCTCCACTGGCCGCCGCTTGACCAATCGCCAGACCTTCAGAGAAGTTGTGCAGCCCAATGCCGATGGCAATCATCAAGGCTAACGCCTCCGGTGCAACCATAGCTGCTTCACCCCCCTTGTTTTTCACCCCGGCTTGCTCTTTTGGCCGCCGGATAAACCAGCGCTCAAAATAGACTAACCCCATCAGCCCCAAACCTAAGCCAGCTACGAAGACCACCACATTGAGCAAGAAGGAGCCCACGCTCCCCTTCCCTTGCTGTAACGGGATGATCGCTTCATTTATAGGCTCAGACGCTTTTGAGATGACATCATAGAACAAAAAGATGAGGATGCCCGTGGCGCAAGCATTCAAGAAGGCCTGTATGCTGATTGGGAGATTTTTGAGCCGAGCAAAGGGCAAACCCAAGAACACCGTCAAGCCAGCAAAAGCCCCCAGGGCAACAATAAGTGGTGTAGACATGCTTCGACTCCTCTATTCTTTGCCCTACCCTCTACATGAGATAAGTCTCTAAACTGCTCCCAGGTTCACCGTTTCGGACGGCTGCCGCAGGGCCAACGAATCCCAGTTGACCCAGCGTTCCGCGATCTTGCCGTTCGTGATGCGGAGAATGGTGATCCCCGTGACCGTCACCGGTTTGCCGCCTGGGGCAATGCCCCTGAACTGATGTTCGTGAGTAGCCTGCATCTTCCAGCGAATGACCACTTTCTCTCCCTCGGCAATCAGGTCCTCTACGGTCCAGTGTCCGTCAGGGAAGGCATCATGGGCTCCTTTTACAGCTCGCTTAGCACCAGCAAAACTTGGGTCCATCCCCACAGGTAAACTATGGTCGACGAAATCAGGAGCAAGCAACTCGTCAAGCAGATCGAAATCTCCCTTCCCCCACACCTCGTCCTGATAGCGACGAGCAATCGCCTTATTCTTTTCTAATGACATCGTTCATCCTCCTTATGGTAGATCACTCCTCAAAGACTATTCACCAATAGCTAACTTGCAAAAGGAGCAGAGGAACCACATTCAGCAGTTTGGCCCGAAATGTGAGCATTTTCCAAAATTGCTGAATGTGGGGTCCAGTGGAAATGAGGCGTTGAGCCGTTCGGCTTAGAACGTCCCAGCCCCCTTGCCTGCCTCCAGTTCGGCACCTGAGTGATCCGCGGTTTGTGGAGGGGGAGCTGGACGGGTCGCTATACCCAGGATGGTGAGAGCCGCTTCTGCGACGAACACCAGCCCAACCACAGTTCGTGGAACGCGAATGCCAAACACACGATCAAGTGAGTACGGTCCAGGCCCGTTCAGTAGCAAAGCCAGAGCCACCGCTGTATTCGTCACGGGCAATTCGGCTCCACCCTCGGCTGTCCAGATCGGTTTGCCCCAGTGGGCCTTGGCTGTTGCCATGATCATTGCGGAAAGCATACTGATTGGACCGAGCGGGTGAAACAGGCCAAGAGCGGTGAGTGTTCCGCCACCAAATTCGGATGCCGCGGCACCCAGGGCCCAGAATTTTCCAGGTTTCATTCCAAGCGACTCCAGCCAGCCAGCCGTTCCTTTCAACCCATATCCACCAAACCAGCCAAAGAGCTTCTGTGCGCCGTGGCCAGCTAACAGTCCCCCCACTGACAGCCGCAAAAGGAGTAGTGAGACATTCCTCAATGTCGATGCCTGTGCCCGGTCTTCGACCAGAACCGAGTCAGAGTAGTCGGTATCCGCTCCTACAATCTCTTCCAGTTGTTGCATACAGTTCCTCCTAAATTCTATAGTGTCTAAGTAGCGTTTATGGTTATTGCGAGTAAATTGCTGTTAAAGACACGGCAAATTCTTCCAGTGGGACATAACGCTCGATGGGCAGATGCCCAAAGGAGGGTCGCAGATATTGTCCGATGGTCAAGATATCCCTTGGGGGGACGCACTCTCAGCCATGCTGGACTGCGCTCTGGAATGATCGTTACCATGCCTGTTTCCTCTATGGTCTTCTTTCGTCCCCTCATCTGGTTAGCTGGCTCAAGCTTCGCCCACATATTTGACAGTGGCTTCCCCCGTGAGAACCACGTTTCCCTCTTGATTGGTACAGTCCGTCCGCAACGTGACGAGGCGTTTCTCCTCGCGTACCTTAATGACCTCGACGCTCACTGTCACCGTATCACCAATATGGACAGGAGCGACAAATTTGAGCGTCTGCCCCAAATAGATGCTCCCCGGTCCCGGAAGATCCATGCCGATCGCCGCAGAGATCAGGGAGCCGACGAGGAAGCCGTGGGCAATCCGCTGACCGAAAGGAGAATGTGCGGCGTACTCTTCGTCTAGATGCACCGGATTGCGATCTCCACTCACCTCGGCGAAACGCACAATATCGTCATCCGTGATCGTGCGCTCACGTGTCGCTCGTGTTCCCACTGCTGGAAGTGCTGAGAGATTTTTCTTTTCCTCGCTCATGTCCTTTAATCCTTTCCTGAGTGGTCGGGTCACTCTTTCCCTTTCTATGCAGCAAGGCATACCTGCCCTGTAGCCTTCTCAACATGCTCTCGTTCCGACCGTGTGGGAGTCGCTTGATGCATTTGAGACTATCAGCAGCATCAAGCGACTGCTGATAGTTACGAGAGCGGAGGATGGGGCAGGTTCTTGAAGGCCTCCATCGAGGCTTGCATCAACTTCTGGAAGGCTTCTTGCTGCTTTTGCGTTTGCTGTTCCAATTCCTGGACTAACCTGCGGACATTTTCTTGCTGTTTTTGCATCTGCTGTTCGAACGCTTGCCTTACATCCTGCTCCAGGTCTTGCCCGAGCTTCTGGAAGGCTTCGCGCTGCTTCTGCGTCTGCTGTTCCAGTTCTTGCAGCAGGGCTTGCGTTCCCTG
>WNGD01004817.1_pt1 | contig 13236 bp, 10 predicted proteins | sample 5400671 | NCBI WGS metagenome assembly WNGD01 (sample SAMN13153369, study PRJNA577476) | soil metagenome | isolation source: 40 cm soil or saprolite under grassland replicate 2 | place: USA:California | collected 2016-06-15
GGCCGCGCCACGGGGCACCCTCATGCCAGCACCGCCAGGAGCGGCTCCAGCGCGGGCACGTCGCCGTCCGGCGTGCGGAGCACCACGCCATCGACCAGCGGGCGTGCCTCGGCGAGCAGGTCCGCCGCCAGCCGGAGGCCGGTCACCCGCGCCGCCGCCGGCCCCGCGGCCCCGGCGCGCTCCATCGCGCGCAGCGCGGCCGCGGGCATGTTCACCTCTGGCACCTCGTGCGCGAGGTAGTCGGCGTCCTCGAAGGTGCGCAGCGGCGCGATCGAGGCCAGCACCGGCAGACCGGTGCCCGCGAGGGCCGCGGCCATCCGCCGCAGCGAGTCCAGCTCGTAGAGCGGCCGGGTGATGAGGAAGTGCGCTCCCGCCGCCACCTCGGCCCTGACCCGTTCGAACTCGGCCTCCGGGTCGGGCGCTCCCGGGTTGACACGGGTCCCGATGCAGAAGGATGTCTTCGTGGTCAGCGGCAGGCCGTCGAGATCCCGGCCGGCGTTCAGGCCCGCCAGCAGGGCCACCAGGCCGGGCGAGTCGACCTCCCAGATCCCGTCGACGGCCGGGTAGTCGCCCAGCACCGGCGGGTTCCCGGTCTCGCAGACGACACTGCGGATGCCGAGCGCGTGCGCCCCGAGCAGGTCGGCTTGCAGCGTCATGATGGTCTTGTCCCAGGTCGTCATCGTGACGATGGTTTCCACCCCGCCGTCGGCCTGGAGGTGGACCGCCATGCCGAGCGAGTCGCGGTGGGCCCGGGGGTTCTCCGGTGAGGTCACAGCGAACAGGTCGAGACCGTGCTCGCGCAGGGCGGTCACGGTCTCGGCGGGGATAGCGCCCCCGTCGGGGGCAGGGATCTCGGCTGCGACGACGAAGTCCCGGGCGGCGAGCCGCGCGGCAAGGATGCCCGTGGCCTCGCTCGCCTTGCCAGGCGCCGGCCCGGGCGATCGCGGCCGTGTGCTGGGACGCACGCCAGGCAGCGGCAGGCCGGACACGTTCTCCGCCGCCGCCTCGATGTGCGTGGGGGTGGTGCCGCAGCACCCACCGACCATGGCCGCGCCCGTTTCCGCGAAACGGCGCAGGTAGCGGGCGAAGTAGCTGGCGTCGATGCTGAACTCGAAGCGGCGGTGGCCGACCTTGCGTGGCTGGCCGGCGTTGGGCTGCGCACTGACCGGCAGCGTGGCGTACTGGACCAGGCTCTCAACGACGGCCAGCATTCGCTGGGGCCCGATGGTGCAGTTGGTGCCGAGCATGGCGATCGGCAGGTCGCCGAGCACGGAGGTAACCTCGTGCGGTGTCTCGCCGCCCAGGGTCCGCTCGTCGTCGGCGAAAGTGGCCTGCGCGACGATGGGGACGTCGCAGATGCCGCTGGCCACGGCCACTGCCTCGGCGAGCTCGTCGAGGTAGCCGAACGTCTCCAGGATGAGCACGTCGACTCCCGCGGCCGCGAGTGAGCGGACCTGCTCGGCGAGCACGTCCTGCCGCTCGGCGGCGCCGACCTGGCGCCGCTGCCGGGCCGTGACCGCGGGCGAGACCGAGCCCGCGACGAAGACCTCGCGGCCGCTGCGCTCGGCCATCTCCCTGGCGATGCTCACCGCGGCGCGGTTGATCTCCTCGACCTGGTCGGGGTAACCGTGGCCGGCCAGCCAGAGCCGGTTCGCCCCGAACGTGTTGGTCTGGATGACGTCGGCGCCCGCGGCGATGTAGCTCTCGTGAATGGCGCCAACCAGCTTGGGGTCGGACAGGTTGACCTCGGGCAGCGCCCGGTCGAGGGCGCAGCCCGCGGCGTGCAGCATCGTGCCCATGGCGCCGTCGCAGACGAGCAGCCGCTGCCCGAGCACGTCGGCGAATCTCGGCTGGCCGGTCATGGCTCATCCCCCAGCGCGTCCAGGATCTCCAGGGCCACCTGCGTGGTCAGCCGGTCCCGGTAGCTGTCCATCGACAGCCCGGTGATCTCCTCGATCCGCCTGATCCGGTAGGCAACGGTGTTGGGATGGACGTGCAGAAACCGGGCCGCGCGCTGCGGGCTGCTGTTCTCCCGGAGGTAGCAGGCGAGCGTGGTCAGGTACTCGGCCCGCCGCTCGCGCTCGTTGCGGGACAGGCTGCCGAGCACGTCGTCCGCGAACGACCTCAGCTCCGCCAGCTGCGGCACCTGCAGCAGCAGCCGGTGAATGCCGAGATCGGCGAAGGCGGTGACCGCGCCCGCCCGGCCGATGCGGCGGAGGGTCTCGATCGTCCGGTGCGCCTGTTCATAGGAGCGGGTGATCTCCTGCGGGCCGCGGCACGTTCCGCCGATCCCGATGACCACTTTCGTGTCCGGGAACAGCTCGGCCAGGCGGGCGATACAGGTGGTGCCGAGGCGCTGCGCGTCCATGCCGCCGCCGTCCCCGTCCTCGGGCACGGCGGCCACCAGGACCACCTCCGATTCGCGCGCCGAGATGATCACGTCGGGGGCGCGGGTTGCGAAGAAGTGCTCGATCACGTCCCGGACCCGCTGCCGGAGCGCGTCGGAGTCCTGGGGCAGCCGCGGCGCCGGGATGTCGAAGGCGATGACCATCACGTTGTGCTCGCGTCCCGGGTCGTATCCGAGATGCGCCGCCCATCTCTCGGTGTCGCCCTCATCACGGCCGCGCCCCAGCAGCAGACCTTCAACCAGGTCGTCACGCACGCGGCGGGCGGCGGCCTCGACGACATGCTCGCGGCCGAGGATCACCCCGCAGATCGTGGCGGCGTGCTCGGTGACGAGCAGGTTCATGTCCTGATCGCCGCCACGCTCCGGCACGTCCAGGGTGATCAGGTGGGCCGGAACCTCGTCGCCGACGAGGATCGGCGCGACGATGATGGCGGGCATCCCGCCGACGCTGGGCAGCCACAAACACCGGTGCCCCTGCCGCGATGCCCGCAGGACCTGGCCGAGGCGCGGGTGGACCAGCGCCTCGGCGACCATGACGGCGGCCTTCTCCGGCGGCGCCCCGGGTGACGCCGCGGCCATGACGTCCATGACAGGGCTGACCACGGCGACGGTCGCGGCCGTCCGGTCGGCCAGCAGCTGGGTGACGCTGGCCAGGTCCGCGTCCTGCAGCGCCAGGCCCGACAGCTGGCGGTACACCGTCACCAGCTCGCGGAGGACCGTGTTCTCCCGGCCGAGATCACGTGCGGACCCGGCTGGCCCGCCGGGCCCGGCCGCAAGCGCCCGTCCCACGGCGGGGAGGTTGTCCGTCACAAGCGCAGCATACGACCGGAACGGTGGATGGTCCTTGTGGCTCATCACAAACCCGCGCCGCCGGCAATCTTGACAACCGGCAGCCGGCCGCCGCACATTTCAGGAAAAGTTGGCGAATGTTAATCGGCCGGACGTCCTCCGCCTGGAGAAGGTGGCCTGGATTGCTCGAGTACCGGGATATCTACGCGGGTGGGCGCCTGCTGCCGTCGGCATCACCGGACGCGATCACGGTGGCCAACCCGGCTACCGAAGAAATCATGGGTGCCGCCCCGGCGGCCTCCGGGAAAGACGTCGACATCACGGTGCGCGCGGCCAGGCAGGCCTTCGATACCGGGCCCTGGCCGCGCACCGACGGGGCCGAGCGGGCTGCCGCCATGGACCGGCTCGCCGCGGCGCTGGAAAACCGGGCGCAGGACACGGCTAGCCTGGTGACCGCGGAGATGGGCATGCCCATCAGCGCCTCCCGGCTCCATAATGCGGAGGCCCCCGTTGCCATCCTCCGCTACTACGCCGCGCTGGCCCGCGCGCTGCAGCCGGAAGAGATCCGCGCGGCCGTCAACTTCCGCGGCCATACCATCGTCCGGCGCGAGCCCGTGGGCGTCTCGGCGGTGATCGCGCCGTGGAACTACCCGCTGGCGCTCACCTTCGCTCAACTGGCCCCGGCGCTGGCGGCCGGCTGCACGGTCGTGCTCAAGCCGGCCGCACAGACGTGCCTCAGCGCCTACATGCTCGCCGAGGCCTTCGAGGCGGTGGACTTCCCGCCGGGTGTGTTCAACCTCGTCACCGGGGCGCACGATGTGGCCGAACTGCTCGCCCGGCACCCCGGCGTTGACAAGGTCTCCTTCGCCGGACCGGTGTCCGTCGGCCGGCGGATCGCCGTCGCGTGCGGCGAGACCTTCAAATCCCTCAACCTGGAGATGGGCGGGAAGTCGGCGGCGATCGTGCTGGAAGACGCCGACCTCGTGGCGGCGTCGGCGGCACTGGGCCGCCTCGCCTTCGCCAACGCGGGGCAGACCTGTTTCGCCGCCTCCCGGGTGCTGGCGCCGCAGTGCCGTTATGAAGAGACGGTGACCGGGCTCATGGAGCAGGCTGCGGCCATGGTGATCGGTGACCCGATGGCGCCGGAAACCAGCATGGGACCGCTGGTCAGCCCCCGCCGCCGGGCGGGCGTCGAGGCTTACGTGACGGCCAGGACGGGTGAGGGCGCGCGCGTCGTCGCCGGCGGGCGGCGCCCGGCGGCGCCGGTCCGCGGCTACTACTACGAGCCAACGGTGCTGGCGCGGGGCCCGGCTGACGCGGGGCCCGCGCTGGGTGAGGTCTTCGGCCCCGTCGTCACCGTCATCCCCTATGCCCGGGAGGCCGAGGCGGTCGCGATCGCCAATGCGGCCGGCCCGGGGCTCGCGGGCACGGTATGGACCTCCGACCCGGATCACGGGGTGGACATCGCGCGGCGCATCCACGTCGGCACGTTCGGCGTCAACCTGTACGTGCCGGACCTTGGCTCGCCCTGGGGCGGCCGGGCCGGCGGCCAGGGCAGCACCTACGGCCCGGAGTGCCTCGGCGCCTACCTGAGGCCCAAATCGGTGTTCCTGCCTGAGCCCACCCAGGCCTACTCGAGTCCGGCCTGACGCCGCAGCGTCTCCGCCTTGTCCGTGCGCTCCCAGGTGAACTCGGGCTCGCTGCGCCCGAAATGACCGTAGGCGGCGGTGGCGCGGTACCGCGGCCGGCGAAGGTCGAGGTGATCGCAGATCGCGGCTGGGCGCAGTCGAAGTTCTCCCGCACCAGGCGGGCGATCGTGGCCCGCTCGACTCTTTCCGTGCCGAACGTGTCCACCAGCAGCGAGAACGGGCGTGCCACGCCGATCGCGTAGGCGACCTGGACCTCTACCCGGTCGGCAAGCCCGGCGGCCGCGAGGTTCTTGGCGACGTAGCGCGCGGCGTACGCGGCGCAGCGGTCCACCTTCGAGGGATCCTTGCCGGAGAACGCGCCCCCGCCATGGCGCGCGAAGCCGCCGTAGGTGTCCACGATGATCTTCCGGCCGGTCACTCCGGCGTCGCCGACCGGCCCGCCGATGACGAACCGGCCGGTGGGGTTGACGTAGAAGTTGTCGCGCAGGTCCGCCGGGTCGTACAGGCCGGCGGGCAGCACCTGGGTCGCCACGTGCTCCCACAGCGCGTCCGGAAGCTTGTCCTCGGCGCCCTCGGCGTGCTGGGCGGAGATGAGCAGCTTCTCCACCCGGACCGGCCGGCCGCCGGAGTCGTAACGGACGGTCACCTGGGTCTTGCCGTCGGGACGCAGGTAGGGCACGAGGCCCGTGGCGCGGACCTCGGTCAGCCTCCGGGCGAGCCGGTGCGCCAGCGTGATCGGCATGGGCATGAGCTCTGGGGTCTCGTTCGTCGCATAACCGAACATCATCCCCTGGTCACCGGCGCCCACCTGGTCATAGGGATCGTCCTGGCGGATTGTCCGCGTCTCCCGCGAGGCGTCGACGCCCCGCGCGATGTCGGGCGACTGCTTGTCCAGGGCCACGAGAACGCCGACCGCGTCGGCGTCGAACCCGAACTCGCCGCCCACGTAGCCGATGTCACGCACACAGTCGCGGGCGAGGCCCGCGTAGTCGAGCACGGCCTTGGTGGTCAGCTCGCCCGCGATCACGATGAGGCCGGTCGTCAGCAGCGTCTCGACCGCCACCCGCGAGCCCGGGTCCTGCCCGAGCGCGGCGTCGAGGATGGTGTCGGAGATCTGGTCGGCCATCTTGTCCGGGTGGCCGCCGGTCACCGACTCCGAGGTGAAGACAAAGCCGTCCGCTTCCGGAGTGCTCATCGCCCAGTCCCTGCCTTGTTCCTGATTGGGGCCCTGTTCCCGTGATCTGGGGGGGCGGCGTCCTGGCCACCGGGCCGCTGCTCCCCGCGCACCTCGGCGGCCCCGGCCACCATGGCGCGCAGCTTAGCGCGCGCCACGTCGGCGGGCAGATGGCGCAGCCCGCAGTCGGGGTTGATGATCAGCCGCTCCACCGGGACGAAGTCCAGCGCCCGGCGGATGCGGGAGGCGACCAGGTCGGGCGACTCGACGTCGGCGGTCTTCACGTCGATGACACCAAGGCCCACCCGGCGATCCCACGCGTACTGCTGAAATAGCCGCAGGTCATCGAGGCCCTTGCGGCCGAATTCGAGCACGAGCTGGTCGATGCGCGCGGCGAGAACGGCGGGGAACAGGAAGTCGTAATGCCCTTCCCACAGCGGCCGGGCGTAGCGGTTCCCATAGCACACGTGCAGGGCCCACGTCGCATCCACGCCTGCGGTGACGATGTTGACCGCCTCGATCGCCAGCTCCGCCGCCTCGGGATAGCCGGCGAGGAAGGGCTCATCGATCTGCAGCAGGTCCGCGCCGGCCGCTGCCAGCGTCCGCGCCTCCGCATTGAGCCAGCCCGCGAGGGCGCGCACCAGGTCGCCGGGGTCGGTGTAGGCGCCGTTGCGGATCCGGCGCGAGAGCGAGAACGGGCCGGTGAAGGAGAACTTGATCGGCCACCGCGTCTGCTCACGCGTGAACGCGAAGTCCTCGGCCAGGCCCAGGCCGACTCCTCCGCCCGGTTCGGGCAGCGGCCGTGTGACCTCCGCGTCGTAGTAGTCGTAGTAGTCGGTCTTGGCCCGGTGCGGGATGTCGACCCCGGGGATGCGGGTGAGCAGGTAGTCGATGTCGTTGTCGCGGCGGAGTTCGCCATCCGAGACTATGTCGAGCCCGGTGAGCTCCTGGTCCTTGAGCGCCGCCTTGATGGCGACCTCGTGGATCTCGTTGAGGTGCTGGGCACTGATCCGGCGCTGGTAATAATCGGTCTTGAGACGTTCGAGCCACTCCGGCACCGGGTAGGAGCCGACGACCGTGGTGGGGAGCAGCGACGACGGGTTCCGTGCTGTCATGGCGGTCAGTCACGGACCTGTGCGGTGAGCGTCTTGACGTTCGTTCCCGGGCGGGCGCCGAAGGGCGCTATCTGCACGTCGAACCCGCGGCGGTTGCCGATGAGCTGGAGCAGCGGCCCGTTGACCCAGTTCACGACCGAACCGTCGTACTTGCCTGGCCCGAAGAACCCGGTGTGGTACTGGCCCGGCTCGGTGAGGAACAGGTCGTGGCAGAGCAGCCGGCCGAACGGGTGGAGCAGCGGCAGGGTGCCTTCGAAGCTGGCCAGGGCCCCGTTGCTGGCGTGCATCCGGATGTCGCCGCCGCTGCCCATCAGCGGCCGCAGGATCTCCCCGGTCAGCGAGGGGGAGACCTGGTAGGCGTCGAGCCCTTCCAGCGGGACGTAACGCTCCTGCAGGCGCAGCGCGGCCCAGACGTCGCGCCAGAACGCCACCACCCGGCCGGCGTCGGCGAAGGTCTCGGGCGTGGTTTCGGCCAGCAGGTCCGGCCCCAGCCGGAGCAGCCGCTCGGTGAACCCGCCCAGCGCGCCCTCCGGGAGGCCGTGGCGGGCGCTGATCCGGCCCGCTTCCTCGTCGCCGAGGTAGGCGCGCACCTCGACCAGGTAGGGACGGCCCCCGATGTTCGCCAGCTCGTCGGTCGGCAGGTTGTCGTAGACGTTGGAGATATAGACGCAGAACGCCTTGCCGCGCAGGAAGCCCAGGGTGAGCAGGGGGCGGGTGGCGTCGAGTACCAGGCCGTTGACGCGGTCACCGTGATGAGCCACCGCCTGCCGGGCGCGCTCGAGAACATGCGGCGAGTAGTCACCCATCAGGTAGTGCAGCCGCCGGTAGTAGTCGCGCCCGTGACCGCGGTCGAGCTCGGAGAAGGTATCCAGCCAGGTGCGGGCCTGGCTCCCGTTGCCGACGCCGAGTTCCACGATGTAGAGCTCGGGAGGCAGGGCATGCCGGGCGTCCAGCTCGTCCCACACGCGGAACAGCTCGCCGATCATCTCCGTCACGGCCGCGGTGTTGCGCGCGTCGCTCTCCCCGCCCGGCAGCGCCCGCTCGTACTCCCGGCCGGTGGCCTGCTCCCATCGCGATAGCGCCTGCCAGTAGAGCGTGTTGAACCGCCAGATGCAGCTTTCGCTGGCCGGCGCCCACGGCTCCAGCGCGATATGCCCGGGCGGGGTGGCATCCAGGGGAGCGGCCAGCACCTCCTTGATCCGCGTCGCCACGTCGGTCTCGCCGCTGCGGCGCAGGTCAATGGCGATCTCCAGGCCGTCCTGCCGCGCGGATTCCGCGGCCGCGGTTGCTGCTGGTGTGCGTTCCGCGGTCACCTGTTCCGCCGGCCGTGGTTCAGCCAGCACCGGTTCCGCCAGCACGGGGCGGCAGGCGACCGGTTCGGTGAAATTGTTGCGGTACTGAATCCAGTCGCAGACCACCCGGAGCCGGGCCAAGTCGACCGGGCTCGTGCTCAGCGCGCTGAAGACGGGACCGAGCGCCGCCGGGACATCCACCGCGCCCGGGCCCCGCAGCCTCGCGACCGGGCGGACGTCAATGTGCATGGTCGCTCCCGCCGCCGGTCCCGGTGGTGCCCGCCGCACGCGCGCTGCCTGCCGCCCCCGCGCTGGCCGGTTCTGCCTGCCCGGGCCGGTCCGGTGCCGCACGGGCGAGTCCCGCACGGGCGAGAACCTCGGGGATGCCGTGCTCGAAGCCCGGTGCCATGACGTGGACGCCGCTGACCCCCGGGATCCGCAGGATCTGCTGGATGATCTCGGCGCACATTGCCAGTCCCTCGTCGGCCGCCCGGTCGGCCGGAACGCCGCGCAGCCGGCGGCCGATCTCTTCCGGGATCCACAGGCCAGGGATGTTGTCGCTCATGAACTCCAGTGCCCGCAGGGAGCGGATCGGCCCGACCCCGGCCAGGATCTTGCAGCGCCGGTCCAGCCCGAGGTCCCGGACATCGGCCATCCACTGGGTGAACACCGGGACGTCGAAGACGAACTGCGTCTGCACGAAATCCGCGCCGGCGGCGACCTTCTTGCCGAGCCTGGCCGCGCGGAATCGCACCGGCGGCGCGAACGGGTTCTCGACCGCCCCGATGAGCCAGGACGGTGGCGGGTCCAGCTGCCGCCCGGACAGCAGCCGCCCCTCGTCGCGCATGGTGCGGGCGGTCCACACCAGCTGCACGCCGTCGAGGTCGAAGACCGGCTTGGCGCCGGGGTGGTCGCCGAACCGCGGGTGGTCGCCGGTCATCAGGACCACGTTCGGGATACCCAGGGCGGCGGCGGACATCAGGTCGGACTGGAGCGCGATCCGGTTGCGGTCACGGCAGGTGACCTGCATCACCGGTTCGACGCCCGCGTCCAGGGCGAGGAGGCTGCCCGCCCAGTTGGACATCCGCGCGTGCGCGCTCTGGCCATCGGGGATGTTGACCGCGTCCACCCAGCCCCGCAATGGCTTCACCTTGCGGCGCACCGCCTCCGGATCGGCTCCGCGCGGCGGGCCTACCTCGGCGGTCACCGTGGCCCGCGCGGACTGCAGACTGCTGCGCAGCGAGGAAGGCGTTGAGGTCATCGCGGCCCCGCCGCTGGTGCGCGACGTCCGATGGCCGGAGCCGGGCCGTCGCCGGTGGTCCACAGGTCGTCGTCGCGCCCGGTCCAGTAGTTGACCCACGAGCTCTGTCCCCAGCCCCGGTGGTCGATGGGCCGCTGCAGCAGCTGCAGGTCGGCGAGCCAGCCGTTGTCCTCCGCCCGTTCGCAGGCCACCAGCCACACACAGCGCCGGTCCGGGTAGACCTCGCAGGAACCGTCGCTGCCGACCCCCCCGCAGGGCCCGTTGCGCAACTGCTTGGGGCAGGTCATGGGGCAGGCATACCCGGTGACCGGCAGCGTGCACTGACCGCACATGCGGCAGCCGAAAATCTCGTTCTTGACCGTCTTCTCGGCTGCGGCGAAGATCCGGTACCGGCCCCGCGATCCTTCCAGCCATCCCGCGAGGCGGCGGTAGAAGGTGTTGGGCGCGAGCAGCGGCTGGATACGGTACAGCAGCCACGCGGGCGGGCGGGGCCGCACCGGCCGCGGCCACGCCGCGATGCTTCGCGCGCCGCGTCCTGGGCGGCCCGCCACGGCCCTGCCGCCGCGGCGCGCCGCCCGCCCGGGACGCTGGCCCACCGTCATCGCGTACCTCCTTTCGCGGGCCCGGTCCTGGTCATTTGCCAGCGCATCGAGAATCGGCCGGCAGTTTCACCGAAACTCGGCGGCAAATTATCGAAAGATTCGGCGAGTTTCGTTAGGCAGAATTCAGTCCGGAGAAAGATAGTTCCGCCAAACGGATCGGCGGAGTACCGTCGCGACTTGGTGATGTTTGCGCCGCTGGAGAAGCGGAAACCGGGAACCGTGGCAACGATTCCCGGCTGGTCCGGGCGCGTGATCAGCAGCCGCCCGATGTCCGTGCGACGGTCGCCGGACCCGGCCGGGCGCACCCTGAAGTCGGCTTCCACACTGCCTCCGAAGGGCCCAGGGCCTGCCTCCGATGGGCCCAGGGCGCTTGCTTGCGGCTGCCGGACCGACGCGGCCGCCGTGCGGCTGACCTATTCCCGGCTATTCCAGTGTGCGAGTGGGCTGGCGCCAGCGCACCGGGCGCCAGCACAACGTTGCTTGTGAGCGCCCTGTGGCCGGCCACAAATACCTAGCCACCATGCCGGTCGGCGCGGGCGCCCCCGGCGGCACAAACGGGCAGGCAGGGCGGTGCGCGCGTAAACCGTTTTGTGATCGCCCCCAGAAACGGCCCCGCCGGTTTTGGGGTGCCGCTCATTGTCCGCCACCCGAAGCCGGGCGTAGCGTGCGCGGAGGGCGCAGACCGGGCGCTGGCCCGCCCGCAGATGCCGCGGGATGGCCGGTGACCGGGACCGCCCCGACCGCTTCCGCCGGAGCCGATGTGAGCGAGATGCTGCACTGTCCTCATTGCGGATCACCCGTGCGCGCCGCCGTCATGCCCGGTGACACCGGCGCTCACACCGGGCCCGGGGACGGCGGTCTCGGCCCGCTCTACCGTGAGGTCCGCCGCATCCGGGAGATCGCCGAGTCCCGCTCCGCCGCGGACGGCGGGCGCCGCGTCGCGGAGCTCACCCGGGAGCTGCAGGAACTGCGCGCCACGGTGGCCCGGCTGCGGGGGGCGGCGACGGCGGGCCTTTCCCGCTAGCGGCGTGAGGCAAGCCCCTCCCGCTAACCGCGTGAAGCATGCCCCCCGCTAGCGGCGTGAAGCATTCCCCTCCCGTTAGCGGCGTGAAGCAGGCCCTCCCGCTAACCGCGTGAAACGCCGGTGAGCGTCAGAGCGAGAAGACTTGCTTGGCCCGGTCGGCTCGCTGCGGTCCGTCATGGGTTCCGATCCAGCCCCGGGCCGGCCGATTCCCGGCACAGTTCCAGGAGCTCGCCGACGCCGTGCACCATGAGATGAGGCCGCCGTACCCCGGGCAGCTGGGCGAACGCGCTGCTGGTGCCGACCCCGGTTCCGACGGCGACCGCCAGCGCCCCGCCCCGGTGGGCCATCGCGACCTCGAGCTCGGGGTCGTCGCCCACCACGGCAAGCTCGGCGGGCCGGGCCCCCAGCCGGCGGGCGGCGCTGCGCAGCGCGTGCAGCGACGGCTTGCCGACGACCGCCACCCGGCAGCCCGTCACGCTGCGGATCATCGCGGACATCGCCCGTGAGGTGCCGATCGCCTTGCCCTCGGCGGTGGCGAAGAAGACCGACTGGGAGCAGCTGTACAGGCGGGCGCCCTGCCACACCGCCTCGCAGGCCGCCTCCAGCGCGTCCATGGAGAACTCGCGGTACCAGCCGGCCAGCACCGCATCCACCGGCCGCCCCCTCGCCGGCGGCGTCACCTCGATGCCCGCGTCCCGGAGGGGGGTGGCCAGGCCGTCGCCGCCCAGCGCCATGACGCGGCGGTAGCCGCGCCGGGTGAACAGCTCGGCGGCGCTGACCGCCGGCGTCAGTACCGAGCCATCGTTCAGGCGGAATCCGGCCTCGGCCAGCGCCTGCGCGTAGCCCTGCGCCGTCTTCGTGGTGCCGTTGGTGAACGCAACGAACGGCAGGCCGTGGGCCGCCAGCCAGCGCGTCAGGGCCACCGCGCCGGGCAGGGGGGTGAAGGCGTCGTTGCGCCGGTCGGTGAGCACGAGCGTGCCGTCGAGGTCGAAGACGAACCCGCGGGCCGAGCGCAGCCGCTCCCGCACCGCTGTTGGCACGAGGCCGTCACCGGCCATGGACGGCCTCCGCCAGGGCCTGGCGGAGCTCCAGCCGGAAGCCGGGCATGCCGACGGCGACGTGGGTGAGGCCGGGACGTGAGCCCAGTTCGGCGAGCAGTCTGAGCACTCCAGCGATATCCGGGTTGTAGTGGCGGCGCGCTGGCCCGGCGGCGAGCATCGCGTCCACCTCGGCGGCGGGCATGACCGCCCGCAGCAGCAGCTCCTCGTCGTCAGCCGCGGGGAAGCGGGCACGAAGCTCGGCCAGGCCGGGCGGCGGCGGCTCGGCCATCAGCTCCTTGGTCCGGGGGAGCGCCATGATCCGGTCGGCGACGCCGGGATCGACCGGCCCGGTGGGCCGACCGAAGGTTCCGAGAACGTAACGGATCACCTGGTCGGGCACGGTGGCGTAGCGACCGGCACCGATCACGTTGTACACCGCCTGCGAGCACACGATCTGCGGGAACGGTGTGACCATGATCGGGTAACCGAGCTCGGCCCGGACCCGCGGCACCTCCGCCATGACGGCGTCGAAACGGTCGGCCAGGCCCAGCTCGGTGAGCTGGCGCAGCATCGTGGTCAGCACCCCGCCAGCGACCTGGTGGCGCAGGAAGGCCGCGTCGTACTCGCGTGGCGCGCCCGATGGCCGCGACTCCGCCGTGGCCAGCCGCCGGAGGTAGCCGGCGACCAGCGCCACGGCACGGTCGTCGACCGCCACCTCGTGCCCGAGTTCCCGCAGGTTCGCGGCCGTGCGCTGGGCGTCGGGCAGCGAGCTGCCGCTGGCCAGCGGCCCGCACGCGACGTGGAGCACGCTCACCCCCAGTTCGGCCGCGGTCAGGTAGGTCAGCGGGGACAGCCCGAGCGTGCAGTGTGAGTGCAGTTCCAG
>WNGD01004818.1_pt1 | contig 13236 bp, 12 predicted proteins | sample 5400671 | NCBI WGS metagenome assembly WNGD01 (sample SAMN13153369, study PRJNA577476) | soil metagenome | isolation source: 40 cm soil or saprolite under grassland replicate 2 | place: USA:California | collected 2016-06-15
GTCCGCCACGCTGAACCGCGCCTCGGTCGCGGTGGCACCGATGCTCTCCGGCGCGGGAATGCAGAACAAGGTGCTCGAGGCGATGGCATGCGGGCTCGCGGTGGTGACGACGCCGCTGGGACTGGGGAGCATCCGAGCCGAGCCCGGCCACGACCTCGTCGTGGCAGAGGGAGCGGAGGCGTTCGCCGCGGCGGTTGCCGAGCTGCTGCGCGATCCTGCCCGTGCGCAGGAGCTCGGGAAGCGCGCACGCGCCTGCGTGATCGAGCGCCACAGCTGGGACCAGGCGGCAAGCGACGTCGAGGCGATCTACGAGCGGATCCTCTCGCGACGCCCCTCGGAGGCGGCCATCTAGTGCGCCTCCGCCTCCTGCTCGCGCTCGCTCCGCTCGTGCTCCTCCTCTGTGCCGCCTGCGGAAGCGCAAAGGGAGGCGGCGCGGCGCCGACTCATGTGCTGTTCGCCGCCGGCGACCTCGTCGGTTGCCACTCGCCGGGCGCGGAGGAGACGTTCAAGCTCGTCGCAAAGCAGCCGCGCGCACTGGTCGCGACCCTGGGCGATCACGTCTACCAAACCGGATCGCCGGCCCTCTACCGGGGTTGCTACGCGCGAACGTGGGGCCGCGTCGCAGGGCGCGACCAGCCGACTCCTGGAGACCACGATTACGTCGAGCCGAACGCGGCAGGCTACTTCGGCTACTTCCATCGCGTGCTCGAGCGGTTCGGTCCGACGGCCGCCAAGTGGGGCTACTACAGCTACGACCTCGGAACGTGGCACGTCGTCGTCCTGAACTCCAACTGCGGCAGCATCGGCGGCTGCGACGCGACCTCGGCCGAGGGACGTTGGCTGAGCGCCGATCTCGCCCGGCACCCCGCCCGTTGCACGCTCGCGTACTGGCACTTCCCGCTCTTCAACTCGGGATTCGAGGGCAATCGAACCGAGGGCGCCTACTTCTGGCAGGCGCTGTACGAGTCTGGCGCGGAGATTGTGCTCAACGGGCACAACCACGCGTACGAGCGATTCGCCCCCCAGACGCCCGACGGCGAGCCCGACCCGCGCGGGATTCGTGAGTTCGTGGTCGGCACCGGTGGCCGGAGCCACTACCTCTTCTCGAAGGGGAAGCTCCAGCCCAACAGCCAGGTCCGGAACGACACCAGCTTCGGCGTGCTCAGGCTGAAGCTGAGGCCCGGCAGCTACTCTTGGAAGTTCCTCCCGGCCGGCGGCGGCACGTTCACCGACGCCGGAACGGGCAACTGCCACTGATCACCTGCCGCAGGAGTAGACGGGATGGGTTCGGCTCGAATACCGGTATGGCTGCTCCCGGCTGGCTTCGCGCTCGCGATCGCCACGCTTTGGGTTGCCTTGGACCGGGACGATGCTCTGTCCTTTCTCATGCTGGAAGTGGCCGGTGCCCTCGTCGGGGGCGCTGCTCTTTCGTGGGGTTGGAGACGGCGGTGGTGGCTGTCCCGTGAAATAGCGCCGCGAGACGCCCGTGCTCACCGGCCGTTTCCGTTCAAGCGCCTGCTCCGGCGAGTCCGGGCTCGCAAGGCCCTCGACGACCTCCTCGATCGCCTGCGCTTCCGGATCGACACGTTCCCGAATGGGCTCTACCAGCCCGTGCGATCGCTTCCGAGGAGCGCGGTCACGAGGAGCCGCGGCTCCGAGTCGCGCTGGGAAGCCATGGCGCCAATCATCCGCGCGGAGGCGGTGGAGAGCGCCCTTGACATCGGCGCGTGCGAGGGATATTTCGCGATCGAATCCGCCGAGGCCGGGATTCCCACCATCGCCGTCGAGAGCGCACCGATCAATTACCGGACGATGCTCTTCGCGGTTAAGCGAAGCCGGACCCGTAACGTCGGCGTCCTCGTCATGGAAGTGACGCCCGAGAACGTCGCGACGCTTCCCTTCGCCGACTGCGTCCTCTGCCTGTCCATCTGGCACCACTTTGTCCGCTCCCACGGGCTGGAGCAGGCGACAGCGATGCTGACGGCGATTTGGGAGCGGTCCCGGAAGGTCATGTTCTTCGATACCGGGGAGAGGGAGATGACACCCGATTACGGGCTTCCGTCGATGTCGCCGGATCCTCGCTCCTGGCTCGCGGACTACCTTGCGGGCACGTGTGCGGGCTCAAGGGTCGAACATCTCGGGGTGCACGCTGCATTCGACCCGCGAGGGAATCCGTGCAGGCGCAACCTCTTCGCCGTCCACCGACGCCGGGACGAGTAGCTGCCACTGATCAGGTGAGCGTTCGCTCCGGCTCGGCCGGAGGCGGCGTGGCGCGCACGCTGCGGGCCTTCTGCCAGAGCCAGCGAACGTCCCCGCGGCGCGGCACGAGCTCGGCGGGCGAGAGGCGGAATGCACGGGCGAAGAGGATCGCAACGGCGATTCCGCCGACCGAGTAGGCGAGGGTCGAGGCCACGGCGGCACCCAGCCCGCCGTGCGACGGGATCAGCACCAGGTCGAGAGCGACCGTCGCGGCGAAGGCGAACGCGACCCCGAGCGCACCCCGTAGCGGCAGGTTCCGCGCGGTCATCGCGTTCACGAGCAGCTTGAGCGCGGTCATGCCGAACGCGCCGAGCACCAGGATGCGGAGCTGGGAGATCGACCCGTGGAAGCGCTCGCCGAAAACGTCGACACAGAGGACGGGCGCGAGCACGGCGAGGGCCGCCGCGAGCACGGCCGTCACCAGCGTGGCGAACCGGAAGCCGACCGCCGCCTGCCGCGCGGCCTCTGCCGGGGAGGCGCGCACGAGGTCCGGCCGCTGGACGCGGCCGAGGACGGTAGGCAGGAAGAAGAGCGCCTCCGACCACGCAACGGCGACGCTGTAGAGGCCCAGCTCGCGCGAGCCCGCGATCGCCCCAAGCAGCCACTGGTCGAGGCGGTAATTCCCGAGCATCATCGTCCGGCCGAGGTGGGTGCGCAGGCCGAAACCGAGCGCGCCCCTGGCCAGCCGGGCGTCGGGCCGGCCGAAGCCGGCGGACCGGAAGAGCACGAACGCCGCCAGGACGATCGTCCCGAGCGTCTGTCCGGCGAGCCAGTTCCCGAACGCGCGGCCCACGGTGAGCGCACCCACGAGCGCGAGCGCGGCATTCGCAACGACGCTCGTGAGCGGCGCAAGGAGCCACGCGAGATTGCTGACGACGAAGCCGTACTCGGCCTGGACGAGGTAGTCGAGATACATCTGCAACACCAACACCGGCAGGAACGCGAGCGCGATCGCGAACAGCAGCGGTCTCACGTCCCCTCCGATGCCTGGAAAGACGATGCGCAGGCCGCCGATGATCCCGGCCGCCGCCGCGCCGAACAGAACGGCGAGCACGACCGAGTTCGAGGCGAGCGCCGGCCTGGTTTCCTCGTTGGCACCGGCGATGTTCGCGTTCGCCTCGTTGACGCCGAGGAGCGCGGCGTTCGCCGTCAGGAACGAGATCGTGGTCAGCAGCGCCACGTCGCCTCGGCCGGAAGGGCCGAGCGCACGCGCGACGACGAGGACGTTGACGAGCGAGAGCACGGCCACGGCGACGTTCGTGCCGTAGCTGATGATGAGAGAGGAGCTCGTGGAGGGCCGGTGCACCCTGCGAGGAGGGCCGGCGCGGCTCTCTACCATGCCCGCATGGTAGCCCGCGCCACAGCGCCCGCCCGCAGCGCGCACGGCTGGCTCGCCGCCGTCATCCCGGCCTCGGCGCGACGCTTCCGGGTCCTCGACGACGAGCTCCGGGAGACCCTCGCCGAGGCGGGCGCCGACCTCGTCGATGCCGAGCCGGACGTCGAGATCGGCCGGGCCGAGGAGCTGCGGGGTGACGCCGAGCTGGCGGTCGTCCCTCTCGGACGCTCGCCGCAGGGGGGCGACGTCAAGCTCGTAAGGGCGCTCGACCGCGGGCGGCGCCGGCTCGGCCTCGCACTCGAGACGCAGCGAACCCGCCGACGGGTCGCCCCGCTCTATCCGCGGACGGAGGTCCTCCGCTTCGACCTGGCGCATCCGCTCCAGCTTCCGCACCTGCGCCTCGGCCGGCGGACGTCGTTCGCAGAGCGGTTGCCGCGCCGCGCCCTCGTGCTCGGCTTTCGGGAGGAGCGGACGAGCCTGTTCGAGGCGGTCGTCGAGGAGGCCGGGCGCGCGCTCGGCACGCCGCTCGTGCTGCATACGCCGCTCGTCCGCGAGGGCGTCATCGTGGCGGCGACCAACGGCACGATGCTCAAGGTCGCGGTCGGCCCGGCACGCGGAGAGCTGCTGATGGCGGCCGCCATGCTCGATTCGTTGCACGAAGCCGGTCCGCCGCCGGCGGTGAGCGAGCGGGTGCCGTGGCCGGTCGCGCACGGCCGCACGGGTCTCGCCGACTGGTTGCTCGAACGCCGGCTACCCGGCAGATCGGGCTCTCCCGCCGTCGACGGGGCGTTGCTCGAGGACTGCCTCGAGTTCCTGGTCGAGCTGCATCGCGCGGGAGGTGCCGAGCCGCAGGCGGCGCCCGGGGACGCGGAGCTCGTAGCGAGGCTCGGGCCGCCGGAGCACGCAGAGACGGTGCTGCGCCTCGGAAGAACCGTCGCGGAGCGGCTGAGCGGCTTCCCGCGAGGGTTCGCGCACGGCGACTTCTGGAGCGGGAACCTCCTGACCGAAGACGGGCGCCTGACCGGAGTGATCGACTGGGACGTGGCAGGACAAGGGTTCCCGGCACTGCTCGACCTGCTCCACCTGCGGCTCGTGGCGGCCCGCCGCCCGAGCGCGCTGAACTGGGGCCGCGCGTTCGTCGAGTGGCTCCTGCCCTGGACTGAGCAGGGCGGAGACCGTGTCTCGGCGGCCTACTGTGAGCGCCTCGGGCTCGAGGCCGATTCCGACCAACTGCTCTCCGTCGCGGCGGCATACTGGCTCCACCGCGGCGCGCACCAGTTGGGGGGTTACGTGGAGCGCGGGCGCCCCGCCTGGATCAAGACGAACTTCCTGCTGCCGCTGGTCGAGCTGTCCCGCCTGCTGGGGAGTTAGCGGCGCAGCCGGCGGACGAAACGCGCGCCGCCGAGCACGACGGTGCCGAGAACCCCGCGTGGACGGGCGACCGTCTGCAAACCGGGATCGGCGGTCGCGAAGCGGTACTTGTACGGCTCGCTGCCGCGCAGGAGCCGGTACTCGACGACGCGGTCAGCGAGTGCGGCCCGGATCGAGTGCGCGAGCAGCACGAGGCCGACGGACGAGCCGTCCCAGGCAGGCTCACGCCCGCTCTGGTAGTAGGCCTCGACGTTCGCGAAACGGAAGCCGCACCAGGCCGCACATGGCGCGCCGTCGACGTCGAGCAGCCAGAGGCGAAGCCAGCCGCGCGCGAGCGCCACGGTGGCGAACTCCCGCAGGAATGCCTCCTGCTCCGGGCCTAGCGCGGAGCGGTCTCCCCATCTGGCCGCGTGCAGCCGGAAGAGCGCGTCGAGGTCTGTTTCCAGGGTGGCGGCGTCCGCCAGCCGGTAGGCGGCGTCATGCCGCTCGAAGAGCTTCCGCTCCAGCGAGCGCACCTGATAGCGAAGGTTGCCGCTCCGCGTGGCGAGCAGCTCCTCCCAGCCGCCGGCGCGGATGACCGGGCTTCCCTCGCGGGCGAGAACGGACGCATCGGGCCAGTGGTCGCCCCCGGGGAGCTGCTCGCCGACGAAGACGTCCCAATGCTCGCGTTCCAGCAGCCGACCGAGAGCGCCGATCGCAGCCGGGCGGTCGGCAGGCGCGCAGATCGGGCCGAGCTCGTCGCCGGCGCCGTGGCCGAGAAACCGGAGCACGCGCAGCGGACGCTCGCGCCACGCGTAGAGAGCGAGAATCGCCGCCACCCGACCTTCGTCGATCACCTCGTCGACGATCAGCCGCCGGCCCTCGCCGAACCGCTCCCACCACAGCGTCAGCCACTCGCGCGTCGCGAAGACGTTCGCGCTCTGCTCGGCGAGCCGATCCCAGTCGGCGCCCACCTCGTCGAGGATCGTCACCGCGCGCGAGTCTAGTTGGGCGCACAATGCGCCACATGGCGCCGGAGGCCAGAGATCAGTTCTCGGTCGCGTTCATCTGCACGGGGAACCGGTTCCGCAGTCCGCTCGCGGCTGCATTTCTGGCGCGCGCGGAGGAGGACGTGCCATTGCGGATCGTCTCGCTCGGGACGCTCGAGCTGGGGCCGGTCCCGGCTTTGCCCGAGGCGATCGAGATCGCCGAGCGACACGGTCTCGATCTCGGCTCGCACGCGGCCAGAACGATCCGTGACGTCGACCTTGAGCCTTTCGACCTCGTGCTCGGCTTCGAGCGGGCCCACATCGCGACCGCCGTCGTCGACGCCGGAGCGCGCGAGACACACACGTTCATGCTGGCGGAGCTCGTCTCGCTGCTCGACCAGGCTCCGCTCTCGGTGGACGGGGCCGCCTCCGCCGAGCGGGCCAGGGCGAGGATCGCACAGGCGAACCGCCTGCGGGCCTTTCCGGCGGCCGACTTCGAGCTCCCCGATCCGCTCGGTCGTCCGGCGCGGGCGCAGCGGAAGATCGCAGCCCGGCTGGAGACCCTCGTGCGGGAGCTCGCTGCGAAGCTCTTCGCCTAGGTGTCGCCCGGCCTGCGATAGCCGATGGTCTTGCTCTTGGCGAGCGCTTCGAGCGTCTCCTCGACGGTCATCAGCACGGTGGTCTCGACCGAGGACAGCGCGCCGCCCGCCGCGATTCCGAGCACCACGCCGGACATCGAGACGTTGTCGGGTGCCTCGAACAACGCGTACCCGTCGTACTCACCGAAGCCGTACCAGAATCCGTGCAGCGAGCCGCCGACCTGCTCGACGTAGGCACGGGCGGCGTCGCGCCGGTCTTCAGGGCTCTCGATCAGCCGTGACCACGTCTCGGGCGTGTAGCTGAAGCGCATCAGGTAGTGAGGCATGTGGCACCTCCTGGTTGCCGACCGGGCGAGCCTACTCCGATGTTCTTCGTGCTTCCCAGCGGTCGAGCGTCTCGGCGGCAGTGCCCGTCCGGCCGCCCTGCTCGTCGATCCAGCGCAGGAGCCCGTCGTAGAGACGGTCGTAGCCCTTCGAGAGCAGCGGATGGTGCGACGGCGGGTGCCAGAGGATCGCGACGGCGCCGCCGTGCTCGGCCACGGGCTCGAGGGTCTCGACGGCGAGGTCGAAGGCAGCCTGCGGATCGAGGCCGAGGTAGCGCTCCTCGGCGAGGGTGGCGTCCATCAAGACGAGCGGCAGCTCCCACGCGCCGGGCTCGCGGCGCTCGGGGTCCCAGAGGCGGTACGGGTACGGCGTTCCCGCGCGGAGGCCCGGACGCGAGGGCCAGCCGATGCTCGAGTCGTACCGCAGCCCCGCAGCGCGCAGCTCGGACGCGAGCCGCTCCGGGGCGCTCCGCAGGTAGTGGTGCCGCAAGCCCTGTGGCGACTCGAGCAGGGCGGCCTCTTCCGCGATCCTGCCCGGGCGCTCACGCGCCTTGTACGAGGCGTGGAGGCCGATCTCGCGGCCGTCTTCCGCTGCGCGCTGGATGGACCGCGCGAGCGCCGGTTGGTAGCGCTTTGGGTAGCCGTCGTGCGGGTCGTCCTGGCGGGCGAGGAAGAAGCAGGTCGAACGCGGCCCCATCCGGTCGAGACGGAAAGCGGCGTCTCGGCGGGCGAAGGCGTCGAGCAGGAACGCCGTTCCCTCGCGCAGCCGCGTTCCGTCGCGGCGGGCGACACCGCCCGCGAGCCTGCGCAGCGCCGCGGGATAGCCGCCCACACCGAGCAGGTCGACGTCGTGGGTCAGCGCGACGAGAAAGCGCTCGCCGCCCGGATAGCCGCGCCGCCCGACGCCCAATCGCCCGCCGAGCGCCGCGGCGATCTCGGCAACACGTGGCCCCGGCGTTTCGTCCGGCGGTAGCGGCCGCCCGTGCTGGTCCAGACCCACTTCCCGCTCGTGCGCGAGCGTCAGCAACCCGAAAGCCTCGTCGAGCTCGGCCTCCGAGACTGGCGCGCCCTCGTCGAACGGCAGCCCGAGCGCGTCGAGCAGCGCGTCGAGCGCGTACCGCCTCTCGGGCTCCATTACTCGCGAGAGCGCAGAGCCGGGAAGAGGATCACGTCGCGGATCGCGTCGCTGCCGGTGATGGCCATCGTCAGCCGGTCGATCCCGATGCCGCAGCCTCCCGTAGGCGGCATCCCGTACGAGAGCGCCTCGACGAAGTCAGGGTCGCCCGGCTCGGATTCCTCCGCACCCGCCTCGCGCTCGGCCTCCTGCATCGCGAAACGCTGCGCCTGCTCCTCCGCGTCGTTGAGCTCGCTGAACGCGTTCGCGAACTCCATCCCGGCGACGACGCATTCGAACCGCTCGACGATCGTCTCGTCGTCGTCGGTCGTCCGCGCGAACGGCGAGAGCTCGATCGGCCAGTCGTAGACGATCGTCGGCTGGATCAGCTCGGGCTCGACGAAGTGCGAGTACGCGTGATCCGCGAGCTCCGACCATGACCGGTCGCGTTCGGTCTCGACGCCCGCTTCCTGCAGCTTGGCCCGCAGTTCGGCCTCTTCCCGCGACCAGACGCCCTTCTCCTGGAGCGCCTCGACGAATTTGACCCGCTGCCAGGGCGGGGCGAGATCGACCTCGTGACCGCGGAAGGTGACCTTGGCCGTGCCGATCGAGCCCTGGGCGGCGCGCTCGACGAGCGCCTCGGTGCGCGCCATCGTGTCCTGGTAATCCGCGTACGCCTCGTACCACTCGATCTGAGTGAACTCGGGCGAGTGCTTGTACGAGATGCTCTCGTTGCGGAAGTCCTTGGCGAGCTCGTAGACCTTCTCGAGCCCGCCGACGATCAGGCGCTTGAGGTAGAGCTCATCGGCGATGCGGAGGTAAAGGTCCTGGTCGAGCTCGTTCGAGTGTGTGACGAATGGCTCCGCGAAGCCGCCGCCGTAGCGCGGCTGCAGGATCGGCGTCTCGACCTCGATGAACCCCTCGCCGTCGAGGTACGCGCGGATCTCCTGGACGATGCGCGTGCGCGTCTGGGTCAGCCCGCGCGAGTCCTCGCTCATCAGCAGGTCGAGGTAGCGCTGGCGGTAGCGCGTCTCGACGTCGGTGACGCCGTGGAACGTGTCCGGCAGCGGGCGGCGGATCTTTGCGAGCAGCTCGAGCGTGGTGACACTCAGCGACGGCTCGCCTCGCCGCGACCTCCCGGGCTTGCCGGTGACGCCGATGATGTCGCCAAGGTCGAGGTCGACCTTCTGATCGGAGATCAGCTGAATCCGGCCGGAGCGGTCGACGAGGTCCAGGAAGGTGAGCTTCCCCATCTCCCGCCGAGCCATAACGCGACCGGCGACCCGGTGTTCCTCGTCGAGCGTCTCCCCCGGCTCGGCCTTCTCGGCCTCGGCCCGAACCGCAGCGATCTCCTCCCGCTCCGCAAACCGCTTCGGCAGCATGGCCGCCGAGTCTAAGTGGCCGTACGACTAAGCGGCCTTGATCTCGAGGATCTTGAACTTCATCGAGCCGCGCGGAGCTGTGACCTCGACGGTCTCGCCCTTCTTCTTGCCGATGATGGCCTTGCCGACGGGCGACTCGTTCGAGAGCTTGTTCTCCGCAGGGTTCGCTTCGGCTGAGCCGACGATGCGGTACTCGAACGTCTGCTTCGCCCCGATGTCCCGCAGGCGCACCTTGGAGCCGACCGAGACGACGTCCTTGGCGACGTCCTTCTTGCTGAGCACGCGCGCGTTGCGCAGCCGCTCCTCGAGCGTGGCGATGCGGTGCTCGAGCAGCGCCTGCTCGTTCTTGGCATCGTCGTACTCGGCGTTCTCGGCGATATCGCCGAACTCGCGCGCGACGCGGATCCGATCCGCGACCTCGCGGCGCTTCGTGGTCGAGAGATGCTCGATCTCCTGCTTGAGCTTCTCGTAGCCTTCCTGAGTGAGAATGACGTCCTTCACCGTGCCTCCTGAAAGAAAAAACGCGCGGCGCAGGGGCGCCATCGCGGGCGGGGATGTTACCTGCGAGGGTGGACGGACGTCAACCCCTATTTGGCTACGATTTCCCGCTCTGTGCAGGTAGATCTTCGTAGCTCCTGGTGGATTCGGGATGTTGAGATCCCGACGCGCCTCGTCCTCGCGCCGATGGCCGGGGTGAGCGTCCAGGCCTTCCGGCGGCAGGGGAGGCGCTTCGGCGCGGGGCTCGTCTGCTCGGAGATGGTCAGCTGTGCGGGCCTGCAGCACGGGAACGAGCGAACTCTTGGCTATTTGCGGATTTCCTCGGACGAGCGGCCGCTCGCGGTCCAGATCTTCGGCTCCGAGCCCGAGGTAATGGCCGAGGCGGCGCGGATGGTCGAGGACGCGGGGGCAGACCTCGTCGACGTCAACTTCGGCTGTCCGGTCAAAAAGGTGACGAAGACCGGGGCCGGGGCCACGCTGCTCGAGGATCCGGAGCGGGCCTGCGGGATCGTCGCGGCTGTGGCGGAGGCTGTCTCGGTGCCGGTGACCGTGAAGATGCGGCGCGGGCTCGAGAACGGCTCGCGCTCGTGCCTCGAGCTGGGACCGCGGCTCGTCGAGGCGGGCGCGGAGTCCTTGACGCTGCACCCCCGCTCGGCCCGGCAGATGTACACCGGGGAGGCGGATCACTCACTGACCGCGGAGCTCGTCTCGCGCGTCGATGTGCCCGTGGTCGCGTCTGGCGACGTGACCTCGCGCGCGCGGGCGCAGGCGATCCTGGCGACGACCGGAGCGGCCGCGGTGATGGTGGGACGCGCGGCGCAGGGCAATCCCTGGGCGCTGCGGGAGATCATCGAGGGCGACGCGGAGCCGCCGGCGCGCGAGGAGGTCGTCGCGGAACTGATCCTGTTCATGCGAGCGACGGTGCGCGAACTCGGCGACAAGCGCGCGACGGGGTTCCTGAAGAAGTTCTACGGCTGGTATCTGGGCCGCGGGCGCTTCCCGAGACCGTTCAAGCAGGAGCTCGTGCAGCTCGAGACGCTCGAAGAGGTCGAGACGCGCCTGCTTGCCGCAGCGCCCGAAGCCGCGGATCTCCTCGAGCGCCTGGAGACCGAGGCGCCCGAAGGCGAGGACGACGTCGTCCTCGATCTCCCGATCTCGATCTACGGCGGCGGCTAGCCCCGGTTGCGTTCCCAGATCAGGCGGATGCCTTCGAGGGTCAGAAACGGGTCGATCTGCTCCAGCGTGCGTGCGTGGGGGACGATTAGGTCGGCAAGGCCGCCGGTCGCGACGGTCCGCGCCTCGACGCCGAGCTCACCGCGGATCCGGTCGACGATCCCGTCCACCTGTCCCGCGAAGCCGTAGACGAGCCCCGACTGCAGGCTCTGGGCCGTGTTCTTCGCGATCACCGTCTCCGGCGCGGCGAAGTCGATCCGGAACAGCCGTGCCGCCCGCGCCGCCAAGGCCTCCATCGAGACCTCGATCCCCGGCGCGAGCACACCGCCCACGTACTCGCCCGCCGGCGAGACCACGTCGAAGTTCGTGGACGTTCCGAAGTCGACGACGATGCACGGTGCCCCGTACCGCTCCACCGCGCCGACAGCGTTCGCGATCCGATCCGGGCCGACCTCTCGCGGGTCGTCGTAACGCACCGGCACGCCGGTCTTCACCCCCGGGCCGACCTCGAGCAGCTCCGCCCTCGCGTACTCCTTCGCGAAGTCCTCGTACGCGCGGTGGAGCTGCGGCACCGTCGAGGCGACAGCCACTCCTTCGACCGCCGAGAGGTCGAGGAAGTTGCCGAACAGGGCCCCGAGCTCGTCGCCGCTGCGATTCCGCTCGGTGGCCACACGCCAGTGCTCCCGCAGCTCGGCCCCCTCGAAGAGCCCGAAACCCGTTTGCGTGTTCCCGACGTCGATCGCCAGGAGCGCCATGCGGCCGAGCCTACTTGAGCGCCAGCGCCGGGATGCTCCAGTCCTGGTTGACCCGGCTGTACGTCAAGCTGCGCGGAGCGACCCGATCAGAGAAGAAGTAGCGGTTGTTGTAGGTGCGCATCACCGCTGCGGGTGCGAGGTGTCGCGTGATCTCGAGATCGAGCCTGCCGAGAACCTTTGGCCGCTTGCGCGCCGCTTCGAGCTTTCTCGAGTACTTCGGGTTATCGCCGGCCAAGCTCTTGAGCAGAGCATAGGAGTCGGGGAATTCGCCGCAGTAGCCCATCGAGACCCCCATGTCGAGATCGCTCCCGCGCACCCCCATGGCCGTGTAGAGGTCGCCGCCGGAATAGCCCTTCATCGTGATGTGCTCCGGCTTGAAGCCGAGCTGGACCAGTGTGTCGTGAACGAGTTGCCCCTGCGCCTGGTTGATGCTCCCTGAAGAGCGGTAGCCGACCGTGATCCTGCGATTGGCGACGTAGGCGCCGGCGAGCTTTCTCGCTTTCGCGAGGTTCGCGTGGGCGGAGTAGGGCTGCAGTCGCATCTTCGTGACCGAGCCCGGGAAGAGCGGCGGGAGCAGATGCGTCCAAGGGGTTCCCGCATAGGGCCCCGCCAAGCCCGCGTAGGAAGCCCGGTCGACGGCCCAGTTGACCGCCTTGCGCAGGGCGAGGCTGTGCCCGAACAACGGATTCATCCTGTTGAACGCGAGGAGGCCGAGGCAGTTCTGCGGCATCGCCCAGAAGCGCGTCTTGTTCACGCCGTAGCGCTGGGCGACTCCCTGCGCCTCGGCCGTGGGCACGTATGCCTCGTCGAGCTGGTTCGCCTCGACCTGGTGAAATGCTGTCTCCTCGTCCAGGTTCCACTGGACGTCGACCCCAGTGAGATGCCTCGGACGATTCCCGCGCCAATAGGGGTTCCGGCGAATCGAGGTGAGCGTGTTCACGTCGTTGGTCGTGAAGAAGTACGGGCCGGCCGATGGATAGCCGCCGGTGACCTCGCGGGTCAGCGGGAGCTTGGACGACGTCGCCTGGAAGAACGGCATCGTCAGCTTCGACACGAAGGCCGGGTCCGCCTTCGACAGACTGATGACGAGCCGGTTTCGCTTCGCCGCAACACGGCGCACGTTCGTGACGAACGCCTGTGCGGGCGACGCGAGGTCGCGGTTCGCTGCCCGCACGAACGCGTACTTGAAGCTCTTCGCCGTCACCGGGGAGCCGTCGCTGAACCGGAAGCCCTTGCGGAGGACGAACGTGTACGTGCGGCCCCGGTTGGAGATCACAACCCGCGACGCGACCTCCGGGACGAGCTTCGTCCCGCTGTCGGACCAGTTGTAGAGCTTCGCCGCGGTCGCGTACTCGAGCCACCAGCCCGTCGTGACGTAGCTCAGCTGCGGGTCGATCTGGACCGACGCGCCGGTCATGCCCACTCGGAAGATGCCGGCTGACGGCGGCGTGGCGGCGG
>WNGD01004819.1_pt1 | contig 13236 bp, 4 predicted proteins | sample 5400671 | NCBI WGS metagenome assembly WNGD01 (sample SAMN13153369, study PRJNA577476) | soil metagenome | isolation source: 40 cm soil or saprolite under grassland replicate 2 | place: USA:California | collected 2016-06-15
CTCACCAACCCCAATTTCACCAGGATTTAGACCAATGAGGCATAATACAACAGATCCTTCACCTGCTCCCGCACATCATCGCTGTGTTGAGATGTGCCTGGGATGAGTGGTAAGCTGCCGATCCTGCTTTTTGCCTCGCGATATATTTTATTCCCCGGATACAGAATATAGGCACTGGAGACAATATTCTTTATTGTGTATGGTTGGCGTCTGTTTCCCAGATCATAGCGCCTGTACTGAATGTTGCTGCGATACCTGTACATTTTGTCAATATCTTCTTGATTTGGATAGTAGTGTCCGTTGGATGCTCGCTGCCAGCGATACTTGGCATCGAATGTGAGCACATGTTGCGGCTCATCTCCCTTATACACCTCGATTCCCATGTCGGGAGTTAATGGATTACTGCCAATCGTTGTCGCAACCAGGGCAGAACGATAGCTCACCGTGGACTGGTTGGGATAGATCGGTTCGTATTTGATTTCGACACGCACATCATCCTTCTCTAGCACAATACTTGCGACGTTTTTCTGCACGTCAAACTGGAAACAGTCCTTTTTGACCTCATAAAAAATGCTGGTGGAGGTGATCCTGTAACCAGCGGCAAGCAGTTCTTCGATTGCTATATGCGTGACGGAGAAGACGCTCCACATTTCATACAGCTCACTTACTCTACGCAAAGCTAACTCGTTGACATATTTCTCGGTCTCGTAGGTCGTCTTGAGGCGCTGCTGAAAGTGCAGATAGAGCTGATAGAAGCGGCTATACGTCGGGTGTTTGAGTAATACCTGGGTCGCTTTCCCTGCAAAGGCTGGTGGTGGGAGCGTTTTGAGAAATGGTTCGCTGCTCCAACGGATGCAGCGCTGTTTCATGCCTTTGCACTCTTCCAGTACATGTTTCAGCTTGTTGATCGTTTCGCCATCTTCAACATTGTGATATCGTGCATAGATTGGCTCTAACCGTTTCTTTTCATTTTCGGCATGCTGTTGAATGATATCCAGTTTGGGGAGCAGTTGCTGGTGCAGAAAGTGCTTGAGTAGACGGTTCTCGTAGGTGTCATATGTCAGGGTAGTATGGGGCTGCGTCCAGTACTCCGGCAGGCTGCGTATACCATACCTGCTCGCCTGCGACTCTGATAGATGTACATAACCTCCTGGTAGAGGTACCGCCTCACAGGAAAAGGCTTTTATCTCCTGCCAGTCCTGTTGTATATGCTCCTCCTTGAGTGCGCGGTATGGCTCACGACGCATATGCGCCATAATGTCCTTTAATCGCTCAATGATTTTTCGTATCTTTTTATAGTCTTGAAGCGCTGAGGTCTCTTGCATAGGTGGTGCATACTCCGCTCTTTCCATCGCGGGGGAGGCCAGGCGATAATGCAGGTCAATGGCAATTCTACTCAGGTCGTCTTTCATCTTTTCATACCGACCCTGAGTGAATTTGTGCGGGAAGACACGTACCAGGGCGCTTTGTGGTTGCTGGTCGGGAACCGTGACGATAATGCGGTAGAGACCAGCGTAATGTTCGGGGTGCCACGTCCAGATACCATAGCGCGCCGTTTCGAGCGTCTGTCCATCAATTGAGATTGAGAGACGATCAGGCGCTTCACTGGTAATTCTGATCGTGTGCGTACTGTACTCTTTTATGTCGAGCGCCTGGTTTTCATCATCGGGCTGAAAACTCAATGGCTTATTGTCAATGGTGAGCCAGTGGCTAGCGCCAGAAGTTTGTGTAGCCATCGCGTTCCAACCTGGTTCTCATTTCTTGCAGGCGCTGTTGAGAACGAATAAGTTTGTTCTGTCTCAGAAATTCATGGAGTTCTTTCATCATACTGCTGATGACCTCGGGGCCGCGTATCCGAGGCAGAATACGCTGCTTCACCTGCAAGTCGAAGGCCACGAGCGGATCGAGCAGCTCTTTGCTGTTCGCCAGATACATCTCGATCTCATGCAAAACGCGGTACCCCAGTCCAAGATCGGCTTTGTTGAGTATTTTGCTGATCTCGATAATCCGCGTGCGATAGCTTGTGTCTGGCACACGCACTCGGTAACTCTGCCAGGTATATGTGGAGAGTGGCACTGGATCAGGCAACATTGTCGGCTGCGGAATCTTGTCCAGGTCAACACTAAAAAACTCGAGCGTGTTGGCACGGTCTATGACTTTATCGCTGATGGATTGCGTCGTCTCATCGACGTTAATGGTTCCGGTAAAGAAGAGGTTGTTGGGTAGAAGCAATTGAGCAGGAACGGTTTGCGTTTTACTTGTCTCTGCTAACTGCCTCTGCATACGTTTCCCATAGAGAAGTATCTTCCTATCTTTCTCTTGCTCTTCTTCCATCGCACTCAGGAACTGGGAGAAATAATACTCGACATGCGCAAGGTTCATTTCGTCGAGGCAGAAGAAGTAGAGGTTATCTTCGTCTTCATTGGCTTCCATGATGAACTCAACCGCCGGTTCGGTGAAGTACTCTCCTGTGAGAGCATTCAGATGTCCGAGCAAATAGCGATCGTCATTCCAGTTGGGACGCACCGGCAGGCGAAGATAGTGCTGTTTATGTCCCAATGCTTCGGCGTAGAGCTGGGAGAGCTTTGATTTGCCAGTGCCGGAGAGTCCGGCCAGAATGATAAAAGGGCGCGTCTTGAGGCAGATATGATAGTTATAGAGCGTCTCATCATCAAAGTAATAGCCTCGTGCCCTGATAGAGCGTTGTATATGTTCCAGTAGAGCTTTTTCTTCCATTCGCTTTCCACCCATTTTCCCAACGATGCGCTCGAAGTCGCCACGCGCCAGGTGTAATGTACCGTTTGATGCGTATTGAGGAGGAAACGTGTCCAACAACTGGATACCTTCTGCCCAGGCGACTGCCCGGTTATACAACTCCTCTAATTGGAGCGTGAGCGTGCCCGCGCCACGGTTTACATAGGTAACAGTATAAATAAATGGCAACATGCTTCCATTCGCATTATGTACCAGGAGTATTTTATCATCTACCTGCAACTGCGCATCGGCTAGATTCAGATTGATACGTGGCTTATCATATGCTATGTTGTTGTGGACAACATCCGGCGGAATAAAAAGAAGATAATATTTACTCATGCCTATCCAACATTTCCCTTTAAAATCATGTGCAATCATCAATGACGCTGCATTTGCGGCTTGATAGCCTTTTATGTTGCCCATTCAGTGTAGATTAATTTCGATGTTACGTCAAGTGTAAAAGTGCGTTTTCTCTATTTTTATTGACAGTTATTGTCGTCATAGCTATAATGTATAGATATGGTTGTGTACGCTAAGAGGTAGATGATGAACATTTTTGATCTTCGCCAGCAACTCATCGACAACTATTCTTCCTATATTAAGAGCTTTATTGAAGTCGGCAATGCGCGCATTCAACAGTATGTAAAACAGGAACTATTTCAGCATGGCATGCTGTGGCCGGAACCGCTGATTCAACTCAATCCCATGTTTAAGCCAGGAGCTACCATTGATGAACTGGTGGCTGAGGGGCTATTGCATCCCGCCTGCGCGAGTATTTTTCGGCGTGGCAAAGAGCCGAATAAGCCACAGGGCGATCCCCTTCAATTGCATACACATCAAGAGGATGCAATTCGTGTCGCGAGTGAGGGCCATAGCTACATCCTGACGACCGGGACGGGTTCGGGCAAGAGTCTGGCCTATATCATTCCTATTGTTGATTATGTCTTGCGCCATCCCCACCTGCCGGGCATCAAAGCGATTGTCGTCTACCCCATGAATGCGCTGGCGAATAGTCAGCTTGGGGAGTTGGGTAAGTATCTGACACTGGGCTATTCCACTACTGGACGTTCGGTGACGTTTAAACGCTATACCGGGCAGGAGAAAAAAGGGGAGCGCGACGAGATTATTGCTGATCCGCCCGATATTTTGCTGACCAATTATGTGATGCTTGAGCTGATTCTAACGAGATTGCGCGAACGACAACTGCTGAATGCGACTCAGTTGCGTTTTCTAGTGCTGGATGAGTTGCATACCTATCGTGGGCGACAGGGCGCGGATGTGGCTCTCCTGGTACGCCGCGTGCGCGATCGCCTGACTCCACCGGGAGAGATTTTGCAGTGCGTTGGGACATCGGCAACGCTTGCCAGTGGTGATAATTATGAACAGCAATGCCGCGCAGTTGCACGCATGGGCGAGTGCTTCTTTGGTTGCCCGGTCTTGCCTGAGCATGTGATTGGGGAGACGCTGGAGCGGGTGACTGAGGAGCTTGATACCTCTTCACCTGCCTTTTGCCAGCAATTGACTGAGCGTGTTCTGTCCGATTCTCAAGGGTTGCCTCAGACGTATGCTGCGTTCGTCAAAGATCCGATCTCGATCTGGCTGGAAAGTACCTTTGGCGTGATACGGCAGCAAGATAACCGCCTGGCGCGCACGAAACCCCTCCGTATTTCTGGTGAGCAAGAGAGCGCCGCTACGCAGTTGCACACCATCACTGGTGCCTCCGAAGAACGTTGCATTGAGGTGATCAAACAGGGACTGCTTGCCGGATATGAGCGCGTCAAGCATCCTGTAACCGGGCGCGCTCCATTTGCATTTCGCCTGCACCAGTTTATCAGTAAAGGTGATACCGTCTATGCAACGCTGGAGCACGATCCACAACGCCATATCACCCTCCAGAATCAGCACTATGCACCTGGTGGTCGGGAGCGTATTCTGCTCCCGCTCGTTTTCTGTCGCGAATGTGGGCAGGAATACTATACAGTGCGCTGGCAGGACGAGCAATCCTTTGTTGGGCGTGCGGTACAGGATCAGTTACGCTATACGAATGATAAAGATGGCACAGACTCAGCCGCACAGCATACAGGCCTACCCGGCTTTCTTTATCTTGCTCAGTCAGCCGCTGATGCCTGGGCGAGCGAACAACCTGCGATTGAGGCCGATCCACGCCTGCCTGATGAGTGGTGGGAGATCCATAATGGTAAAGAGCGCCTGACCTACATCGCTCGGAAAAAATATGTGCCCAGGGCTCTGTTTGTACGAACGGATGGGAGCGTAGTTGAGGATGGTAAGCGCGATCAGGAGAGCGTCCTGTGCCACTTTGTTGCCGCTCCCTTCCGCTTCTGTTTACATTGTGGTGTTTCTTACAGTACCTTTCTGGATAATGATTTTGAGAAGCTGGCACAACTCAGTTCGGAGGGGCGCAGCACAGCAACGACGATTCTGAGCCTGGCAACGATTCGCCTTCTGCGTGAGGCTCAAGAGCGTGGCGAGGAATTGACTATCGAGCCGAAGATGTTGAGCTTTACGGACAATCGGCAGGATGCATCTTTGCAGGCAGGCCACTTCAATGACTTTGTAGAGATTGCTCTGCTGCGTTCGGCGCTCTATTGCGCTGTCAAACATGCAGGCTACTCTGGCTTACGCCATGATATATTGTCGCTTAAAGTGTTTGATGCTCTACAATTGCCGCCCGAAAGATATGCAGTCAATAAAGAACTGAAATACAGTACGAAGATTCAGACGGAGCGGGCTTTACGCAATGTTCTGGGCTATCGTCTTTACCTGGACCTGCGGCGCGGCTGGCGCATTACGTCGCCCAATCTGGAACAGTGCGGACTCCTGACTATTGAATATCAGGATCTGGACGCAATATGTGAAGATGATGCGTTGTGGGCAGAATGCCATCAGATTATGTACCGTATTCCTGCTCCTGTGCGCAAAGATCTCTGTCGTGCAGTGCTGGACTACATGCGACGCGAACTGGCGATTAAGGTCGATTATCTGGACCCTTCGCGCCAGGAAGAGATCAAGCAACAAAGTAGTCAGCATCTGATTGCGCCCTGGGCCATTGATGAGGATGAAGAACTGCTCTATGCAACGCGCCTTTTCCCCAGGAAGCGTGCGAAAGAGGATGATCGCAGCGAGCGTTACCTCTCAGGCTTGAGCAGCTATGGCCGTTATGTCAGACGTATACTGAAACAACAAGGTCTTGTCATCAAGACCGCTGAAACGCAAGAGGTGATTCAGTCCCTGTTGAAGACGCTGAGCGATGTCGGGCTGGTTGAGCAGGTACTGGAACCACGTAATAAGGATGATGTCCCTGGCTACCAGTTATTGGCTTCTACCATTATCTGGCATGATGGACACGGACGCATTCCCTATCATGATCCACTGCGCACTCCTAATCTTCCTCAGGAGCAGGACAAGCGCGTTAATCCGTTTTTTAAAGAGTTTTATCAGGAGAATGCTGAGCAACTTCACCGCATGCTAGGCATCCGAGCGGCTGAACATACCGCACAGGTTCCTGCCGAGCGGCGCGAGGAGAGAGAAGAGGAGTTCCGCAGGAAGCCGCCTGAGTTGCCGGTCCTGTATTGTTCGCCAACGATGGAGCTGGGCGTGGATATCGCTGAATTGAATGTGGTGAATATGCGCAATATTCCGCCCACACCGGCTAATTATGCACAGCGGAGCGGGCGAGCCGGGCGCGGTGGGCAGCCTGCGCTCGTCTTCTCGTATTGTTCCACCGGCAGCTCACATGATCAGTATTTCTTTCAACATCCCGGCGCTATGGTCAGTGGAGCTGTCTCGCCGCCACGTCTGGACCTGACGAATGAGGATCTGCTCCGCGCTCATATCTATGCGATCTGGCTGGCTGAGTCGGGCCTTACTCTGGGAGAATCGCTCAGGGATCTCTTAGATATTGTCGGTGATAGTCCGACGTTGTTGCTTCAGCGGCATGTACTTGACGCATTGCGCGATACTGCTGCACGTCAACGTGCAGAGACGCGTGCACGCGCGGTAGTAGAGACGCTACACGCTGATCTGTTGGAGCCGATAGGTTCCTGGTATACGCCGCAGTGGCTGACAAATGAGCTTGATCGCGTGGAGGACAATTTTGATAAAGCCTGTGGACGCTGGCGTGGTTTGTATGAGGCAGCTCAGAATCAGCGTGATACGCAGAATGATGTGATCCGCGATGCCTCACGCCCAGAGGAACACAAAAATCAGGCCCGTCGCTTGCGTTCGGAAGCTGAGGCACAGTTGGAGCTTTTAACGGCCAGTAATACCTCTGAACGTACCGAATTTTCTGAATTCTATAGTTATCGCTATTTTGCGAGTGAGGGCTTTTTGCCCGGCTATAATTTCCCGCGCCTGCCTCTCTCGGCCTATATTCCCGCACGTCGTTCTAAACAGCACGATGAGTATCTTTCGCGCCCTCGCTTCCTGGCAATCGCGGAGTTTGCGCCGCGTGCAATTGTGTATCACGAGGGCTCGCGCTATATTATTAACCGCTCGCTCCTCTCTGTGCGCCATGATAGTTCGGGCGTGCTCACCAGCTCTGTGAAGCAGTGTGACACGTGTGGGTATCTGCATCCGCTCGATAATAAGGCAAGCGTGGATGTCTGCGTTCATTGTGGCAAGACGTTGCCCTCGCCACTGACATCGCTGTTCAAGTTACAAAATGTGTCAACGCGGCGGCGCGATAAAATTAATTCGGATGAGGAGGAACGCCTGCGCCAGGGCTATGATATTCGGACTGGCGTGCGCTTCCTTGCTCGTGCGAATGGTGCGTACTATACGGTTCTTCTTGAGGACAGAGACGAGCAACCTATAGCGCGCCTGACCTATGGACAGGCCGCGATGCTCTGGCGTATCAATTTTGGCCCACTCCGGCGTAAAGATAAAGCTGTGCAAGGCTTTATGCTTGATACTGAGCGCGGCTACTGGGAAAAGGATGCTGAGTCGAAGGATGATCCCGAAGATCCCATGTCTGGAAAAAAGGTGCGTGTGATTCCGTATGTTGAGGATACACGTAATTGTTTGTTGTTTGAGCCGCTGGTCGAGCTGAACGAGCAGCAGATGACCTCGCTGCAATCTGCGTTGAAGAGCGCTATTCAGGTGTGCTACCAGTTGGAAGATAATGAGTTGGCAGCCGAGCCAATGCCTGATATGCATAACCGGCGCATCATCCTTTTCTATGAAGCGACGGAAGGGGGCGCTGGTGTGCTGCATCAGTTGGCCGATGATCCGCATGCAGTAGCCACAGTGGCGCGGGAAGCATTGTTGCGCTGTCACTTCGATCCCGATACAGGCGATGATTTGCATAAAGCTGATCTTGCACTGGAAGAGTGTGTTGCTGCCTGCTATCACTGCCTGATGACCTATGCCAACCAGCGGGATCATTTGCTGTTGGATCGTCACTCTATTCTGTCCTATCTCTTGCAATTGACCAGGGGACGAGCAAATCTACAGATGCCTGCTGCGAGCGCTCCTGCGATAGTGCACGAACAGCTTGTTATGCAGGCAGAGAGCGATGTCGAACAGGAGTGGCTGCGACAGTTGCAGTTGCGCCGTTTCTCTCCTCCATCACAGATGCATGAGTCCCTGGGACGTTGTCAGGCGACTCCGGATTTCTTTTTCAAGGGCAATACCTTAGCTGTCTATGTTGATGGTGTCGATAGCGAACGCCAGGAACGTGATGTGCATCTCGTTGAGTTGTTGGAAAATGATGGATATATCGTGCTGCGTTTTGGTGCGTTGGAGCAGTGGGACGAGTTGTTTACTGAATACGCGGATCTATTTGTTTCAGCACCCTCCAACGGGTCGTGAGGGGGCATTGCTCCAGCGATCATCAGGAGAAAGTATGCGTCCGAAACCCTCAAAGATCAAGTAAAAATACATCAGGGAGGAATATATGAATTTCGCTGTTGGCTCGCTGGTGAAGGCGCGTGGGCGTGAATGGGTGGTGCTGCCGGAATCAGAGGAGCAGATGCTGATTCTGCGCCCGCTCGGTGGGACAAATGAGGAAGTGACCGGCATCTATCTTCCCTTGGAGACTGTGGAACCCGCGCAATTCGATTTGCCTGATCCAGCCCTCTGGGGTGATGATCGCTCTGGTCGCCTGTTGCGCGATGCTGTACGTTTCGGCTTTCGTGCCAGTTCCGGGCCATTTCGTTCGTTCGCACGCATTGCGGTAGAGCCACGCCCCTATCAACTGGTTCCGCTGCTGATGGCATTGCGCCTGGACCCGGTACGGCTCCTGATCGCTGATGATGTTGGTATCGGCAAGTCCATTGAGGCCGGGTTAATTGCACGCGAGTTGCTTGATCGGCGCGAAATCGAGCGCCTGGCAGTGCTCTGTCCCCCACACCTGGCGGAGCAGTGGCAGAGCGAGTTGCAGGAGAAATTTCATATTGATGCTTCCCTGGTGCTCTCCAGCACGGTTGCTCAGTTGGAACGGCATTGTGTGCGCGATGAGTCTCTCTTTGATCGCTACCCTTATCTCATTATATCAACGGATTTTATTAAAGCAGATCGGCGACGCGATGATTTTGTGCGTGCGTGTCCGGATTTTGTGATTGTGGACGAGGCACATACCTGTGCATTCTCTGGTGAGGGGCGCGGTGGACGACACCAGCGTTTTCAGTTGATCTCCCAACTCGCGGCAAAAAAAGAGCGCCATATGATTCTCGTCACGGCAACTCCGCACAGTGGCAATGAAGGTGCATTTCGCTCGCTGCTGACACTGCTGAACGAGGACTTCAAAGATCTCCCCGAGGATCTAACTGGCAGACAGAACGAGCGTCAGCGCCAGCGCCTGGCAGCTCATTTTATCCAGCGTCGTCGTGCTGATATTCGCTCCTATCTCCGTAGCGAGACTCCATTTCCTGAGCGCGAGGATGGCGAAGATCACTATGCGTTGACGCCCGAGTATCGCAAGCTGGTCGATAAAGTGATGAGCTATGCGCGCGAGACGGTCCAGGATACCAGCGGGGGACGCAGTCGTCAACGTGTGCGCTGGTGGTCTGTGCTGGCACTGTTGCGCTCGATGGCTTCCAGTCCAGCGGCAGCAGCGTTCACCTTGCGCAATCGTGCACAGGGTGTGGGAGCAGAGACGGAGGAAGAGGCTGATCGTATCGGGCGACATACGGTGCTGGACCTGGTTGATAGCGATGCCACCGAGGGTATGGATGTCGCACCGGGCGCTGATATTGATGATGAGGAGGACGGGGGAAACGAGCGCCGAGTACGCAATCGCCTGTCCGCGCTGGCTCGTGAGGCTGAAGCGCTCAAGGGCGAGAAGGATGCCAAACTGCAAAAGGCGGTTACCATTATTCATGGCCTGGTTAAAGATGGCTATCAACCCATCGTCTTCTGTCGCTTCATTCCTACGGCGGAATATGTGGCTCAGGAGTTGCGTCGTCGTTTGTCCAAACAGGTCGAGGTTGTCGCTATCACTGGTATGCTGCCGCCAGCGGAACGTGAAGAGCGTGTGCTCCAGCTTGCGAAGTCTCCGCAGCGCGTGCTGGTCTGTACGGATTGTTTGAGCGAGGGGGTCAATTTACAGGAGTATTTTAACGCGGTTTTTCACTATGATCTCTCCTGGAACCCGACGCGCCACGAGCAGCGCGAGGGCCGCGTTGATCGTTTCGGGCAGGCCAGTCCGCGTGTCAGGGCGATGACATATTATGGGCAGAACAATATCATCGATGGTATTGTGCTGGATGTGCTGATCCGCAAGCATCGCACGATCCGCAGTTCGCTGGGCATCTCGGTTCCGGTGCCGCTCGATACCGAGCAGGTAGTGGAGGCGATCTTTGAAGGGGTGTTATCGCGTGGTCATGAGAGCAGAACCCCGGCCCAGCAGCTCCAGTTGCCGGGCCTCGACGATGTCGTCCACGAGAAACGCGACGAGCTATTTAAGCTGTGGGAGGCTACATCCGAACGTGAACGTGTGTCGCGCACGATTTTTGCCCAGCATAGCATCAAGACCGACGAAGTGGAGCGTGAACTGGATGCGATGCAGAAGGCTATCGGTCTGACCTCTGATGTTGCGCACTTTACGAAAGAGGCGTTACAGGGCTATGGCGCATTTGTGAGTGAAGCGCGGGAACGAAACGTGGTGGAGTTCAACCTCAAGGATGTGCCCATCGCGCTGCGTGATGCCATCGATATGCGTCATTTTGTGACCGACAAAGAGCAGCTTACACTGCGCGCCAGCTTTAGCAGCACAGGTATCCCCGGTGCGCTGTATCTGAGCCGTACACATCCATTGGTCGAGGGACTGGCCGCATATGTGATGGATACAGCCCTCGATCCTGTTGAGGATGTACGAAACAGGCCGATTGCCCGTCGCTGTGGTTTGATTAAGACGCGCAATGTGCAGACACGAACGACGCTGTTGCTGGTGCGCCTGCGCTTTCATATTACTACGCCCGCGCGCGATGGGAAAGAAGTGCAACCATTGCTCGCAGAAGAGTGTCGCATTTTTGCTTTCCGGGGGGTACCACAGAACGCGCAATGGTTCGATGATGAGCAGGAGATCGAGCAACTCTTGCTGGCATCGTCGAAGGCCAATACGGCTGGAGTACAAATAAAACACTTTTTGCAGCAGGTTATTGCAGGCTTTCCAGAGCATATCAGTCCGCGCCTGGAACAACTGGCCCGTGAGCGCGCTGATGAATTGCGTGAGGCCCACCGTCGCGTGCGCCGCTCGGCCTCGCTGGCAATTAGAAACGTGTCCGTCGCACCACAATTGCCGCCCGATGTGCTGGGCATGTATGTCTATTTACCGTATGCAGGGTTATAAAATGGGGGCCGATGTGCGATGCAGGCTGGTCGGGCTTATAAATCGCGCCCCTACACCATGTGCTGGCATACGTGAAAACAAGAAAAATAGGATATGGGACATATGATAGGTTGTGTTGGCATTACGTGAAAACAAAAAAGAATATGAAATATGCGGTATGTGTTGTGATATATGTATTGGAACAAAATGGTGTAGGGGCGCGATTTATAAGCCCGCGAACCCAAAACGTCCCAAATATCACAAATGGTGTAGAGGCGCGATTGATAAGCCCGCGTACCCAAAACGTCCCAAATATCACAAATGGTGTAGGGGCGCGATTGATAAGCCCGCGTCGTTCCCCACCATACATCAGCCCATTGATTTTATCGCGCAACATAACAATAAAAAGGATCAGGAACAACCATGCGTAACAACCAGCATAACGCGTTTCCCAACGTGATCAGCGAAGGCGCACTCCTGCCCATCGATGTGCTGCAACGCATCGCACAATTCGACACGACCGTCGGAGGCATCACGGCAGAGGATTATCACCACGATGGCCAGAAGCTCAACGAAGTGATAAATGATGCCTGGTTACGCGTGCTGCATGCCTGGAATACGTTTCAAGTGCTGCGCTCCCGTTTGCCCGCAAGCGATGCCGGAACAACATTGACACGCGAACGCTGGCTACTCCCCCTCTTCACAGAACTCGGCTATGGACGCCTGTTTAGCATGAAGGCGCTGGAAGTGGATGGAAAGAGCTATCCCATTTCGCATGGCTGGCAGCATCTCCCTATTCACCTCGTGAGCTATAGGACCGATCTTGATCAACTGAGTAGGAGCGCGGCAGGCGAGTACCGCCGTAGTCCATACAGTATGACGCAGGAATTGCTCAATCGTTCGAATGAGCATCTCTGGGGCATTGTCTCCAATGGCCTGCACCTGCGTCTGCTGCGCAAGAACGTGAGCCTGACACGCCAGGCGTATGTCGAGTTCGACCTGGAAGCGATGATGCAGAGCGAGTCCTATGCCGACTTTGTGCTCTTCTGGCTACTCTGTCACCAGTCACGCGGCGAGTCCGAGCGTGCAAGTGATTGCTGGTTGGAGAAGTGGTCGCGCCTGGCTCATGAGCAGGGCATACGCGCCCTCGATCAATTGCGCAATGGTGTAGAGCAGGCAATCAATGCTCTGGGCGAGGGTTTTCTGGCTCATCCCGCGAATTCCGTCTTGCGCAGGAAGTTGCGCGGCGGCGAACTGCAATCCCAGGACTATTATCGCCAGGTGCTGCGCTTCGTCTATCGCATCATTGTCCTTTTTGTAGCAGAAGATCGTAACGTCCTGCTGCATCCCGAGGCCGATGAAGCTGCCCGTGCACGCTATGCTGCCTATTACTCAACGGCCCGTCTGCGTCGCCTTGCCTCGCATCGCCTGGGCACACGCCACGCCGACCTCTTTCACGCGTTGCGCCTGGTAATGGAGCAACTGGGAAACGATACGGGCTGCCCCGAACTGGGATTGCCCGCGTTGAACGGTTTCCTCTTCTCGCAGCGTGCTATTCCTGATCTAGAAGGCTGCGAATTAGCTAACCACGAGCTCTTGAGCGCTGTGCGTTCGCTGGCCTTTACCTACGACGAGCACACCCATATGCAGCGTGCCGTCGACTATCGCAATATTGGCTCCGAAGAACTGGGTAG
>WNGD01004820.1_pt1 | contig 13236 bp, 14 predicted proteins | sample 5400671 | NCBI WGS metagenome assembly WNGD01 (sample SAMN13153369, study PRJNA577476) | soil metagenome | isolation source: 40 cm soil or saprolite under grassland replicate 2 | place: USA:California | collected 2016-06-15
CACGCCCGCCGCCGCCGCCTCGGCCGCGACCATCCCGAACGCCTCGGGGAAGATCGAGGGCACGACGGCGACGTCGCAGAGCGGCAGCAGGTGCCGGAGGTGGCGGTGCTCGAGCGCCCCGGTGAAGAGCGTGCCGACCGGAGCGAGCGCCTCGAGCTGCTCGCGGAAGTCGCCGAAGCCGACGACGACGGCGCGCGCGTCGAGACCCGCGATCGCCTCGAGCACGACCTGGACGCCCTTGTTCTCGATCAGCTTCCCGAAGTACACGACGGTGGGCCGCCGGGCGGTGAAGAAACGGGCGAAGCGCGCGGCGTTGCCCTCGTCGGGAAGCCGCTCCTCGCCGTTGCCGGGATTCGGCGGGTCGGCCCGCGCCTCCTCGAGCAGCGCGGCCAGTGCCTGCTCGCGCGGCTCGGGCCGGAACTCGTCCACGTCGACGCCCGGCGGAACGATCTCGACGCGATCGACGTGGCCGACGACCTCCTCGAGCACGTCGCGGATGTGCTCCGAGCCGGCGTAGACGACCTCGGCGCCGGCGAGCGTCTCCGCACCCCACTGCGCGAGGTCGGAGCGGCCCCGCAGCGCATACTCGAGCTCCGAGCCGTGCGCCTTCACGCGGAAGCGCATGCCACTCGCGGCGCCGACGGGCCCCCCTGGCAGGACGTGGTTGGCGAAGACGAGGTCCGCAGGCCCGAGCTCGCGAAGGACCGCGGCATTCGCTTCGACGTACGCCTCCCGCTCGGCGGCGGAGAAGTCCACGAGCAGCCGCGCCTCGAGACCCTCGTAGCGGTCGAGGACAAAGACGGGCAGCAGGCCCCCCGGCAGCTCCGGCACGACGACGCGCGCGCCGCCGAGGTCGTAGCGCTCCGGGTGCCGCTGCTGGCAGACGACCGTGACGTCGTGCCCCGCGAGGCTCCACGCGCGCGCGAGCGCCCGGGTATAGACATTCGACCCGGTGCCGCCGAGCAAGTACCCGTGCCAGAGAAGAATTCTCAGGTCAGGTGAAAGTACAGCGCGTAGAGGAGCTCGACAGCGGGATTCGACGTATGCACGGTCACGTCGGCCGGAGTCTCGAGCAGCGCTTCGGAGTAGTTGAAGATGATCTGCACTCCGGCGGAGACGAGATCGTCCGCCGCCTGCTGCGCGCCGTCTGCGGGCACGGCGAGCACGCCGACGACGACGTTGTGGTCGCGCACGAGCTCCGGGAGGCGGTCGTACGGCTCGACCGAGACGCGGCCGATCGGCTGCCCGAGCTTCGCCTGGTCGGTGTCGACGACAACGGCGATGTTGATCCCGTGCTCCGCGAAGATCGAGGACGAGGCGATCGCCTGCCCGAGCCTGCCGGCGCCGACGAGCGCGACGTTGTGCTGCCCCTGCGTGCGCAGGATCTTCCGGATCGCGTCGAGCAGGAGCTCGATCGAGTAGCCGACCCCCCGCTTGCCGAACTTGCCGAAGTTGGACAGGTCGCGGCGGATCTGGGTCGCGTTGATGTTCGTGTACTCGGCGATCTCCTGCGAGGAGATCCTCGTCTTCCCCATCTTCCGGGCCTGCGTCAGCACCTGGAGGTACCTAGACAGGCGGGCGGCGACGCCGACGTTCAAGCGCTCGGCCACACGACCCCCTTCGCTCGACTTCGTGACAGCGTTCTCTGTTGTACCAGCCCGCTTAGGTACCCGCTTGTGCAACCGCCCGCCGCAGGGCGTCCGGGTGCACGTGGTAGACGAAACGGCGCCGCCCGTCGATCTCGACGACCGGGATCCACTCGCGGTAAGCGGCCTCCAGCTCGGGGTCGCCGTCGATCGCGACCTCCTTCAGCTCGAAGCCGAGCTCGTCGCGTGCTGCGGTGACGACGCGCCGGGCCGCCGCGCAGAGGTGGCAGCCGGTCGCCGTGAAGAGGACGACCTCCGTTACGGGTAGATGCCCCGCGTGGTGGTGGCCTCGGCGACGCGCCGCACCGCCAGCCCGTAGGCCGCGACGCGCATCGGGAGCTTGCGGCTCTGCGCCGTCTCCCACGTCTCGTCGAACGCGCGGCTCACGATGTCGTTGAGCTTCGCGTTCACCTCGACCTCCTTCCAGAAGTACTCCTGGAGGCCCTGCACCCACTCGAAGTACGAGACGACGACGCCGCCCGCGTTCGCGAGCACGTCGGGAAGGATGAGGACGCCCTTGTCCTCGAGGATCGCGTCGGCGGACGGGGTCACCGGCCCGTTGGCGCCCTCGCAGATGATCTCGGCCTTGACCTGGTCGGCGTTCTCGGAGGTGATCACCTGCTCGAGCGCGCACGGCGCGAGGATGTCGCACTCGAGCAGCACGAGCTCCTCGTTCGTGATCGTCTCGGCGTCCTTGAGGCCGACCAGGGTCCGCTGCTCCGCCTTGTAGGCGATCGCGGCCGGGACGTCGATGCCCTTGGGGTTGTAGAGCGCCGTCGTCGAGTCGGAGATCGCGACCACGGTCGCACCCTCCTGGTGGAGGAAGTGCGCGAGGTAGCTGCCGACGTTGCCGAACCCCTGCACGACGACCTTCATCCCGGCGATGCGCTTGTCGAGCTTCGCGACGGCGTCGCGGATGCAGAAGAGCGCGCCGCGTGAGGTCGCCTCGACACGGCCGAGCGAGCCGCCGATCGTGAGCGGCTTGCCCGTCACGACGCCGAGCACCGAATGACCCTTGTTCATCGAGTAGGTGTCGAAGATCCAGGCCATCGTCGAGCCGTCGGTACCGACATCAGGCGCCGGAATGTCCTTCTCCGGCCCGATCTCGTTGATGATCTCGCTCGTGAAGCGCCGGGTCATCCCCTCGAGCTCGTGGCGAGACATCTTCTTCGGGTCGCAGACCACGCCACCCTTCGCGCCGCCGAACGGAATCCCCATCAGCGCGCACTTCCACGTCATCCACATGGCGAGCGCCTTCACCTCGTCGACGGTGACGTCGGGGTGGTAGCGGATGCCGCCCTTCGACGGGCCGCGGGCAATGTTGTGCGTGACGCGATAGCCCTTGAAGACCGACGTCGAGCCGTCGTCCATGCTGACCGGGATCGAGACCTCGATCGCCTTCTTGCACTCGCCGAGGACAGTGATGAGGTTCGGGTCGATCTCGAAGGTCGTGCCGACCCGGCGCAGTTGCTCGCGCGCCAGCTCGAACGGGTTCTCGCGCAGGTGGGACGTCGTTGCGACTGCCAAGGGTCTGCTCCTTTGTCGCTGCAAACGGGGGTAAACCTGACGCTGCGCGAGCTTAGCGCGATGCGTACGCGTCAAGCGCCAGGTACCGAGGGTACGGCACAGGCGCCGTCCAGCGGGCGGCCGAGGCGATCATCGCCGCGTTGTCGGTGCAGAGGGCGAGCGGGGCCGCGGCCGCTTCGGGGAGCGCTGCCCGCAGCGCCGAGTTCGCGGCGACGCCGCCGACGATCGCGATTCGCTGCCGCCCGGTCTGCTCGGCCGCCTCGCGCACGCGCTCGACGAGCGCGCGCACGATCGCGTGCTGATAGGCAGCGGCGAGATCGGCGCGCCGCGCCGCGAGCTCCTCCTCGCTCAGGTCGCGCACGGCGTACAGGAGCGCGGTCTTCAACCCCGAGAACGAGAAGTCGAGACCGGGCACGCGCGCGACTGGGAAGTCGTGGACGGTCGGATCGCCGTCGCGCGCGAGCCGGTCGATCTCGCGGCCGCCCGGGTAGCCGAGCCCGAGTAGCCGCGCTCCCTTGTCGAACGCCTCGCCCGCCGCGTCGTCGAGCGTGGAACCGAGCAGCTCCCGCTCGCTGTGCGAGCGGACGTCGAGCAGCATCGTGTGGCCGCCGCTCGCCAGCAGACCGAGGAACGGTGGCTCGAGCGGCTCCGGCTGGAGATAGAGCGAGGCGACGTGGCCGTCGAGGTGGTCGACGGGGACGAGCGGCAGCCGGCGCGACCACGCGACCGCCTTCGCTGCGGCGAGGCCGACCAGGAGGGCTCCGATCAGCCCCGGGCCCTGGGTGACCGCAACCCGGTCGACATCGGCGAGGGTCGCGTTCCCTGCCGTGAGCGCCTCGCGGATCACCGGAGTGACGAGCTCGAGGTGCCGCCGCGACGCAACTTCGGGCACTACGCCGCCGAAGCGTGCGTGCAGCTCGGCCTGCGAGGCGACGACGCTGGAGAGGATCTCGCCCTCGTCCGTGACGAGCGCCGCCGCAGTCTCGTCGCACGAGGTCTCGATCCCGAGAATCAGCGCCCTACCGGGTCCTTCCACATGATCAGCGCGTCCTCGCGGTTGTCGGTGTAGTAACCACGCCGCAGCCCGTGCGAGCGAAAGCCCAGGCGCTGGTACAGCGAGATCGCCTGCTCGTTCGAGACGCGCACCTCAAGGGTGTAGCCGCGCCGTGCGTCGTCCGCCGTGAGGTCGAAGAGCCGCTCGAGCAGCATCGTCGCGACGCCGCGCCCACGGTGCTCGGGATCGACGGCGACGTTCATCACATGCCAGGCGTCGACGTAGCGCGAGACGATGAGGTAGCCCACGAGCGCGCCGTCCTCGCCTTCCGCCTCGAACGCGCCGAGGCAGATCGAGCTCGGCTTCGCAAGCTCGCCGGCGAACATCGAGCGGGACCACGGCGTCGGGTAGGAGCTGCGTTCGATCTCCTCGATCGCGAGGAGATCGGCGAGCGCGAGCCGGCGCAGCTCGATCGTCGTCATCGGATGTTCCTCTCGGCATCGGGGACCCGAAGGTAGAGCGGCTCGAGCTCGTCCACGGGGCCGGGCTCGCCGGCCAGGGCGGCGTGGAAGCGCGCTCGCGGCAGGTGGCGCTCGTCGTCGTCCGGGGGGACGACCGCACCGCGCTCCTCGAGCAGCGAGCGGTAGCGCGTCGCGCCGTCGCCGACGCACACGGCGCCCTCCTCCAGCGGGAGCTCCTGCGGCCCGAGGACGCGGGGGTCGCCGCCGATGAGGGTGAAGACCTCGCGCCGCTTCGCGTCGACGACCGGCAGCGCTTCCGGCGCGCCGGCGGCCAGCGCCGCGAGGGTCGAGACGCCGGAGCCGGGAACGTCGAGCGAGAGCGCGAGGCCGCGCGCGACCGCGAGCCCGATGCGGACTCCCGTGAAGCTGCCCGGGCCGAGGCCGACCGCGAGCCGGTCGAGGTCGGACGGGTGCGCTCCGGCCTGGCGCAGCAGCGCGTCCACGTCCTCGAGCAGCGTCTGCGCCCGCGAGAGGCGCTCGCCGAGCACCTCGCCGTCGTCGACGAGCGCGCTCGTCGCGACCGCCGTCGCCGTATCGAAAGCCAGGGTCAGCACTCCTCGATCTCCACCGCTCTCCCAGCGCCAGCATGCCGCAAACGCACCGCGAAGCGAGGCGCGGGCAGGACGCCCTGGCCCGCCTCGGGCCACTCGACGAACGCGATCGCTCCGTCGAAGTACGGCTCGAGGTCCCCCCACTCGGCAGGCGAGACGCCTTCGAATCGGTAGAGGTCGAGGTGCGAGACTTCTACGCCTTCGCCGTGGTAGCGGTGGCCGATCGTGTAGGTGGGGCTCGTCACGCGCTCGCGGACGCCGAGCGCGCCGCAGGCGCCGCGGACGAACGTCGTCTTGCCGGAGCCGAGCTCGCCCGCGACGGTGACGACGTCGCCGGTTGCGAGCTGCCGCGCGAGCTCCGCCGCGAGCGCCTCTGTCTCCTCCGCCGAATCGCTCTGTTGCTCCACGCGTACGATCCAACCATGCCCGCATACGTGATCGTCGAGACCGACGTCCACGACCCGGAGCAGTACGCGCGCTACCGGGAGGCGTCGCCGGACGCGGTCCACTCGGGCGGCGGCCGGTTCGTCGTCCGCGGTGGCGAACTCGCGGTGCTCGAGGGAGACTGGAGCCCCTCCCGGCTCGTCGTCCTCGAGTTCCCCGACCTCGAAGCCGCGAAGCGCTGGTACGACTCCCCCGAGTACGAAGAGGCGAAGCGCTTGCGCGAGGGAGCCGCGAACCTTCGCATGGTCGCGGTGCAGGGGCTCGACGAGCCGCTGTAGCTCGGAGCCTCGCCCGTGATCCGAGAGGGCAGGGCCGGAGACGTCGACCGCTGCGTTCAGCTCGCCCGTCTCGCCGCGCCGGAACGTGGCAACAGCGAGTGGAGGCAGGCGCTGCGCCGCGACCTCGAGAGTGCAGTGCATCTGCTCGTCGTCGCCGAGGCTGAGGGCGGAATTGTCGGCTACGGCCGGGCCCGCCTGTTCGAGCAAGGCCCCGATGCTCCCTCTGATTCGGCTCCGAGCGGCTACTACCTCACGGGCATCTTCGTCGTCCCGGAACAGCGCGGTAAGGGCATCGGCACCGGCCTGACACGGATGCGTCTCGACTGGATCCGCCAGCGCGCACCCGAGGCCTGGTTCTTTGCCAACGCTCGCAACACGGCCTCGATCGCGCTCCATCGGAAGCTCGGCTTCGAGGAAGTCAGCCGACGGTTCTCCTTCCCCGGCCTCACGTTTGACGGGGGAGAAGGGATCCTCTTCCGGCTCGTGTCCTAGAAGAGGCCGAGCTGTTCCGCGGGCGCCTCGACCGCGGGCTCCGGTTCGGGTACGGCCTCGAGCGGCGCCGCCTCGGTCGCGCCCATCAGCCCGGGCAGGCGGGCGAAGTCCGACTCGAGCACCTTGAGCATCGCCGGCGTATAGAGCGCGGCGGCCGGGTGGTAGAGCGGATAGAGCAGGACGCTGCGGCCGGCGATCGTGAGCTCCTGTTCCTGGCCGTGCACGCGCGTGATCCCGAGCGGCCGGCCGGAGAGGAGCTTGGTGGCGAAGTTGCCGAGCGTCGCGATCACCTTCGGCTCGATCAGCTCGATCTGGCGGAAAAGGTGCGGCTCGCAGGACTCGATCTCGTCTTGCTGCGGGTCGCGGTTACCGGGCGGCCGGCACTTGAGGACGTTCGCCACAAAGACGTCGTCCCGGGTAATCCCGATTCCGGCGAGCAGCCCGTCGAGCAGCTTCCCCGCCTGGCCGACGAAGGGGACGCCCTGCCTGTCCTCGTGGAAGCCTGGAGCCTCGCCGACGAACATCAGATCGGCGTGCGGATTGCCGGCACCGAAGACGACCTGCGTCCGCCCCTGCGCCAGCCGGCAGCGGGTGCAACTCGCGGTCGCGGCGGCGTATTCCTCGAGCGACTCCGGGGGCGCAACAGGTACTGCACTCACGGAAACGAGTCTACGAGGCACGCCCGACGGACACGACGCGCGCCCGCCAGCGGCCCCGCGGCGCCTCCACCTCGATCTCGTCGCCGGGCGCCTTGCCCAGCAGCGCACGGCCTACGGGCGAGTCGGGCGAGACGCCGCCGACGCCCGTGATCTCGATCTCGAGCCGCTCACCGTCGTCGCGCTCGAGCTCGACCAGGGAGCCGACGGTGACGACACCGCTGGCCGCGGCCTCCTTCTCGTCGACGATCGTCGAGTGCTGGAGCCGGTGGCGCAGCACCCTGATCCGCGCCTCGAGCAGCCCCTGCTCGTTCTTCGCCGCGTGGTACTCGAAGTTCTCGGAGAGGTCGCCGTGCGCGCGCGCCGTGGCGATCGCCTGCACGGCCTCCTGCCGCTTCGGGCCCTCGAGCTCGGCGAGCTCCGACTGAAGCTGTGCGTGGGCAGCGGGCGTCAGCAGCTCGCCCTCTTCGTCCCCCCTGGCCACGGACCTAGTGGCCGCAGCCGCAGGAGCCGCCACAGCACCCGCCGCCGCCCGAAGCGACCTTCGTCACGCCGTGCACGGCGAAGCTGGAGAACTGCCGCGAGACGTCGGTCGCGGCGCAGTCGGGACACGCAACCTGTTCCTCGCCACGGACGAGCTCCTCGAAATGGGACTCGCACTCCATGCAGACGTACTCGTAGATCGGCACGGGCTCTGATGCTAGCGCCGCTAGGAGTTGCAGGTGCCGCAGCATGCCGCGGCCCACGGCACGAGTACAATCCGCAGTGCCCGGCATCCGGTTCGGAGCTGGAGCTACAGAGTGATCGAGAGAGCCCACGTCATCGGTTCGGGCCGCGTCGGTTCGGCCATCACCGCCCGCCTCAGCGAGCGCGGCGTCGCCGTGGCCGAGGACGATCCCGACGTCGTCCTCCTCTGCGTCCCGGACACGGCCATTGCGGACACGTCTCGGTGCCTGGCACCGGGACGTGGCTGGGTGGGGCACGTCTCCGGGGCGACGCCGCTCGCCGCGCTCGACCCGCACGAGCGGCGCTTCTCGCTCCATCCCCTGCAGACCTTCGATCGCAGCGGCAGTCCGGCTCAGCTCGACGGTGTCTGGGCGGCGATCACCGGTGAGACCGCCGACGCGCTCGCGGTCGCGCGGGAACTCGCGGAGACGCTCGGGCTGCGGCCGTTCGAGCTCGCGGACGACGACCGGACGCTCTACCACGCCGGCGCCGTGTTCGCCTCGAACTACCTCGTCACGCTGCAACGGGCGGCGGTGCGGCTCGGCGTTCCGGCGGAAGGGCTCGTGCCGCTGATGCGCGGGACGATCGAGCACGGCTTCGAGCTGACCGGCCCGATCGCGCGCGGCGACTGGGCGACGGTCGAGGCGCACAAGCGGGCGATCCAGGCGAAGCATCCCGAGCTCGAGCAGCTCTACGAGACACTCGCCGAAGCGACGGCGGCGATCGCATGAAGGTCGTCCGGACGATCGCGGCCCTCGAGACGGCTCCCGGAACGGGGCTCGTCCCGACGATGGGAGCCCTCCACGACGGCCACGTCGCGCTGCTGCGAGCGGCCCGGCAGGAGAACCGCACCGTCGTCATGTCGCTCTTCGTCAATCCGGCCCAGTTCGATGAGCAGGCGGATCTCGCCGCCTACCCTCGCGACGAGGCGCGCGACCTCGAGATCGCGGCAGCGGAAGGAGTCGACGTCGTGTTCGCGCCGACGGCCGCGGAGCTGTACCCGCCGGGCTTCGCCACCTGGGTCGACCCCGGCGAGACCGGAGCGGAGGGCGCGGCCAGGCCCGGCCACTTCCGCGGCGTCGCCACCGTCTGCCTGAAGCTGTTCGACCTCGTCCGGCCGGAGCGCGCCTACTTCGGCCAGAAGGACGCGCAGCAGCTCGCCGTGATCCGACGTCTCGTCAGCGACCTGAACGTCCCGGTCGAGATCCGAGCGGTGCCGACGGTGCGGGACCCGGACGGCCTCGCCCTCTCGTCGCGCAACGGACGCCTCTCGGCGGAGGAACGGGAGCGAGCCCTCGGCCTGCCGCGCGCACTCGCGTCGGCCGCGGGCGATCCCGATCCTGTGGCCGCGGCCCGCAGCTCGCTCAACGGGCTCGAGCCCGAGTACGTCGAGGTGCTCGACCTCGGCGACGCCAAAGTCCTCGCCGCCGCGATCCGCGTCGGCTCCACCCGCCTGATCGACAACGTCCTCGTGGAAGGAGAGCTCGCATGAGCGACAACCCGAAGCCCCCGCGCTACGCCTCCTGGACGGCGGGCAAGCTCCCGCTGCCGGAGCTCGCCGAGATGAAGCGTCGCGGCGACAAGATCGTCATGGTCACCGCGTACGACGCGCCGAGCGGCCGTCTCGCCGACGCCGCCGGCGTCGACCTCATCCTCGTCGGCGACTCCTCGGGCATGGTCGTGCACGGCCGCGAGTCGACGGTGCCGGTCTCCCTCGACGAGATCGTGTTCATGACGCAGTGGGTGACACGCGGCGCGAAGCGGCCGCTCGTGATCGCCGACATGCCGTTCGGCTCGTACGAAGAGTCCGACGAGCAGGCGGTGCGCAACGCGGTGCGACTCGTGAAGGAGGGCGGCGCGGACGCGGTCAAGCTCGAGCGCGGCGGGACCTCGGTCAGCCGGGCGCGAGCGATCGTCGGCGCGGGGATCCCGGTGATGGGCCACGTCGGCCTCACACCCCAGACCGCAACCGTGCTCGGCGGGTTCAAGGCGCAAGGTAGGACGGCCGAACGTGCGCAGCAGCTGGTCGAGGACGCGCTCGAGCTCGAGGCTGCGGGCTGCTTCGCGATCGTGCTCGAAGCCGTCCCTCCGACAGTGGGGCAGGCCGCGACGCGGACGCTCACGGTGCCGACGATCGGCATCGGCGCAGGCGCGGACACCGACGGGCAGGTGCTCGTCTGGCACGACATGCTCGGCTTCTACGAGGGCCGGTCGCCGCGCTTCGTCAAGCGGTATGCCGAGCTCGGAGAGGCGATCGTCGAGGCGCTGGAGCATTACGCGGAGGAGGTCCGGAACGGCTCCTTCCCGGAAGAGCGGCACACGTACAAGATGCCCGAGGAGGAGCAGGCCGCGTTCGAGCGATCACCAACGAGCAATCCCAAGTAACAGACTGTTACTAACGCGGCCCTCGGCCCAGAAGACCCTGTCCCGCAGCGGTATTCGCGGGCTGCCAGTGCACCTAGTAACAGTCTGTTACTAGGTTAGACAGGTCCGGACTAGAGGATTGTCGCGAGGACGACAAGCGCCGGTAGGGCGCCGGCGAGAGCGACCGTCGCGAGGCTCCGGCCCCAGCTCCAGCCGTGCACGGAACGGACGCCGACGACGAGCAGCAGCGCGCTCCAGGCGAACGCGAAGTACATGAGCCCGCCGAACGTCCGGTCGCCGGGGCCCCAGTCCGTGCCGCCCGTGCGGAAGAGGTCCTGGCCGTAGATGAGGATCCGGACCGGCCAGAGGGTGAGCAGCGCGAGGGCGAGCGGCGCACCCGACAGGGCGAGCACGCTCCGGGCCCGCCGGTAGCTGCCGAGGCCACCGAAGCGGCGGGCCGCACCGTAGAGGAGCCCACCGCCGAGCCAGTAGACGACGACCGCGTAGAGGACACCGCCGAAAAAGGCCCAGACCGGAACCAGCGACGCCGAGAACGAGGCGTCGTTGAGGAGCTGGCGAGCGACCGGCGTCGCCAGCACCGCGGCGATTCCCGCGAGGCCGGCGATCGCGACCAGCTGCTCCTGCCGCGCCTCGATCGCGGCGTCCGACTCGTCGCGCAAGGAGACGAAGACGGCGCGTGGCGCGACGAGCACAGCCGGCGCGCGTAGCCACCAGCTCCGCTCGAGCCCCGAGCCCCGCGCGGTGTCGACCGTCGCCGCCATCAACGCTGAGGTTAGCCCGTCTCGGTCACTGCCAGGCGGCCAAGGCCGGGCCGACGAGGACCTCGGACAGGTCTACGCGGCGGCGACTGCCGGCTCCGGGAGCACGTGGCGCAGGAAGTCGCCCGTGAAGGAGCCCTCGACCTGCGCAACGTCCTCGGGCGTCCCGACTGCGATCAGCTCGCCGCCCGCCTCGCCGCCTTCCGGCCCGAGGTCGACCACCCAGTCGGCCTGCTTGATCACGTCGAGGTTGTGCTCGATCACGATCATCGTGTTGCCGCCGTCGACGAGCCTCTGCAACGTCTCGAGCAGCTTCTCGATGTCCGCGAAGTGCAGCCCCGTGGTGGGCTCGTCGAGGATGTACAGCGTCTTCCCCGTCGCGACCTTGCACAGCTCGGCCGCGAGCTTGACGCGCTGCGCCTCGCCGCCCGAGAGCGTCGTCGCGGGCTGGCCGAGCTTGATGTAATCGAGCCCGACGTCGTGCAGCGTCTGCAGCCGGCGCCGGATCTTCGGGATCTTGGCGAAGAACTGCAGGGCCTCCTCCACCGACATCTCGAGGATGTCCGCGATCGAGCGGCCCTTGAACCGCACCTCGAGCGTCTCGCGGTTGTAGCGCGCGCCCTTGCACGTCTCGCACGGGACGTAGACGTCGGGCAGGAAGTGCATCTCGATCTTGATCTGGCCGTCGCCCTTGCACGTCTCGCAACGCCCGCCGCGGACGTTGAAGGAGAATCGCCCCGGCTTGTAGCCGCGCACCTTCGCCTCGGGCGTCAGTGAGTAGAGCTCGCGAATGTGCGTGAAGAGATCGGTGTACGTCGCCGGGTTCGAGCGCGGCGTGCGTCCGATCGGCCTCTGGTCGATCTCGATCACCTTGTCGAACACCTCGATGCCCTCGACGCTCCCGTGGGAGCCCGGCTTGACGCGCGCCCTGTTCAGCCGGTTCGCGAGCGCCTTGTAGACGATCTCGTTCACGAGCGTCGACTTGCCAGAGCCCGACACACCGGTCACGCAGACGAACTTGCCGACCGGGAACTCGACGTCGATTCCCTTCAGATTGTGCTGCGACGCGTTGAGCACGCTGAACGAGCCGCGGTCCTCGAGGCGCCGTTTCGGGATCGCGATCGTGCGGCTGCCGGACAGGAACTGGCCCGTGACGGACTTGCGGTTGCGCGCGACCCTCGCTGCCGGTCCTTCGGCAACGACCTCGCCGCCGTGCAGGCCGGCTCCCGGCCCCATGTCGACGAGCCAGTCGGAGCGGCGCATCATCTCCTCGTCGTGCTCCACCACGACGACGGTGTTGCCGATATCGCGCAGCCGCTCGAGTGTCGCGATGAGACGGGCGTTGTCGCGCTGGTGCAGCCCGATCGACGGCTCGTCCAGGATGTAGAGCACGCCGACGAGCTGCGACCCGATCTGCGTCGCCAGCCGCAGCCGCTGTGCCTCGCCGCCGGACAGCGTCGCAGCCGCACGGTCGAGAGTCAGATAGCCGACTCCGACGTCGTCGAGGAACGTCAACCGCTCCCGGATCTCCTTGACGATCCGATGCCCGATCAGCTCTTCGGTCGGCGTCAGGCCGAGCTCGTCGAGGAAGCGCAGTGCGCCAGTCACCGACATCTGCGTGAAGTCGTGGATCGATCGTGCGCCGACCGTGACGGCGAGCACCTCGGGCTTCAGGCGCGCCCCCTTGCACACCGGGCAGGGCCGGAACGACATGTACTCCTCGATCCGGTCACGCTGTTGCGACGAGTCGGTCTCGCGGTAACGGCGCTCGAGGCTCGCGACGATGCCGTCGAACGCGAGCGTGTACTGGCGGCGCCGGCCCATGCGGTTGCGGTACTGGACGTAGACCTTCTCGCCCTCCGTGCCGTATAGGAAGTAGTCCTGCTCCTCCTCGGTCAGCTCCTGCCACGGCAGTGACGTGTCGATCTCATAGCGGTCGGCGACCGCGTGGATCACCGAGTCGTAGAAGCCGGACGATCCGCCGAGTGACCACGGAACGAGCGCGCCGTCGTCGATCGAGAGCGACGGATCGGGAACGACCATGTCGGGGTCGATCTCCTGCTGCGAGCCGAGCCCGGTGCAGCGCGGGCATGCGCCGTGCGGCGCGTTGAACGAGAAGATGCGCGGCTGGAGCTCAGCCAGCGACACGCCGTGATCCGGGCACGCGAAGTTCTGCGAGAAGAGCATGCTCTCGCCGTCGACGACGTCGATCGCCACGAGCCCTTCGGCGAGCGCGGCAGCCGTCTCGATCGACTGGG
>WNGD01006981.1_pt1 | contig 13233 bp, 14 predicted proteins | sample 5400671 | NCBI WGS metagenome assembly WNGD01 (sample SAMN13153369, study PRJNA577476) | soil metagenome | isolation source: 40 cm soil or saprolite under grassland replicate 2 | place: USA:California | collected 2016-06-15
TTTCGTTTTGTTTACCCCGAACACGCAATTGTTTCTGGGCTTCCCAACTTGTGCGGCTGACCGCTGAGCTGACAAAATTCTTCGCTGATTCTACAAAGTCGGCCATTTCTCTGCCTCCCTTTTCTATTTGTGTTGGCATTTCGTATTGTTATGTAAAGTGATATTCTCTGCTCGCCAAAAAGAGAAGATCGCTGAACCACCTGCCGGGAAGGAAGCAGGAGAGGATGCGATGAAGGCTCGAGTCCAATGGTACCTCTTTTCCGCGGCTAAGATGCTAGTTTATTCGGCGATAGCGTGCTGGTAGACGCGTATTTCTTCCGGCTTGCCGCCTCTGCTTAATTGTACAGCAACAACATCTATCCTCCATGATCGGTCCGAGCATGCATGCAGATCAAGGTAGTAGGAAGCTACCTGCACGATTTTCTGTTGTTTTCGAAGTGTGACTGCTTCTTCTGGAAGGCCAAACGCATTACCCCTGCGTGTTTTTACCTCCACAAAGATCAAGTCGTGCTCATCCTCTGCTACCAGGTCTATTTCTCCGTAGGAACAACGGAAGTTCTGTTCCAGGATACGGTACCCCTGGTGTGAGAGCTCCTCGGCGGCGAGACGCTCACCTGTTCGTCCCAGGCCCTGGCGTGCACCTGTTTTTTTCTGACTGTTTGTCGTCGATTGAGCGATTTGCTTCTTCATTATGTATTACGACATTTTGTTGGTTTGTGTTGTATTCTGCAAGGTTTGCAGATTTTTTTATTTGTAGTTGCCACCTGCGGCGGTAAGAAATAATTCGGTGGGTCCTACACAGGCCAATTGAAATGTTTGTAGTCGGAGTATAGTCCCCTTTTCCGAGGTTGTCCAGCCCTTAGGAGCTCTGCTGTGAAGCTTGCAGAGGCGCTTTTTTGTCTACATGTGTCGATGTTTGACCGTCTTTGGCTACTGGCTTTGGTGTCAATTTTGGTGTCAGTGTTGTGCACCTGACCACTCGATTTTTGGCTTGTTTGAGCTTCAAATAGCAAATTAATCACTTGCCATAAGACCCTTCTCGCCTTGAATAATTGTCCATCCACATTATGCCATAGAGACATTGGTCTAAAATGGGCTTGGCTGTCCACCTGGGATTGAAATCAGTCACACCTGTCATGTTCTTTTTGGCAGCATGAGGTCGTCTACAATGGTTCTGATCTCCATGATTGCAGCAGATGGATTTTCCTTTCCCTGGTTAGAAGCAATGACACTGATCTGCTCAAGCGTCTCTTCAAGCACTTCAACGCGTTTCTGAAGCTGCTGTGCTCGCTCGAACTGCACGAGCAGATCCTCTTGTGCCTGCGTGAGATTCCAGCGCAGTTCCCGCTCGCTGTCTCCTAACATCCCTCTTTCCTTTCTGGAGCGTTCAACCTGCCTGAAAAGCTTCAGCGCGGGAATCTGTGCTCGCTCAAACTCCGCAACGTGGTCGATACTACTCGTCTCCATGACCTTGGCTGCCAGCAGGGGATTGAAGACGCTGCTGCTACTGCGCGATCAGTTCATCCCGTTGGGCCAACTGCTCATGCAGCACGCTCTTCTCTTGTTCCAGCTCGCGAACGAAGTCGTTCTTCTGGAGTCATACTGGTACTTTACACATCTTCAAGCTTCTTGGTAAGCCGAGAGGAGACCTGAGTAGTTACCACATGTTACCCCGAGACCACAGGCAAGGTATGTCCGACTTCTTTTGTCCTGCCTTCCTCGACCGGATGATAGACCAGGGAATAGCCCACCCCAGGAACCGTCAGAATATAGCAAGACTTATTGGGACCGGGCTCGACTTTCTGTCGTACATGGTGGATATGTGCCTTGATCAAACTTGTATCTCCGTCATTGCTACAGCCCCAGACATAGGAAACAATTTGGTCTGCCGTACACACATGATTGGCATTGATCGCCAGCAAAGGTGAAACGCCCTCGTCGGCTTAAGGTACGAATACGTGCTAAGAGTTGGCTGGGATAAAAGGGTTTGCGTAGGTAATCGTCTGCGCCCGCCTCCAGGCACTGGATCTCGTCCTGGACATCTTTGCTGTCGGTCATCACTAATAGCAAGGCATCATGCTTCTGTTGCAGATCACGGCACATAGCTAAGGCGTCGACATCCTTCAATTGGGTATCGAGGATCACCATATCCGGTTGCACCTTTTCCCACTCGCTCCTGGCGCGTTCTCCGGTATAGGCCCGGTGGACGTCAAAGCCCAGCGTTTTCAGCCAGCTCGTCAGCATTTCGACCAGGTCGCGGTCCTGATCAACGAGTAACAGTTTCATTCTCCGTTTTTCCCCTTTACGTGGAAACTCTGTCAACTCACCATCTGAAGAGATGCAATGCATCTCAGTTGTACCCGTACCATCACTACTCAGGGCTCCTCGTCGCCTCTGGCACCTCCCGGCCATTCTACGATTACAGCAGGGCAGTAAGAAGTCAAGCGATGAGATCTGAATAATTACTGAATAACCTACATTCCGCCCGTAGTTTTTCCGTAAATCTAGGCAAAAAGCCATTTCACATGGTAGATTTAAAAAATAAGCTCTACATTATAAATCTTTTCTCCAAGCGATTTTGCTAAAAATGCAAGCGCAAACCGCGGAATGTGGGTTAATAACTACATCTAACACGTTATGCGTAGCTCTTCAGAATACAACGACTAGTTAACCCAATGTGCAAGGTTTTTCGTTGCGCTTGAGAAGCGAACTTGGCATTGCGAAAAGGAGACCTACGGGAATGCTGACACACCGTTGAGGAGCTTTCGCAAGAAAACCTTGCACATTGGGTTAACTAGTCCGCCCTCGGCTTATAATGTAACTTTAGTTTCAAACGAGCTGCCTCTTCCCGGCGACAAGGATTCAATCTGAGCGAAACCTGAAGAGTTCCCCTTCGTGCTCAAAAAGCCCATGTTTTGTTTGCTGGTGTAAATCTCACCATCTTTTACGCTCTCTCAATCTCCTTGCGCATCCCGTGGGCTACATGGCTGCTACAGAGATGATGTATTCGTTTGGGCTGTCTTTGGCCCTTATGGCAAGCTGTGAAGTCGATGCAGCTCCTGCTGGTTGAGTCTACTGCCCTCGGTAGAGAAATCTCCACTTCCCGAGAGCTCATGATGTGCCTTCTAAAAAAGCATCAGGCTCGCTCACAAGATGTCTCTGTTGTTGCCAGATAAAACGTGTATCTTAAAGTGGCAATCTATCGGCCATAACCGAAATATCGAGAGTAGTAGACGATGGATACCGACGATTCTGCCCAAAAAGACCCCACCGCGGTCAAAACGGTTTTCATAGTTGAGGACGACGAGGCCATTGGAACGCTTCTTGTTCAAGTGATCGAGCAGGAAACGCCCTATCAGGCCGTGCTCGCATCTGATGGGTTGCAGGCCTTGAAGATGCTCCCAACAGTGAAACCGGATGTGCTTCTCCTGGATTATGGCCTTCCTGACATGAATGGTCTCGAGTTCTACGATACCATCCATGCCGTCAGATCATTGGAACACCTCCCCGTGCTGATAATCAGTGCCCAAACGGCACGGATTCAAACAGAAGTCAAAGCGCGGCATATCCCGCAGTTGCAGAAGCCATTTGAGCTCACTACCCTGCTCGAAGCCATTAAACACCTTGTCTCCCGGTCTTAGGTGATGTGTCGCTTGACCTGGTTTATTGGCAGCCACGGATACGAAAGGGAAGCATCCCCTGTGCGCGTGAGCAGGACTGAAACGCAGGACACAACTTGCTCGTGATGAGAGCAAGACATGCAGCAACCGCACTCTTCAGTGAGCTTGGAAACAGGAGGACACTACTATGGCGAGCGACAAGGACACCCTTTCCTCTCGGGCACATCCTCATCGTCGATCTCTCCAGGTAGATCGCTTTATCAATCAGTTTTTAGACGCTGCCTGCGACGAGAGTCGGCGCGCCATCCTGGAGCTGCTTGTCCCGCCCACGGGACAGGACTCCCCAGAGGGCTATGAACTGCCCGCGGGAGAGATTGCTCAGCAGGTAGGGCTGGCCCGATCCACGACTTCGGAGCATCTGCACCATTTGCTGAACCTGCGCCTGGTCAGTGCTCGTAAAGAGGGCAAAGTGATCTATTATCGGCTGCGCAACCACCACCTGGTTCAGGCCTTCCATGAGTTGCTGCGAGCACTGGAAACCCACTATCACACCCTTGGCTCTCCCTCAGAGCATTCAGAAGCTGCGGAAAGATAAGCCCTTGTTTCTTGCAGCTTCCTTCCCCCAGTATTCCTTCCTCTTCTTACCTCAGAGCAACGTCTTTCACTCCTGGACAGGGAAGTATATGGCTTGCGGAGAAGGTGGCAGAGTGGCTTTCAATGCAAGGCGAGTTCCCTAGAGGCTGATCTCTGTCTCCCATTCCTTCCTCTGATACGTGTTACATTACGAAGGCGCCCGTAGCCTGAATGTGGGATGGACGGGTGTGAGAGGCCCAACTCAAGGAGAGTGCCGTATCCCCCTTGAGAGAGCTCAACACATGGCCTTCAATAAAAAAGGAAGGTGAAGTATGCTACCATTTCTCTGGACCTTCGGGTTCCTCGGTTTCTTGATCGTGTGTGGTATATGCCTCAGCCTCTCTCTCTATAAGCAAGGGGTTTTCGGTCCAAGGGGATACGGCAGGACACGTCGCTCTCAGACGCTCGTCGAAGAGGAAGAGAGCGGGGTTGAGCTCTATACGAAGGTAAGCGGAGCTGATGCTGAAGCTGCGCGCTATGCCCGGCATGGTTTGTTGGTTTTCCTGGGCGGTATCATAGTTGTAGTCACGCTCCTCTCTTCGTTACTCAGTGCTGTCTTGCACTAAACTGGTCTCGAATGCCCCAGGATGTCTCGAAGACACCCTGGGCATTCTGCATGCAAAGAGGTTTCAGGCTCGTGCGCCAGGAATTCCCCAGTTTCCTCGATTCATCCTCCTCCTCTTAAATCCTATGGTATTTTATGTGGTAAGAGATGAGTCAGAAAGAGAGGAGAAAATTTATGTCGATCAAAGATTACCGTGCATCTCTCGGTTGGTCTTTGTCTGAGTTAGCCCGACGCTCGGGGCTAACGTATCAAACAGTTTCGCGTATTGAAAAAGGTGAGGCCGCTTATCTTCATACTGTTGGTGCTATTGCCAGAGCGTTTTCTGAGGCACTTGGTAAGACCATCACCATAAATGACCTGGATGGTGTAAAAATTATCAGCTAAAGGAGGTGCTTATGAGAGCATGAAAACACCCATGTCTGGTAAACATGGGCGTTTTCAAGTGACCTGCTCGTTTACGTACTGGGCAATATTGCTTAGCTATCCAGTACATAACTTCCTTCTGTAGTCCTTTTTAAGCTGTTTGATAGACAGTGCATTGCATTGGCTTGGTAGGTCAATGCTGTATTGCTTAGGACAGATTAGGTCCGCTAATAGCCTACCATTACTGGCTTAGTTTGTCAAGCTCATGTTGAGCAATTGTACGGCAGCTATAAGTGTAAGGGGTTTTATGAATAGATACCTCTCTCGTCGTCAACGGCGGGAACGGACCGAGGCAGATAATCGGTCTCTCCGACGTTTTCGTCAGTTTCTTACTTCGTGCGATGGTTGCAGTAGTCAACTTCGTCAAACTCATGATTATGTGCTGTATGGCAATTTGTGTTGGGTATGCTGGCGTCAAGATCAGCGTGTAGTGAGCAAACCATGAGAAGTGCCGGTTCGTGTGTGAGAGACACGAGCCGGCTTATGAGAACTCCTGGCCCATTTGTGTCAGCATTGCTAGGCTCTCACCTCCATGATAGGGGGTGAGGCCTGGCCTGTCAAGTCAAAGAAGAGGAGCAAGGCCTATGAGAAAACCACAAATGCAAGATGACCGCCGTGTGTCGTTGATGGCTCGTGATCAGTATGTTCGCTCGGTGAAGTGGACGCCGTGTGCCCAGGAGGGGGAAGAGGAGCACTTGCTCCAACGTATTGAGCGGGGAAAAGTCGAGCGGCATAAGGCGTGTCCAGATGCGGGGGTGTGCCAGGATGCCGAAGCGGCTCGTGAGCGGCTCGTGGCCATCTATCAGCGCATGGTGATGCATTTTGCGGGCAAATATTCTCACAGCCGTCGCGCGTTGGACTTTGAGGATTTGGTGCAAGAGGGCAACATTGGACTGCTTGAGGCCATTGAATGCAACAGGGAACGGAAAGGTCGGTTTAGTGGCCTGGTCTCGGTGTGTGTGTCGCATGCCATGATACGCGCTATCCACTATGATGATCGACCCGTGCGCTTGCCTGCCTATCTGTCTCAGGCGGTGTTCCAGCTGCGTGGAGTGAGGTCTCGTCTCTTTGAGACGCTTGGGCGTGAACCCCTGCTTGACGAGATCGCGGCGGAGATGGGGGTCACGGGAGAGCGGGTCATGGAACTGAAGGAGTACGAGCGGCGGGGCAATGCCGAGAGCTTGCAGGCGGTGGTGGGCGAGTATGAAGAGGGAGAGGAGATCTTTGATTTTGTGAGCATGTTTGCGGCGACTGCGGTGGCGGAGACAGCTCGTCAAGAGGAGTTGCAGGCCATCGTGCGGCAAGCGCTGGAAATGGGATTGACGCCTCGGCTCCGTGAGGTGATCACGTTACGCTATGGCCTGGATGGTGGGGGGAGTTATCGGGTGGTCGACCTGGCGAGGGAACTCGGTTTGAAGGTTCATAGTGTCGATGTGTCGATTATTCGAGCCAAAAGACAGTTACAGGCGGTGCTGGCTGCGCCGTGCGCCAAGTATTATGACGATAGTGTGGCCTAATGGCTTGCTATAGGGGGTGTTGGATGAAGCTGGTGTGCACAAGAACGCGCTTCTGGTGGGCTGGAAGTGAGAGGGCAGCGGGGCTGGTCCCTGTCCTTCCGATTGCTTCCTCGACACTCCGCACGTTCGGGGGTCACACACCCATCGTTAGCAAGGCGGGGCTGGGTGCAACGAGGGTGAACGCCTCCTTGTTGCCATCGGCACGCGGCAGCGACGGCGGCGGGGCTCCCCGCTCCGCCGTTTGCCGATGGCAACCAGTCCGGCCTGGGCGCGGACCAAGTAACACGCGCCCCTACAACTACATTCAAGCCCCCTGTGGTTATAAATCCAGTGAAAAGAGAGGTGTCATATGAGTGAGAAACAGCCTGAGAAGCCGATTATTGCAGATGGCGATATTGCCAGAGGATTACGGGTGATGGCGCGGCTGGGTGCTCCTGCTGAGGTGATCGAGATGGTCGCGTTCAGGGCGGCCTGGACGGCTGAGATTGAAGCCAGTTCCCCGCGCTACCTGGAGCCGCCTTCAAAGGTGGCTGTCGTGTCATCGGATGCGGGGTACACCGCTGCGCTCCCGCATGGTCGGCTGGCCTATCGCGAGGAGATGTATGACTACGATGAAGAGGCTGACGAACTGATCTATTGGCCCGTCGAGTACAGCCGTGAAGAGATCTACGCATATCTCAGGGATATGGTGTTGGCTTATGAGCGTCCCTTGATGCTGATGAAGCTTTCGTGGCGTGTGGGCTTTTGTGTTGGGTGGCTCTCTGGACTGGCCGTTGCTCAGAAGGATGATGCACAGGCAGGGCTGGTGTTGCTGGCTGCGCTGCTGGCACCCCTTTTGTCAGCAGTGCCAAAGGAGGGTTGTTCAGCAGCCGTTTGAAGAGGCTTAACAAGCCATGAGAGGAAAGAGAGGTGGGCTTATGGCAAGGCGTAAGAAATTGTCAACAGTACAACCGTTGTTATTGACTATTCCAGACGTAGCCGTCAGGTTAGGGGTGTGTCGCGCGACGGTGTATAACCTGATTTCTCGTCAGAGCTTGCCGTATGTCATGCTCGGAGGGGCTCGGCGGGTACACCCTGACTCCTTGGAGAAATGGTTACGTCAACATGAGCAGCAATTGGCGGGATAGTTCTTCAGTGACCTCGCTGTCGCAAGAGCGGTGGCGAGGTATGGTGATCTCGGCGAGGAGGTGGGCTTATGGCAAGACAAAGAAAGCGCAGTGTTCACGGTGGCGGCTCGGTCTATCAGCGCAAGGGTGACGGGCGATGGGTCGCCAAGTTTAAGGTGGAAGAGACGGGGCGGTACAAGGAGTTGTATGCAGCATCGGAAAAAGAGGCCTACAAGAAGCTGGAAGAGGCGTTGTTTCAGCAGAAGCAGGGGACGCTTGCAACTGGACCACAGCAAACCGTCAAGCAGTTTTTAGACTATTGGCTAGAGGATGTGGTGAAGGGGTCGGTTCGCCTCAGCACCTATGTGAATTGTCGCGTGATTGTGAAGCAGCAGGTCCAGTCGTACTATGCCAAAAAGTTGAAATCAGGGACGTCAGCGAGTCGGGTGAAGACTATTCATGCGGCATTGCACAAAGCGTTGGAGCATGCACGCCGTATCAAGTTGGTTGGGAGGAATGTGTGTGATGATGTCGTATTGCCTCGACAAGAACAGCCGAAGATCTATCCGTTAACGCCTGAGCAAGCGCAGATGTTGTTGCACAAAGTAAAAGGTCATCCTTTAGAGGTATTGTTGACGCTGACACTGGCGACAGGCATGAGGAAGGGGGAAATCTTAGGGCTTCGTTGGGCGGACGTGGATTTGGAGAAGGGGATGTTATATGTGTCTCATACCTTAAATTATATGGCGGGGTATGGTTTTGTGGAGGGGGAGCCGAAAACGCAGGGAAGTAAGTGTACCATTCTGCTGCCTCAATTTGTCATTGAGGCCTTGAGGCGGCATCGTGCGGCACAGGTAGAGGGGCGCTTGATGGCGGGTGCTCTGTGGATTGATCACGATCTGGTGTTTTGTAACAAACAGGGTGGTTTTATTGTTCACACAACGCTTCTCTATCACTTCTCGAAGCTCCTGAAAGAGGCGGGACTCCCTCATGTGCGTTTCCACGATTTACGGCATAGTGCGGCGACGTTGTTGTTAAGTATGGGGGTTCCCGCAAAAGTGGTCCAGGAGCTTTTAGGACACAGCAAGATTGGTATGACAGAGAAGAACCCGCCGCAAGCTCCCGTGGCTTCAGCCCGTGTAGATAGGCGGGTTTGTCTGGGCTTGAGCCCTTGCTTGTTGAAAAGGTGTTCCAGATGTGCTAGACTGAGCAAGAGCAGCAACATCTGTCGCAAGGAGAAAGGATCGATGGCGAGAGCGACCAAAACCGTGAAACAGGCCCTGAGCTACAGATCAGTTCATGCCGCCTGGTTCGCAGCCACACAAGCTCTCTTCAATCAGGTCGCCGCCTTCTATTTCGAGGTCGTCCAGGCGCATCCAGACGTGCTGAATCTCTCCAACAAAGAGGCGCTCAGTGCCCTGGAGCATCTCACCCACGTGACCAAAGAGCATCCGCATCCTCCCATGCCACTCTCCGCTAGCGCCCAGAATGTTCCTGCGATGTTCCGTCGTGCTGCCATCAACGCCGCTCTTGGCTCAGTCCGGTCCTTCTACACCCATCTGGCCAGGTGGCGCAAGCGCAAGGAACAGGCAGAGGCGAAAGGGAAGAAATGCACGCTCCGTCCGCCAGTGCCTCCGCGCAGGTGGAACAAGTCGGCTATTCTGTATGCAGGCATGTGGAAAGAGCATACCGGCACCACGGTCCTGCTCAAACTCTGGACAGGCCAGTCCTGGAGCTGGATCAAAGTGCGTATCTCCGGGCGACAGCTCCCAGATGGATGGGAGACGAATAGCCCGCAACTGGTCCTGCATCACAACCACTGGTGGTTGCATGTTCCCATCGAACGAGTGATGGAGCGTCCGAAGAAAGTAGAAACGCAGGTCACGTGTGTTCCCGACGTGAAGATCTGTGCAGTAGACTTGAATATCACTGAGCATCTGGCGGCCTGTACCATTCAAACGGTCAAAGGCACGGTCGTTGCGACCCGCTTCATAGGCGGGGGCAAACACTTACACGGCCTTAGGAAGCGACTGTTGGGAAAGATCGCCCGCAACCGACGAAAAACGAGCGTGATCGCTTCGGGTGAACAAGACAATGCCGCATTATGGGCCAAGATACGTGCCATCGATGAAGATAGGGCCCACCAGGTCAGTCATCGGATTATCCAGTTCGCACAAGCACATGGGGCAAGCATTCTGGTCTTTGAAGTGCGATCCGTTGATCTGAAACCTACGGCCCAAACCCGTAGGGGAATGATCGCACAGGCCAACAAGCCTGTGACAACTTGAAAGACGACGTGAGGCGAAATTCCTCACCGTTGAGGTGAACAACGAAATACGTGCCGCCCCTTGGTAGCGACTGATCCTCAATCCAAGAAGCGGGTGGCAACGGGAAAGGTGTCAGAGTTCCACTGGCATATCCCAGCGTAGGCAGCTATGAGTAATCAGGCCAGAAATGGCAAATGAAAGGTTCCCCTTTCATGGTGAACACACGCTACAACCGTCGTAACCAGGAACAGGCCAAAGGGAACTGGGCCTGCCCAAAACGGGAATGGAGCAGGGGCTCTCAGATTTCAAACTGATGAGTATTCACCCCCGATACGCCCGGCGGAGAGTGTGGCTCTAAGGCTTGCGGAAAACGTCTATCAGGAACGGAGTAACCCATCGCATGCTCTTCAAGGAGGTCGATACTTGAAGCAGGTGTCAACCGCACGCATGGGATGGGAGGGATTGTCTCAGAAGCCAACGCCTGGGGTAACGCCCAGGATATGCTGACAGAGACACGGCTAGCTGGAAGATAAAGACTCAAGTAGGAGTAGAAAAGTCATGAGCACGGCAGCAATGTCAGTGTATGAATGGAACACGCTGAACTGGCGAGCAATCGAAAAGCACGTATTCAAGCTCCAAAAACGTATTTATCAAGCCTCTCGTCGTGGTGATGTCAAGACAGTCCACAGACTCCAAAAGCTCTTATTACACTCCTGGTCAGCCAAGTACCTCGCGGTACGGAAGGTGACGCAGGATAATCGGGGCAAGAAAACAGCCGGGATTGATGGTGTGAAAAACCTCTCACCAGCAAATCGATTGCGACTTGTTCAAATCCTGCATCTCCATGCCAAAGCCCGCCCCGTTCGCCGCGTCTGGATACCCAAGCGTGGAACCACGGAAAAGCGCGGCCTGGGAATACCCGTTATGTGGGATCGGGCGACACAAGCTCTTGCCAAACTGGCCCTCGAACCAGAATGGGAAGCCCGTTTCGAGTCCAATAGTTACGGCTTCCGACCAGGACGCTCAGCCCACGATGCGATTGTAGCAATATACAATGCTATCACCAAGAAGCCCAAATTCATACTTGATGCCGACATTGCAAAATGCTTCGATCGAATCAGCCACACGGCGCTCCTAGAAAAGCTTCATACCTTTCCACTCCTGCGAAGAGCCGTTAGAGGATGGCTTCAAGCAGGAGTCATGGATGGACAAGAACTTTTCCCGACGAAAGAAGGAACGCCACAAGGTGGCCCATTATCACCCCTCCTTGCGAACATAGCGTTACATGGTCTGGAAACAGCCATTTGCTCGGCTTTCCCCCGCGATAAATACGTCAACGGAGAACGCATCAGATGGCAACCCCAGGTCATACGCTACGCCGATGATTTCGTGGTCGCGCACCACGAAATCGAAGCAATCAAAGAGGTACAGGATATCGCCACACAGTGGCTACGTGAGCTGGGACTAGAGCTAAAACCAAGCAAAACCCGCATCACCCACACCCTCCAGCCCTATGAAGGAAATGTGGGATTCGACTTTCTGGGATGGACCGTACGCCAACATCCAGTTGGCAAGACCCACTCAGGAAAATCAAACGGACAATTACTTGGTTTCAAAACCATCATCACGCCCAGCAAAGAAGCACAAGCAGCACATCAACAAGCCCTACGAGAAAAGATCCAGCAAGAGAAGACGGCAACCCAAGGTCAACTCATCCATGATCTGAATAAGATCATCACCGGCTGGACCAATTATCATTCGGCGGTCGCATCAAAGAGAACATTCTCTCGGATGCGCCAACAGGTGTACAGCAAATTGCGAAGATGGGCGTTCCATCGCCATCCCAACAAAAGCAGAACCTGGGTGACTGAGAAATACTGGCACCCAAACTCTGAAGGAAAATGGGACTTCCGCGTGAAGGAGGGACCCCGGCTGATCACACACAGCGAAAAAGCCATCCGACGCCACGTGAAAGTACAAGGGACAAAAAGCCCCTACGATGGAGATTGGGTTTATTGGAGTACGAGACTAGGGCGATATCCTTTGCTCACAAATGCAGAGAGTGCACTGCTAAAAAAGCAACAAGGAAAATGCTCCTGGTGTGGACTACGTTTCCAAATGGGGGAGATCATCGAAAAAGATCATATCCTCTCCCTCGCACATGGGGGACTGGATAGTCCATCCAATCGACAATTGCTCCATGGACACTGCCATGATCAGAAAACAACCACCTGTGATAAACAGGATGGTGAGGTATTCATGTCAACGAACCAGAGAGCTGAGGAGCCGGGTGCGGAGAAATCAGCAAGCCCGGTTTTGAAGGCGGGCGGGCAGAGGTGACTCTGCTCGTCTAGCTAACCATCTAGCCTGAAAAGGGCAAGTATAGCCGACGGGGGAATAGCAAACGGGCTTTCTGGATGAAAGGGCGTATCTTCATCTATGCCAAATATAAGGCGTGGAACGAGAAGATCATCACCAGTCGGGTCAACCCGCGCAATACGAGCAGGGAATGTCATCGCTGCCACCACCTCGTCATTCGCTACAATGCGGGCCAGCCAATGGAAGGCTATACCCCAGGCGCATCCCTCGTGCTCTGTGAACACTGCTCCATGCAAGGCCACGCGGATCGCAATGCCAGTCTCGTCATTGGACAGCGGCTGATTGCCCGCTCTCAAGAACCACTCAAGGAAAAGCCTCCTGCTCCTGTGCGACGTGCAGGGAGGGAGTCGAAAGACTCAGGTGTTGTTCTCTCCCAAGACGCCAAACGCGAAAGTCGGCCATCTCCCGACGACGCCCGGCATGGAGACGGCAACGGGCCTGGCACCGCCCAAGGGAGAAGGCGTCGGATGGGAAGGCCCCTCTCAGCTATTCCTCACCAACTCCGCTTGCCACTGGAGTAAGGGCCACGCCCTCTCTCTCCGGTAAGCGACTACGTAGGAGTGGCAGAAGCCGCTCGGTTTCAACCGAAGCGGAGTGTCACTCTTCTATCAAAACATCAGATATCATATTTTGCTATTGACAAATGAACTCTTACGTATTAAAGTGATAGTACACAGAGATGTGTGCCTTTCAAAAAAGCATGGGGGGGCGAGGTTGAAATGC
>WNGD01004821.1_pt1 | contig 13232 bp, 12 predicted proteins | sample 5400671 | NCBI WGS metagenome assembly WNGD01 (sample SAMN13153369, study PRJNA577476) | soil metagenome | isolation source: 40 cm soil or saprolite under grassland replicate 2 | place: USA:California | collected 2016-06-15
GGCGATGCCGCCTATCATCGATAGCAGAAAACCAGACACCGAAATGGCATCACCGCCCCACAACACCGGCAGCATATTGCCGGCGGCCGATCCGACGAAGAAGCCAATCCACATGAATCTCTTGGTCACGTTCTCAGTTATTGGTGCGTAAGCTAGAGCTTGAATCAGGCAAGGTCGCCTTTTGGTGTTGTTCCCCCACGCCTAGTCTCCCGGCACTATTTCGGAGGAGCTTGCGACGCAACGTAAGCAGCTATCGCTACGATGTCCTCGTCCGTGAGTTGGGCAACGGGCTTTTTCATCAACTGGGCATCGATACCGTTTCTCGTGCCATCTTTGAAGAGATAAAGTTGGCGGGCGATATAGATCGGATGAAGACCTCCGATCCGGGGCACATTACCCAGGCCTTGCAGCGAATCCCCATGGCAGATCGCACAAGCGATAGTTTTGCCCGAGCTGCCCGTCTTGACCAGCGCTTCGCCTTTCGCAAGGCTACCCACAGGCACATAAGCCATAAATCCGGAGTGTGGATCACGACTGGTGGCTCTCGATTGATCCTGTGGCAATGTGATGACGCGATTCCCGATCGGCTCCGTACCGCCACCCGGCTGCCCGAAACGCATGCGTCCCTGGCCGACGAAAGTCTTCGTCACCGTGTTGGCTTCGACGACCTTCGTCCAAGGGGCCGGTTTGAGTGTCGCGAACCACTCGCTCGCTTGCCGGATCTCATCTTCCGACAGGGCCTGGGCGATCCCGTTCATCCGCGCAGCATCCTTTCTGGCTCCGCTCTTGAAATCAGCCATCTGCCGCATGATGTACTCCGCCCTGAAACCTGTCAGATCGGCGGATTCGGGATGACCAAGTCCCGACATGAGATGGCAAGCTCCACACGCCAGCGCCGCTCCGTGGCCATGCTGAACGATCTGTGGCGCCGGAGCGTGCTCACCGGGAAACCAATCCGGCGGATTGGATAGATCCTCGATCTGCATCTGGGTGTATGTTTTGGTGCTGCCGGGCAGGCTCTTCGGTCCCGCTTCCTCGGTCGGGAGAGATCCATTGATGACGGGGAACGCCCATGTCAGATCTTTGCCCGCCTGCTGTTGAGATTGCGCTCCGATTGAAACGACGAAAAGAAAAGCAAACACCCGCACCCATGCAAAGTTTCTCATAGAAGTCTCCTCGCGCTTTCGCGCAATGTCACCGGCCGGATTTCGATTTTGCGTTCCAGAGTAGGTGGAGTGTACTACACCGGGGCGGGAGAAAGTCAAAGTGCCGCGTCCGTCCCGAAAACGATTTGAATTCGTGGCTGCGCTAGATCTCAAGCATTCTTGTGCTGGCGACCACAGCTATGCGGCATCATGAAAGATGATCCCCAGCGTGAATCGCCGGCCCGAGCGAAGACGGCTGACACCATGGCGCATGCCGACACGATAGACTCCGCGCTTCCCTCGTACCGGGCGTTGATTGACGGCGAAGACTACCCCCTCCCCCTGACTGAGAGATACAACTTCGACGCGCGATTGCATCCGCGGGCGCTGTTCGGTCAGGACGAATTCGCCGCCCTTGAAATCCTCCTGGGGCAGGCTGAGCAGAACTGTCAGCTGTAACGGAAAGGCGATTGTTCCGTAGAGGTCCTGATGCAGGCAATTGTAGTCGCCCTCACCATACTTCAGCAGCAGTGGCGTTGGTCGGGCTTGCCCGGCGGCGCGGCACTGCTCAAGAAATGTCTTGTGATCGCTTGGATACCTGACAGCGTTTCCGACTTCGGCGGCGCGTTTCCGTTCATTGTTTCCGTGTCGCGTTGGCAGACGTAAACCTTTCGTGATTTCGCGGATGAGTTCGCGAAATCACAGAATCACAACGCTATAGGATACCTCCGAAGTTTTGATGAATTAACGGGACTCGTGCAGGGGCAAAGAAACTTACTTATAGCGAAGCAATCCTGACGGTTGGATAGGTTACTTTTCGGAAGATTCGGAATGCGAGGAACCGCAGCGGCCTTCTTGCTCGATCCAACGGGTTACGTAGGAGGGAATATTTTCGATGGCAACGTTCCTGGATTTTGCGCCGCACAGGAAAACCATCGCTTCGCGGTCCACGAAAGTGACATTCGACAGGTCCAACGCAACCTTTCCGGCATCAGGATTTTCCAGCGTCAAAGTCTTTTCCAACTCGGAAACGTATTCACCGGTGAGCTGCCCGCACAAGTGCACCCTGAGCGATTTGTCGTCTTCTCGAATTGTCGTGATCTTAAGCACGGTTTCCTCTAACTCCGGCTAATTTGTCGTGCACGTCGCCCGCCATCATACAACACTGCGGAACTGGTGTTTATTGATCTTCAGCGCCCGGATCCTGGACTCCAGCGTCGATGCCGGCACGCCGAGACGGGTAGCGGCGCCATCCGGGCCGGATATGCGTCCTCGCGTTTCCCGGAGAACGGCTTCGATTTGCGCCTTCTGCTGGTCGGGAAGCACGGTCGATTCCATGAGGTCTGCGGCATTCGTTGGAGTCTCCACCACCAGCGTGCCAGGCTCCAATCGAAAGACTTCGCCGTCAGCCAGAATCACCCCGCGTTCAATGACGTTCTGCAATTCACGAATGTTGCCCGGCCACGAATACTGCTGCATCGTATCGAGCGTGGTTGCGTGTGCGTTCATCCCAAAGTATTCCAGCGCTAGGCGGGCGGCTCACAGAGGATTGCGCAATAAGTTAGGTAACAAAAGATGCCGAAAAGAGGACTCGAACCTCCACGGGATTGCTCCCACTAGAACCTGAATCTAGCGCGTCTGCCAATTCCGCCATTTCGGCTAAACGATTCAAATCTATGTTCTTCAGCAGGTGAAGTCAATAGACTGGAACGATGAGAGCGAGGAATTCCCGGCCGAAACCGGAGCGGGGGAAAGGACGCCCGGAGCTGGACGTTAGCGGGGAAGATCTCTTTCGACATATTCAAAAATCCGCCGATCGGGGAATGAATCTGAGCCGGATTCTCGCGGACTTCGAGGCAACGCCGGTTGCGCGGAAGCAAATCAAAGACATTCTCAATCGACTCGTCAAAGAAGGAAAGCTGGCGAGGCACCGTGGAAACCGATATGAGGCGGCGGGGCGGAATCTGATCGAAGGCACGATTATGCTGCACCGAGATGGGTACGGGTTCGTCATCCCGAAGGAGAAGATACAGGGAATCGACAGCGACATCTTTATTCCTCCGGCTCTGACCGGATCCGCGATGAATGGCGATAAAGTAAAAGTCGAGATCACGCTGCGCAAGGCCGGTGGCCGAGCTGAAGGACGCGTGGTCAGCGTTGAGAAGCGGGCGCGAGACACCATTGTTGGGCAATTGAGGCACGACGGTCAGGTTTTCTTTGTTGCGCCGATGGACGAAAAGCTCCCGTCCAAAATCATCATCACGAATGACGTTTCTGAACATAAGGACAAAATTGTCGAAGTCGAGATCACGCGGTTTCCGAGCGAAACACAGTGGCCTGCGGGAAAAGTAGTTTCGGTGATCGGCTTCATCGATGATCCCAATGTCGAGACCCATGCGATCATCAGAAAATTCGGTTTGCCGATCGCGTTTTCACAGGAGGTCGAAGAAGACGCGGCCCGGGCACCCGATACGCTTTCGGAGAAAGATTTCATCGGGCGTGACGACTTCAGAAAGCGGAACACAATCACGATCGATCCGCAAACTGCGCGCGACTTCGACGATGCCATCGACGTCGAAGCTCTCCCGAACGGGACGTTCCAGCTGGGCGTCCACATCGCCGACGTGTCACATTTTGTCCCAACCGATTCGGCAATGGACATCGAGGCGCGATATCGCGGAACCTCCGTTTACTTTCCCGATCGCGTGCTGCCGATGCTTCCAGAGAAGATCTCCAACCATCTCTGCTCGCTCAATCCAAACGTGGACCGTCTCACCGTCAGCGTCATGATGCACATATCGCCGAGTGGCCAAGTGCTCGATTACTCCTTCCACAAAAGCATCATCCATTCGAAAGAACGGATGACTTATGACGACGTCCAGAAACTCCTCGACGGCAATGTCGCCCTCGAACGTCAATACGAGCACGTGCTGCCCCAGATTCGGAATACTGCGCGGCTGGCGGAGATCCTCCACAAACGCCGCCAGCAGCGCGGTGCAATCGACTTTGATTTGCCCGAGCCGCTGCTCACATATGACGAACAAGGAATGGTTTCCGGCATCACGAAATCGGTGCGGCTATTCTCTCATCGCATCGTTGAGGAATTCATGATCCTCGCCAATGAAGTCGTGGCCAGTCATCTGGAGGAGACCGACGTTCCGACTCTCTACCGCGTACACGAAGAGCCGGATCCGATGAAAGTCGCAGACTTCGCCGAAATCGTCGCGGGGTTCGGACTGAAATTCGACCCACGAAAGGTCGAGCCGGTCGAATTTCAGAAGTTCATTACTTCGATTGAAGGACGTCCGGAAGAGCGCATGTTGTCCTATTTGATGCTGCGTTCATTCAAGCAAGCCCGGTACTCGGAGGAAAACATCGGCCATTTCGGCCTCGCCTCCGACTCTTACACACACTTCACTTCACCTATCCGGCGATACCCGGATCTGGTCGTACACCGAATCCTCAAAGCATCGATCGCAAGAAGGCCGCAGCCTCCAATTCCCATTGCACAGCTTGAAGCCGTCGCGAGTGAATCGAGCGAATGTGAGCGCCTCGCGGATCAAGCGGAGCGTGAACTGTTCGAATGGAAGAAGATGCTTCTCATGGAGCAGCATCTTGGGGAAACATTTGACGCGATCATCATCGCGGTGTGGCGTGACGGTTTCGCGATCGAATTGATCGATCATTTCATTGAAGGCTTCGTGGCGGTTGCCGATATTCCAGACGATTACTACCAGTTGGATCGGGCCTCGCACGCGCTGATCGGCCGCCACTCAAGGCAGCGCTTTCGCCTCGGCGATCGCGTTACCCTTCAGGTGGCACGCGTTGACAAGCTCCTGCGCCGCGCCTACTTCTTGCCGGTGTTGGCGCACAAACGAAGTTCACGCTAGAATCAGGTGTTTCTGTTTTGTCGCGGGCTTCGCCGGAGTAGCTCAGGCGGTTAGAGCGAAGGTCTCATAATCCTTAGGTCGGCGGTTCGAGTCCGCCCTCCGGCATTTCTCTCCGTGCTCTCCAAATTTGCGCTTCAAATCCGCGGGACCATTACTAAACACAAAATGCTCGATCCGCGCGATCGCGTGCTCGCCGGCGTGTCCGGCGGGGCGGATTCGATATGTTTGATTTTGGTCCTGAAGGAACTGGGGCATGAAGTCGCAGTGGCGCACGTCCATCACGGATTGCGGGGCGTTGCGGCAGATGATGATGAGTCGTTCACCAGAGAGTTCGCGGAACGGTTGGGCATGGGATATTTCGCGAAGCGGGTTTCCTTAATTGAGGGAAATGTCGAAGCGGCAGGGAGACGCGCTCGAAAAGAATTTTTCAATGAGCTGGCCCGGCGGCATGGATTCACGAAGATTGCTCTGGCGCACACGCGGGATGATCGGGTGGAAACATTCATAATGAATCTACTCAGAGGATCCGGTTCGGAGGGTTTGGTTTCGATGGCCCCGGCTTCAGGAAACACAATCCGGCCCTTGATCGAAACCGCCCGTACCGAGATTGAGTCCTATCTGAGAGATCGGAATCAGGCATGGCGCACCGATTCGACCAACTTCGATCTCCGTTTTGCTCGAAACCGGTTACGGCGTGTCGTCATTCCAACGCTGTCCGCCGGTTTCAATCCGAACTTGATCGAAACGCTTGGGAAAACGCTTGAAATTCTCGAGGACGAGGATGCATGGATGCGTTCCATCACCGATCGCTGGCTGAGTGAAAAGGGAACAACAGAACAAGACGAAGTCGTCATCCCAGTCGAGGCGCTTACGTCCTGGCCGGTTGGTTTCATCCGACGAATCCTTCGGAGTGCGCTTCGGCGCGCCGGCTCAGAACTCCGCGATGTGTCGTTTGAACATATCGAGGCAATCCGCCGCCTTCTGGATCTTGGGAAGAGCGGCAAGCTTGTGGAGATCCCCAGAGGCCTTGTCGTGACCAGGGAATTCGATCGCCTGGTCTTCCGCCAGCGCGCCGCGCCTCTAAGTGATTACGAATACGAGCTGAAAATTCCAGGCGAAGTCCATATACCAGAACTAGGAAAGGTGTTCCGGGCAGAAATTGTTGAAAAGAAAGCGAACGAAACCGGCATGCGGCGCGTATTTGTAGATGGGGATTCCATCGGGCCATGTGTTAGAATCAGGAACTGGAAACCGGGGGATTATTACAGGCCGGTGGGCTGGCCCGCTGGGAAGCTCAAAAAATTGTTCCAACGAGCCCGGATTCCGAGAAGTCATCGAACGAGTTGGCCTGTCGTTGTCGCGAATTCGACGCTTGTCTGGGTAGTCTCATTTCCTGTTTCCCGCGAGTTTGCTCCTGGCGCGCGTTCCCAGAGACTAGTGGCGATTGAAGCATTGCCTACCCGAAATAGCGTGTAAACACGCAAGTGGCAAGAGATTTAGTGAGCGTGACAGTCTAAGGAGAGCAAACCTTGGACAGGGGGTTTAATTGAATTCGACCGCAAAAACGATTCTGTTTTGGATTGCGTTGTTGTTGACGGCCGTTCTGCTCTACCAGGTAGTGCAGAAGACCTCGACCGCGCGCGAGCGGGCTCTCCCATTTAGCCAATTCCTGCAAGAGGTCGAGCGTGGAAACGTCAAGGAAGTGGTAATTGCCGATTCGGACGTCCGGGGCAAGCTCGCCTCTGGCGACACCTTCAAGACCGTCCTACCAATGGATTATCCGGAACTGATCAACCTGCTACGCGACAAACAGGTCCAAATCACCGGTGAGAAGCCCAGCCAGAGCCCGTGGTTGACCGCCCTGGTTTCCTGGGCGCCATTCCTCTTCATTATTGGTTTCTGGATCTTCTTTATGCGCCAAATGCAAAGCGGCGGAAACAAGGCGCTTTCTTTCGGTAAGAGCCGGGCACGGCTGCTGACCGCACATCAAAAGAAGGTCACTTTTAAGGATGTTGCCGGCGTCGACGAGGCTAAAGAGGAATTACAGGAAATTATTGATTTTCTGAAAGAACCGCAGAAATTCCAAAAGCTCGGTGGACGCATTCCAAAGGGCGTCTTGCTGGTCGGCCCCCCCGGGACCGGAAAGACCCTTCTGGCGAGAGCGATCGCGGGCGAAGCCAATGTGCCGTTTTTCTCGATCAGTGGATCGGATTTCGTGGAAATGTTCGTCGGCGTGGGCGCATCGCGGGTTCGCGATCTGTTTGAACAGGGGAAGAAAAACGCGCCTTGCATCATCTTTATAGATGAAATCGATGCGGTTGGGCGGCATCGCGGAGCGGGCCTCGGCGGAGGACATGACGAGCGCGAGCAGACCCTCAACCAGTTGCTTGTGGAAATGGACGGATTCGAATCCAACGAAGGCGTCATCCTGATTGCGGCGACCAACCGGCCCGACGTCCTGGATCCGGCGCTGCTCCGCCCCGGCCGCTTTGACCGGCGCGTGGTTGTGGCCAGACCCGATGTGAAGGGCCGCGAAGGCATCCTTGCCGTTCATGTTCGGAAGATCCCTTTGTCGGAAGACGTCGATATCTCTGTGATCGCGAGAAGTACGCCGGGCTTTTCGGGCGCCGACCTCGCCAATCTGGTCAACGAAGCGGCGTTGAACGCTGCCCGGATGAACCAGAAAACGGTCACGCACGAGGATTTTGAAAGCGCAAAGGACAAAGTCCTGATGGGCGTCGCGCGCAAATCGCTGATCATCAGCGATCATGAAAAGCGCGTGACGGCCTATCACGAGGCGGGTCACGCGATGGTTGCATCCATGGTCGAAGGAGCCGATCCTTTGCACAAGGTCACGATCATCCCGCGCGGCATGGCCCTCGGTGTAACGCAGCAACTCCCTGTGGACGATCGTCATACCTATCCCCGGCTGTACCTCGAAGGCCAGCTCGCGATCATGATGGGTGGCCGTCTGGCCGAGGAGTTGTTCCTCGAGACGATGACGACCGGCGCCGGGAACGACATCGAGCAGGCAACCGAGCTTGCGCGAAAAATGGTTTGCCAGTTCGGTATGTCCTCACTTGGACCGCTGACGTTCGGAAAACAGGAAGAGCAGATCTTCCTCGGACGCGAGATCGCTCAGCATCGCGATTACAGCGAGCACACGGCTGTTGCCATCGATGATGAAGTCCGAAAATTTGTGATGGACGGATATGAGCGGGCGAAGACGATTCTCAGGGAAAATCGTGAGGCGCTGATTCGCATTGCAGAAGCGCTGCTTGAACGCGAATCGCTGGATGCCGCTGAGATCAAGATGCTCATCGCCGGCCAGCCGCTGGAAGACCGGCGTTCGTCGAAAGCGGAACCGAAAAACGAAAAGCCGACGCCGGCGCCGTCCAAAGGCGTTGTGCGGCCCGCGCCCAGCATCTCACCGCACGAGAAGCCGTCACCGGCGTAGGGCAGAAGGAAAAGTAAAGGAATCTCAAAAGGGATTTCGGATTTCGGATTGCGGGCGCAATCCGAAATCCGAAATCCCTTTTTCTCTATTGCTATGCGCCAACAGTACAAATGGGTTCTTCCTCGCGCCACGCTTGAGCTTGGACCTCGCACGGCCATCATGGGCATCCTCAACGTCACACCGGATTCATTCTCGGATGGCGACCAATATTTCGATCAGGCTAAGGCAATAGTGCGCGGGAAAGAGATCGAACAAGAGGGTGCCGACATCCTCGATATCGGCGGTGAATCGACACGTCCCGGCAGTGAACCTGTCCCAGAAGACGAAGAAACGCGGCGCGTTATCCCCGTGATCGAAGCGCTTGCGCCTCTGCTGAGAATTCCCATTTCGATAGACACTTATCGCCGTCACGTCGCTCGCAAAGCCCTGGACGCCGGGGCTCAGATTGTGAATGACATCAGCGGACTGCGCTTTGATCGTGAGATAACCGCTGTCGCACAGGCTATGGCTGCGGGTCTCGTACTCATGCACAGCCGGGGCAGCCGGGAAACCATTCACGTACAGACTCCGATGCAAAATGCCTTTCAGGAAGTCCTTGACGGCCTGGCAGCTTCGGTTGAAAAGGCACGCCGGGCGGGCGTTTCAGGCGCAGCCATCGTGATCGATCCGGGTATCGGTTTTGGCAAGAACGCTGCCGAAAGTCTTATGCTTTTAAAAAGACTTCATGAATTTAGTAAACTGGGGTATCCGTTACTGGTCGGCACGTCGCGTAAATCATTTATCCGCTCTATCACCAGAGACGCCTCGGAAGCGCGAAGTTGGGGGACAGCCGCAACGATAGTTGCCGCGATCATGAATGGGGCTCACCTCGTGCGAGTACACGACGTGAGGCAGGCGCGGGTGCTTGCGGATGTAACGGACGGAATACTCGGAAGCCGGAAGCCGGAAGCCGGAAGCCAGAAGGAAGATGCGCGGGCGTGAGACTCGAAAGCGAGAAGCTGCAGTCGTCGGTCTGCCATTCTGGCTTCGGACTTTGCTTGCTTGAAACGAAATGCTAATGGAATATCTCACATTGCCACCTTTGACCTGGACCGGAATGCTGGACATCCTCATTGTCGCGTTCTTCATCTACCAGTTGCTCGTGTTCATCAAAGGGACTCGTGCAGTCCAGATGGCGCTGGGACTTGCGCTGGTTGTGGTGTTTTTCTATTTCTCGCGGTGGATCCGGCTTGAGACCGTTTCGTGGCTGTTGACGAACATGCTTCCGTATTTCGTCTTTGCCATCATTGTTATTTTCCAGTCCGAGATCCGGCGCGCGCTTGCGCATTTCGGAAATGCGCCTTTCCTTGGTGGATTCTCGAACATCAACAGAAATGAGTTTTACGACGAAATCATGCTGGCCGTAACCACGCTGGCTTCGAATCAGACCGGGGCTTTGGTCGTCATTGAGCGGGATATCGGGCTGAAGACCTACATCGAAAGCGGCATCGCTATCGATGCGGCGCTTTCTTACGATCTGCTCGTGACGGTCTTCAATCCGTCGGTGCCGCTGCATGATGGAGCGGTTATTGTTCAAAACGACCGGATTGCCGCTGCCGCCTGCTTTCTGCCGCTGACGGTGAAACCAAGATTGAGTAAAGACCTTGGCACGCGGCATCGGGCGGCGATCGGGATAACGGAAGAGACGGATGCCGTGGCCATTGTCGTCTCCGAAGAGACCGGCGCCATCTCGTTTGCTCACCACGGTGAAATCGAACGTTTTCTCGATCCAGATACGCTCCGGCTCCGTCTGCGTGATGCATTCGAGCGGAGGACGGTGAGTACGGAATCGCGTGTTGTAGCTGAAACAGCCGAACATCGTTTGGAGTGATATGAGATTGCTGAGGGACTGGGTCCTGCACAATTGGTTTCTGAAAGTCTTTTCGCTGCTGATTGCAACGATGTTGTGGATGACCATCGCAAGCCCAACGTCTGCGGAAATCGGTCTGGAAGTCCCACTGGAATACCGAAATATTCCACCTCAGATGGAGATCACGGGAGATACAACCAACACGGTCCAGGTGCGGGTTCGCGGCTCCGTGAATGTGATTAAAGGTGTCTCCTCGAAAGAAGTGTCCACGACGATCGACCTTGGAGCGATGAAGGTGGGCGAAAAAATTATTCCGCTAACGCCGCAGAACGTGCAGGCGCCGTTCGATACCGAGGTCATTCGCGTGAGTCCTTCCAGCGTCCGGTTCAATCTGGAGCGGACAATTTCAAAGGTGGTCACGATAGTTCCAACCATATTGGGCCAGCCTGCGACCGGATATGAGATCGGCAGTGTGTTGCTGAATCCGGTCAAAGTCCGGGTGGAAGGCCCCGAAAGCCATGTCAATACGGTCGACTCTGTTCCGACGCTGGCAATTCACGTCGACGGGCGAAAATCGCGTGTCGAGCAGTCTGTTCAACTCGAAGTTCCCGACCCAGAGGTTCGTGTCCAACAGACGGCGCCAGTCGCCGTCCGGGTGGAGATTCTCCCGAAAGAACGCTGAAGCGTGCCCCGCTCCGAGGGAAGAAGGCTTGACGCTGGTGCGCCTCTCTCATCTACTGAGACCATGACGACAAAACTATTCGGTACCGATGGTATCCGTGCGCGCGCCGGAGAATTCCCGCTGAACTCGAATGCGGTTGTTGCCATCGGGACCGCCGTTGGTGAGAAGCTGGGCGGAAGGATCCTCGTGGGCCAGGACACGCGCATGTCGAGCCCGTGGATATTGGGGCTGCTGAAGCAAGGAGTTTCCGTGACGTCCGCAACCATTCAGGACGCGGGCGTGATCCCAACGCCGGCCATAGCACTTCTGACGAAGCAGAATGGTTACTCGGGTGGCGTGATGATTTCCGCTTCGCACAATCCATACGAAGACAATGGCATCAAGGTGTTCGCACCCGACGGAACAAAGCTTAATAATGCCGATGAGACCGACGTTGAGAAGCGCGTCTTTGAATTGCTCGAATCCGACAATCTGCGCGAGCACACCGATCAAATCCCGAACCAACGAATCTCCGCTGCGAATTCAACCGGCTGGTCCGATCGATATCAGGAAATCCTTCTTTCACATTTTCCCCACGGTCGCTGGCTTAATGGTTTGCGTGTGGTGACGGATTGCGCGAATGGCGCGATGAGCGAGGTGGCGCCGGAACTGCTGAGGCGGCTTGGCGCGGAGGTCACCGTAATCAATGCATCTCCGAATGGGATCAATATCAACGCAGGTTGTGGCGCAGTCTATCTCGAATCACTGATGGCCGTGATGAAGAGCCAGCCCGCGGATTTTGGTGTTGCGTTCGATGGAGACGGCGATCGCTCTCTATTTGTTTCGAGCAGCGGGCGGGCGATCGATGGTGATGCGGTTCTTCTCATGATGGCGCGCCGGCTGAAGCGCAGCGGGCGCCTGAACCCACCGGTCGTGGTTGGCACGCTGATGACCAACTTCAGTCTGGAGCGCATGCTGGCTGCGGAAGGGATCGCGCTAACGAGAGTCTCGGTAGGAGACAGGTTCATTTTTGAAGAGATGCTGAACAGCGGCAGTCCGCTTGGCGGCGAGCCATCGGGCCACATCATTTTTTTGGATTTCCGGCTTTCCGGTGACGGGCTGTTGACGACGCTGAAGGTGGCGGAAGCGATCGTTAGCGATCATGCGTCCTTCGATGATTTGACCCGGGACTGGGTCGAAGCGCCTCAGCTTTTGAAGAATATTCGTGTGAAGCAGAAGGTGCCTCTGGAGACCCTGCCGGCAATTCAGGCCAAGATGGCCGAGGTCCATCACGAACTCCTTGGTTGCGGCCGTCTTGTCGTGCGATATTCTGGTACCGAACCTGTCTTGCGCGTGATGATCGAGAGCGATGATGCGGCGAAGAACCAGCGATTCATGGAAGAGATTCTTTCGACCATACGGGAACACCTTTTATAATTGCCGGGCTAGAAGCTAGGACTGGCGCGAGTTTCAGTCTTTGACGGATATTCTCCCGCACAATAAACTAAGAAATTATGTGCTTGCCGATACCGGATTCCCGCGAGGCGTGCGACGAGCCGGGCACAGGAGAATATTCAAATCGGTGCTTGACAGTCCCGGAACCGGTATCTATAGTTACCAGATGTGCCAAGTGACAGATAGGTCGCTGGGTACGGTCGTTGAAAACTCCGCCAAGCGTAATTCAGGCGGTTTTTTTGACGCCAAAATTTGAGGCCAAAGCGCCGTAAGGTTCTTTGAAAATAGAAAGCGTACTGACAGTTAAGATCTTTGAGTCAATTCGGCTTTTAAGCGCGAAAGATCAAACGCATCAAGTTTTCTTGAGAGTTTGATCCTGGCTCAGAATCAACGCTGGCGGCGTGCCTAACACATGCAAGTCGAGCGAGAAAGGGGTAGCAATATCCTGAGTACAGCGGCGCACGGGTGAGTAACACGTGGGTAATCTGCCCTGGAGTGGGGAATAACACCGGGAAACCGGTGCTAATACCGCATACGATGACGATGTTTGCGGATGTCGTCATGAAAGGAGCAATTCGCTCCAGGAGGAGCCCGCGGCTGATTAGCTAGTTGGTGAGGTAATGGCTCACCAAGGCTACGATCAGTATCCGGTCTGAGAGGACGGTCGGACACACTGGAACTGAGACACGGTCCAGACTCCTACGGGAGGCAGCAGTGGGGAATTTTTGGCAATGGGGGAAACCCTGACCAAGCAACGCCGCGTGGGTGATGAAGT
>WNGD01005212.1_pt1 | contig 13230 bp, 13 predicted proteins | sample 5400671 | NCBI WGS metagenome assembly WNGD01 (sample SAMN13153369, study PRJNA577476) | soil metagenome | isolation source: 40 cm soil or saprolite under grassland replicate 2 | place: USA:California | collected 2016-06-15
GCGCCAGGTGCTGCGCGACCTGCAATCCACCGCCGAACTGCCGCACATCGGCGATCATCTGGTGGGTGGTCGTGTACCCCTTGTGTGCACCCAGTATGGGGATGCCGCGATGGGCGAGTGCCGCGCCGAGCGCCTGGGCGTTGCGCACGATCTGGGCCATGTAGACCTGGCCATAGGCGAGCATCTCGGCGGCAGAAGCTGCCAGGGCCGCCACACGGTTGACCTGGTGGGTGGCTGCCAGGACAGGGAAGATGGCATGTGTGATGGGGACAGTGAGATCGGGGTCATCCCAGACGATGATGCCGCTCTGTGGGCCGCTAAAGGTCTTGCCCGCCGACCCGGTCATGACGGCTGCACCCTCTCGCAGCGGGTCCTGGAACTGACTGCCTGCCACCAACCCCAGCTGGTGTGCGCCATCGAAGAAGAGACGACCTCCCCATTCCGCGATGATCTTGTGCATGGCCGACAAAGGAAAGGGGAAGAGCGTCATGGAGGCCCCCAGCGCGACCAGCCTGGGACGCACGAGTGGTGCCATCTTGCGGAAGAGATCAAGATCCACCTCAAGTTCAACGGGATCGAAGGGGATGTCCACGATCTTCAGACCGCGCACCCCTGCCGGCCCGTCGCTGCGGTTGCTGGAGTGGCCACCGAAGGGCTGAGTCAGGCTCATAATGACGTCGCCGGGCTCGGTGAGCGCAGTATAGACCGCCATATTGCCGATCATGCTAGCCACCAATCGATGGTCGGCGTACCGCGCACGGAAGACCTGTTTGAGCAGTTCGACGCACAGGGCTTCGATCTCATCGATGTGTTGGGTACCAGCGAACCAGCGGTTCACCGGGCCGATATGCCCCTCGGCGGCGCGAATACCGACCTCGGCGGAGAGGAGCGCTCTGACCGTTGGGCTCGTGGGCGCTTCTGGGGCGAGCAGGTTCAGGCACTGCCGCCCTCGCCACGCCTCATTGCGCGCGACAGCCGCCAGCACCGCCTCCTGCATCTCCTGCGGGCTGCGACAGGCTTCGAGGACGGCCCTGGCATTGGCGAGGATGCCAGGATCATGCACTTCGAGCTGCTCGGGTGGGTCGTGAATATCACGCATGGGATGGACTCCTCTCATCAAAAAATTGGGCAAAGATCGTTGTTCTGCTACTCTCTCTCAAGATACCACATGCGATGTCATCAGTAGTACCATCTTGTTCAGATGCGCATGACTTTCTAGGATACCCCTGCGTGAATGTCGCACTGAAGCTGCTCTTGATAAAGAGACCGATCGATGAACACCCTGAGGTTGCGAAACTGTGGGCTGCACTGACTTTGCGCGAGCAGATCCAGCAGCGTTCTCATACCTTGTTGCAAGAACACATGCAGTGTGGCGTCGCGATTGCCAAGTTGGAAGCTCAACGCGCGGAGTACCTTGCATTCATGGAACGTTTCCGCTCCTCGCTCAAGCAAGAAGAATATGATCAGAAAGAAGAGCCGGTATGCGTTGAGCTAACATTCCAGGAGGAACCTATGAGCCAAGATCATTACAGAGACCTGATCGAGCGTATTGGCCGCCACTGCCAACAAACCGCATGGGATGCGCAGCATCTCGAACGCAAACAACGATGGTTAATTGAACCAGGGGAGGACTACGATGGTTGGTATCTACCTGTGCGTAATTCGTTCATCGCCCTTAAAAAGGGAACTCATGCATGGGAACCTTCGCTCGCCTTCCCGCCTGCTACAGAGCACCAGTTCAGGGAAACAGAACAAGAGCTCGGCTTCTCGCTCCCGGCACTGCTGCGGCTTTGCTACACACAGATCGCCAATGGTGGGTTTGGACCTGGCTATGGGATCATCGGAGTGCTCGGTGGCTTTCCCCTCATGGATGGGTTTGGCGAAGATATTGCCCAGGGATATCAACAGTGCCTCCACGCAAGTACTCCCATTCGGTTGGAGGAGTATGAGATGATTACCTGGGCCCAATGGGCGAAGCAGCAGGCCAATTCCCTGACAATGATCTGGAAGAAGAAACCAAGCTACGAACAACACGCAACGACAAAGCGGATCCAAACGGGGAACGCATTTTTCTCTACGAATTTCCTTCTGGAGTCTGGCCTGAACACCTTCTCCCGTTATGCTACTGGGGTTGCGGCATCTGCACGTGTATCGACGCGAGCACTGAGCATATTTTCCAATGTGCCGGAGGTAGTCAAGGGTACATTCTCAGATATGTTGCGGCTTCACTGGAGGAATGGTGGAGCGCTGGCTAGCGGGCGAGGCTCTCCAGTTTTTGTAGCTGACTATCACTCAGCGACTACTTGTGCATATCTGTTCAAAACAGATGCATTATTGGAACATGCCGCCGCTCGAAAGGAGGAAAACCGAATATGGGGTCATCTACTAGAAGTAAATCAAAGAGCTTCGGCTTCTGCGTGAGCGTGTTGAGCAACTGGAAAGCGAAATTGTGAGCATCGTCGAACATGCCCGTGAAGGGCAGATCTTGCTGGCGTTTCCAGGCTTCGGGCCCATCACCGCGGCGACGATCATTGCGTCCATTGGTTCGATCCACAACTTTCCATCGGCGTCTGCACTCAAATCGTATTTCGGTTGGGCTCCAGTCGTCACCCAGTCCGGCAGCATCCTGGACCATTCCCGTCTGACACATGGGGAACCAGGACGATGAAGCAGATCCTGTTTCTTGCTGTCTTCCAGGCCATCCGTTTGCAAGACAACGCATGGGCCAACCTGTACGAGCGGTTGGTCATGGCCCGCTGCCCGTATGACGAGAAAACGCAGTCTCATGTTGGGAAGAAGCGGGTCATCGGTCGGGTAGCTGGTCAGATGGACCGAAGCGATCTACGCGCTGCTCAAACGAGACGCCGAGCTGCTCTCGAAAGTTCTTCCAGGACAAGACCCACCTCCGCCGATGCTCTATGACCCGGAGGTCCATCAGCGGCATCGCTAGGGGCACTATCGGCCCTTGAAACCGACGCCCCTTCCAAATACGATTACCATGCTTCATCCTTTATCTTCCGAATGAGTTCATATGTCTGAAGTCCTTTGTGTACAACAAAAAGAAACACCTTCCAGAGCCCTATGTAATGCAGGTTCGACGACACGCTGTGCCCTGCTGCCTGTTCACCCACTCCATGCCCCACTGGTCGCTTCATCCCTCATTTGCAAAAGAAGAGCTTATTTGCTATGATTCAGCAGGAAGCTGCAATCGACCAGCGACACGCGAGCGCTTTATTTAGGAGCGCGTGTCGATCAGGTAGAGCGAGAAAAGAGGTGTTGCGATGGCTCAAGACGATCTTTTGACCGTAGAGGAAGTAGCGCGGCAACTGCGCGTTGACGTGACCACGGTGAGGCGCTGGATCAGCAATGGTTCACTGCACGCTATACGTCTTCCCAGCCCTGGCAAGCGGCAGGTGTACCGGATTAAGCAATCCACACTGGATGCCATCCTCAAGCCCGAGTAATAGGGAAGCTCCACCGTGTTTCCTCCCCGGTCCATCCCGTGGAGCAAGGACGGGCGATGAGCCACTTTTCCTGAATCCGGTCGAATGGATTCTGTTGACCTCGCTGGTCTGTACCACCTGTGAGCAAGCCTGGCAGCGGGCCGAGTGGTATCGTGCCCGCTGGCGAATCGAGGTGGTTGGGCAAGCTCTCTTCAAATTCTCCAACAATCCCGCGCTTAACTTCCCTGTTGCACAAAATACTCACGCCTATCAAGACGCGCATAAGGAACTATACAGCTATGTAATTGATGGCCTGTGAGGAACAGCCGAACTATGCGCTGCATAAGGCTACCCATGTGAAAACACCTCTTTGTGAGAGGCACGATAGGTGTTCCACCACATGATCTCTTGATCTCTATTCCAGTGCCAGGGCGGCGTCCATAAGAACTGCGCGACGAATCGATACTCTTTCGCGCGCAGCAACGCCAGCAGGTGTGACTGCTTCCAAATACGTACGTCCTGGCGATACGTAAATTCGTCGGCAGTCGGCTCACCAAGGTTCACCAGCGCACCAAACACAAGCCAGTCAGGCAAGAATGCATGTATCCTCCTTGAGGCATCAGATAACAAAGCAATATCGGTGCGATTGGGCTGATTGGTCGTGCTCTTACAGCTAATGAGCACCGCCGTCGGCGTTTGCATCGGTGCTCCGAAATCTAAAGCGACAAGATCATACGTCGGCGTAGCTGGCCCACCGCACTGGATATCGCCCCCAAACAACGTAGGAACTCCCAACCTCGCCAGCGCATTTAACAAGGCGACCTCTAGTTTCGCTCCAGTTTGTTGGTTCGGTTGCGTCAAGTTGCTTATCCACGTCTGGATGCCAGCCCCGCTCTCCTCCGTATTCGGTTGGCGGTACATATGCCCAAGTAATGAGAGTAACTGGTTTGTTGCTTGCTGGCGGGCTGTGATTCTTTCCCTGTTGCGCCTTTCGAGATAGTCCTCAAAAGACACCACTCCATCAAAACGCCGTATCTCTCTATCAAGCCCACATTGCCATGTTCCAGAACCTTCAACGGGCAGATGGGACGAGCGATAGAGTATGCTCTCACCGGCAATTAATTTGCCAACGCGCGCAATGGCATCGTCGGCCAGATGGAGCTGGTTTTTGAGATCCGCATTGGTAACGAGAGGATTATCCTCTTCGGCTTGTTTGTAGAGCTCAACCAGGAAGCGCACAGCAGTAAGAAAGTCCGCCAGATCTCCCTCTGAACCGTTGCACATGCGTATGGCCTCCAGTGAGAGCATGGCTTGATTACCGAGGTCGCTATCAAACCGAAACCCATTAGCAAAGCCGTTGGGAAGGCTTGCTGCTATTTCCTTTGCGTCTAAGCCCTCGTCAACGAAGAGCTTTTTATCCACGTATCGATACGTAGGCCACTCAGCTTTTTCACGAAAGTAGTCGAAAATTGTTTGCAAGTAGAGTCGTTGCTGCTCTAGTATATTCATGCCATCTCCTTCCCACAATAGCCTGGTATTATTAGAAATCGTGGAAACATCCGTTTCCGCAACTTTTGTAGAGCCTATTCCTGGCCTGGCACGGTGAGGCCCTCGTTCGCTACCGCATTCTTCACTCAGTACTCGAGGGCCATATGGAGGTTCGTCCAGCCCCGGTCTGCTCCAAAGCTCTTACATCGCCCTTGCCGTAGGTCGCCCAGCTTAATAATACCAACCTAAGGGTGTCCCCAGCACGTAGACAATCAGCATAACAAACCAATAAGCGCTATAAATTACTATGGCCGCCCAACGAGAGTAGGAGCTTGAAATAGATGTTTTTGTCACCAAACGACTCATGAATAACAGGTGCATAGCAAAATAGCCCGGCAGGGTGGTCGTATAAACAATTATCTTGTTCGGGTTGCCCATCAACAAAGCGGTACCAAGCATTGCCAGATTTCCTGCAGCCAGGGCATACCTGTCCCGCTCTTTCGCTAGCGGTATTAAACCGATGATGACTAAATTCGCAACAGATATAATGAGTGCTGTAAAGTAGCGTACCCTATCACGGATGTCGTCACTATATAAAACAGAGCTGGCTAACTGATGAAGGAAGCCTTTCCAGTCGTGTGCAGCATATTGGCTACTCAACTCTCGTAATTTCCAATAGATGTCGGGTTCTCCCACTCTCAGACCAACATATGCGACCCAGATCAGCCAGACCACCAACAGCACGATGATACCGATGAGTGCCTGCTTCAAAAGGGCAGTGTCATGGTCTTGCCATCCTGCTATGAAGTACACCAACAGGATCGGGATCATATAAAGCGCGTTTGGTTTCGTTAGAATGGCCAGTACTGCACAAACGACGGTCAGCTGCCATCTCTGCCAGCGTAAAACCGACAGTAATAACCCTAACGTGAAAAATAAAGTAGGTATCTCAGCGTTTCCAGTTGCTATTTCTAATCCGCCTGGCACGAACAAAATTAACGGGAGTAATCTGACGGATACCTTGTTCGAGCTTCCCCAAACCTCTATTAGTCGGTAGCTAAGGATCAGACAGCCCACAGCAAAAACAAGGCTAATAAGCCAAAATCGAATATTGCTAGGCAACCAGCCCGAGCCAGGCAACACGTATGGCATAGCTGCAACGAGCCATGACATGAGTGGATGAAACCAGAAGCTGAGGGTGAGACTGGGAAGGTCCTTAGCGAACCAACTATAACCGTAATCAGCATTGTGTAAGTAAAATGGCCCGTCTACCGGGGCTGTTACTGCCGGAAAGACTCTTGGGATGAGGAATGGCGGATGAAGTGGCAACCAGAGGAAGTCAAGTACCACTCCAACAACCAGGGCAATGACTAGACACAAAAGAGTGTTACCCCATAGGGTTTGCCGCCAGCTCTTCAATTTTGCTACGGTCAATGAAATATTCATGGTTTTGAGGTTTGAGTCGGTCTAACGATCGGATAGTTCGAACAATAACTCGAGTTTGCCTGAATAACTTGAGGAAGATCGTCCGGCGTCGGGATGTTCACATGGCATCCACCAAAACTGGTTGCATAGCCATCGAGTAGATCGGCACTCTGAGGATCCAACTTGCCAATGCTCACGATTAAAATTCTGAGATCGATGTTCATTCTCACATCATTAATTTTCTCAACCGTACGTTCAAGATAAGATGGGGGTGGTGGAGGACTGCATTCGGAATACGCGCCTGATGTGATAATAATAAGCGTTATGGGCTTATCGTAGATTGCGATGTCCTGGTCAACGGTTCGGCGCATCGCCACAAGCAAAGAACCATCTCCCGAAGGCTCTACGTCGTCAAGATACCCATCGATCTCTGACTGCGGATTTGCGTAAAAGTTGGGCGCGATGAACGGTTCCGTATTTTCGTCACACGCTAGAGAGCTCCCTGTAGTACTGCCATAGACTTTACCGCCATAAATCCTAAGACCGAGGCCATGCTTATTACCGGCAGCCACCGATGCAACCTTTACAACGCGAGCATGAACATCGCCGAAAATGGGCATCATTTTCTCTGTCGCATCGAGTACGAAATAGTTTGTGGCCGGCTTTGCCGTTAGCCAGGCCCATCCCGTGAACGAGAGAAGCGACCCGAAGACTACAATTACCAATGCCCAGTACAAGGCATTCTTAGCATGAACGAGCTGGGCCTGCGTTATTACACCGAGAGTCACTACAGCTATGCTTATGCAGCCGAAGAGGGGCCAAGAGATTTCCTTGATTGATGGGGGCAATGAGACAGCGTTGCCCAAAACCCCACCTACGAGGGTCAACACGTCAAGAATGGTAAGGACGATAAGTAACCGCTTCACGAAAATCTACCCCTATTATGCATCCCTGTAAAAGATAGTTAAAGCTTACTCCATATCTCCATAAACGAACAAGAGAGCTCAACTTAAAAGATACTCATGTCCACGAACGGCACTGGGACAAGCCACCGCATGAAGGGTACCGAGCCCAAGATGGTCCTCAAACACCATGCGCGGCCGCCTGGGCCATCGCACCCCCTACCCCTGATTATAAATACAACGATGAACTCTCCTCCGAGCTGATGTCAAAGTAGAGCACGGTGGTCTTCAGGCTCTCATGCCCCAATGTTTCTTTCACCATGGCTGCTGGTGCCTTGTTGGAGGCAGCGTGAGTGGCATGGTAGTGCCGAAGGTAGTGCGGTGTAACCCTTTTCTTGACTCCGGCCTTCTGTTTTCCATGGAGCATTTGCGCGAATGTTCTCTTATGCGAGAGACGACTTCCGGTGTCGCCAATGAGAAGACCGCCTAGGAAACACATGTTTCTGTAAACGCCATTGGCCCCAAGATGTAGTCCTGCCCTCCTTGCGGTCGAAATGCTTCCAGAGAATAGTTGCGGAATAGGTCATCCCATGTGCTGTCTGATAGTAGGTTACAGGCAGAGTCCAGGATGGCGCTTCCGCAGGTCTACTAGTACAGCTTTCGTGATGGCATCTGTATTTGTATACTGAAAAGGAAGAGAACCAACAACCCCAGAAGTAATCCATAAGGAGCATAATCGTTGTTTCTACATTGTGGTCCAGCCCACAATGAAGATTGCCGCGAGATCAGTAGTATATGTCTGCGTAGCAAAAGCAGTTGATGAACCAGAGCTCAAGGAACTGAAAAATAGGGTGGTGCTTGAAGCCGGTTGGCCTCCTTGCTCCAATTCGTATGCATAAAATGCTCCATCGCGGGAAGTGTCTGAGAGAATAAGGCCATCGCTTGCATTGAAAGAGGCAAGGCGCGTCAGGCCTGTGCCATCCATATTGATTTTCCAAAGACCATTCTGGCTGGTATCGATACTACTTCCAGGTGCTCCCAGGGTATTGTTGTCCATCACGAAGAGCATGGTCTGGCCGATCTGCTGTGCTTGTACGATCGCGAAATTGGGGTTGTTATAGATGGTTTGGGGAGCGCCTCCGGCAACTGGTTGTTGTGTGATGCTCCCTGGACCGGTGGTAATTCCCTGGCCAAAGGTGTATGTGGTGGTAAAAAGCGTTCTGTTATCCTGACTTAACGCGAAATCGCTTATTATCCAATTTCCAGTTACCTTCAAACCAGGAACCGAGTTGAAAGTGATCTGTTGTGGATGAGCAAGGCTCAGGTTATACATCTGGTAGATGGAATGGTGCAAATAGAGATAGCTGCTCAGTATATAGAAGTGAGTGTTGTCGATCCAGGTGAATGGACTGAACATGGTGAACTGATCATTTGGTTGCAGGTTTTGCATATACAGTGCGCCATCGCTTGTGTGAATAAAGGTCATAGTCAGAGGGGCAGAGCCGGGTGATGAGGTGTCGAGGGCAAGCCAGCGCTGGTCAGGGGAAAACATGGGGAATGAAATATCTGAACCGCAATAGAGCGTTTGTAAGCCTTGACCATCCATCCGCACCATCTGCAGCGCTAATTGTCCAGATGCCACATTCGTGATAAAAAGAATCCATTTCCCATCCGGGGAGATTTGTGCGCTGTTAATCACTTGATTATCGAACTGGAGAATGCGGGTCGTCTGGTGCTTATTGACATTGTAACGCTCAAATGCAGCGAATGAACTTTCATTATTAATGAACACAATGTTCTGGTCATTTCCCTGCGCGAGTGGCCTGCTAATCATAGCGCGCGCCGTGCCAGGGGTGGGACAACTGGTTTGTGTCGGCGGCATTGATATTGTGACAGGAAGGGCGACTTTGACCACCACTGATCCCTGACTTTGGCCCAGGCTCATACCGTTTCGTGCCATCAACCAGTTCAGCTGGTATGTTCCAGGGGTGTTTGGTGCCGTCAATGTAAGATAGAAGGTAGTCTGGTAGCCAGGAGGAATCTGTACTCCATTCAATCCTTGGGTCGTGCCTCCCATGCAATTGGCATTGGGTGCGCTATTCTTACCACAGATCAGTTGGTAGTTGCTCGTATCCGACCAGGTTGTATTCCCGGTGTTTTCATAATCGAAGTAGATGCCAAAGGTCTGCCCAGCCGGTATAGTTAAAGCAGCACTTTGCGACAGCAACTTCGCATTATCACTGGGGTTAGATGTTTGCGTCTGAGATGATGAACCATAGACCTGTACCGAGGAGTTGCCAGTACTAAGAGAAAACGCTACATCATGCGTCTTCCCTCCATAATAATCGCTATCTGCTGGCATCGCTTTGGTATGTATCTGTGGATCAATTCCTGCTGGATATTGACAAGCAGAGCTATCCACCTCGACATAGAAGGACCCAGCTGTATTTTGCTCAGTAGATGGAAGATTAATGATACCCTGGAGAGTCAAGAGATTATTACTGCTCGCTGGTATCCCTGTACCTGCAAACAGGTTGGTACCATCTTTAAGCAGAACCTGCGCCGTCGCATGGTTGGCCATCCCCCATAGGCAATGAATGGTAGCAGAAAAAGGTAAAGTAGTCCCTTTCAGGGAGACCATGACAGAATCTTGCAGTGTCGGCTGGTGAATTGTCACAACAGGTGCCAGAATATAACGCACAATCTCCATTTCCCTCCCAGGAGTTTCGATCAGCGTGAAATGTCCAGCCGCGAGAGACGTGTCCCAGAGGTTGAAGATTTCAAATCCTTCGGTAGACAAAGGGGTTAAATTGTAGAGATTACTTAATACAGAATGAGTGGTTCCAAGCTCTTGAGTATCACAGTTAAAGTCTACTCCAGCCTGCTTCAAGCTACCACAATAGAGTGAGTCCTGCTCATTTCCGAGTGTGATCACTCCTACTCCCTGCTGTGCTAAAAGTTGACCTTTGCACCAGGATAATATCGCCATGCCGGGACTTTTTGGGTTATTACACTGTAAATCGGCATGGGTAGCACTAATTGATTCCTGGCCAAGTTTTACGAGGTCTGTGGTAACAACCGATCCACTAAGCGGTATCTTGTTACTACAATGTTTCCCCACGAATGTAGTTATAGCTAATGCAGCATTCCCTAACTGAACACCTTTCAGTGGTGAATCAATGGTAATGACCTTATCAATATACTGGTGCTGTTTATTCACGACATAATCATAGGCCCCTTGTAAGCCAACGAGCCCACCTAAGCTATGTCCGACAATGACAAAGCGAGCATGAGGAAAGACCTGATGATACTTATCAAGCATGGTATCAAATGTCTGAACATCCCTCTCAAGGGAGAACTGATTCACTGTGGTGCAGGGTTCGTAGTCGTTGGGCTTCCAATATCCCTTGGGGTCCATAGCACCACCATTATAACTAAAGCGCATGATTGTACGTGGCTCAGAGAAATAGCTGCGGTTGGGATCAAGTGCATTGCACCCTTTCGCGTATGGGTTAGCCACATGAACTGCCTGGGAGAGGAGGAATGAAAGGAGGTTACTATGTGAGTCGTCATCAAATGTGTCTTCATGGCAGTCTTTCATAGTTGTATTCAGCCCGCCGATAAAGACAACGACCTCCTGAGCTATACCCGTTCTTTGAGCGTTCAGCCGCACATAAGTATAGGCACCAACAGCTCCTGTAGTAACGATGGTCGCTGCCAATGCAACCTGCCATACTTTAATCACTGTGAAAGAGCCAGCTTTACCTAGAGAGGCTCCAAAGAAGGTTCTGATTGCATGCCACATAGTGAATCCCTTGTCTTCCGTTCCCCTGCACCTGTTGAGTTGGTTGATCGTAGCTTCCTTGATCGAAGGAGGTGGTCCTCTTGCGATTATAACAGATGTAGAGTATTCATGCTAGAGTTTATTCTCTTGAAAGTCAAAATATCTCATACACTATTAGCCCTATTCCATTCTCAACTAAGCTGTCTTCTATTGCGGTCCTTTTCATGCCCGATCTCTTGAGAGACCAACCCCATACTGTTGTCAGATGGCGATTGTTAAGTCAACTGGCAGAATTCTAGACAATGGCCGTCGCCTCTCGAGGGAACGCGCGATAAACAGGGCATTGATGAACGCATCATCAATTACTTCGATGACAGTAGTGAAGAGCGTGTCGATCATTGGATTGTGCTCATTCAGTACCGTTGTAATGTGGATTGGTGAAGCAGCAACTGACGCAAACGGGCTGAATCTCTCTAATTATGTAATCCTGAAAATGGCTCATTCCCTGACATCCAGTACAGCCACAAGTCTCGGAGTGACCACAGCTAAAACTAACCGCGTAGAGCGTATTCTTATTTTATCCCTCTTGATCAGTGGCTGAGCCGACAACGAGCAATTGTGCGGCAACCCATGCTCAGCGGACTGGTGGATGAAACTGATGGTGTTTCGTGCCCCAGGCGCTCAACAAGAACCACACACCGCAGAACTCGTCCGAGAGCATCTCGATGGTCGCCTCACGGCGCAGGTATTCAAGCTCGTCCCCGGTGATCACTCCCATCCTCATGAGAAAAGGTTTCAGCAACTCAACGAGGACATTGCAATTGGTGAACATGCTCCTGTGAACGTTGGTATCTACCGAATAGTCGATCACGTGCGCCTGCTGCTGGATATGCTGGCAGCCTGCCTGGCGGAGGAAATGCCCCAACAGAACTGTAACGCCGAGATGTCGCCCATCAGGGGAGAAGCTATGTCCAGCAACCTGCATAGCATGAGCACAGAGGGCGCTAATTTGCTCGCAGGCGGGACTGGTGCTGATGCCGTTCTCTGCTTCGGTCAAGCAGATGATTCCACCAGGACGGGTGACACGTACATATTCCTTGAGGAGCGCGGGCCAGGCGGTGGTGGGCATGCAGCCACAGAGAAAGCGGGCATGGACCAGATCAAAGGAGTCATCGGGAAACGCAAGCGGTTGGAGTACATCCATCACGCAGAACCTGGCATTGTCCAACCCTTGCACCCCTGCCCGAGCGCGTGCGTACTCGACCATCGTTCGACTGAGGTCGATGCCGATCACCTCGGTCTCTGGATACGCGAAGGCCACATCTAGCGCCCAATCGCCGGGACCGCAGGCGATATCGAGGATGTGTTGCACCTGCGAAATATCGAGCAGCTCAGGAAACAACCCGCCCATCCCAGCGGTGACAAGGCGATGCTGGTGCATCAGGCGCGCCGTTTCTGCTCCGCTTTCGATGTCAATGATGTAGGTGTTTTCGCGCTGTGATACGTCGGATAGCGTCTTCATGGGACTCACCTCGATAGCTCGGATAGCTCATGCGTATTAGCCAATAGCCTGCACATAGTGTTCAACCAGGAGCCGAGCCGCCGATGCGTTCCAGGCGGGTCGTGATAAAATCGTGCCTGGCAGTTCCCAATGCGAGTCCACTCAGCCCGCGCCGCGCCGCCTCGCATTCCTGGTCAATCTGCTGGAGTAAACGAGCCACTTCGCTTCCATGCTCAGTGTTGTTCAGAGCAGAGCCTTCCTTTCCTTGCCCATGTCATACCCTACAAAGAAGGATACTCCATGCCTCGTACACCGTTCTTACACATGGATCACACCTGTTTACACACCACAGGAACGTGCTCGCTGGATGAACGCGTGCTGAGCACAGAGCAGTGTATGGTACAATGTGGCTGGACTACGATATGCCGGGACCATCTCGTCAGGTGAACTGTCAGGAGAGGTGTCAGATGACCGAACGTGGGCAGGCCTACCCAGAATACCGCGTCTCTACCTTTGGAGGCTTCTCGCTGGAGCGCCTCATCCCTCCATCCGCATCAGAAGAACAAGCACCACAGTATGCACCTGTGGCCAAAGCAGCGTGGAATCGGCGGATGGCTGCACGTTCTCTGCTCAAAATCCTGCTCTGCCGTACCCGTCGACGCGTTTCTAAGGATGAACTCCTGGATC
>WNGD01008104.1_pt1 | contig 13230 bp, 6 predicted proteins | sample 5400671 | NCBI WGS metagenome assembly WNGD01 (sample SAMN13153369, study PRJNA577476) | soil metagenome | isolation source: 40 cm soil or saprolite under grassland replicate 2 | place: USA:California | collected 2016-06-15
CGCCGATGGGCATCAAGATCGCTCCCTCGATCCTCTCCGCGCGCTTCGATCGGCTCGGGGAACAGGTGATGGAAGCCGTCCGTGCAGGCGCGGACATGCTCCACATCGACGTCATGGACGGACACTTCGTGCCGAACGTTACGATGGGTCCCGCGTTGGTGAAGTCCATCCGGCCGCTGACGAAGGTCCCGTTCGACGCGCATCTGATGGTCACCCATCCGCAACAGTTCGTGAAGGCCTTCGCCGACGCGGGCGTCGACGACCTGACGGTCCACGTGGAGAGCGATCACGATGTCCGCGCGACGTTCAAGCTGATCCGCGACCACGGAATCGCCCCAGGACTCGTCCTGAATCCCGACACGCCGTTCGAACGGTCGAGGCCGTTCCTCGCGGATGCGGACTTGCTGCTCGTCATGACGGTCCAGCCGGGTTTCTCGGGCCAGGCCTTCCGCGCGGACGTCGTGCCGAAGATCCGCGACGCCCGGACGTACATCGACCGAGAGCGGCTCGAGACGGAGCTCCAGGTCGACGGCGGGATCAAGGTGGACACCGCGCCGATCGTCGCGGAGGCGGGGGCGGACATCCTCGTGTCCGGCTCGGGGATTTTTCCGGACCGCATCGCGGAGAACCTGAAGGCCATCCGAGCGGCCGCAGAGAAAGCGACCAGCGGGCGCGCCGCGCATCACTGAATGACGAACCGCCGCACTATGCGTGGGTCCTCCGGAGCCTGTGACCTGGGTTCGAATCCCGGCAGGGGCGTCCGCCTTCGTGTGCGAGGCTTTCGACCTTGGCGGGTTCGTGACCGGACTGGCCCCCCGCGCGGCGCTTCTCGCGAAGGCAAGTCGCCGCGAGGCGATTCAGACTCCGAGCTTTCCGGGAAAACGTGACAACTCAAGCCGAATTGACAACCTCGGTTATCCGCCTCCACACGGTTACCGGGCGCGGAGGGGACTTTTACGAGGCGTGCGCTTCGAATCGTCGCGATCGTCTGCGCGGTCATCATGATCAGCGTGCTCTTTCAGAGTCACGAGGCAGCGGCGACGTCGCCAACAGGATCGGAGTACAATCACGCGTTGGCGTCGAACGGAGGTTTGGCGACGGCCTCGGGGTCGACGAGTCCGAACACGCCCGAAAGGGCGAACGACGGGACCACCTCGACGTACTGGCAGAGTTCGAGCACGACCGGATACCTGTCCGTCGGGTTCCGGTCCCTCGTCTACGTGAACGAAGTCCACCTCACCTTCTTGACGGTCGTGTATCCGAGGCTTTCCCTCTACCTCGACACGAGTGGGAACGGCAATTACGAAACCTCGGAGAAAGTGTGGTCGACCACATCGAACGCCGGACTGAACGTGATCATCAATCCGACGACCGCGTACGCGCTTGGTATGAGGGTCACAATCGACGGGGCGAACGGGACGGCCAAGCCGAAGATCGCGGAGATCGAAGCGTATCTCCGATACGACACGGACGGCGACGGGCTGACGAACGACCAAGAGTCGGGGACCGTGTACTACCAGGACGCCTCCGCCGGTGGGCTGCCCCGGATGATCCCGGACGACGGGGTGAACGTCACGACCTCCGAGGCGACCCTGGTCCAGTATTACGGCATCCCCGCCCGGGCCATCGCGAACTTCACGGTGGACCATCCACGGAAGTCCGACCTCACGGTGGCCGTCGGCGTGTGGAACGGATCCGCCTGGGTCGACCGGTACGTCTGGGACCCTGGGCAGCGCCTCTTTCCCATCCGGATCACGCAGCCTGTTGCAGCGGCGTTCTACGCGGGACAGGTCCTCGTGACCGCGACCGTAGGGGACGCAGAGAACGTCACGAAGGTCGAGTTCACAGTCGACGGGTCTTTCGCGGCCGCCGTCACGCAACCGGTCGGACGGGACTACTCGTGGACGTGGGATACGACCGGCTTGGGCGACCGGCGTGTCGCGCTCCGGGCCACCCTCTACGACGCCGCCGGGCCCGGGCCGTGGGACCAACTCAGCGTGAACGTAAACAATCTTGCGCCCGGAGCGGCCTGGGTCTCCCCGCAGGCCGGCGCCACGGTGACCGACGCCGTGACCCTGCGGGCAACCGCATCGGACTATTACGGCATCCAGAAGGTGCGATTCTTCGCGGACGGGGTGCTGATCGGGGAAGATCTCACGGCGGACCCGGTCACGGGGGAGTACACCGTCGTGTGGGACACGACCCAGTACTGCAACAACGCCCCGCGCACCCTATCGATTACGGCCATCGAGAATACTCCCGTCGCCCGCTCGACGACCGTCTACCGCCAGGTCACGACGAGCAACGACCCCCTCGTCTGCATCACCAACCCCGCCGCCGGCGGGACCGTGAGCGGGACCGCGTACCCGGTCCGGGCGTCGACCGTCTCGGCGCTCGGCATCACGAAGGTCGAGTTCCTCGTCGAGGTCCCGCCGTTCCCCGCTACGCCGCAGCTCCGCTTCACGGACACGGCCGCACCGTGGGAGTGGCCCTGGGACACGACCCGGGATCCGAACGGGCTCGTCAAGTTGTGGGCGAAGGCCTACAACGTGCAGGGCAAGGTCGATGTGCACGTCGTCCAGGTCACCGTGAACAATGCCCAATGCCAATTCGGCTGCTTCGGTCCAGCGACAGGCTCCTTGGAGGCCTCCTCCGCCGAATCCTCGGTGCCCACCGCGACCCTCGGGGTGCTCACCTCGGAATGGACGCTCGGAGAGACCGATTCGGGGACCCGGGCGACCATGGTGGTGGATCTCGTCGAACCGCAGACGAGCGCCAGCGCCGCAGAGAACGCCTCCCGCATCTTGCGGCCGTCGTTCCCGATCTCTCTCGTCACGACGTATCTGAAGTGGCGGATCGTCGTCCGGGACTGGAGCACCGGGCAGGCCGGAAACACCACCGCGTTCACGCTTCGATTCGAGGTCAAGACCGATCCCAACCTCCCGAACGGCCGGGATACGGACGGCGACGGGCTCCTCGACGGGACCGAGGTGTTGGTCTGGCACACCCTCCCGGTCGCCCGGGACACGGACCTCGACGGCCTCGACGACCGCTACGAGACGACGCCGCACACACTGACCGTGTGGACGGACGGCGTTTCCTCGATCCTTGCCGCCTTCACGACGAATCCGGCTCTCGCGGACACCGACGGGGACGGCCTGACGGACGGCCAGGAACGGGGTTTCGTCACAACGGGCCAATCGAGGGTCATCGGAGAGGTGGGCCTCGCCGCCGGCATCACGGACGCGTGGACGAAGGTGTTTCTCAAGAACAGGTACACCAGCGCCGTCGTGATCGCCGAGCCGCCGACGCAGAAGGATGAGGCGGCCGGGGTCATCCGGATCCAATCCGTCACCGACCACACCTTTGAGCTGCGCTTCCAGGAATGGTCCGCGGTCGGCGGACACGGTGGCGAGAACGTGACGTACCTCGTGCTCGAGTCCGGGAACCATGTCCTGCCGGACGGCACCGTCGTCGAAGCCGGCACCAAGTCCGGAGTCGGGACGAGCTACGTGGCCGTGCCAGCGGCCGCCGCGAAGGTTCGGTCGGTCGGGGCTTTCTCGTTCGAGACGTACCTGCGCACGAACCCGATCGGGACGCACGGAACCGAGTCGGTCGGGTACGTCGCCGTCACGCCCCAGGCGGACCCGACATCGCTCGCGACCTGGACCCGCCTGGCGGTGAGCATTGGCTCGGCCACGTCGGGCACCGTCTCGTTCCCCAAAGCCTTCGCGCTCGCCCCCATGGTCCTCTCCTGGTTCGCGACGGAGAATTCGAACGCAGATGTGAGCCTCCGGTTGGGTGCGGTGACGAACGCCAGCTTCGGCTACGTGCGCGAGACGAGTGGGACGCCAGGCGTCGAGATTTTGCACTACTTCGCCTTCGCGGGACCGGCGAACCTGACCGCGCGGATGACGACGAAGCCAACAGGCACCGGCGCCACGGACACGGACGGGGACGGACTCTCGGACGGCGCGGAGGTCAACACGTACGGATCGAACCCGTCGCTCAAGGATACGGACGCCGACGGGATTCCGGATAACGTCGAGGTGTCGGACCGCACGATCACAATCCCCGTGAACGGGACCGCGAAGTCCTTCACGTTCAAGACTTCGCCGACCTCGGATGACACGGACGCGGACGGGGTGAAAGACCCCGACGAACTCGCGGGGATCTTGGACCACCGGATCGCTTTCTACGACATGGAGACGACTCTGGCGGATGGCCGGCTGCGCGATTGGAGCGGGAACGGCGGCCACGGCACCATCTCGGGGACGACCTCCGTCACCGGCAAGGTCGGGAACGCGCGTTCGTTCGCCAGTTCGAGCTACATCCAGGTGAGCGACTCGGCCGTCCTCTCTCCGGGCATGGTCACCGTCGCGGCCTGGGTCTCCATTTCGAGTAGCGCGGGGACGTACAACCCCGTCGTCGTGAAGGGCCAGAGCGGCGTGGACTTCCAGTATTACATGGACGTCCGGAAGGTCGGCACGGCGTGGAAGCTCAACGTGCAAGTCAAGAACGTCGCCGGGACGACCGCGAGCGCGACCTCGAGCACATCGATCACCGCAGCCACGTGGACCCACGTCGCGTTCACCTTCGACGGCTCGACGGTCCGCCTGTACATCAACGGCGTCGCGGACGCGAACACCGCAAGCCTTTCCGGATCCCTCCGTTCGACGGGGCAACCGCTGCGCATCGGTCACTACTACGGGTCCACCTTGTACTTCCTCGGCTCGATCGACGAAGTCCAGCTGTGGGACCGGGCCCTCGCGCTGGACGAGATCGCACAGTATTCGGCTGCCGACCTGCCGGTCGTGCGGTTCGACATGGAATCCCTTCGGTCCGACGGGAGGCTTGCGGATTTCGCCGGCAAGGGAAACGCGGGCACCGTCTTCGCCACGTCGGTCGTCGAGGGTCGGATCGGATTCGCCCGGAACTTCGGGCCTGCCGCGTCGAGTGTCAACGTGACGGATGCGGCGAGCCTGAACTTCAACACGGCGGGCCTGACCGTTTCTGCATACGTCCTTTCCTCGTCGGCGCCGGCGTCCGACGTCTCCCTCGTCGCGAAGAGGGCCGAGTTTTACCTGAACCTCAGCTCGGACAGGCTCGTCCGATTCACGATCTACACGAAGACCCCGCTGGTTTCCCAGCTCCCGCTGCCATTGAATCGCTGGGTCCGCGTTTCCGCGACCACGGATGCGACGACGATGGCCCTCTACTTCGATGACGTCCTCATGGCGTCGGCCGCCGGCTTCAAGCCCTCGGACACCGCGAACCAGCTCACGCTGGCTCGGGCGGAAGGATGCTCGCCGAGCTGCCCCCGATTCGGCGGTTCGCTTGACGAACTCGTCGTCTACGCGAAGGGAATCGCCCAGACCGCCTTGACGAAGTCCTCGGCGCGGGGCATCCTGCTGAACCCGAACGGCACCGACACCGATGGCGATGGCCTCGCGGACGGCCAGGAACTGTTCGTGAGGAGCGTCAAGACGCCGAAGCGCTACCCGACGAGAGACCAGCTATGGGTCTCTTCGGACAAGATCGACCTCGCGCTCGGCGCCCCGGCGTGGGCCATCCAGGGCGTTCAGGCGATGGTCGGATTCACCCACGAGGACATGGGCCAGGTGCAGGCTTGGCTCGAGCGGTGGACCGGGAGCGCCGACGATCTCGGCGTCCTGTTGCGCCAGTACGGCAACGCGGGCCAGTCGAACAACTTCACGTCGTATGACCTGCTGCAGAAGCCCTCGACGGGCTCCCAACTCGCACGGGAGGACCTCGTCCTCGCGGGCCGGACGTGGTACGTGAAAGCGTACGACTCGACGATCAACAAGGTTGGAGCGGCCGAATACCTCCAGATTCAGGTCACGGTCCACACGCTCCCGAACCGCGCGGACACGGACGGTGACGGCCTGAACGACAGCGAGGAACTGAACCTCGGCGCCGACGGCTTCGCGACGGATCCCTGGAAGGTCGATACGGACGCGGACGGCTGGTCCGACGGATACGAGACCCTCACGAAAGGGACGAACCCCCTCGCCTGGGACACGGACGGGGACGGGGTCCGCGACTCCTCGGATCTGGACCCGTTGCACAACCTCCTCGTGGCGGTTCGCGTGAACTACGTCCACCACGGCGCCGGACCGTGGTGCACCCCGGAGCTCGTCGGGATCATCCGCGTGAACGACGACTACACGTGGGTCAGCCAGCACGTCGGCTCGACGCTCGATTCCTTCACGTCGTATGCGTGCCCGCCGCCGATCCCGACGACGCAATACTCGACGTCGTACTTCGGCTACACGTACTACGCGGACGTCCCGGACAACGTGTCGACCGTGTCGATTCGCGCGACCGCGTGGGCAATCAACCCGGGCCGGGGGGACGACATCCTCGTCGACGCGTTCGTCCCGGGCGGGTACACGCTGAACTCCGGCACGTCCTCCAACACGCTCTGGAACGGCAACTCGTATTACTCCTTCGACATCTGGACGGTCGCCCTGCCGAAGGCGACTACGCTGTTCGTGACGGACGGGAACGCGACGATCACCCTGGCGAGTGGCCAGAGCCGCCTCGTAGGGCAGGACCGGTACTACGTCTTCACGTTCGACGTCACGTCCGCGTACGGTCCGTTCGCCCTCGGCGTCAACGCGATCGTTGTCCCCCGCTCCATCTTCCTCGATACCAAACTGAGGGCGGACTTCGACGCCGGGACGTTCGCGCCGCTCACAAATGCGCCCCTGTACGGCGAGGACCTCGGCCAAGCGAAGGTCTCGGAGAGCGTCGCGGGGACGATCGCGACGTCGCTCTCCGGCGCCGACGCCTATGACGTCCTGAGCCGGCTCCTGCGGAACACGACGAACGTCGTCGTGTACTCGTACGTCGACATCACGTCGTACGTCCTCTTGATGAACCTGCCCGTGGACGTCGTGAATATCCTGCCGTGGTCCTCGCCCGCCACGGTGACGGGCATTCCGTTCGGCCCGACCGGCGCGATGCCCGCGGACTTCTGGCAGAAGATCGGCGCGGCGGCGTCGGCCATTGTCAACTCTCTCGTGCAGCTCGGCCAGATGTTCTACGACGGCCTCGTCGCCCTGGGCACGTTCCTCGTCAACCTGGCGGAGGCGATTGTGGACTGGGGGATGAAGGTCCTCGGGGCGATCTGGGAGAAGGTCGTGGCGGTCGCGCAGGCAGCGGTTGCCGTACTGAACCAAGCTCTGGATTGGATCCTGTCCTGGATCGTCTCGCAGGTTCGCGCCCTGATGGATTACCTCTTGGAACCCCTCTTCGACGCCCTATCGGGTTGGGCTCTCCACCTGAACGACATTTTCGCGCGCATCGCTGGAGTGGGCGACACGGACGCACTAGACGCCCGAATGTTGTTCGATGCCGCATTCTCACCGGATATTGTCAACTTGGCTGAAGGACTCTCGCTGGCGGTTCAAGTAGCGATTGGCATCATTGTCGCAGTAACGGTCATCCTCCCAGGCGCCGCCGCTGTTGGGAGTGCCATCAAGGGGGTAGTATCGAAGATCCTGAAGAATGCTGTCGAACATCGGCTCGGCCTTTCGATCGCCCTTGGAGCGGGGTTGATTCTTGGGGCAATCGTCCCGGCGCTGGATCCAATTTGGTCGGAGAGAACTGGAATTGGTACAGGTTTCTCTGCAATCCTTGTGGTAGTTCTCCAAGAGCTGATTGCGAAATATGCGAGCACACTCGGGGAGTTCCAGAAATTCCTCACCGGTGATTATATCGGCCTCTTCCTTTCTCTTGTTGGCTTTTTCTTGACGCTAGCGGTAGCCTTGAACTGGGGTGCCGTCCGCAGTCACGCGCACGAAATCAACGTGTTAGGCGCGATTATTAGCGGAATCGGCCTCATCGTCGCTCTCGGTACGGACAGTTGGAATGATAACCTTCCTGGACCGTGGGGGTTTCTGGATGAGGGGATCGCCGCGGCGAGCTTCGGGTATGCAGCCGTCCAAGCATTCACGAGCTGAGGTGAAGCATGACGGAGGACCACGGATCCGTTCTCTATGACAATAAGTCTGAACCGGGATTTCCAGTGCTGCAAAGGCGGAGGCGATACCGGCTAATCGCTTCCATCTCGACAATCACGGCTGGAGCTTTCGTCGTTACTGCGGTTTTTTCCCCCGGATCGGCGCACGATGTGGGCAGTATCATCCTTTGGTTGGTTGCAATTTCGTTTATGGCCCTGTTGCTAGTTGGCGGGCTCCTTATCGACGTGCGCCGTGGACTGGGAATCAGGGTGACCAGCGCCGGTGTGCTAGTCCCACCTCACGGATGGATTCCGGCCGAGCGACTCAAAGGCGCGAAATCGGAGGAGAAGCTTGGCTTTGTCATCATACATTCGGACCGGACTGAGCGACCCCTCGTGTCTGTCGAACTCCGGGACATCGCGAGTCCCGATCGATTCAAGGCAGCCATCGAAGCGCTAACCAATCGATGATGCATTGACCCACTTCAGGTTCGACATCGTGTCCGAATCCGGTCCATTTGTCGTCGTGCCTCGCTCGATCTTCCTCGACTCGAAGTTGCGGAAGGACTTCGACGGCGGGACGTTCGCGCCTCTGACGTACGCGCCGCTGTACGGGGAGAATCTGAGCCAGTCGAAGGTCTCGGAGAGCGTCGCGGGGACGATCGCGACGTCGCTCTCCGGCGCCGACGCCTATGACGTCCTGAGCCGGCTCCTGCGGAACACGACGGACGTCCTCGTGTACTCGTACGTCGACGTCACGTCATACGTCGTCCTCCTCAACCTGCCCGTGGACGTCGTGAATATCCTGCCGTGGTCCTCGCCCGCCACGGTGACCGGCATCGCCGAGGGCCCGACGGGCGCAATGCCCACGGACTTCTGGACGAAGATCTGTGCGGCGGCCTCGACGGTCGTCAACTCCCTCCTGGTCGTCGGCCAGATGATCTACAAGTCTGGCTTGCTCCAAACCCTTTATACCGCGACTGCGGCCTGACGCCGACGAATCGAGCGGTCTCCGATGCGGATCCTGAGGCGCCGGGCCGTCCAAGAGGTTGGCGGAGGGAAGCGAGAGGCATACCCGCGTCGTCTCAGCGAGCGGGAAGCCGAGATCGCGACGCTCCAATTCCTCGTGACCTCGATCACGACACGTCACAAGTGGGACCGGATCAAGTGCGCGATCGCGACCGGGATCCCCGTCTTTTGGATCGTGATGATCGCCTTGAAGCCGTACCTCCCCAGTTGGCTCCATCCGCTCCTCCAGGGCGTCCCCGCGATCTGGACAATCGCCGTCTCCCTCGCGATCGCGGGCTTCCAGTGGCGCAACCTCATCAATTATCAGCGGCACGTCATCCCGCTCGTCCAGGCGATGTACGAGAGGGCGATTGCGAAGCGCGATCGGGAACTCCTCACGATCCTGGGGAACGTCCTTCGAATCGGCAAGCTGAAGGGGTTCTTCCGAAGCCTCTTCTCGGCCTCGAAGTGGGTCGGGAAGCCGGGTCGACGATGAAACGTCGGCGGCTTCTCGCAAACCTTTAAGGCCGCGAGGCCATCGAGGCCGACGACATGGCCCGAGTCGGCTTCTTCATCGGCTTGATCCTCCCGGTCATCCTGCTCGGCGCGAACGTGGTGCTGGGATACGGGGGCATCGTCGGGACCGTCGCCCTCATCGTGTGGATCGGACTCGGCGTGTTCCTTTCTCCGAGTTCGGAAGGGGAGGGCTAGCCGCCTTCGTACAAGGAGTCGCCCGACACGGAGAGCTCGACCCACTCGTCGATCGACCGCACGTCCTCGAGGAGGACGGTGACCATCTCCGCCTGCTCGTCCTCGACGATCAACGAATCGAGCACATCCTCGGCCTCCATCGTGTCCTTCACGACGCCGACGAACTCGCCGTCCGAATCGACCACGTTCAGGCCGGTGAAAATCTGCGCCGCCGAGCCGGTAAGCGTGACGCGATCCAGGATCTGCGCGACGAACCGCCGGCCGAGGCGCATGCGCCCCGACGAGCCTTCGCCCAGGACGAGCACGTTCGGCTCCTCCCCGGAGACATAGCCGACCTCGACGCCGTCCGTGTCGACGACCGCCATGCCGACGAGGGACCGCCCGCGACGCGCCGCCACCCGAACACCCCCGGTGCCGCCCCGGCGGGACGCCCCGGATGGCCCATCGAACGCCCGCCGGCTACTGAAGCTTTTCGGGTGTCGCGGGCGCCGCGCGTCCGAGCCATATGGTTATCAGGTAGGATATCGAAGGCGTGTCATTTATACTGGCCAAGCGGGCATCTGACGACATCTTCCCTCCCCGTTCGGAGGGCATCCCCTCGGTTGGAGGCCATGGCCCGCTGCCCGCTCTGCGAATCGGACGTTCCCGACGGCCGGACCGCTTGCGACGTCTGCGGGCAGCCGTTCGACCGCGCGCCGACGGCCCGCGCCGCACTCGACGTCGTGCTCAAGGCGATCGATGCGGCCCGAAAGGACCTCGCCGCGTCGACCCCGAGTTCCGTGGACGCCTCGTTCGCGCGGCGGCTGATGGAGCGGGCGGATCAGACGGAGGCGGCGGGCGACCTCGGGAAGGCCCTGGACCTGGCCCGGGCCTCGCGCCGCACCCTTGAGATCGCCAAGCGCAAGGCGCGCGTCGTCGATGTGCTCGCGCGTTCCGACACGATCCTAGAAGAGGCGAGGCAGGCGGGCATCGAGACGCTCGCGTTCCAAAGGAACATCGAACAGGCGAAGGCGCTCACCGCTCGGGGCGACTTCGTCACGGCCGAGAAGCTCCTGCGGCGCGTCTCGACACGGACGCTCGACCAACGCCGCGAACGGGTCCTCCAGGCCTTGCTCGACAAAGCCGGCTCCCAGGTCCGATACGCAAAGGAGCGCGGGGGCAACGTTGCGGACGCGGAGGCCCTCCTCGCGGACGCCCGAAAGGCGCTCGCCCTCCGAGATTACGGCAAGATCCGGTCGCTCTGTGCGAAGGCGATCGAGAAGGCGGAGCAGCAGCGGAAGTACGCCCGGGCCGAGGACGTCCTGGACCGCGCAGCGGCGGACGTCGATGCGGCCCGAAAGGACGGCGTCAACATCACGGAGGCTCGGAAGGTCCTCACGCAGGCGCGGGACGCGCTGCGGCGCGGCGTGTTCGCGGACATCCCCCTCCTCGCGCAGCGGGCGCGGAACAGCCTACGGGAGGCGCGGCGGTACTCCGCGGCGGACGCCTCTCTGCGGGAGTCGGTCCGGGAGGCGACCCGCGAGCGGCGGAAAGGCGCGGATCTGGGCCACGCGGAGGCGATCTTCGGACAGGCCTCGACCGCGCTCGCATCGAAGGACTACGCGAAAGTGCGGACCCTCGCGCGCGACGCGCACGAGGCGGTGCGGGAGGCGGCCCTCCTGAAGTCCGTCCAGGACGCGTTCGCGAGCCTCCGCCTCGACGCGGAGGACCTGCGAAAGCTCGGAGCGGAGGCGAGCGAGTTCGAGACGACCTTGATCGACATGACCCGCGCGCTCGAAGACCACGACCTGCCGAACGCGCGACGACTCGTCGCCCGCGCGCGGCGCACCGCGGAATCTGCGCGAGACGCCCACCACCGCTCAATCATGGAGCGCTCTTTGCAGATCATCCTGGCGAACGCGGCCCGGGGCCTCGACCCCGCGCTGGCGCGCCAGCTCCTACGCGAGGTCGACGATGCGATCTCGCTCGGTCGGCAGATCGACATGCAGGCGATCATCGATAATCGGATGGCGGACGCCGACGCCCAGACGGAGGCCCGCCTGAACGAGCACGTGCTCCGGGCCCGGGACGACATCGTCGGATTGCGGCAGGCCGGCCAGAACGACACCGTGTCTCTCGAGGGCAAGCTCGCGGACGTCGCGATCGCGGTCCAGGAACACCGGTTCCTCCAGGCCGACGCGCAGCTCGACGGGATCGAGCACGACATCCACGCGACACGAGAGCTGCTGCGGAGCGCCGCGGCGGAGGTGCTCGGCGAAGCGCGCGGCGGCGTCACGCTCGCGAAAGCCGACGGCGTGCCGATCGATTCGGCGGCCCGGATGCTCCAGGACGCCGAGACGGCGTACACGGAAGCGCGGTACGGCGACACGCTGTACGTCGGCAAGGCGTGCATCTCCGCGGTCGAGGAACTCAAGCGGACCGCGCACGACTCGAAGCGGAAGACCGAGGAAGAGGACGTCCGAACGAAGCAGGAGCGCACGGAGGCTATCCATCGACGGATGGAGGCCGTCCGCGCGGAGATCACGGACCTCGTCGCGAACCACGCCGACCTCGAGAAGGCCATGGAGGTCCTGGCGGCCGCGGAACAAGCAATCGAGCGGGGAAGGCTGGGCGAGGCGGAGCACATGGTCGCCTCCGCGGAAGGGATCGTCCACGGCGTCAAGGTCACGTTGCAGCGTCAGGCGCGAGACGCGTACGAACGCGCGCTGCGTCTCGCCGACGACGCGACGAAAGAAGGCGTCCCTTCCGAGGACATGACCCCGATCCTCGCGAGGATGGAGACCGCGGTGAACGAGGGCCGGCCCGCCGCCGTCCTCGAGGCGTTCGGGGAGCTCGAGCGGAAGGTCGGGGAGCGACGGAGGGAGCGGTACCAGGAGGAGCAGCGGCGTACGCTCGAGAAGGCGCGCGGCGCCGCGACGAAGTTCATCATGGTCAAGAAACTCATCGAGGACCTCCGGAAGGCGGACATCGACATCGCCGGTGCGGAGGAGGGCCTCCGGGCCGCGGAGCGGGCGCTCGAGAAACGGAACTTCGACGACGTGGATACGATCCTGACGAGCCTCGACGGGACCGCGAAGGAACTGATGGACGAACTCGTCGCGGCCTCGAGGAACCTCATCAACCGCGCGGAGCGGAAGATCCACGACGGCCACGAAGCCGGCATGAGCCTCGAGGAGGCCGTCGCGTTGCTCGACAAGGCGGAGGGACACTTCGAGCGAGGCGAGTACGCGGATGCGGTGGAACACGCGCGCGCGGCCGAGCAGAAGGTCGCGGACGGCCTCCACGCACAGTCGGACGCGAAGGCGGAGGGGCTCCGCCAAGCCCAGGAAGCCGCACGCGCCGAGCTCGTCGCGATCCGGAAGACGATCTTGGACCTGGCCCGCGCGGACATCTCGATCCTCGGCGTGGAGCAGGCGCTCGCCCGGGCCGAGACCGCGTTCGAGGCCGGGCACTACCACGACGTCGGGCCCGCGCTCGCGGAGACGCGCGACATGGCCTCCGGCCTCACGGTCGGCCTCGAAGCG
>WNGD01013465.1_pt1 | contig 13230 bp, 6 predicted proteins | sample 5400671 | NCBI WGS metagenome assembly WNGD01 (sample SAMN13153369, study PRJNA577476) | soil metagenome | isolation source: 40 cm soil or saprolite under grassland replicate 2 | place: USA:California | collected 2016-06-15
GATCTGCCGGTCCTGCGTGTCGGGGAGCGTGGGGAGAGTCTGATACTCGACGGAGAAGGCCCGCGGCTTGCCCCATTCGCCGTTTTTCTTGCGCTCCCGGGATACGATTTGAATGAACAGCTCTTCGTCCTCGTAGCCGGTATCGCTCCGCAGGACGTAGAGGACTTCCCTGGCAGGCGGCCACTCGGGAGGCGGCTCGCTCTGAGCAGACCGGCGCCGCAGATCCTCGAAATGCAGCTTCCAGGCCGGCGGCCTCGATTGCCTTGCGGGGGCTTGTTTGGCTTGTACGGGGCCCGACAATTTGTCGCGCATCTTTTGCCAGTAGCGCTTCATCTCCTCGGTCTGCCGCTTCCGCAAGGTTTTCTCGCTGGAAGGGCTGTAGGGGTGGGAGTCTTCGCTCACGTCCTCGTCGTCAAGGAGATTGTCTTCATCCTCCTCTTCGTCGTCGTATTCATCGCTGAGGTCGTCCTCCTCCAGACTATCGGGATCGACGGGGAAAAGGGTCGGCGTTTTTTTGCCGTTCCACTCAGGCAGAAGGCCGTCGTGTTCGGCGGCGAGGAAGGTGGCCCAGATGTGTTTGCAGACGTCGAGACTACTGTCGTAGTAAGGACAACTGCAGTAATAACTGATCCGACCGCGGCCGCCAAATTCTATCCATACTTGGTAGGATCTACTTCCGTTCACCGCTGCGCGGATCGTGTCGTTTTCCGCTCCGATCCGCTGGACGGCGCCCCGGCGGAAATATTCGCTGCCGCGGGATTGGACCGCCGGCGAAATCTCCGGTTCGAGTGCTTGCAGAAGTGTCATTGATGCCACAAGCGCTCCTTGCGCAGCCGTTGCATCAGAGCCGGCTTGCGCGTCCGCTCCGCCGAAAGCGATTCGAAGCGCAACTGGAAATCAATCTCTTCTTTGACCGCCGTGAGGCGTCCAAGGTGCGTGTTTCTCTTGGATGATGTGAACCCGTGCCGTAGCTGAATCTTGCGCCCGACTCTTCATACACCAAATCCCAATCGCCGGGCAAGAGGAACTCCGGGGTTCGGAGTTCAGGCTTTAGCCTGCTCCGGCTCCGTGCAGCCTGAAGGCTGAACTCCATACCTCTTGGCGGCCTGACGCTTGCGCTATACAATGACCTCGATCTGAGCCAGTCGGAGATGAACGGCGCAAGCCATCAACCTCGCGAGGTCCATTGGGAATGAGTAAGGATTTCGTGACACAAACGGGCGGCGCTTACCGCATCACCGGCACCCGAGTGTCGCTCCAAGGCCTTCCGCTGTGAAGATCTCATTTCCAGCCATCGTCTTCATGATTTCCCGTCTGGTCGCCGCCTCCTACGCGCAGGCACCGGCCCAGAATGACCCTTCCTTTGAAAAAGGGATGGCCGCTTACAAACAAAAATCCTACCGCGCAGCGATACAGGAGCTGAAGCCATTCACTGACCGCGCCGGCCAGACAGACCCCAGGCGCGGCGAAGCATTGACGGCTTTGGGGCTCAGTTATTACTTTGAGGGCCAACTCAGCGAGGCAATTCCTCTGTTGAAACAGGCCAGCGAGCGTTCTCCGTCCAATGCCGAGTTTGCCTATGCTCTCGGCATCGCCTGTCTGCGCGCCCGGGACATCGAGAGCGCTCGCGAAGCCTTCGCTCGAATGTTCCAGGTTGCTCCAGGCTCGGCCGATGCCGGTCTGGTGACGGCAAAAATGATGATGGGTGAACAGATGGAAGAGTTGGCCCAAAAGGAGCTGGAAAGGGCCGGAGAAAAAAATCCGCGCCTGCCGCAGCTGCACTTCCTGCTTGGCGAGCTGGCTATTTTCCGCGGCGATGTCGATGCGGGCATTGCCCAGTTGAAATCCGAGATTTCTCTGAACCCCGGATTTGCCGCAGCTCACTACCGCCTGGGCGACGCCTTCACACGAAAGCAGATGTGGGGAGACGCGGTTGCGCCCCTCCAGAAGGCAATCTGGCTGAACCCCGAGTTCAGCAGCCCCTACATCCTGCTGGGCAAGGTCTACGATCGGCTGGAGCAAACCGAATTTGCCGAAGGCATGCTGAGCAAGGCGATCTCCATGGATCCCAACAACCTTGAAGCCCACTATTTGTTAGGCACGATTTATCGGAAAGGCGGCCGGCTCCATAAGGCTCAAGAACAGTTTGAGGCCTATCAGAAACTGAAGAGCCAAGGCAAGGAATAGCAGGCATGAACGAAACCACAGATGAACACAGATGAACACCGATCCGTACTACTAAGGCGCAAATCCTTTGGCGCTTCGAAAGAATTCTTCTCCGCAGATTCTTCGCGCTCTTCGCGTCTTCGCGGTTAATTCCGGACAGCGCTTTCACCGCTAAGACGCGAAGGACGCAAAGAAAACGCTAAGCAGATGAGTTTGGTTGCGGCTCGGCTGTCTCTGTGTTCATCTGTGGTTTGACTTTGTGCAGTTTACGCAGACGAAAATTCTCTCCAACTACCTTAGAACTCGAACCGCAAGCCGAACTGCATCTGGCGCATCGGGATGAAAATGTTGGTGATACGCCCGGCATTGCCGGCGCCGGCGTCGACTCCCGTGGTTGGGAGGTTGAGATTGGTCCGGTTAAATGCGTTGTACATCTCCCAGCGGAAAGTGAGAGTTTTTTTCTCCGCCAGGGAGAAAACTTTATGGAGTGCCAGATCTGCCGACGCCAGCCCCGGCCCGCGCAGCGAGTTGCGTCCGGCATTGCCAAACGTGTAGAGCGCCGGAACGCGGTAGGCCGCCGGGTTAAACCAGAGGTCGCGGCTCTGCCCGCCGGGAACTTCAATTGGATCGACGCCCGGTACGATATCCGGCCGCAGCCCCGCGTCCGCATTCAAAGAAGCGGTATTGTTCAGCGTGGGAGAGAAGGGCAGACCGCTCTGGAACTGAGTGATGCCCGAAAACTCCCATCCGGCCAGGAGCTGCCGTGCTGCGCCGGCGATATCCGACAGGAACGGCTGATTCGGTCCGATCGGCAACTGCCAGTTATGACCGATCGAGACGACATGCGCGCGGTCATAGTCGGCCTCCCCCCGATTCAGGCTGGCATAGAGCCGCATACCCTGCGAATTGTTGATCGTTTTCGACCAGGTGTAGCTCGCCAGCAACGAAAGACCTTTGGAAAACCGCTTGTCGAGCTTGGTCTGCAACGCATGATAATTGTTGCTCCCCTTGGTCGACGAATCGGTGATGCTCTGGGTGAGGCCAAACTCTGTAAACAGCGGCCGGCGCGGGTTAAACGGGCCAGCGCCCGGCTCGGCCTGGTTTAGCGGGATGCCTTGCCGCAGATTCCGGCCGCCGTTGCCGATGTACGAAACCGTAGCCGTCACATCCGGTCCAACGAGACGCTCGACGGAGAGGTTCCAGGAGTCCACATAGGAGTAGGCCAGGTCCTTGGGCCGGTAACTCTGGCTGATGCCGTTCGGCAACTGCAGAATACCGTTTGCCGGAATCTCGGGAAACACCACCGCCGGCGGGCCTTGCGCCAGCGTGAATACGGGGGTGAACGGATTGCTTTGGGGCACCTGCTGGGTGATCAACGTGGGATAGTTGTTGGCCGTGTTGTTAAAGGTAGCGCCGAAGATCTCCTGGAAAAAGCTTCTGCCAAAACCGCTGCGAATGACGGTCTTGGCACCCCACTGGTAAGCAATCGCCAGACGCGGCGAGAAGTTCGTCCACTGAGTCTCGATGCCGGCGGCCTTGCTGTTGGCCCCGACACCCGCGACGATGACGTTGTTGGTACTCACATCGTACTGCGACCCCTGCCCCGGGTTTCTGCTGAAGTTGGGGAACCACGTGTCCCAGCGCAATCCGAGCGTCAGGGTAAATTTCCGCGTGACGCGCCAATTGTCCTGAACGAAGTAGAACATCCGCCATTGAATGTCCTCGGCGTCGGTAGCGGTCTGGGCAAAGCGCTCAAAAGAACCGGGCATGCCGAGCAGGAATGCGGCGGGTCCCAGTCCGGAGCCGGTCACACCGGCGCTGCCCGTGAGGGACGGGTCGAACGTAAACTGCCCGTTGCGCCTTCGATCGCTGGGGATGCGGATGTTTTGCGCGCGGCGCACGTCGGCGCCCCACTTCAGATTGTGGTTGCCCTGGATTTTCGTCCAGTTGTTCGCAAACTGATACACGATCTCCCGCTGCCGCAACGGGCAGTTGCACTGGTTCACAGCCAAACTGTAACCCAGCCGGAACGCTCCATTGCCGTTGATCTGAAAAGACGGGATGCCCGACGTGTCTTCCCGTCCCGCCAGGTTCACACCGGGAATGCCGGCCTCCTCTCCGGCATTCGAGCCAAAGTCGAGAGGCAGCACATTCACGCGATAGCGCGAGAAGCCGGCGCGGAAGTCAGCCAGCAAGGTGGGATTGAAGATATGGTTCACGCTCCCCACCAGATTCTGGTTCCGGGTGACGGAAGTTCCGGCGAACCCCAGCCCGGAAAGGGCCGGGCCCCCTGCGTCCGGGCCGAAGGCCGGCGGCGACAACTTGTCGAAGTCCGCATAGGTGTAACGAACGAAGTATTTCCATGCGTCGGAGAGATAGTGGTCCACTTTCGCGGAAAACTGGTCGCTGTCAAACTTCTCAGAACCGGAAGCGGTGAAGTTGTTGTTGAGAGCGCCCGAGGCTCCGGCGTTGGGAGACGGCAGCAGGTTCAGCAAGTTTCGGGCCTGGGGGCTGATCCGGTTCGAGGGAATGACGTTGCCGGCAAACTGCGTCCGCCCTTCCCCATTCGCATTTCCGGTGAGTGGATCAAAGATCGGCACATTGAAGGCGCTGAAGTCGCCGTTGCGGACGGCGTCGGTGGGTACCGTCGTCAGCAGCGAAGCACCCGTGCGCCGGCGCGTTCCCTGGTAGTCTCCGAAAAAGAAGAGCTTGTTCTTCGCGATCGGTCCGCCCAGCGACCCGCCAAACTGGTTCCAGCGCAGCGGGGGAGGCCCTGTGGGCTCGCTGAAGGAGTTGCGAGCATTGAAAACGTCGTTTTGCAGGTACTCGAAAAGGCTGCCATGAAGCTCGTTGCTGCCCGATTTGGTCTCCACCTGGATAACCGCGCCACCGGCCTGCGCGAACTCCGCGTCAAAGTTGCCCGTGGTCTGCTTCATCTCCGCCACCGAGTCCACCGTTGGGTTAATGATGATAATGCCGAGCACGGGGTCGTTATTGTCCATGCCGTCCATGGTGAAGTTGGTGGAGCCAAACTCCTGACCGTTGTTGTGAATCTGGATGCCGCCCTGCGGATTCTCACTGGTGGCGTGCTGCCACGGAGACTTCTGCGCCCCCGGCAGCAAGAGTTGCAACGAGGTCAGATTCCGGTTCAGGATGGGCAGGTCTTCCACCTGCTTCTGGCTGAGGGTGACGCCGACCTCGGCACGGTCTGTCACCAACGCCGGAGCCGCTCCGGTGACGGAAATCTGCTGAGTGATTTCGCCGACCACCAGTTGCACGTCGAGTCGCGTCGAGCGATCGATGCTGATCTCCACTTCTTTCCGCACCAGGCGCTGGAAGCCCTGCATTTCAAACTCAACCGTATATTTGCCCGGGTCCAGATGGGTCTGAATGTAGTTGCCCGAGTCATTGCTGGTCGTGGACTGCACAGTCCCTCGCTCCGCACTGGTGATCGTGATCTTGGTCCCAACGACCACCGCGCCCGCGGGGTCGGTGACCGTTCCGATGAGATTGCCGAAAGTGGCCTGGCCTCGCAGGCACGGGGCCAGAACAAGGCCGAGCAAGACGGCTCCTAGGGAAAAACATGTGAGCAGCCGACGTCTTTTCATGATTGCACCTCGCTTTGCCAAGTATGTTCTTAACCCGAATTTCATCGGGGCGAGGAGTCTATCGCCGCGCTTGCGATCAAGTCAATTGCTGATATAGTAAAAGGCCGCGAGGACCGACTGGGTGATTCCCGTTATGATTTAGAAGCGCAGGGGCCCAACGAGTTGTGGGAAGCCACGCTCAAGAAGAATTCAAGCACTTTATTCACGACGGAGACACGGAGTACACGGAGATGCACGGAGAACCCTGATGCCTCTGTGAAATCTCCGTGCCCTCTGTGGTCGTGAGAAAAAATGTATCGCCGGCTTCCAGCCGGCAAAGGTCGTGTTGACCCAAAAGGAGTTGTCGAGGCTCAGATGCCGGCGAGACGCCCTTTACAGAGGGATTCGAAGAAGTCATGCGACGACACCTGCCAACGTCGATATCCCTTTTGGCCGTTGTACTGGTGCTCGACCCGCCGGCAATGACCCAGGACAACGCGGCCGTGTTCAGCTTTCAAATTGCCCCTGTCCTGCAGACAAACTGTGCCGGCTGTCACGGTGGCTCGGTTGCGCAAGGCGGCTTCTCCATAGCCAGCTTCGACTCGGTGCTGCGCGGGGGCAAGCACGGTTCCGCCTTGACTCCGGGCTCTGCCTCCCAGAGTTTGCTCATGCAGTACGTGCGAGGAGAAAAGATCCCGAGGATGCCGCTGGGAAGCCAGCTTCCGGCGGAGATCATCGAACAACTGGCACAGGCTATCAACGGCATGAGGCCTTTGACCGATGCCCGCCCGGCCGATGCGCATTGGGAGTGGCTCCTCACAAAGCCAAAAGCTTCTCCACTTCCGTCCGTGAAGGACGCAGGTTGGGTGCGCAACCCTGTGGATGCCTTTGTCCTCGGGAAGCTTGAGCAGAAAGGCCTCTTGCCCGCGCCCCCGGCAAGCCGTCGCGCACTCATCCGCCGTCTCTACTTCGACCTTATCGGGTTACCCCCTTCCCCGGAAGAAGTGAAGCAGTTCGTCGAGGACCACGATTCAGCCGCCTGGGATAAGCTCATCGACCGGCTTCTGGCCGATCCACGTTACGGAGAGCGCTGGGGGCGCCACTGGCTCGACGTGGTGCGCTATGCCGAGTCGGATGGCTTCGCCGTAGACACCGAACGTCCGACCGCCTGGCGCTACCGCGACTATGTCATTCGCTCCTTTAACTCAGACAAGCCTTACGACCTCTTCATCAAGGAGCAACTCGCCGGTGATGAGCTGAGAGACAAACAACCGGCGGAAGGCGCCCGGTCCGAGCGCCTGGTCGCGTTAGGCTTTTTGCGCATGGCCACCTGGGAGGCCGACGCCACTTCCAAGCAACAACTGCGTCAGGATTTTCTGAATGAAATCACGGGCACGACGGCCTCTGTTTTTCTGGGGCTCACGGCAGGATGCAGCCAATGTCACAATCACAAGTACGATCCTATCCCGCAGCGCGACTTCTATCGTTTGCAGGCCTTTTTCGCTGCCACCGGCGTCGATGAGGTGCCCGCCCCTTTTATTGAGGCCGAGAACCCGCGGGAGATGAAACGCCTGTATCGCCATTATGAAGACGAGGTCGAGCTGGCCAAGGAGGAGCTGGAGAGGCGGAAAGAGCAGTTGAAGATGCGCTTCATGGAGTCGAAGAAGCTGAAGGCCGACGACGCGGCCGTGACGGAGTTCCTGCGCGAGCTCAACGTGGCCAACGCCTTTTTTCAAGAGCGTGGAGACCCGATCTTCAAAGAAGATGTCTGGAAGAATTACCTGTCAGCCAAAGACAAGTTGCAATACCTGAATGAGCACCTGCAACGCTACCGGCCGGTCGCCTATGCGGTCAAGGACCTGGTCCCGCCGGACGTTCCAGGGATTCCGGCCACCCATCTGCTGGTCGCCGGGGAACTGAGCAGCAAGGGAGAGGAGACGGAACCTGGTTTTCTGCAGTGCATCTCCGGAACGTCGGAGCCGGCCAAGATACCTTTTGCCGGAGGCAGCTCGGGCCGCCGGCTGGCGCTGGCAGAATGGATTGCCAGCCCCGAGAACCCGCTGACACCGCGGGTGATGGTGAACCGGATCTGGCAGTATCACTTCGGCGAAGGGCTGGTGCGCACGGCCAGCGATTTCGGCAAGAATGGCGCCCATCCCGCGCATCCCGAGCTGCTCGACTGGCTGGCCACCCAATTCGTCGAGAGGAAGTGGAGCATCAAGGCCATGCACCGCCTGATGCTGGCCTCGAGCGCCTATCAGCAATCGACGGCTCATCCCGAGTGGAAGAGGTACGCGGACCTGGATCCTGACAACGAGCTGCTGTGGCGCATGAATTGGACGCGGCTCGACGCGGAGGTGCTGCGCGACACGTTGCTTTTGCTCAGCGGCCGGCTGAATCCTGCGCGTGGCGGGCCGGGCGTCTTTTTTCAGGCGCCGGCAGATGTGGCCGAAGGATTTGAGTTCTTCAAGTGGTTTCCGTCTTCTCCGGAACAACAACGCCGGCGCACGATTTACACCTTCCAGCGCCGATCGGTCGTGAACCCCATGCTCGAAGTCTTCGACGTGGCCAATATGAATGCTTCGTGCTCGCGCCGCAATGTCACCACGGTGGCGCCTCAGGCCCTGACACTTATGAACGGAGAGCTGACGAACCGGGAGGCCATCCACTTCGCGGCCCGCATTCTTCGGGAGGCGGGGAAGGATCCCGAGCGACAGTTGGAACGCGCTTTCTGGCTGGTGCTCAGCCGGCCTCCTTCGGAGACGGAAAGAGAACAGTCACTGAAGATGCTGGCCCGTTTCCCAGGGGCCGAAGGCCTGGCGCACCTGGCCGTCGTGCTCTTCAATCTGAACGAAACGCTCTATCTGGAGTGAAGCCATGAAAGCTTTTGAAAATGATCCCAGGCGACCTTGGCTGCAGCCGGAATTTTCGCGCAGGCGATTCCTTTACCAGAGCTTGACCGGCGTCGGCAGCATCGCCCTGATGGAACTGCTCGGCCGCGAACTGCCGGCAGCCGACGAGAGCCCCCTCGCGCCCAAACCGCCCCACCATCCGGCCAAAGCCCGCAGTTGCATCTTCCTCACCATGCTCGGCGGCGTCGGCCAGATGGACACGTTCGATCCCAAGCCCGCCTTGAACAAGTTCCACGACACGCCCATGGATTGGAGCAAGGAAAAGAAGACCGACCAGCCCGGCCTGTTTGCCAAGCCGCGCCACATTAACGGGAGTCCGTTCCGCTTCGCCAAATATGGACAGTGCGGCATGGACGTCTCCGAGCTTTTTCCCGATCTCGCCGGTTGCGTGGATGACATGGCGTTCGTTCGCTCGGTGCAGGCAGACAATGGCAATCACCCCGCGGCTGTATTCCAAATGAACACCGGCTTTGTGACGCCCGGAAGTCCTTCACTGGGCGCCTGGCTGACTTTCGGTTTGGGCGCGGAGAACCAGAACCTGCCTGCCTACGTGGCCCTGCCCGACTTCCGCTCGATTCCGTTCAGCGGCACCCAGCAGTGGGGCAGCGGCTTTCTTCCGGCGGCTTACCAGGGCACGGTGCTCCGCTGGAAGGGAGAGGCCATACGAGACCTGCAGCCACCCGAGGGTCTGAGCCCTCAAGCCCGGCAGTCCGAGCGGGAATTGCTGCGCAGCTTGAACCAGGAATACCTGAAAGACCACTTTACTAATCCGGACTTGCAAGCCCGGCTGGATTCCTACGAGCTCTCCTATCGCATGCAGACGGAAGTGCCGGCCGTGCTCGACATCGACCGCGAGAGCGCCGCCGTCAAGGAAATGTACGGCTTGAATGACCCGGTCACGCTCTCGTTCGGCAAACGTTGCCTGATGGCCCGTAAACTCGTGGAACATGGGGTGCGCTACGTGCAGCTTTACACGCCCAGCCAGTCTTGGGACGCTCATCTCGACATCAAGAAGAACCACCTCAAGAACGCCCAGGAAACCGATAAGCCCATTGCGGCGCTGATCAGGGATCTGAAGCAGCGCGGCTTGTTAGAGAGCACGCTGCTGGTCTGGATGGGCGAATTCGGCCGCACGCCCGACACGCCGGCCGACCAGAAGACCAAGGGCCGCGACCACAACCCGCAGGCGATGACGATCTGGTTTGCCGGCGGCGGGATCAAGAAGGGCGCGCTGGCCGGCGCCACCGATGATCTCGGGTTCAAAGCTATCCAGGACGTTTATCACATCCGTGACGTCCACGCGACCATCCTGCACCTGATGGGACTCAACGATATGCGCTTGACGTATTACCACGCAGGCCGGAATCGCCGACTGACTGACACGGGCGGCCGGTTGATTTCCCAGGTCCTGGCGTAAACGTGCCGCGCCTTCAGCGCTCTACATGTGATTCATTAGACTTCTCCCGGCCTTACGGCCGGGCCTATGCACTGCCGGCCTTTCAGGCCTGGACCGTGAGTATAGGAAAATTCGAGGTTCGCGCCAGAAACTAGTTTACTTAGTTTCTGGCGCAACGCCGCTCAGAGACTGAGAAGTTGCGAAGAAATCGTAGCGCCGGCATCTTGCCGGCATGTGGATGAGGGAAGGTTTTTGTTTGCAACAGCCTTCTGCCCCGCATGCGGGACCCTACATTTTTTCACGCCTTTCTGAGTCATACTGCGGTTTCAAGCCCGCCTCGTCCGCCGAGAAAGACTGCCAGCCTGCTCGAGAGAGGCTCCTACTGAAGAGTGCCGCGGCAGCGACGGCGACGACGACGTAGAGCGCAGCCGCCCCCCATTCTTTGAAAACCAACTTGCCGATCCCAAACAAGGAAGCGTAAATGAAGACGCAACCCAGAAACCAGTTCGCGAACTGGGCCGTGAGGCCCCCGCCGGCGTCACTCCGTCCCGCGCCGGCCTCGGCCGCGATGCGCCTCCAGCCGGGCCCTTCGGGTTTCACCTTGCGATAGAAATGGATCAGCTTCTCTCGGGGTTCTGCGGGCGTAAGGAGCGTTACGGCAAGCCACGCCACGGTCGTGATCCCTACAGTCACGAGCATCAGGTAAGCGAAATCTCTCGGCTGGTCGCTGTCCCACTTGTAGTAAAGCTGCAAGAAGAGAGACACGGCCGCGGCCGCGATCATGGCGGATACCTCGGACCAGGCATTGATGCGCCACCAGAACCAGCGAAGCAGGAGCACGGTGCCGGTTCCCGCTCCGGTGACGATGAGCAGCTTCCAGGCGCCACCGATGGATCCCAGGTTGAAGGTGACGACGAGCGAAACCACCATGAGCAGCAGGGTCACGACCTGCGACGCAATGACGTAGTGGCGCTCGCCCGAGTGCCGGACCACAAAACGCCGATAGAAATCGTTGATCACGTATGAAGCGCCCCAGTTCAGTTGCGTGCCGATGGTCGACATGTATGCGGCGGCAAACGCCGCCAGCATGAAACCGCGCAGGTAAGTCGGAAAGATGTTGGGGTCCATTAGCGTCTTGATGTAGCCGGACTCCTTGTCGACCAGCTCCGGATACAGGACCAGCGAGGCGAGAGCCGTCAGGATCCAGGGCCAGGGTCTGAGGGCGTAATGCGCGACATTAAACCAGAGTGTAGCCAGCAGGCCGTGCCTTTCGTCCCTGGCGGAGAAGATGCGCTGAGCCACGTAGCCGCCGCCTCCCGGCTCCGCTCCCGGGTACCAGCTCGCCCACCAGTTGACGGCCAGGTAGACGAAGAGCGTGATCGCCGGCATCCACACCGAGTCGAGGTCAGGGAAGAAGGAAAGCCGCGACTCGGCCTGTCCGCCCGCAGCATCGAGCTGCGCAATCTTCAACTTGAGGGCATCGATCCCCCCGACGGCCTTCACGGCGAGGATAGCCAGCAGAATGACCATCCCCATTTTCAGAACGAATTGGAAAAGATCGGTCACCAGTACGCCCCATAGGCCGGAGATCGTGGTGTAGAAGGCCGTGAAGAGGAGCATACCGACTAGAATCAGCGTGGCCGAGCGTTCGTCGACCTCGAGGGTGCCGCGCAGGATTTTGACCATCGCGAGGTTGACCCAGCCCATAATGATGCAGTTGATCGGCAGGCCCAGGTAGAGCGCGCGGAACCCGCGCAGAAAGGCCGCCGGCCTTCCTGAATAGCGCAGTTCGGCAAACTCCACGTCGGTCATCACTCCGGCTCTTCGCCACAGGCGAGCATAGAGAAACACCGTCATCATCCCGCTCATGACAAAATTCCACCAGAGCCAGTTTCCCGCGATCCCGTTCCTCGCGACAAAGCCGGTCACCGCGAGGGGAGTATCCGCCGCAAAGGTCGTCGCGACCATCGAGGTGCCGGCCAGCCACCAGGGCACGTCCCGGCCCGACAGGAAAAACTCATCCGTGCTGCCGCGCGCCCGCCTGGCGTAGTAAATGCCGATACTGAGGTTGAAGAGGAAGTATGCGGCGATAACGATCCAATCCAGGAGGGTCAGTTTCATCGGTCACCTTTTGCGCGTTAGAATGGCCATGCGCGCAGTGTAGTCGTGGTCCCGCGCGCTGTCGACCGGAAAAGAGGGCATTCAGCTAGGTGATTACTCGAAATAGGACCGGAGCGCCTGTCGCGCGACGCCGAGCACCCGCTTCGTATTCGTCCCGATCAAAGCGGAGCATCCAACGCCGTGACCTATTGCGATGATGACGGTGGAGCCAAGCGCCAGCGCGAGGCCGCCGCCCAGTACGAGCTGTGGCAGTGGAGTAGTCGTTTGCCGGGCGCCTTCCAGGCCCACGCTTGCCAGCCAGAGGGAAACCAGCACTCCAAAACGTCCTGAGGTTGCGATCCACCAACCCAGTTTGAAACGCCGGCTGGAGGGTCCTGTGAGTTCTTGAGACCTGCGCAGGCCCAGGAGAATATGCATCCGGAAATCCCAGCCGCATGAAGGGCAGCGGCTCTCGCCGAGGCTGATCAATCCACAAGATGGGCAGGTCAAAGAATCCAAGTTGGACCCCCTTGGAGATTTATTGATCACCTTTCTCTGTTTTTGGCGGACTGCCGCTCCGTTCCCCTTTGTCCAGTAGCGTTATGTCGGCAGCGCCGGAGCGCCTTACGCTATCCAGGATCTCGAATACAGCCCCGTAGGGAAGGCCGGAACCGCGGCGAATGTGCATCTTCTTTGTTTGCTCGGCGGCTCGAGATTGCAAACAGTGTCGCCCGCAGTTTGTCAACCGAAACGGGTTGCTGATTCGGACGAGTTGTCTGATTGGCGGCCATCTCGACGATGATCGAATCGGGCTGCGGCATATCAGGCGGAGCCGGTTGCGGCACCCGTATTGGATGCTCGCGCTGCTTCAGTGGCGAAGACACCATGAAGATAATCGGCAACACGAGGAGCATATCGATCTGTCATGTCCCACGGTCGTCTCCGTGCGGCGCAATCCCGAACCAGAATTTGGGGACAGTCACCGAAATCCCCAAAATGCCAGAGAAAGAACTTGCGCCATGAGCAGACAAGCTTGGGGATTTCGGTGACTGTCCCCAAATTCCAAATC
>WNGD01004822.1_pt2 | contig 13229 bp, 10 predicted proteins | sample 5400671 | NCBI WGS metagenome assembly WNGD01 (sample SAMN13153369, study PRJNA577476) | soil metagenome | isolation source: 40 cm soil or saprolite under grassland replicate 2 | place: USA:California | collected 2016-06-15
CGCGATCTTGCCAGCCTCGTCCCTGCACCGTGGTCGATGCATCCAGCAATCGAGGTCCGCCCGTGCCTGCCACAGGCCGAGTACTCCGAGCTGCTCCTCTCCGCGGCGCATCTGCTGCTCAGCCCAGGGCTTGGCACTCTCTACGAGTGCGCGGCTAGCGGCCTGGCACCCCTACTACAGCCCGGCTGGAACATGAGCATGCTGCTTCAGGTGTACTGTGCCGCACTCACCGGCTACAAGCACCTCTACCGCTGGCCGTGGCTTGAGGAGTCGGTGAATGTGATCCGCGACCTCCCAGAGCATGACGGGCTGATCTATCTGGCCGAGCGGATCTGGAAGACGATCCATGAAGATCTGCTCGGCCACGAGAGCGTGCTCGTCAAGCTGATCTCGCGCTACCTCGAGCGCGGCGACACCGCACCGCTTCGGCTGGAGGTGGCTGATGAGCTACCGTCTGCGGTGGAGCGTCTCGACCATCACCTTCAGTCGCTCGTCTGATCCGGCCTGCTTGGCGCTGACCGTCCGCGGCGTCCGGGGAGTTCCTTGCCTTCGGTGACAGCCGCGAGGAATGCGGGGTGAACCCGGGACAGCAGCACCCGGTTGCCTGACGGGTCCAGGCGTGCGCGAACGGACCAGACGGGCTCCACGAGGGTGGCGCCTACTGCGGTCGCCAGCGCCAACGCGCCAAGGTGGACCAGGCAGGGCGAGCCGAGGAGCCCTCCCAGGATCACCGACAAGCCGCCTAGCGGGAGGCTGGCGCAGCTGAGCAGCCGAATCCACTGAAGCCGAGCGGCGGCCGACCGGCACATCGGCACCCATCCCATCGTCTGTCGCCTCATGAGCCAGCGAGCTAACTGGAACGGCAGCACCCCAAACAGCAGCAGCCACCAAGTCCACCTTGGCGTCCGGGTGGCTGGCACGGCGACAATCCGGTCGGCCCGGTGCCCCGTCTTCACGCAGACGAACGGTAACTCGCCGTGGTGGAACGTCGCCGCCGGGATCACCAGCTTGGCCACGTCGGCTCACCCTCGGAAACTGTTCGGTCGCCCGGCGTGGCGCACGGTAGGCGATCGATTGGCCCGCTCCTGCGGTTGCGGCCGCAGGCCCAACCCCATGGGCAGTGGCGTCGCGCTTGAGGCCACCTGGTACAGCCGCCAGGACAGCGAGCCGGCACGGTAGAGCACCCACACCGCGATGCCGGCAGCGCGCAGGTCGGCGACTGGAGCGGCGTAGGCGTGATCGCCGGCGACGAGGATGACTAGGCGCATGCGGCGGGTTCGAGCCAGGTGGCGCAGTTCGGCGATGACGCAAGCGTCGGCTCCGTCGCGGCGCGCGGCCACCTGCCAGGTGTTGTTCGGCGCGCTTACCAGCGCGAGGCGGTGCACGAAGGCCGTGTCGGTCGAGCAGCCGGCACGGACGTAGCGGAGGGCTCCGCAGGCCTTGGCCGACCCCTCGATGACCCGGGTCAGCGTGGCGAGGGTGGCGTTGTCGACCCGGACTCCGCCCGGGCCTGCGTGCGAGAGGTAGTCGAGGTCATAGATGACCGCGACGTCAGGTGCCGGGCCATCGGCCGCGGCCAGCTCCGTCGGGATAGGGAGCAGCAGATCGGCGAGGGGTGGCGTCTTCATGATCCGGTGACGCGTCAGGGGGTTAACCGTGACAGCACCCGGCTGGAACGGCCTATTTCATTAACCAGACTGAAGGTCAGTTACCATACGATCACGACGATCCCATCCCTAAGCGTGTCACAACTCGGCGAAGCCTGCGTCACCTATCCAAGGAGGTCGGGCGCCGCCGCTCAGGACGGACTCACGTCCGACTGCTGGCCCAGCGGCCCCTACCGCAGCGACGAAGGGGGCCACCTTGTACAACTCGGAGGACCCTGGACATCGATACATATGGAGCGAAGAGGCCGTCCAAGTCCTGTCCCGCCTAGGCATCGAGAACTGGCAAAAAGTGATCGAGGAGATTGACGCGAGGTACGAGCGTGAGCGGCGGAAAGGCACCGTTCGTGATCCTCAGCGCCTGGCCCGAACGATGGTCCGTAACGCGGGCCTGTCGGCGTTGCGGGCCAACACCGTCCAGCATAAAGGGCACCGCCGGCCGATCCTTGAGGTGCCCATCGAGCGGCAGGATCCGGCGACCGGCAGGACGCACTCGCTCGTCGACGAGCAGGCGAGGCACCAGCCTCAGCCACCCGACCAGGCGCTCGACGAGCTTCGGGCACGCCTCCGCCGTGAGGACGAGCAGGCGGATCACCGATCGAAGCTCGAGCAGATGCGGCGAAGGCTGGGTGATCGCCTGCTGGGGGTCTCAGAAGTCATCTGCCCGCTGCACGAACGGGGCTGCCCACAGGCCGCCAAGGTGCTGGCGAGCGCGCACCAGCTGGTCACGTCCCTCGGCAACGCCCTGGACGAACAGGAAGCCGGTACCTGGGAGCAAGCAGGACCGCACGGCGGCACACCCTGGACGGGGACCCAGCCGGAATGGGACCAGCGATTGCACCAGCGGCTTCTTCGCCTCGCATCGGAAGCAGCCCACGCCATCGACCCGGCCATGTACGACAACACCCCTGGCGGACGGCAGGCCAGGGCCCGGGTCGCGCGGTGCGTCCTCCATCCGGTCTGGTGGGAGGCGAGGACGGCCGAGTTCAAGTATTTGGCGGAGCAGACGCGCGTAACCATCGAGTGGCTGTACGCGCAGCAGTTGCGCCGACAGGACCTATCCATCGCGGCGCGCAGGCGATTGCTCGCCTGGCTGAAGGAGCATGAAGCGCCGCCATTCGACACCGAGGGAGATCAGTGATGCCGGCCCGCGAGCGCATAACCGTGATGCTGGACTACGACGATGTGGATCGTCGCTGGTCCATCAGCGGCAGCCCGTCCGGTCCCGCCGGTTTCGTCGACCTGGCGCTGTCCGATGACGTCGAGATCCTGGTCGACGCCACCGAGCCAGAGCGACTGGTGGAACTCACCGGCACGCTGCCCGGCTCCGACCCACATGCAGTCCTGCCACCGCCAACGCAGCGGCTTGTGGCCGCACTCCTTGGTAAGGACGTAGCCGGTCATCTTGTCCGGGCGGTGGAGGAGCAGACGCCCCTGGAGATCGAGTGCCAGCCGACGAGGGCGCTGCGGGCCGTTGGCCGACTCGCGCTCCTCGAGCGCTTGCGTGAGACCGCGAGCGTCCCGTCGCCGTGGTGGGCCGCCGAAGCTGCGCTGCTGGCAACCGAGGTCGACCACCCCAGCTTCGTCACCTACGCCATGGACCAGGCCCGCCAGGCCGCGCCCGCGCTGGCTGACGTCGCTCATGTCTCCGACCGGGGATTGCAGGAGCTGGGCGAGGCGATCATCGACTGGCTCCGGTGCCTCGCCGGCGTCGTGGCCCACCTGCTCGACGGGCCATCAGGAGGCCAGGATGAGGGCGACCTCGAGCAGCAACGTCGCGGGGTCTCGCTGGTCCTCGAGCGCCTGGAGGCGCTGCCTGCTTTGGACTCCGAGGAATCCGCCGTCAAGGAGCGTCTCGGCTGGGCGAGGATTAGGTCCACGATTCAGGCGCTCGACGTCGGCGACCTGCTGTTGGCCACGCCCGTGGTGCTTCCCGAGGGCTGGCAGGGTCGGCCCGATAAGGATCGGCCACCGGTTCGCGTGCCGCTCCGGGCGTTCCGTGAACAAATCGCCCCAGGCGCGTTTCAGCGATTCCTGCCTGCCGGAGCGATGGAACTCACGTGGTCATCGTTCATGCAGGTCCAGCTCATGGTCCCGGTTCAGCCGGGCACTCGGCCGAATGAGCTCGAAGGGGTGTTCGTGCGGATCTTCGACGCCGACAGTGAGGAACTGCTCTGCGCGGCTGAACTCGAGTTGACAAGCAGCCACCCCGCCGAGGCTGACGCGGATCCGGTCGTCGGCGCGTTGACCGCCGATGTGGAGCTACCTCGGACCATCGTCGTCAATGGGCGGCGGCGCGCTCCCCGCCGACTCAAGGTCGACCTCACCAGCGACCCGCGCATCCCGCCGCCGTCGAGGAACCTGCGGTGCCGGCGCAAGGCTATCCGGGCAGGAATGCTGGCAGCGGCGGCTGGGCGCCTCGGGGATCGTCGCGCCGCCGCGCAGGGTTGGCGCTCATGCGCCGTGGCGTGGCATGCGCTCGGTGAGCATCGCCAGGGGCGTCTAGCCGAAGCCATGGCGGCCGAAACGGCCGTGCAACGGGACCGAGGTGCTCGTCCCCAGACGGCCGAGTGGTTCGCGGGCGAGTGCCTGCCCATCCTGCTCGATGCTTGGGCAGATGATCAACTGACCACGGCTGAGCAGCTTGCTGCCACCGACCGGCCAGCCGCCATGCATCTCGCCCGCGTCGTCATTGAGGCCCTCAAGTGGAGCTCACCTCGGCTGCCGCTGGCCGCGGCCCGATTGCTGCTGGCCCGTCTGCTCGCCGCCGAGGGCGTCGGCTGGGCGGCCCGCGAACAGCTCAAGCGTGCCCGGGAACTCTACGGTCGCCTCAATAATGCCCAAGGTCTGGACGGCTGCCAGCAGGTGCTCGCGAAGTTGCCTTCGGAGCGGCGGGACGACCCGTTGGACCGTCGCTATGCGGTGGGCGTCAGCGTCCTTCGGGGTGAACTGGTTGCTGTCTTGACCGACCAGCGGGGCAAGGTCTTGGACGTTCGGCGCAAGCCGCTCACTTCGATCGCGCCGACCGACGTGGTCGGCGAGGTGGCGGCAGTCGTCCGGCAGTTGCTTGAGTCCGGCAGCGAACTCGACGAGAAGCTCGCGACGAGGGTCATCGGGCTCGGCGTTGAATTCGGCGGTCCCGTGGACCACGAGGCCGGTGAGGTCGTCTTTTACAGTCCGTACCGAACCGACCCAGCCGGGGGCCTCATCGCCGACGACCAGACGTGGAAGCGGGTTCCTTTCGCCCGGCTCCTCGCCGAAGAGACGCTCATCCCTAGCGTGGTTGAGAACGACGCGAATGCCCTGGCCGCGTTTGCCCTGGCCTTCGGGCGCGGCCAGGCACAGCACTTCGCCGTCCTGCTGGTCGGGGATGGCAGCGGCGTTGGCTGCGGCTTGGTGCTTGACAACAAGGTGTACCGCGGTGCACGCGGCGCCGCCGGCGAGATCGGCCACATCGTCGTGCCCGGAGGCCGCAAGTGCTCGTCCTGCGAGCGCATAGGGTGCCTTGACAGCCTGGCCTCGGTCCGTGCCATCCTGGCGAACATCGGGCAGCTCAAGGGACAACCACCCGTCCCTGACCTGCAGACGGCGATTGACCTTCTGCGCAAGGGCGACAAAGAGGCGTGGGACGCGTTCGAGGAAGCGGGCGACGCCTTGGCGCACGCGACAGCGGACGTGCTTAACGTTCACAGCCCCTCGCGCATCATTCTGCGTGCCCCCGCAGCGATGCTCGAGCCTGACAATCCCTTCCTTCAGGCGTTCAAAACGTTCAAGAGGGATCGGTTCCTGCAGATCCCAGACGACCCCGAGGTCTTCTTCGAGCCTCTACGGCTAGCGGACGGGGCACAGGGCGTGGCGCTGCTGGCCCTGCAGCGGTCCGTCCGGTGACCGGATCGCCCTGTTTCACCGTCAGGGCCCCGCTCGGGTCGGCTCGAAGGCTGGCCTGCCAGTGCCCTGCAGCGGATTGGACGCCAGCACGGCCGAGGACGTCGACATCGACTGGCTAAGCGCGCCCAGCACGACTTCTGGCCGAACCTGCACTTCCTGCGGCGTCAGGATCCGGATGCGCCCCGACAGGCTGGGGAGGCCCCGAACGAGTGGCGAGCGATAGGAGTCAAGGTCGCCGATCAGTACGACGGGCTTGTCAACCGAGGTCGCCCAGCCGAGCTCCATGAAGGTGCCGTCTGTCCGCCACACCGGTTGGGCAGGGGTTCCCAGTACCATGACGGCCGCGCTGCATGCCTTCATCCACGCAAAATCTCGCTTGGCGATGATTTCAGGAGGTGGCTCGTCGTGCCCCCACCGTTCGTCCCGGTGGGCCGAAACGACCTCAATCCCAGCACGTTCGAGTAGCTGGTGGACAAGCTCGAGGAAGCTGCGCAACCCCTCGTCCAGCCCCTGCCCGTTGCGGGCTTCGGTGATCGGACCACAGACGAACACTATCAGCGGAGGTGCACTATCCATGTGGTGTCATCGCCTTTCCCGTGAAGCGAGGGTGGCACCGGCGCTTGCCGAGAAGGCTAATCGGACGGCTTCGGTCAGCTCCGGTGAAGCAGGACGCCGCAGTCTACCCCGCTAGGGCCTGTCCGACCGGCGCACGGCAGCCACCGCAGCAGGCTGGCCGTGGCCACCACGGCGCGGTAGTTGTCGCGCTAGTTGTCAGCGCCCTTGTCGAACCGGGTCGCGATCCCGCGCAACTGCCGAGCTTGTTGAAGCAGCGCTCCACCGCATTGCGCTGGCGGGAGCGGCGCGGCCAGCCATCGGGTTGATCTGACGTCCCGGCTGACACCGGCCGCCATAGAGCGTGTCGCTGCTCTACATCCTTGCTTGCCAATCTCGAAGCCACCACGGTGGTCCGGGAGGAACGGGAGCGCGCGGTCGAGCAGGCCCTCGGTTACCTCGACCTCGACCAGAGGCGGCCATCGCCCGCGCCGCTACAAGGGTGTGCGAGTGGGGACGACGGGTTTGCCGGGGCGACCTGCCAGCGGTGCACCAGCCATGCGCGGACCCTCCGCTGCCCACCACCGTCCTCGTGGCCAACCTGATCCGAGGCTCAGACGGGCGCTGGACCGCGCTGGGGCGGAAATGTGCCCGGGGCCGTGTGCGCCCGCGTTGTCGGTGAGGGTTGGCCCAAAGCTCACCGATCGACCGCTCAATGCGGGTAGTTTGCAGATCGCGCAGGTACGATTCCGCTGACGGACTCCTTGACGGACAGCAACCGCCGGACAGTATGGACGCAATGGCAAGGGCGAATTCCATAGAGAATTCCCATAGCCGTTGGCCTGCGGAAACGGAAGCTATGACCGCAACGGACGGTGAATTCCAGACTACGGATCTGGCGGTTGGGGGTTCGAGTCCCTCGCGGCGCGCAAGGTCTCTGCGGGTAACCGCAGCTTTCTGCTGCTTACGCCTGTTCTGATCACCTGGAGTGCTGGACGGATCAGCCCTGGTGAGTCGTCCGAGTGCTGGAGTATCTCCAATGGGCGTGGAAGCGCTGCATGCCAGGGCCTCCGGCCGATAGAGCAGGATGGCCCGGGCGGGTTCGCCGTCCTGTCCGGCACGCCGGTTTCCTGGCTGGATTGCCTCGGCGTCCGACCAAACCAACCAAGCACCAGCCAACCAAACGCCAACGTCTCGTTCCCGTCGCGGCGCCGCACTCGGCTACGCTTGCGCATATGCGTCGCTATCTGGTGATCGCCAATATCAACAACCCGGGCAGCGCGGAGCGTGAGGCCCTTGACGTAGCGGTCGGGGTGCTGTCGGCTGCCAGCCCGACCGAGGTTCGTATGTCCCCGGATCTCGCTGCCTTGGACGCCGCGCTGGCGGGCTTGGACGGCCAGGTCCCTGTGGTGGCGGGTGGGGACGGCAGCCTGCACCTGGTCTCAACCGGCTCCGCCAGCTGGGCTGGCTCGGCCAGGTGACGGTTGGGCTGCTGCCGCTTGGCTCCGGCAACGACTTCGCACGCGCCGCTGGAATCCCTGACGGCCCGGCGAACTGACGATGGCATCGTGAGCAGCCTGCCAAAGGTCCTGGCCGGTCCCCTGCTCCGCCGGGCGGAGCCGGGCAGGGTGCTGCTGTGGCTTGCGACCAGCCGGCCCGTCACCGTGCACGGTGAGATCGTCAGTCTGGAGCCCCGGCGCGGCGGTGACGGTCCAGAGCGCCTCGGCTGGGGCGCCGCGCGGTGCGTCCGGCTCGGACCACGACTCTTCGTCCACCTGGTCAGCGTGGTGCCCGACCCCGCCGTCGGCGTGTTCCCCAGCGACCACCTCCTCGGCTACGATCTCGTGCTCGGCGGCGACGCCGTCGACCAGCCGCCCGACCGCCTCGGCGACCTGGGGCTGCTGGCGGGACCGCGGGCGGTCACACTCGGCGACCTGTCGCTACCGAGCTTCTTCCTGCCCGCCCGGTCGTCGGCGCTGAACCTGCTGCATGGTTCGTGTCGGCTGCTGCACGGCCATGGGGAGGACGCCCTGCTCGCCGCGGACGAGCTGCTCGCTGAGAGCGCCCGCGACCTCGAACGCCGGCCGAGCGCGCTGGTGCTGACCGGCGACCAGATCTACGGCGACGAAGTGGCCGGCGCCATGATCGGCCACCTCACTTGGCTCGGCGCCGAGCTCCTCGGCGCGGGCGATACCACCTCGGTCCCCGATGTCCCCGCGCTCGACCAGCTCCCGCGCTACGGCCGCCAGGAACTCAGCCACACGATGGGGTTCACCTCCGGCAAGGCCGCCAACCACCTGTTCAGCCTGGGCGAGTTCGCTGCCATGTACCTGGTCGCCTGGGATGAGGCGAACTGGCCGGAGCGCATGCCAGACAGCGCCGGGGTGCTGCCGTCCGGCGGGCGCGGCCGTGGCGCGGCGGCCAGACAGCGGCGCTGGTACGCCACCGAGCTGGCCGACCTCGACGAGACCAGGCGCGCGCTGCCGGCGGTCCGGCGGATGCTCGCCAACGTCCCCACCTACATGATCTTCGACGACCACGACGTCACCGACGACTGGAACCTCACTCGCGAGTGGCACGACCAGGTCTGGCGGTCGCCAGGCGGGCGGCGGGTGGTGGCCAACGCACTGGCTGCCTACTGGGCCTTCCAGGGTTGGGGCAATACCCCCGAGTCCTTCGACGAGCAGTTCCTCGCGGTCGTCGCCGCCGGCCCCGGCGATGAACGGTTCGACCGGACCATGTGGTCGTTCGACCGCTGGAGCTACCACGCACCCACCGATCCGCCCATACTGGTTCTGGACACCCGCACCCAGCGCGCCTTCGACAGCGAGCGGGGCGCCGCCCGGCTGCTCGGCGACACCGAGCTCGACCGTGTGCGCGAACTCGCCAGCCAGGCGGGTGTCCGTCCCCCCGGGCCGGCGATCCTGGTGTCCGCGACACCGGTCTACGGCCTGGAGCTGCAGGAGCGACGCCAGAAGTTCCTGGTCGGCAAGGTCGGTCCCTACGAGATCGACTTCGAGGCGTGGCACTCCAACCTCCAAGGGCTGTGCGACTTCATGCGGATGGCCATCGACGAACTCGGGCTGCGCAGCTGCGTGATCCTCTCTGGCGACGTCCACTACGGCCTCAACGTGCGGGCGAGCTTCGCGCACGACGGCGAGGTCCTGTCGATCGCGCAGCTCGTCAGCAGCGGCCTCAAGCACAGCGGCACGCTCGCGCGCACCGCCCTGCATCTGCTCGGCGGCGCGGTCCGGCCCAACCATGCCCGGGTCGGGTGGGAGACCCCGCCGGCCGTGCCGGAGGCGAGCCGCGCCGGCCGGTTGCTCGACTGGCTGGGGCGTCGGGCGGTCAACACGGACGCCTGGGCCGAGGGCGCCCCGGTGTTCCTGGCCCCGACCCTGGCTGAGCGGATCGCCGCCGACCATCCCCCCGCCTTCGAGGAGACCCGCAGCTACGTGCGCCCAGACGGTCGCCGCGCCCGGGTGGTCGTCGGTGACAACAACGTGGGCCTGGTCTCGGTGCGCCCGCGCGACGGTATCGTCGGCCACCGGCTGCTCGCCCGCCGCGCCGGCAGGACGACACCACACACCGCGTCGCTCCCGCTGTGGTCCGCCGTCCGCCTCCCCACCGTCGAGTAGCGGCCGCACAACCGCCGTTCGACGCTGCGCGACGCGAATCTGTCGGTCCTGGCGGGCGGCTGGCTTCCCTTCCAGCATCAGCGTGGCGCGGCCTGCGAGCGGTCATGCTTCTCCTTGTTGGCCGGGCCTACGCCCGATCGACAAGGAGGAGGGTCTTGCCAACCGTGGCGCGCTGTTCGATGGCGGCGTGGGCGTCGGCAGCGCGCTCCAGCGGGAAGGTCTGGCCGATCACGGGGCGGAGGCGGTCGGCCGCAGCCTCGGTGAGGGCGGTGGCGGTCAGGTCGCGCATCTGCTGGGGGGTGAGCTGGCGGCCTCGGATGATGGTGAGGTTGCGCTGGGCGGCCTCGTCTCCGGACAGTTGGGTGAAGCTGCCGCTGGCCATGCCGAAGGCGCAGAAGCGCCCGCCGTCGTGGAGCAGGCCGAGGGCTGCCTGGCCGATCGTGCCCCCGACGCCGTCGAAGACCACGTCGACCCCGGCGTCCTCAGGGCCGGCAGCGCCGGCAGCCCGCAGCCCTGCCAGCTTGGCGCGGACCTGGTCGGGCCAGTCGCCGTCGGTGTAGTCCACCACGACGGTGGCACCGAGCTCGGCGGCCACCGCGAGCTTGCGGGAGCCGCCGGCCGCCACCACGTGGGCTCCGGCGTTGCGGGCGAACTGCACCAGGAGGCTGCCGACACCGCCGGCGGCAGCCTCCACCAGGACGGTCTCACCGGCCTGCGGCGCGGCGGCCTGGAGCTGCGCGAGGGCGGTGCGGCCGTCGCTGAGCAGCGCCACCGCCGCCGGCAGGTCCAGCGCCTCCGGCACGCTGATCAGCGCGGCGGCGTCGACCGCGGCCCGTTCGGCGTAGCCGCCGGAGCCGCCCAGGCTGGTGATGACCCGCTGGCCGAGCAGCGCCGGGTCGGCCCCGGCGGCGACCTCGGCCACCACGCCGCCGACGCCGTTGCCGAGGATCGCCGGGAGCCGCGGTTCCATCGCCGGGTTCGGTGGGCGGCCGGCGCGCAGCTGGGTCTCGACGAAGGTGACGTTGGCGATCCGCACTTCGACGACCACCTGCCCCGGCCCCGGGACCGGATCAGGCACGTCGGTGGCGGCCAGGACTTCCGGTGGCCCGAACCGTTCCAGCACGACCGCTCGCACGCGCACTCTCCAATCTTTGGGAGATCCGCTCTATTCTGCCGCTAGGTCCTGACGGCCGACCGCAGGGAGGCGGGATGTACGACTACGTCATTGTCGGGGCTGGCTCGGCCGGCTCGGCGCTCGCCGGGCGGCTCAGCGAGGACCCCGATGTGCGCGTCCTGGTGATCGAGGCCGGACTGCCCGACACCGCCCCGGAGATCCATCTCCCATCCGTCTGGCCACTGCTGTGGCAGTCACGCTACGACTGGGCCTACCTCAGCGAGCCCGAGCCGGGGCTTGGGCGCCGCCGCCGGTTCCTGCCGCGCGGGAAGGTGGTGGGCGGCTCCTCCTCCCTCAACGCGATGGTCTACATCCGCGGCAACCCCCTCGACTACGACCAGTGGGCCGCCGGTGGCGCGACCGGGTGGAGCTGGCCGGAGGTGCTGCCCTACTTCCGCAAGGCCGAGGACAACGAGCGCGGCGCGAACGAGTTCCACGGCGCGGGCGGGCCGCTGGCGGTCTCCGACAGCCACACCCGCCACCCGCTGATGGAGGCGATGGTCGAGGCCGGCGTGCAGGCGGGCCATCAGCTCAACGACGACTTCAACGGCAAGGAGCAGGACGGCGTCGGCTGGTACCAGGTGACGGTGCGGGACGGGCAGCGCTGCAGCGCTGCCGTCGCCTACCTGCATCCGGCGCTGGCACGGCCCAACTGCGAGCTGCTGTCCGGCGCGCTGGTCACCCGCCTGCTGCTGGAGGGCGCCCGGGTCCGCGGGGTCGAGGTGGACGTCGCCGGCGAGCGCCGCGAGATCAGCGCCGACCGGGAGGTCATCCTCGCGGCCGGCGCTTACAACAGCCCGCAGATCCTGCTGCTGTCCGGCATCGGCCCCGCCGCCGACCTCGTCCTCTGGGGGATCGAGCCGGTGGCCGACCTGCCCGTTGGCGACGGCCTCCAGGACCACCCGCTGCTGCAGCTCGCCTACCTGACCGACACCGAGTCGGCGATTGCCGCCAACACCCCGGAGAACGCCGCGCTCTACGAGCGGGAGCGTCGCGGGCCGCTCGCCTCCAACCTCGCCGAGTCCGGCGGGTTCCTGCGGACCCTCGACGACCTCGGCGCACCCGACATCCAGCTCCTCGGCGTCCCGGTGATGATCATCGAGGAAGGGCTGACCGCCCCCTACGACCACGGCTACTCGTTCGGCCCGGCGCTGCTCAAGCCGACCAGCCGGGGGAAGGTTTCGCTGCGCACCCCGATGCCCGGCACCGCACCGCGCATCGTGCACAACTACCTCACCACCGAGGAGGACCGCCAGACGATGCTCCGCGGCCTCAAGGCCGTCCTGGAGATCGCCAACCAGCCGGCCCTCCTGGCCCACCAGCGCGAACCGCTGAACGTGCCCGCCTCCGACCGCGACGAGGACCTGCTGGCCTGGGTCGAGCGAGAGGCGCAGACGGTCTACCACCCGACCTCCACCTGCGCGATCGGCGCGGTCGTCGACCCGGAGCTGCGCGTCTACGGGATCCAGGGCCTGCGGGTCGTGGACGCCTCAGTGATGCCGTCGGTGATCCGCGGCAACACCAACGCCCCCACGATCATGATCGCCGAGAAGGCGGCCGACCTGATCCGTGGCACCGCCCGGAACCCCGTGGCCGAACCTCCTCGGAACCCCGTGGCGGGGACCCCTGAGCCTGTCTAGCCTGGCCCCGGGCCTGCGGCAGCCCCTGGCCCCGGACCAGGTCTCGAGGCTGAGCGCTCGCCGAGCTCGTAGACGCCGCGGCCGGCCTGGCGGATGCCGCCCCGGGCGACGGCTTCGCGCAGGGCACCGGCGAACCGGCCCGGGCCCCAGCCGGCCGCGTTGACGGTCTTGGTGAGCTCGTCGCGGCGTAGGCGCCCGCCGCCCTCGCGCCGCCCTCGCGCCGCCCTCGCGCCGACCCCGCGCCCATCGGCCGCCGGCGTCGCAGCCGACGCCGGCCTTCGGGCGTCTACCCGCCAGCGGCCCGCCCAAGCGGCGGATCGACGCCGTCCGGCCGTCCGGCCAGGCTGCCGGTCAGCCGCGGCAGCGGGCGCCGAACTCCCCGACCAACTGGGTGATCCTGGTGAGCCTCTTGCCGGCGGCGTCGAAGACGGTGACCGCGTGGACCGTGGTGCCGAGGGGAAGCGGTGCCAGGACCCAGAAGGCCAACGGGACGCCAGGGCGGGCGATGGTGGCCACCTCTCGGGAGGGCTGGCCTGCCAGGTCGACCCGCACCTTGGCCGCCTTGGCAGAGGCGTAGCCGAACACCAGCTCACTGGTCGGGTGGGCGTGCGACGGCGCGCAGAACACGCTGGCCTGCGCCTGGCCGGTGAAGGTCTCGCCCCCGTAGACCGGG